>Ga0268276_1000251_pt1 | contig 64639 bp, 48 predicted proteins | sample saktaG_4_FD_190145 | JGI IMG/M metagenome (GOLD analysis project Ga0268276, IMG submission 190145) | Saline water microbial communities from Sakinaw Lake, British Columbia, Canada - sak_2010_1_5_45m | ecosystem: Environmental > Aquatic > Non-marine Saline and Alkaline > Saline ... | reverse complement strand
AGGGTCTCCCGGGTTGCCGTGTAATCACAATGTCAAACATGCCATGGTCTCAGACCCCGGAGAAGTGAGCATCGCCTTGCCATTTGCGGTTATGCCCATGTTGACTTCCACCATACTTAGAGTGTCGTCCTTCTCGACGCGACACTTTCGAGGCTCAATCCCTTCAACCTTTCGGCTTACGGCCTGTCTGCTTGCTGTCCTACGCTTAAAGGTTGATGTTACCACCATCCCTCCAAGGACTCGCTATCCGGTGGCTGGCTTACCTTCCGGAATGGGATCCCCACCCATTTGATTACACGACCTTGCCCGGCCGCACAAGTATCATGTCCCCGGAATTCTCCTGAGGAGACTTTATGAAATATCTCGTTAAAATCGTTTGTTGTATATGCATTATTTTTTTAACAGGCAGCACAGTCATGGCGCAAACCCCGCCGGACTCGGGCATCCTCCTCCAGGAACAGCGGCAACCCGGTGCTCCTCTGCCGGACCGTCTTCCCTCAGACCGTGAAAAGGAGATTACGAGTCCTCCCATGACCGATTCCGGAGTCAGGGTTCTTGTGAAGGGCTTTCGTTTCACCGGCGGCGATGGTATCGCAACAGACGCCGAACTCCAGGAACTGGTCCGGGACAGCATCGGTAAGGAACTCGGCTTCCCCGAACTCCAGCAGGTGGCCTCTTTGGTTACCGCCTACCTCCGTGAGAAAAAGGGCTATCTCCTGGCAAGGGCATACCTGCCCAAACAGGATATCACCGAGGGCACCATCGTGATCGCCATCATCTCAGGACGCATTGACGGGAAGGTGAGGATCAACATCAATGAGCCGAAAAGGATCAACCCCTCTTTACTGGCAGGTATAGCCGACCGCGCCGTCCCTGCCGACAGCCCTGCCAGGATGGAGCGGATAGAGCGGGCCGTACTCCTCATGAACGACCTTCCCGGCATCAACGCCAGGGCATCCCTTGAACCGGGCACACAACCGGGAACCACCCGGATCGTCATCAACGCCGCCGAGGGGGCCATCTTCCACGGCCTTTTCTCCGGCGATAACTTCGGCGACCGCTACACCGGCGCGTATCGCGGCACCGGTCAGGTTTCCACCTATGATCCCTTCGGTTTCGGGGATCAGCTAAATCTTTCCTTCACATGGGCGGAGCGCCTGACCCAGTGGCGGGCCTCCTATGCCCTTCCCCTGGGGTCTACGGGTTTTACCTGGAATGCCGCCTATACGGGCCTTGACTATGAACTGGGAAAGGATCTTGAGGACCTCAAGGCAAAAGGCTGGGCGGACAGCATATTTACAGGCATCAGCTATCCCCTGGTCCGTTCCAGGAACGCAAGCATCTGGACCGGTGTGGGATTCGAATACCTGATGCTCATAGACGAGGCCAACGGGGAGAAGACCCGCGACAGGGAGTTGCCTCTCGGCACGGTTTCCGTCTCAGGCACCTTCTTCGATACCTTCTGCGGCGGGGGACTCACAAGCTCCTCCATTGTTCTGACCGGGGGCGACGTAGATCTCTCGGGGCATACCGCCAATAAAGATAACGATGATGCCGGACCAAGAACACAGGGCAATTTCATCCGGGCGACCTATTCCCTTGCGCGCCTCCAGCGCCTGACCCGGCAGATCGCCCTCTTCGGGTCTGCCAGGGGACAGTTCGCCTCAGACAATCTCGACTCCTCCCAGAAGTTCATCCTCGGCGGCCCCACGGGAATACGCGCCTATCCCGTAGGCGAGGCGCCGGGCGATGAAGGCCATGCCCTCACCCTGGAGGCCCGGTTCGACCTGCCCTTTATGCCCTCCTGGGCGGCCACTCAATTGATAGGCTTCTTTGACACGGGCTGGGTGAAGCTCCACCGGAGCCCCTGGCCGGGGTCCGTCACCAGCGCCAGCGGCGAAAACGAGTACCTGCTCTCCGGAGGCGGCGTGGGGATCAATACAGGCAAACCCGGCCTCTACAGCATACGGGCATCCTACGCCCACAAGGTCGGCCCTAACGAGGGACGGAGCGTATCCGGGAACGACGCCGACAATCTAAGCGATAACGGACGCTTCTGGCTCCAGCTTGTGATCTGGCTATAGGGGGATAATCATGAATAGATATCACATAACAAAGATAACCCGTCCTGATAGATTCTTTACCTTTACATTATTGATAATCTTGACATTAGTCCTTTTCCATGCCCTATCTGCATTTGCCCTTGACCCCAACACGCTCCCCACGGGCGGGCAGATTACCTCAGGTACAGGCAGCGTCTCCCAGTCCGGCAATGCCATGACCGTGAACCAGGCGACCGACAGGATGATCGCCAACTGGAACACCTTCAACATCGGTCAGAACGCCTCTGTTGCATTCCAACAGCCGGGGGCATCCAGCGTGGCCTTAAACCGCATCCTCGACCAGAACCCCACCCAGATCTACGGCAGCTTAACCGCCAACGGCCAGGTATTTCTCCTCAACGCGGCAGGGGTATATTTCGGTCCCACCGCCCAGGTGGATGTGGGGGGTCTTGTTGCCTCATCGCTGAACATCACAAACAAAGACTTCCTTGCCGGAAGGAACATCTTTGAGAATACAGGCAGCGCAGGCGCCATCCTCAATCAGGGGAACATCCGGGCAGCAGGTGGCGGCTATATCGCCTTCCTCTCACCTGCCATCTCCAATGAAGGGACGATCACGGCACATGACGGCACTATCGCCATGGCATCAGGCGACAGGGTCAGCCTCGACTTCACCGGCGATAGCCTGGTGAACTTCACCGTGGATCAGGGTGCTATTGACGCCCTCATTGAGAACAAAGGGCTCATCCGTGCAGACGGGGGCGCGGTGATCCTCACGGCAAAGGCCGCAGACACCCTTACCAACGCCGTGGTGAACAACTCAGGGGTCATAGAGGCAAGGACCCTTGAGAACAGATCAGGCCGCATCCTCCTTCTCTCCGATATGGAGGCAGGTGAGACAATCGCTGGCGGCACGCTCGACGCCTCTGCCCCGAATGGCGGGGACGGCGGCTTCATCGAGACCTCGGGGAAGAAGGTGACGATAGCGGACGGCCTCCATGTCACCACCTCTGCCCCCGATGGCACAACCGGTACGTGGCTCATTGATCCAACGGATTTTACCATAGCGGCATCAGGCGGGGACATGACGGGAGCCACGATATCTTCGAACCTTGGAACCACCAGCGTCACAATCCAAAGCAGCTCCGGCGCCACCGGCACGAACGGCGACATCTTCGTGAACGACAACATCACCTGGTCCGCCAACACACTCACCTTGAACGCTTACCGCAATATCGAGATCAACAGGGAGCTCAACGGCTCGGGAACCGCGCAGCTGTCCCTGCTCTACGGTCAGGGCGCCGTTGCGGCAGGGAATACCGCCACCTACACGATAAGGGCCCCGGTCAACCTGCCCGCGGGAAACAACTTTTTTACCACTCTTGGCTCTGACGGCACACTAAGGACCTACACCGTTATTACCTCCCTGGGGCTTGAAGGCAGCACCACCGGTACCGACCTCCAGGGCATGACAGGTGATCTCGCAGGCTACTACGCCCTGGGCGACAACATCGACGCCTCTGCCACCAGCACATGGAGTGCAGGCGCGGGTTTTGCCCCCGTTGGCAATAATACTACAAAGTTTACCGGCGCCTTCGACGGCCTGGGCCACACCATCACGGATCTCACCATCAACAGACCACCAACCGATTATGTCGGTCTTTTCGGCTATACCACCCGCAGTGTGAGCAATGTGGGGATGGTGGGCGGCGAGGTGACAGGCCACAGCTATGTCGGTGGCCTGGTGGGGTGGAACAGCGGTACCATTACCAACAGCTATGCAACCGGCAAGGTGACAGGCAGCGAACATGTCGGCGGCCTGGTGGGGAGGAACTACGGCACCATCACCAACAGCTATGCAACCGGCAAGGTGACAGGAGGCACCGACCTCATGAAATTTTATGTTGGCGGCTTGGTGGGGTACAACTCCGGCGGCACCATCACCAACAGCTATGCAACGGGCAGCGTGACAGGCGCCAAATATGTCGGCGGCTTGGTGGGGTACAACACCGGCACCATCACCAACAGCTACTCAACCGGCAAGGTGACAGGCAGTAGCAATGTCGGCGGCCTGGTGGGGTTGAACTACGGCACCATCACCAACAGCTATGCAACCGGCAAGGTGATAGGTGAAAGCTTTATCGGCGGCCTGGTGGGGTACAACTTAGGCGGCACCATCACCAACAGCTATGCAACGGGCGAGGTGACAGGCAGTAGCAATGTCGGCGGCTTGGTGGGGTACAACTCCGGCGGCACCATCACCAACAGCTACTGGGACACCCAAACATCAGGACGATCAACATCGGACGGCGGCACGGGGCTTACAACAGCCAAGATGATGCAGCAGGCTAATTTCAGCGGCTGGGATTTTACAGATACATGGTGGATGAGCGAGGGCAATACCCGGCCATTTTTGCGCATGGAATACAGCACAACCATCACCAACGCACACCAGTTGCAGTTGATAGGCATGAACACGACTACCTTAGCAGCGAGTTACACCCTCGCTGCCGATATCGATATGGCTGAGCTCAGCCAGGCATCGGGCCTGTGGAACACAACGAAAGGTTTTGTCCCCGTGGGCACTTCTGCAACGAAGTTCACCGGCGCCTTCGACGGCCTGAGCCACACCATCACGGATCTCAACATCAACAGGCCGTCAACCAGTTATGTCGGTCTTTTCGGCTATATTGACAGCTCCGGCAGCGTGAGCAATGTGGGGATGGTAGGCGGCGCGGTGTCGGCGAGCGGCTTTTATATCGGTGGCCTGGTGGGGTACAACTCCGGCACTATCACCAATAGCTACTCAACCGGCGCGGTGACAGGCAGCGGCGATGTCGGCGGTCTGGTGGGGAGGAACTACGGTACCATCACCAACAGCTATGCAACCGGCGAGGTGGATAGCAGTGGCTTTTATATCGGTGGCCTGGTGGGGTACAACACCGGCGCCATCACCAACAGCTATGCAACCGGCGAGGTGTGGAGCTTCGACTATATCGGCGGCCTGGTGGGGTACAACGTCGGTACCATCACCAACAGCTATGCAACCGGCGAGGCGATAAGCGATGTGTCTGTGGCCGGTGAATATGTCGGCGGTCTGGTGGGGAGGAACTACGGTACCATCACCAACAGCTATGCAACCGGCAAGGTGACAGGCAGGAAATATGTCGGCGGTCTGGTGGGGAGGAACTACGGTACCATCACCAACAGCTATGCAACCGGCGAGGTGCTGGGTATAGCTTATGAAGGTGGCCTGGTGGGAGACGACGGCGGCACCGGCACTGTTACTGACAGTTTCTGGGACACCGAAACATCAGGACAACCAACATCGGACGGCGGCACGGGTAAGACCACCGCTGAGATGAAGCAGCTTGCAACCTTCAGCGCCTGGGACATCGACAACGCAGGGGGCACAGGAAAGATCTGGCGTATCTACGATGGAAATACCTACCCGCTACTGCGGAATTTTCTTACCACCGCAACCGCTACGGCGGAAAACACATCGATGGTCTATAATAGGTCAACAACGGTCGCCGGCGGCTCGTATACATGGGACATAGCCGTCGACACAAGCAAGATCTACGGCGCCGCGGCATACACAGCGAGCAGCAAGGATGTCGGTAACCGCACCCTTTCCCTGAGCGGCCTGTACTTTTTACAGGACGGATACGACATCATCACAACCAGCGGAACGGTTGATATCACCGCCAAGGCCATGACCCTCTCGGGCATCATCGCCAGCAACAAGGTCTATGACGCGACGACCGCGGCGACGGTGAACACCGGCTCCGCTGTCTACACGGGCATCATCGCCGGGGACGCCGTCACCGTCTCCGCCACCGGCCTCTTCGACACCAAGAACGTGGACACGGGCAAGACCGTTACTCTGACCAGCAGCTACACCGGCGCAGATACGGGCAACTACGCCATCACCGACCAGGCTGCCGCCACCGCGGACATCACCGCCAAAGGTCTTACCGCTGCCTACACGGGGACCAACAAGGTCTATGACACCACAACCACAGCCACCGTCACCGGCTCATCGGCAGATATCATCGCAGGAGATACGGTCACCTTCTCCCAGACGGCGGGTTTCATTGATAAGAACGTGGGGGCAGGGAAGACGGTCAACGTATCGGGGATCGCGATCAGCGGGACGGATGCAGGCAACTATGCCCTGACAGGGACGACCGCAACAACCACCGCGGATATCACCAAAGCGCCCCTTTCAATTACAGCCAACGACGACAATAAGATCTACAGCGGTGTTCCCTATTCCGGCGGAAACGGTGTTACTTATGCCGGGTTTGTTGGCGGCGAGACCTCAGCAGTGCTGGGCGGCACGCTCCAGTACGGCGGCACCAGCCAGGGGGCTATCAATGCGGGGACGTACAACATCGATCCCTCGGGTCTGACCTCCGGCAACTATGCCATAGGATTTGTAAACGGGGTTCTCACCATTGGCGGTAGCTCCATGACAGCTATGGAGGCTGTGAATTCCGTATTGATGTGCACCCTGAACACGTCGAACGGCACCGCCGTATTGGCGGGCAGCCTTAACACGACCGGAGGCACACAAGAGGGTCAGGGCGGTAATCCGGGGACGCATGACGTAACATTAATGGGCCCCGGCACAGGCAGCACTACCCTGACAAATTTTATCAACACCACCCTGGTGGCACCGTAGACTGAGGGGAAATAATCCTCCTGTCTTCTCAGATTCCTGCGGCAATATCGGCGAGGCTCGTTTCGTTTCGGATTTTGGGAAATCTGGGGAAACGGTATACTCATGCCGACAAAATCAGAAAAGTAATCCAGATAATTAGTGACACTTCCCTATTTCTTTTTTGGCCGTCCTACCTTTCCAGTCAATAACTTTCGGAAAAATAACTTCTCCAGACCTTTCACAAAGTCCACACTCCCCATTGGGCGTCCCGTGGATGTCGCCCGCCTATAAAAATAGGGAAGTGTCCCTAATTTACTTGTAAATGCATTTTTCGAGCAGATGAAGACTTTGACAGGTCTGGATATTGTTAAGACCATCGAAGAACGGAACGGGGGAGGAGACAAAAAGTTAGGTTTGTCATAGGTACTGATGGAGGGCAGGGGCTCGTCGGGATAGCTCCTTTCTCTGCCTGCCGCCGAAAATGTCCGTCTTCAATCATCGGCGCCGCACTCCAGATATGAGGGGCAATATTTCCTTGACATACAAGAGCGTTATTCCTATACTTTTTTCCATCAATGTCATTTAAAATCAAAGGTATAGGAGACAGAGCAGGATGGGCTTGTTTGGAAAACCGAAAGGAAAAAAATATCACACGAGAACCATAGAGGTGAATACATACGAATACGACGACCGGAGATTGGTCGTAGAGGGATGTCTGACAGATCATCGATTGCAGGAATTTCATTTGACTAAAGGTGAAAAAAGATCACCAGGTATATTGCATCAGATGATCATCCATTTGCTTGTCAACAAAACAAATCTTGAGATCGAGGATCTGCATGTTGAAATGCCTGATGTTCCAAATGAGGAATGCTTGGAGACGATCAACAGCATGGAGCCTGTAAAGGGATTAAAAATTGCCAGTGGATTTAGGTCAAGGATAAAGGCGTTGGTTGGCAATGGTAAAGGGTGCCAACATTTAGCAAATCTCTTAACATCAATGGGTTCCTCAGCCGTTCAGGGATACGCCGCTTACAAACAGCAGAAATCCCCTAAAATCATATCGGATATGATCAACATGCTTGTGAACACCTGTTGGACATGGCGTACAGAAGGACCTTTGGTAAATTCTATTAAAGAAAAAATAGAAGCAGAACGAAATGGATAGGTCATTACAGATCGGGTAATTATCTTTATTTTGATGGATGTGTCTCATTTTCATTGACACATTGCGCGACAGTTGCCACCTGCACTGAAGCAAAGACGAGCAACAAATTTTGCAAGCGGGAAACGAATATCTTAAAATTTGCGAGCTTCGTTTTTTCGATGTCCTATCATACTGTCATCAATCGTAACAGATTGAATGGAGATAGCAGATAACGTCACTTTTTATGCTTCATGAATCATAACGATTGGCAAGTTATGTTGTCAGTATAGTTATGTTACCAGATATAATTCCTTTCAATCCATGGTTTAAGAAATCCATATAGTTCCTTTCGTTCTTTTCCCTCCTTTGATCTATTTTCCAAGCTAAGATTGCTTTAGAGTCGTTTTCTCATCACGAGACAAAGGAGAGAAAACGATGCAAAAGGCGCCGATTTACAGGAAGCGTCCATGCCGAGTTTGTCGTCGGTGGTTCAGGCCCAATGCAAGGCTCAAAGATCGTCAGATGACCTGTGGAGATGATCAATGCAAAAGGGAGTGGCACCGGAGGAAATGTGAAGAATGGAACAAAAACAATCCCGATTATTTCAGAGCCAACTACCTGCAGAAGAAACTCGATGCTGGGGATCAAGGTAACAAAGATTCAAAAGCCTGCCAGCCTAAAAGCACCCCTTCCGTGTTACCAAAAAGCCGTTTAAAGTCAGGACTACCCCTTCAGTATGTTAAAGAGGTGATCGGCATTCAACACCTTATAATTACTGAGTATTTGGCGCAACTACTCTTCAGGCGTTTTCAAGAGGCGTTAAGAGGGCAACTTGTTGTAAATGCAAGACAATCAGAGCAACTACCCACCATGGAGGTTTTAAGATGTGATCGACTTTGAACGGGGCTTTTGTGTATACCCGCACATCATAAAGGGAAGGAGTCGGCCATGATACGAAAAAGGATACTCAATCCTCACGGGGATCGAACATGATGGATGAGGTCATTCGGGAACCCTTACGAAAACCGAAATACCAGATCGAGCTGCCGGAGATCTATGATGAATATCTGGACTATTATGAAAAGAGCAGACAGATACCATACCGGCTTATCAAAGCTACCAGGGGTGTACTTGTTTCTTTTCATTATTATCTGGGGAAACATAAAATCGATCTTCCTTCACTTGAAATTGAACAGATCGATGCCTTTCTGGCAGAGTTTTTTGAGAACCTTGCGCCGGCGACTCAGAAATCTTACCGTTCTATGATCCGAGGTTTTTTGAGATATCTGTATCATGAACGCAGAATTATACGCAGAGACCTTGCTTCTCTGGTGGTGGGAGGATACGTATATGCCCGGTCGAAACCACCAAGGTTTTTACGACCAAAGGAAGTACAAAAATTATTTTCAAGCCTACAGCTCTCTTCACCCAGAGAGATCAGAACATGTGCCATGGTACATCTGGCGTATACTATGGGGCTCAGGCCCGTGGAAATAAGCAGGATCACCCTTGATGATATCTCCTTCAGCAGGGGTGAGTTGACTGTCAGGAACAGAAAAAACGATAATCCGATGACGCTTCCTTTGCCAGAGCAGACGATCAAGGCCATAGCCGTCTACATAATCGGTGTCAGGTCCGTAAGCAAACACCGTGCTCTTTTTTTGAGCTTTCATAAACCGTATGGGCCCTTATGTTCGGGAACCGTTGTCGGTTACATTGGAAGATGCATGAAAGAGGCGGGGCTTCTCGGATCGGCCTACTGGCTTAGACATACCTATGCACAGAACCTTCTGGAGACAGGCGTAACAATATATGAGATCAAGGAGATGCTGGGGCACGACACGATCGAATCCACACGAAAATATCTCCATATACACACTCAACTTATGCGGGAGGCACTCTTTGATGAAACCCTTTGAGAGTTTTCTGGCCCCGCAATTTGAAGAATATATTACTTACCGCCAAAGCCTTGGTTATGCGAAGAGCCCTTTAATATCGCATCTTAAAATACTTGACCGGTACCTGAAATCACGGAACATTGATCAGCAGATATTGCAGCCATTGTTCTTTCTTGAGCTCAGATCAAACCTCGTTGTGGAAGCGCGAACCGTTAACAGGGTACTTTCCTCGATTCGCGTCTTCTTCCAATATCTCATCCGCAGGGGATATTACGTTGAAAATCCCCTGCAGGATGTTCCACCACTGCCGGAAAATGCCATTGTTCCGTTTGTTTTTTCTCCCGAACAAGTCGAGCAATTACTGCCTGCTGTTTGCAAAAGGATACGGAAAGATTGGAAACATTTTTTGACAGACATGGCAATATACGTGGCTATCTTACTTTTGGCCCGGTGCGGGATGAGAATCTCTGAGCCGTTGAGGCTACTCTCCAGTCACTATCGACCTGATGATGGTACCATCTATATCGAAAAGACCAAGTTCAAAAAAGACCGGTTGATCCCGGTTCCAAATGACGTACAGACAGAAGTCGAAAATTACCTGGCGGTGCGAAAATCCTTATGTTCCGATTATCAAAATCCGTACCTCCTGGCTGGACAAAATCAAAGGGCATTGACAAAAAATAAAATACGCTCGGTCTTTCACGAGGCGGTCAAGGACATCGGCCTCAGCCAAGAAAGACAGATTATAGGTAATATCAACTTCAGCTCACCTACTCCGCATAGCCTACGGCATTCTTTTGCCGTCAACACGTTAAAACGGACAAAAGAACGGGGGAAATCTCCCCAAAACGCACTTCCTGTTCTGGCCGTCTACATGGGCCATAGCGAATACAAGCATACCATCAAGTACCTCAAAGTAATCGATGCCCCGCAGCGGCAGGGGCTGGTTGATATTGCCATCTTCCATCAAGGAAAATAATGAAACTTTCAATAAGTATCCATCAATTTTTTGATCAGTACCTTCCACGCATAAAAGGGAGTAGTACTCAAACCGTCAAAGCATACCGGAGCACCTATGCGCTCTTTCTCCCCTTTGCCGCTGAGTATCATTCCATAAAAATCGCGTCTCTTGCGGTTGACCACCTAACGAGACTGTCGAAAAAGTAGAAAAATGGCTAATTTGTCCATTTAGCGTGTAATAAAATCAACTGCTTACGAACCTTAAAACCGCAGGTTTAGAGTTTTTCGACAGGCTCAACATCTGAGTTAATCTTGGACTTTCTGGATTACCTCGAATCAGATCGCAATAATAGCGCAAAAACCAGAAACCTGCGCCTGGCTGCCATTAAATCCTTAGCAAAAATGATACGGTTCATGTATCCGGAAAAACGAGACATTGCAGAAAGAATACTGAATATCCCCCAAAAACGCACACAGAAACAACTCATCGGCTTTTTGTATCCGGAAGAGATCCTTAAAGTTTTTGAATCCGTTGACCTTACAAAAAGAGAAGGCTTTCGTAACTATACCATACTGCATCTTATCTATGACTCGGGCGCCAGGGCCAGTGAGATAGCAACATTAAAAATCGACTACTTCGATCCGGAAAATAAAACGCTCGCTATCTCAGGCAAGGGAAATCGATACCGCCAAATAGAACTGTGGCCAAGAACTACGGAGCTCATAAAACGTTACATTACGAAATACCGTATAACCCCGAAGCCGTTGTATCAACACCGGCTGTTCATTAATCAACGTGGAGAAGAGCTTACAAGACATGGCCTTTATCGCATCTGTAGAAAATATCTCTTCAAGGCCTTAAGCTCGAAACGTCTCAAATATATCAATCCTGCCCATAGTTTTCGGCATTCGTGTGCGGTAAGGATGCTTTCTTCCGGAGATCCAATATCGGATATCAAAAACCGTCTGGGTCATGAAAATATCCAGTCTACCATGGCTTATTTGCAAATGGATTTAACACGCAGACGACACGTGCAGCAAAAGTTTATCGAATATACCCAATCCGTTCTGAAACATGACACGAAGATAGACGAACTTGTCGATTGGGAAAATAAGGAAGAAACCCTGACTTGGCTGGATAGTCTCTAAATCGGAAGTGCAAACCCGAGTCGGACACGGAGAGGTATGCCACAGGACTATTTATTATGTTGACAGTTTCGTTGAACCTATGATGACAAACAATGCTATCCTACTGTTTTTACAAACGATATCACGTTTCCACGGGCCATGGCGATTAAGCCTATGTTCTCAAGGAGTTAAGGCCACTCGCAACATAAGGCAAGCTGTCTGTAATTTTTGATTTCTCCTCATCGGTAATACTATTAAACAAATAGCGCTATTCCGATTTTATGTGTCGGATTATCCTTGATTTTTCGATTTTGCCTGCTATATTGTCGGTAATCACAAAAAAAAGGGGGGGGGACTTCTTCACGTAAATAAAGTAGCTAATCTTCTCACGCACGCATTCCGAACGCTCTTCTGAAAAAGATCAACGATTTCAAGTTTATACCCCCCCCCTTTTTTTACTAATGGAACTAACCGAAAAAAAGATAAAATCGTACGGGTATATGTGAAATAATTTAGTATAGTGTCCCTTGAATTACACCAAAGATGTTTTGTTTTTCTTGCTTTTCGCGGGAGAACATTTTCAGTTTTAATAAATATTTTTCTTGACTTTCTTGAGAAAACTTTATTATCTTTAACCTACAGGTTAAATAATGTCAAAAGCCATCTTACTCAAAGGAAGTTGTTTTACGCTTTCGGCATTACGTGTAAATAATGAATGTTTAGTAGAAACATTCATTTCAAGTCTCCCAGAGAAAGATCAAAACCAATTGGTTGCTCAGTTGAAATATATTGCTGACAATGGACCTCCACACAATGAAGAAAAATTTAAAAAGCTTGTAGATGATGTTTTTCAAATAAAGACACGTCGAGGAATCAGGGTATTATGTTTTTTTGATGGGGAAAAATCATTATTACTTACACATGGTTTTCCTAAGCCCAAGTCGAAAGTATTAAGGGTTGAAATAAGTAAAGCTATTGAATGGCGTAAAGATTACTTCAAGAATAAGGTAAATTTGCCGAATAAGTTATAAAAAGGTGTACATAATGAGTACAGAAAAATGGTTTAAAGATTTATTAGAATCCTTCGAGGGTGATTTTGAGTTTCGCCTGGAAACAACGATTCTAAATATTACTGAACAAATATGCAAAAAAATGAAAGAAAAAGACATAAACCGTTCACGACTTGCAGGAATTTTAAATGTATCGCCCGCCGCAGTAACAAAAATTTTAAATGGTAATTCAAATTTTACCCTTCGTACCTTATTATCCTTATCTGATGCGCTTGATTCAGAATTAACGGTTCAAATACGAGATAATGTACAAAGCACAGATTCACCCGTTTTAACTACCATGGAATTGACAACGGCCTCAAATGAAAGAATAGAATCTGCTTACGCTAATCATACAGAGGCGGGTGCGATACCCCAAGCATATATTATCAATGCGCAGCAAAACTTAGCATAACAAACGGAGGTATTACCAAATGGTTTTAACCGGAAAATTTCGAGAAGTTTTAACTAATGAAATCGAATATGTTTTAGAAAAGATGAGTAAAGAGGATGCATTAGAGAAAAAACTTTTTTATTTTAGTGCGGTGCATGGAACTATAAATAGAATATTCAATTTAAATTTCGATGAAGATCTCGTTTATATTTCCTACATTCTTAGCGAGACTCACAGTGCTTTTGCGCGAAGACTCACAGAAAATAAGAAGGGTAATGTTGTAATTTGTCTGACTGCTGAACATATGAAATCGTTAGAGAACTTACTAAGAGAGTTGAAAGAGAATATAATAAAAAAAGGTGATATTGATAATACGATGAAGAAATTTGTGCTATTAGCATACTCTACTGCTGGAAACGGTTATTATTTGTTCCAAAAAGGATTATTAAAAATTTAGGGGGGGCAAGCCTATTCTTGACTCATCTTCATTCATCCCCATAAATTACATACAGGGATCTAATATTGTAACTTCCTCGCCAATTCTTACGGTGTATACAGCTGCTATCTATCAACATCCGAGTTTTTGATAGTGTCTGGGCTAATGTAAAAATCAAAAGCGGACATTAGGGGTAAACAATATCACACTAACATGTGAAAAGTGGAGAGCATCTCTTTAGCCTCTTTCGTTTAATGGCACATAATTTCTCTCTTTAGGCCCAACATATACCTGACGGGGACGATGAAGCCTGGTTACGGGATCCTCACGGCCTTCCTTCCACTGACTGATCCACCCGGGAAGACGTCCTATCGCAAACATTACCGCAAACATATTGATTGGTATTTCCAGAGCGCTCAGGACAATTCCACTATAGAAATCCACGTTGGGGTAGAGCCTGTTATCAATCAAGTACGGGTCCTTCAAGGCAGCTTCTTCCAGTCTCTTAGCTACATCAAGGAGAGGATCATTCCGTTCAATCTTATCCAGAACTTTGTCTGCCATCTCTTTCATGATTCGAGCCCGTGGGTCATAATTTTTATAAACCCTGTGGCCGAATCCCATTAAAAGAAACGGGTCGTTTTTATCTTTTGCTCTGGCTATGAACGGCGCAGGGTCTCCACCGGCGTCATGAATTTCTTGAAGCATTTCTATAACAGCCTGATTAGCTCCTCCGTGCAGTGGTCCCCACAAAGCGCTGATCCCCGTGGAAATAGCCGCGTACAAATTGACGCGAGCACTCCCTACCATCCGTACGGCGGATGTGGAGCAATTCTGTTCATGGTCGGCATGGAGAATCCAGAACACATTAAGGGCACGGACCATATCATCATTGATGGCATAGGGGCGGACGGATGTATCAAACATCATGTTTAAAAAATTTGCACAATAACTGAGGTAGCACGATGGATACACTACCGGAAGACCCATGGAAATTCTGTAGGACATAGCTGCCAGAGTCCTCAGCTTGGATAAGAGACGTGCAAACGTTTTTTCGATTTCATCCTCTTCCGATGTCTCGGGAATCTCAGGATAAAATGCGCGTAAAGCATTCACCATCGACGCGAGGATACCCATCGGATGTGCACCCCCGGGGTAACGTTCGAAGAAATGTCTCATATCCTCATGGACGAGTGAATGATTATTCAGCATAATTGAAAAGTTGTTAAGCTCATCATTCGTCGGTAGATCACCATTGATTAAAAGATACGCCGTTTCAACGAAACTGGACTGTTCTGCCAGTTGCTCTATGGGGATGCCCCGGTACCTTAAAATCCCCTCTTCCCCATTCAGGTACGTGATACTGCTACTACAACTGCCGGTGTTTCCATAACCCGGGTCAAGAGTTATCAACCCCGTCGCTTTACTAAGGCTGGAAATATCGATCGCATTATTCCCCTCAGTAGATTCAACTATAGGCAACTCATATGTTTTTCCATCAACAATCAATTTTGCTGTTTTTTCCATAAATTCACTCCTTTATTAAAATCTATATCCTCTCTTCCCCCTCAAAAGGGAAAAGACAGTAAAAAGTGACGACTCAATAAAAACACATAACCTTTTGAGATACCACATCGGCGACTATGTGTATGTTTTCTCCTTCTGCATCGTATACCTTGACAACATCACGATAATCAAGGGCATCAGGGAGAATTTTTTCTAACTGATTGGGTAATCCTTTTATATATGTTTCATTAAATATCACATTATCATCGCCCGGGAATAGAGCAACATAAAAGATTTTGGTTTCCACAAGATCCTGGAAGAAGTGCGTACCATACGAAAGTTCGGGAATCAGATTGGCATCCACGTATGCGATTTCCCCCAGTACATTTACATTGTTTATTTCGGAAAAACGGACAGGAACCCCCAGAGAGGGTGTAGACGATCCCCATCTACCGGGTCCCAGCAGCATGGTAGGCATATTCTCTCGACTCACAATTTTCCTGTTTAATCTTCCTACCAAACGAGCAACCTCATATTTGCCGCTCAATGCGAGCTCATTGTATCGTCTGGGATCAATGTAAATGATTCTTCGAATCTTCTGAAAAATGGATCCCCCCATAAACTTCCCTTCCGAACGAAAGATTATATTGTCTTCATCTACGTTTTCGGGAAACTCAATCCTCGTTTCCACTCCCATGGTCTGTAATGGTCTGCACTGCACCACATTAATCTGAAACATCCCATTCTTCCTGAAATTTACAGTAAATTCAATATCCACCGGGTATTGATAGATCGTTTCCAGCTTACGGAGCATACTCTGCATTATTTTAGTAAAAGACGTATTGGATAGAAGTTCGTCAAAGGTAATAATCCATGCTTCCTGATCCTTAATCCCCATCTCTTTTAATTTTTTCGCCGTTTCATGATCTCTGACCGCTATTTTTTCCATGTCTAAGTCAGGTTTCTGTCCCATGAGATTTAAAAGAGAAATCGTCTGCAATTCATTGTCATTCAGATTCAATACATCAACATCATGCTGTGAAAATTTTCTTGTATCTTCCATTCCCCCATGGGCCTTCACCAGGGGGGCATCCAATGCAACAATTCGAGGGTAATCACCTTCGACGCGATTTACTGCTCGCGTTCCCAGGCCAAAGACCAGGCGAAGCATCCCGGCCCTCGGGTCCATACCGGACTTCCAGACAAAGGTATTATAAGAAATGCCGACTCCTCCCACATCGGGAAACGCGTATTGTTTCCGGTATGATCCCGATACTCGCTGAACCAATAATGCCATCTGCTCATCTTCATCTTCAAGCCCTCTCTGTACCCGATACATAAGGGCATCTTCGTTCAAGGTACTCGCATAGATTTGTCGAACAGCATCTTCAAACTGTTTGTAACGTTCCTCAGGGCTCCCTTGATTGACGCAAAAAACGCTTTCATATTTACCGGCGAATGCATTACCGAACGCATCCTCAAGCAAACTGCTGGAACGGACAATATACGGTGATTGACCGAAATATTCTACAATCTCAAGGAATTGTTCCTTAATTTCTTCCAGGAAAGATCCATTGATCATATTCTCCCGGAGGGTTTTCCCTGCTTCAAAGTACCCATCCTTTGTTTTTTGCTTCATGCGTAATTTCCACCAGCCGTTATGAACGATATAGGTGTAAAAGACATCAGAACCGATATAAAAAGAGTCATGGGGTTCTAAAACCTCATTCCAGTTGAAAGACGTGTCTTCCGACAGGATTTTTCTCGCAAGAAGCATCCCCACCGCTTTCCCTCCGATAAAGCCTGTACCGATCAGTCTCTCTCTTATTCTCAACAGATCTTCGAGAGAAAATTTATCTTCGACAAGTATCGACATCCGCGGTTCTCTGGTAATCATTATCCGGCATATTTTGTCTATCATGTCCTGTTTCTCTTCGGATTCCCAAGGCTGATCCAGAAGTTCCTGAGCCCGCAGGAATAAGCGATCCCAGTTGTCGAGTTTCCGTTTGGCCCGTTCCAGTGTTTGTCGTGATATGTGAGAAAACAGCCGCGCTGCGTCAATACTGTTTACGATAGGAACAAACTGGTCCCCTTCCTGCAGGTGGGGCAGGAACATAGTTGGAGAATATCGCTGCCAAACCTTTAAAGGATGAACATGAAAAAAACCATCATCTCTGTACGCATCAATGAGAAGTTGTGTAGTTTCTCGAATACGGGCAATAGTTTGATAAGAATGTCTGTCTCTGATAATTGCAAAGTAAGCTACCGTATCCAGCTCGAAAAGATAAGGACAGGTAATTATAAAGAAGTTTCCGATCATGAGATCGGTTGACCATGTTGATAAGAGATCTGAGAGGCAATCAAAAACATAGAAAACCCCCTTGCCCTCTTTTGTCACGATATTATGGACTTCTGTCGAAAAGGACTCGAACCCCCCTTCTGCATCCAGATTATAAATCATAACACCGGGATGTGGTTTAACCAGCGGTTTGTGGTCGGCGAATCGCATATAGACAACCCTTCGATTATCTTCGACGGCCTTGTTCACATAGCTCTCGACAAAATATGCATATTCTTCAATATCGCCAACCCGCCAAACCACATTATCACCGATCCGTAAACTATCGATAATATTATCCAGTCCTTTAAAACCGGTACTAACCCGTTTCAATAATTTCATCTAAAACTGTCCTCCTGCTAAGAAGCATAAAATTCCTGAAGAGACCGTATATTACAGCTTCCTTCCCTCAAGGATGTGATTGCGTTTACCATGGCTGTAGCTCCCGCAATTGTCGTCACCAGCGGTATACCGTAAGCTACCGCTATGCTCCGAATTGTTACTTCATCGCGACGAGGGAGATGGCCGCTCGGTGTGTTAATCAGAAGATTAACGTTTCTGTTTTTTATGTAATCGAGAATATTTGGTCGACCCTCGGTAAGCTTCGGGAGGCAGGAAACCTTGATTCCCCGATCCACCAGCACCCGCGCCGTTCCCGGTGTCGATAATATTTCAAATCCCATTTCCTCAAACTTCTTACCCAGTGCGATGATTGACGGCTTATCAGAATCCCTGACACTCAGGAACACTTTTCCTGTTTCGGGCACCATCTGACCTGCCGCAATCTGGCTCTTCGCAAAAGCCAGCCCTATGTTATGGTCAATTCCCATGACCTCGCCGGTAGATTTCATTTCCGGCCCCAGTAAGGTATCAACTCCGGTAAATCTCACAAACGGAAGAACCGATTCTTTAACCGAAAAATAGGTGGGCATCGGATCGCTCGTGATGCCCTGTTCCTTCAGGGATATACCTGCCATGACTCGTGTCGCAATCTTCGCAAACGGCAAACCGGTCGCTTTCGAGACAAACGGTACAGTTCGTGAAGCCCTCGGGTTTACCTCCAGAATATAAACTTCATTTTCTCGAACGGCATATTGAATATTGATAAGCCCTTTGACGCCAAGCTCTCTGGCTATGCGCCGTGTCTTCTCCTTTATCGCGGTTACCGTTTCGGTGCTGAGTGAATAGGCAGGAAGAACCATGGCGCTGTCCCCCGAGTGGATTCCGGCCTGCTCTATATGTTCCATGACTCCGCCGATAATAACATCATGTCCGTCCGATACGGCATCCACGTCAACTTCAATGGCATCTTCAAGAAATTCGTCGATAAGAACAGGATGATTGCCCGAGGCTTCAAAGGCTTCCTGCAGGAATCCTCTCAGATCGGCCGGGTTCCAGACTACTGCCATGGCGCGGCCACCAAGGACATATGAAGGTCTGATCAGTACGGGATATCCTATTCGCTCAACGATCCTTTCCGCCTCTTCAAAAGAAAGTGCCGTGTCGCTTTTCGGTTGTTTAATGCCGGTTGTGTCTGCCAGTTCCTTAAAGAGTTTTCTGTCTTCCGCACGGTCAATGGCCTCGGGTGACGTGCCGAGAATGTTCACGCCGTTTCGAGCAAGGGCAAGTGAGAGATTTAATGGTGTCTGTCCTCCAAGCTGGACAATCACACCTTCCGGTTTTTCCACTTCTACGATATTGAGGACATCTTCCAGGGTCAAAGGTTCAAAGTAGAGCTTATCGGAGATATCATAGTCTGTTGAGACCGTTTCCGGGTTGGAATTCACCATGATCGTCTCGTACCCCAGTTCTCTCAGGGCCATCGACGCGTGGACGCAGCAATAATCGAACTCGATTCCCTGGCCGATCCTGTTAGGTCCGCCGCCAATTATCATTATTTTTCTCTTATCCCCGGCCCTGCTTTCATCCTCTTCTGCATACGTGGAGTGATAGTAGGGTGTATATGCCTCGAATTCGGCAGCACAGGTATCAACAAGTTTATACACTGGTTTTATCCCCTTTTCTTTTCTGAGGGCCCGTACCTCGGATTCACTTATGCCGATGATGTCGCTTAATTGAATATCGGAGAAACCGAACCGTTTGGCTGCAAGGAGGGTCTCCCGGGGTATATCAGTGTTTCCTCTATAAACCTCGATCTTTTTTTCCATATTGACGATCTCTTCAATATTGTGCAGGAACCACGGATCGATATGGGTAAGCCTGGCAATATGTTCGACAGAGAGACCCGCTTGCATGGCATATTTTACATAAAAGAGTCGCTCCGGTGTCGGTCGAATGAGCATCGCTTCAAGCCTCTCGAGATCCGGTCTCTGCTTGAATATGCATTCATATCCATGGATACCGATTTCCAGTCCCCTGAATCCCTTCTGAAGTGCCTCCTTGAACGTTCGCCCTATGGCCATTGTCTCCCCAACGGATTTCATAGATATGGTAAGGGTATCGTCTACCCCGGGGAATTTTTCGAAGGCAAAACGGGGGATTTTAACGACACAATAATCGATGACCGGCTCGAACGATGCGGGCGTCTTCCGGGTAATATCATTTTGTATCTCATCAAGACTGTACCCGACGGCAAGTTTGGCCGCTATCTTGGCAATAGGGAAGCCCGTTGCCTTTGAGGCGAGAGCAGAGGATCGTGAAACACGGGGGTTCATTTCTATAACAACGATGCGTCCCGACTCGGGGTGTACTGCAAATTGAATATTAGATCCACCTGTTTCGACACCGATCTTACGAATCACGGCCACGGCGGCATTACGAAGTTTCTGGTATTCTCTATCCGTAAGGGTCTGGGCAGGCGCAACAGTAACAGAATCACCCGTATGAATCCCCATGGGATCGACATTTTCGATGGAACAGACAATAACAACATTGTCCCTGTTATCCCTCATGACCTCAAGCTCAAATTCTTTCCATCCGAGGACCGATTCTTCGATGAGTATCTCGCTGATCATACTCTTTTCAAGTCCGATTGACGCTGATTCTTCGAACTCTTCTATATTGTAGACAAGGGACCCACCGGTACCACCGAGGGTAAAACTCGGTCGAATAACCACGGGAAAGCCGATATCCTTGATGATATTTCGAGCTTCCTCCATCGTATGGGCTATTCCGCTTATCGGCACTTCCAGGTTGATTTCGGCCATTGCCGTTTTAAATTCGTCCCGGTCTTCCGCCTTCTTGATGGCAGCCAGATCTGCGCCGATCATCTCAACACCGAACCGTTCAAACACTCCCCGCTCGGCAACCTGTACCGCTATATTTAAGGCGGTCTGACCGCCAAGGGTGGCCAGGACCGCATGGGGACGTTCCTTTACGACGATTTTTTCAACGACGTCAGCCGTTATCGGTTCGATATAGATATGATCCGCCGTTTCAGGATCCGTCATGATGGTGGCAGGATTTGAATTCAGAAGAACAACCTCGTAGCCTTCTTCCCTCAAGGCCTTGCAGGCCTGGGTGCCTGAGTAATCGAATTCGCATGCCTGGCCTATAACGATCGGACCTGATCCGATAATGAGTATTTTCTTGAGATCTGTACGCTTGGGCATATATCTAATTTTATTCCCATTCTATCGTGCTTGGCGGTTTCGAGCTGATATCATATACCACTCGATTCACACCTTTTACTTCATTAATAATCCGCGAAGACATTCTTGACAGGACATCATGGGGGAGCCTCACCCAATCCGCCGTCATACCATCAAGACTTGATACTATCCTGAGGGCGATCACATTTGCATACGTTCGTTCGTCTCCCATGACTCCAACAGTCTTGACCGGTAACAGTACGGCAAAAGCCTGCCACACATCTTCGTAACCTTCGTAATTGAGTATTTCTTCCTTGACGATGCTGTCGGCATGACGGAGCACCGCCAGACTTTCCTCAGTAACCTCACCGATAATCCGTACAGCCAGGCCCGGACCGGGGAACGGTTTTCGTTTCAAAAGCTTGTCCGGAAGTCCTAACTCTTTGCCTAAAATCCGCACTTCATCTTTAAAGAGCTCTTTCAGCGGCTCGATCAATTCAAATCCGAGTTCTTCAGGAAGCCCGCCCACATTATGATGACTCTTGATCGTTGCCGATGGTCCTCCGTGGGCGGAGCGGCTTTCGATAACGTCCGGGTAAAGCGTGCCCTGTGCCAGAAAGTCGGCATCTTTGATACCCTTTGTCTCTGCCTGGAAAATTCCGATAAACGTTTCCCCGATTATTTTTCTCTTCTCTTCCGGGTCAGTTATCCCTTCCAAAGCATCCAGAAATTCCTTCTTCGCATCGACAATAGTAATATTCAGGGGATAATCATCTGTAAACATGGAATCAATTTCATCGACCTCACGTGCCCTGAGCAATCCGTTATCCACAAAAACCGCTTTCATCCGGTCGCCAATGGCACGGTCGATAAGTGCCGCCACAACAGAGGAGTCAACCCCGCCGGAGAGGGCACAAATAACGCTTGAATCGGCAACCTGAGATCGTATCCTTTCGACGGATTCTTCAACAAATTTGCTCATTGTCCAGCCACCCCGGCAGCCTGCGACATGGTAAAGAAAATTCCGAAGCATATCCATTCCCTGAAGCGTGTGAACTACTTCGGGATGGAACTGGACTCCGTATATCTTTCTGGCATCGTTACCCATCGAAGCAATAGAACAGGTAGATGTTTGTGCCAGAATATTAAAGCCATCGGGTACGACCGTCACATGATCGCCATGACTCATCCAGACGTCGAGCTGATGATCCAATCCGTTGAAGATTGATGTAGCATCGGCAACATCGAGTTGCGCCGGTCCGTATTCGCCGCCACTCCCCTTCTCCACCGTACCACCCAATGCCTGTGCCAGCAGTTGCAATCCATAGCATATGCCGAATATGGGAATATTGAGTTCCAGGATATCTTTATCCATGGAAGGATGTTCAGGATCGAGGACAGAAGCCGGCCCGCCGGACAGTATCAATGCTTTTGGATTCAGTGTTATCAGCTCATCCTTTGTAATTGTATGATGAACGATTTCGGAATATACACCGAGTTCTCGTATTCTTCGCGCGATAAGTTGAGCGTACTGTGAGCCGAAATCAAAAACGGCGACCAATTCTTTCATTCGTCAACCCCTGTTCATTTCTTTTTTCATCAGTTCTACAAAACGGCTGAAAAGATGTCGGGCATCATGGGGGCCCGGCCCCGCTTCGGGATGGAATTGGACTGAGAATAACGGCAATTTCCGGTGTCTCATCCCCTCCAATGTATTGTCGTTGAGATTCATATGGGTAATCTCTATTGTCTCCTTATCCAGTGAGTCTATATCAACACAGAACCCGTGGTTCTGAACGGTAATTTCAATCTTTCCCGTTATCAGGTCTTTTACCGGATGATTTTCTCCGTGGTGACCGAATTTGAGCTTATATGTGTCGCCACCCAGTGCAAGACCAATCAGTTGATGCCCCAGACAGATACCGAATATGGGAAGTGTTCCAATGTCCAGCAACTCACGTATTGTATCAACCGCGTATGTTACGGCGGCGGGATCACCGGGTCCATTCGACAGAAGGACACCGTCAGGATGTAACTTCATTATTTCATCGGCGGTTGTATCCGCCGGTACAACGGTGATGCGGCATCCTACATCGACAAGTTGCTCAAGTATACTGTATTTTAAACCATAGTCTAACACAATTACATGAAGGCCCTCATTTTCAGCCATGACATATGGTTGTTCGCAGGTCACCTCCCTGACCAGGTCCCTGCCGATCAGATCGGGAGAAGCTTTGACTTTTTCAATGAGAGATTGCGTGTCATGGTCAACCGCCGAGATGACGGCCCTCATGGCACCTGCTTCCCGTATATGTCTGGTAAGGGCCCGGGTATCGATCCCCTCGATTCCCATGATGTTATGTTCTTTTAAAAAAGATTCGAGATCTTTTTCCGATCTCCAGTTGCTGGGCTTCCGGCACAACTCATTTACCACAAAACCCTCAAGCCAGATGGAACGTGACTCCGAGTCTTTCTCATTAACGCCGTAATTGCCAATCAGAGGATATGTCATAACAACAATCTGGCCTTTATACGACGGATCGGTCAGCACTTCCTGGTAACCGGTCATTCCGGTATTGAATACTACTTCACCGTAATGCTCTCCCGGCACACCGAAGGACGTGCCTTTAAATATTCTTCCGTCTTCCAATGCAAGTATTGCTTTTTGTCCCATATCTTACCTGTTTATCCTGCCGGAGCGGTTACACAACCTTCTTGCCCTGAACCCATTTTTCCCCTCCCGGATCGATCAACCCAGTTTCCCCCAACTGCGACCGATCCGTATATGTCATGAACTTTTCACCTGTCCTGAAAATTGTTCTTTTTGAAAGTTGACGGGAATTGCTGTTGGATAATTTCCTGTAAAACACGCCGTGCAGTGAAGATTGCCTTCCTGGACAGCAGCGAGCATCCCTTCCACCGACAAATAAGCCAGAGAATCCGCTCCTATGTGCTTTCGGATCTCTTCGACACTCTCGGATGCCGCAATAAGTTCTCCCTGGTTCGATATATCGATTCCATAAAAACACGGAGAAACAACGGGAGGAGAACTCACTCTGACATGAACCTCGGCAGCACCGGCATGCCGAATGAGGTGAACCAGTTTTTTTAACGTTGTACCGCGAACGATTGAATCTTCTACAACAACAACTCGCTTCCCCTTCAATACACCGGTAACGGGGTTGAACTTTATCTTTACATCAAGGTCTCTTTCTTGCTGGTCCGGGGCAATAAAACTACGTCCCACGTAATGATTCCGAATGAGTCCGATCTCGAAGCGCAGTCCGGCAACCTGCGCATAACCGAGAGCAGCAGTATTTGCCGAATCGGGAATAGCTATAACAATGTCTGCATCGGCAGGAGCTTCCTCAGCAAGTTTTTTACCCAGTTGCCTCCTTACCTTATCAACTTTTTCACCGAATATGATGCTGTCGGGTCGTGAAAAATATATATATTCAAATATACAGAAGGCACTGTTTAATGCAGGTGGTAATTTCCTGGACACCACACCTTTTTCATCAATAATGACGACTTCTCCTGGCTCGATGCTCCTGATATAATCCGCCCCGATAATGTCTAAGGCACACGATTCAGATGCTACAACGACCGCATCACCAGCTTTCCCAAGACAAAGCGGCCTGAAACCATAGGGATCCCGAGCAGCAATCAATTTTGAGGGAGTGAGAAAGACAAAGCAGTATGCTCCGTCAAGCTGTATTAATGAATCAACTATCTTTCCCTCGATTGAATCTTTTTGTGATCGTGCAATGAGATGAAGTACAATCTCACTGTCCGATGTTGTCTGAAATATTGACCCCTTCTCCTCCATACATTTGCGAAGATCAATCGCATTGACCATATTTCCGTTATGTGCCGCTGCAATCTGTCCACCTTTAAATTGCATCAGTAACGGTTGAGCATTTATGATGCCCGATGAACCTGTTGTCGAATACCTGTTATGACCGATGGCGGATGTTCCGGCCAATTTTAGCATGACATCAGGATCGGAAAACACTGACCATACCAGTCCCATACCTTTATGAAGCACAATCTGCTGTCCATTTGAAGCGGCAATACCGGCACTTTCCTGACCCCTGTGCTGAAGCGCATAGAGCCCCAGATATGTTTTTTCAGCAGCCTTTGGATCACCGAAAATCCCGAAGACTCCGCAAAATTCTCGTGGACGATCATGAACGTTTCCGGAAGTATTTTTTCCTTGTAACAATCTTTTCAGCTTCACTAATTTCAACCCATCCTTATGATTTTTAGACGTTTCAGTGCCGACTCAAGCCGATCATTATCCATTTTCCCTAGAAGTTACCGATAGCGATAACTGAGATACCACAATATGACATCTTTGTAACCCCAAGACTAACGTTTTCTTTCTCGTGAATACTTATAGTTTTATCCTCCAAAACAGATCCTCGGAATTATATGTTTTAGTGGTCGTTGTATGCCACGCAGAGCAACCCCTATAATAGTACGCAATTATAATGCCATCACGTTAAAAAAATTAAAAGCAGCATATCGTGATGATATTATTAGGTATACTTAGACACAGAACCACAGGACCGCAACGTACTCCTATCAGATAAACTACATATTTGTAGAATTAACAATGAAGACCTACCGATATGTGTAAGAAAAAATACCTTTTTTGGCCTTGAATTAATAATCTGAGGAGACAATAAGCGTAGCGGCTTAGATAAGAAGATTTACCTGAACGGAGAGCAATTGAAAGAGGCCAAACAAAAAACCACACAACTGTAGACCGTTTTCACCTTTTCTACAAAAATGTCATTTATATCGTTGAGCTGTTTCTACTCCCCTTTAGATATATGTCAAAAATTCAAATAGTTATATAAAAGTGAATCCTGGCACGTAATTTGAAGTACCAGGGCTTAACTACATTTCGGAAGGTCAAGGTACGACAATTCAAATATCCGCTTTCCGCTCAGGATTACGGATGAAAGGAGAAAAATAATGAGGAAAGAACGTAAACACACAAGGCAATTTATGGCAGTTTTGATAGCTTTAATTTTAATCTTTTTCAGCATTATCCCCGCCGTGGCGGAAGATGAGAAACCTACCGCCGATCTTTCAGTCTCAGTCTTGAGCGCCTACATCTGGCGCGGGCAGGAATTAAGCAAGGACAGTGCCGTCGTAGAGCCTTCCATGACGGTGGGTTACAAGGGCTTTTCAGCCAATATCTGGGGAAACCTGGATACAAATCCCTATTCAACCACAGCCGGACAAGACGACCCTTCCAAGTGGAACGAGACAGATTTAACGCTTTCATATGCCAAAAGTTTCGGCACTTTAAATGCGGAGGGAGGCTATATTTACTATGGCCTGGACGGTGTTAAGGACTCCCAGGAAGTCTTTTTGAAACTGGGTCTTGATACCTTACTGTCGCCCTCACTGACAGCTTACAGGGACGTTGGTACTTACCCGCACTGGTATTTCCTCCTGGGCATCTCCCATTCTTTCGAAATTACGGAGAAAGTCTCACTGGAACTTTCAGCCTCAGCGAGCTATCTAAAGAGCGAGGATTCGGATGATTACCCGGAAATCAACAGCAGCGGGGCGAGTACAGGCAATAAATTTGAGAACTTCCACGATGGCGTGATCTCTGCGAGTTTGCCCATATCCTTGACGAAATACATCTCTGTAACTCCTGTAGTATCGTGTGCCTTTCCTCTTTCAGATGATGCAGGTGATGAAATGAAATACCGCAGCAAGAAGGGTGATGACAATGTGTTTGTCTATGGCGGCTTGACCTTGAGCATGGCCTTTTAAACTATGTCAAAACAATTTCTTGTCTTTCAACATATGCCCTGGGAAGGACCGGGGCAACATCTGACACGTTCGGCGGGAAAATTTGACGTTAACCTGCACATCGTAGAAGTTTGGCATCAAACGATTCCTGACATCAGTTTCTATGATGGGCTGATAGTCCTTGGTGGCAGTCCCAACGTAGATCAGAAAGAAAGGTATCCTTTTCTCAAGGCTGAAAAAGAGGCTATTCGCCGGGCTGTCGAACTGGATATGCCTTACCTTGGATTTTGCCTGGGGCACCAGCTTTTAGCTGATGCTCTGGGTGCTAGGGTGGGACCTAACTTCCGGCATAGTAACGGTTTTATCGAGGGACATCTAACTAAAAGCGGTCGTGATCATCCCTTGTTCTGTGATATCCCCCAAACTTTTCCTCTGTTTAAGTGGCACTCCCAGGCTGTTTTGCAACCTCTGCCAAAACAGATGAAAGTTCTGGTGATTTCAGCAGACTGTGAAGTAGAAGCCATTTCAGTTAAGGACCGACCTCATATCGTAGGACTTCAGTTCGACAATCAGTCTGCCAATTATGAAGATGTCGGGAAATGGTTGGAAGAGGACCGAGATTGGCTATCATCCCTTACCAAACCCCGGATAAATCCTACTTCTGTACTTGCAGATGCCAGGAGACTGGAAGGTGTCATGAAAGACCAGTTTGGGATTATTTTCAGAAACTATATGGACATAATATCTTGAATATAAAGGAGTTTTATAAATATTCCTTAATTTCAAAGGACAGCAAATTTTGATTTTTTGGATTAACAATATTAAGTATTGAACAGGCTCAATTAACAGATCGACAAAAGCCACTCAATTTCTTACAACACTACATATTTACATTTTATTTCTGCTTTTCCCGCACAAATTATGTTTTTCTCAATAAAGACTGTGAATTATTATTGACAATGTCGACAATTTTTAATGATAATCAACAGGGTTCTGCCAACGCAACCTTAAAGTCAATCTCCCTGCCTACAAGGCAGGGCTTGCGGGTGCGCTCCCGGTCAAAATCGACAAAAAAGGTGAAAAATGAATAAGTTTAAATACTGTCCCGAACCAACACTTAAAACCGGTGAAAAACTACATGGCTTCCACGTACTGAGGATTGAACAGATACCCGATATAAGGGTTACGGCATACGAGATAGAACATATTAAGACCGGGGCCAGGGTTCTCCACCTCCATGGTGACGACAAAGAGAACCTCTTCTCGATCGGGTTCCGAACCCCACCTGAGGATTCCACAGGTATTGCGCATATTCTGGAACACAGCGTCCTCGCCGGTTCTGAAAAGTTTCCGTTGAAAGATGTATTCAACGAACTGGCCAGGGGGACGCTCCAGACTTTCATCAATGCTTTCACCTATCCGGACAAGACAATTTATCCTGTTGCAAGTCAGGTCCGGGCCGATTTCTTTAATCTGGCACGAGTTTACACTGACCTCGTATTGAAACCACTTCTTTTAAGAGCAACCTTCAATCAGGAGGGCCACCATCTGGAATTTGAAGATCCCGAAAAGATTGAGAGTAACCTCAAAATCTCAGGAATTGTATACAATGAAATGAAGGGGTCGTATTCTTCGCCTGATTCCCTCATGTACAAGGCAATCCAGGAAAACCTCTATCCGGACGTCACGTATGCCTTTGATTCCGGAGGAGACCCTGATGTGATTCCATCTCTTACCTATGAACAGTTAAAGAAATTTCACCATTCCTACTATTCACCGACAAATGCCCGTTTTTTCCTTTACGGCGATATTTCCACAGAGGATCACCTGGTTTTTTTAAAAGAGATGCTCTCCGGATTCGATCACGTACCGGTCGATTCCCACATTGAAACTCAAAGGCGGTGGGAAAAACCATACCGAAAGCATGGCCTATATCCCATCGGGAAGGAAGAGAGCCTTGAAGGAAAGACCACAGTAAATATGGCGTGGATGATGGCAGAAAATACCGATCATGAAACCGTGCTTCTTCTTAAGATTGTGTCCGGAGCACTGATCGGCAGTGCGGCGGGGCCGCTTCGCAAGGCACTGATTGATTCAAACCTTGGCGAAGACCTTTCTCCCGTAACCGGCCTTGAGCAGGATCTGAAACAGGTTGCATTCGCTGTGGGGCTTCGGGGAACTGATCCCGACAAGTCGGAACGTATTGAAAAACTGATCCTTGAAACCTTGCGGAAGGTGGCAGAAACCGGTTTTGAACGGGAGGTGATTGAAGGTGTGCTACACCGGGTGGAATTTGGCGGCAAAGAGATCGTTCGCAGCCGGATGCCGTACGGCATTACGCTTATGGGAAGGGCTTACCATACCTGGCTTTACGACGGTGACCCTATGGTCGGCCTGAAATTTCCCCAGACAATAGAGAAAATCAGAAAAAAATGGGAAGAAGAACCCCGGCTTTTTCAGAAAGTTGTTCAAAAATGGTTTATCGACAACCCTCATCGACTTCTCTCAGTCATGGAACCGAGCCAGACCTATGCCGAGGAAAGAGAAGCCGCATTCCGGAAAAGGATGTCTGGATTCAAGGCTTCGTTTTTGCCAGAGAAACTGGAAGATATTAGAAGCAAATCTCTTTCGCTCAGAAAGATGCAGATGGAGCCGGACACGCCCGAGGCACTGTCTGCACTACCAAGACTGAATTTAGAAGATATACCTCGCTCCATTGAGAAGATCCCAACTGAAGAAACTACAATTGCAGGAATTACCGCACTACAACATGAAATCTTTGCAAATGGTATCGCTTATCTCGATATTGCCTTTGATATCTCCGATATTCCTGAAGATCTGCACTCATATCTCCCCCTTTTGGGAAAGATTACCGCCGGCATGGGCGCGGCGGGTCTTGACTATGAGGAAATGGCACGGCGGATCACTTTAAGCACAGGGGGGCTCTGGCACAATATCACAGCAGGCATGACCACAGATGGAAAAAACAACTGGCAGAAGTTAATTTTCAGGACAAAGGCGCTCCACCGAAACGTGCCCGATGCCGTAAGTATCGTTTCAGATATATTGACGGAAGGAGACCTCTTAGATGAGGAACGCATGCGGAACCTGATCCTCGAGGCAAAAAACAATTTACATTCTGCCGTGATCCCCTCCGGTCATCTCTTCGCACAGATGACCGCCGCTGCTGCGCTTTCCACACCGGCATATCGTGATGAACAGTGGAACGGAAGGACACAGCTTAAATTCCTGAAAATGATCTCCGACGGGTTCGGAAACCGGAAAGGAGAGCTTTTTAAAAAGCTCTCCCGCCTGCAAAAGATGATCTTCCGGAAGGAGCGGCTCACTCTGAACCTGACGGGAGATTCCGAAGGAATTGATCTCATTACTGAGAGTATAAAAGGTCTGGCGGGGCGGCTGACCGGCGGCGGAAGTCAAGGGGTTCCATCTATTCCTGAATTGCACTCGAAATGCTACGGTGTTGCCATACCCGCACAGGTCTGTTATGTGGCAAAGGTCTTTCCGGCACCAACATATTCAGATCCACTCTCGCCAACCCTGATGGTCCTGGCACGACAACTCTCAAGCAGTTATCTCTATAAGCATATCAGAGTCCAGGGTGGAGCATACGGCGGGATGTCACTCTACGATCCGATGTGCGGCAACTTTTCTTTCCTCTCATACAGAGATCCCCACCTCGTCGATACACTGAAGGTCTATGACGGCGCCGCCTCCTTTATATCAGGAAACATAATTAAAGAAGAAGAACTTGAAAAAGCAATTATCGGCACCATAGGAATGCTAGACAGGCCGATGGACCCATCGGGCAGGGGATATACAGCTATGATCCGCAACTTTGCCGGCCTTACTGACCAGGATCGTCAGAGTTTCCGCAACCGCGTCTTTGAAACGTCGACAAAAACTCTCATCGAAGCGGCTGATCGTTTTTTAGCACCCGCGGTGGAATCGTCGTCGGTTGCGGTGTATGCGGCGGCCGAACGCCTGAGCAAGGCGAACGAAACCCTGTCTCTTGAGCTTGAAATCGAGGCCTTAGTTTGATATTATAAATACAAGGTATCGCCATGAAAAAAACCGCAGCAATAATCCTGACCACCGCATGTATTATTCTGGCAGCAGTTATGCTCGTATCTAACTGGGAAAAGTTGATTCAGAAGGATGTGGGAAAGCCAGGACCTGTCCATAAGGCTGAGAAAAAACCCCCTACCATAAGAGAAACGGAGAAGACAAAGGTCTATGAAATTAAGGGGGAAATAGCGCCTGCAGTTGCGCCGAGAGCAGTTACGGTCGAAAGGGGTTATAATGAGACACGTCGGGAAGTTATAAATTTTTTCCATTACCTCGATCAGAAAGATTACATCAAAGCCTACAGACTGAAGGAAGGAACGTACAAACATTTCCTCAAACTCATTGAAAAATTGTCCGCCAATCCGCCGACCGTATCCGGAGAAATGCAGGACATTTACATACTGACACACAACATAGCTCATTTCTACAGGGTAATCGGGGAAAAGGATATCTCGCTGATAAAAGATATCCTCTCGAATGAAAAGAAAATAACTGAACAAACTATGGAACTGCTTTATGAGTGGATTACAAAAGAGACAGGAAATAAGAAAAAAGAAATCAAAATCACAACCAGGGATCTTTATGAATATGCTGCTTTTTTCCTAAAAACCATGGGAGGAAAGGCATACTTATCGAGAAGGGATTCCAGAACAAGAATATTTGTAACCTACTATTCTATTCTTATACTAAATAAAGCAAACGAAGAAAATTTGAATCGTCACGGGGTAGATATCCGCCCCCATTTAACCCTTCTCCTGGAGGACATACAGAATCAGAAAAACTTGAACCGCAAAACCGAGTATCTTAAAAAGCTAAACGCCATCAAAAAGAACTTAATGCCTTGACAAAAACCCTTCATGCCTCCTGTACCACAGGTTAGGAAATAATTTATAGATAATCCTTGATGTCAATCCGATATATTCCTTATCTCTCCTGTCGAACTGGCAGGCCTGTATTATTTTCTCTTTAATCTCCTCCCTTGTGCCGCCTTCATTGAATATTTTATAGGCACAATTAAACAGAGGGCTATACATGTTTTTCTTCTCAAGATATCTATATACATTTCTGATTGTGTTGGGACCTTCGGGAGTTCCATCAATTTTCCTCAGCACATTAATATTCGTAGATATAGGATTCTCGTTAAATAATTCGTAGAAAAGTTTACCATATCTATAATTCTTGCTTGCCTCTGAAGAAACGGTAACATATAGATCACCTACCCCTGCCTGGCTGTGAAACGCCTGGAAACTTCCACCCAGCAGTTTCGACAGCGATCTTATCTCGACACCGGATCTGGCAAATATCGTCCCGGGGATAGAATTTCCAAGGTTTAAGCAATCGGCAACACCCTTTATATTTGCCACAATATTCTTAAGCGCTCCGCATGCTTCGACCCCGATAACATCAAAATTATAATATGATGATAATTCGCTCCTGTCGCACCTTATTATCTCAGACCTTACAATTTTTGACATTTTTTTGCTTCCGGCAATAGTTAAACATACAGGTCTCCCAAGCGCTATATCAACATCAAAAAAGGGGCCTCCGATACACACAATTTTATACTTATGACTTAACCCAAACAGACTGCTGTTTATCATCCGTGACGGCGTTATCAGTTCCTTTGTTTTTTCATATGAAGCCAGACCTTTGATGGGAGATATGAAGCAGGTATTTCCTTTTTTCTTTCCGATGAGCGGCTTCAAGTAATTCAATATTTCCGAAAGTTTGTTCATCGTAACTGCAAGAAAGATGAATTCATTATCTTCAACAATTCTTTCCAGATCGTTTGTTGCAGAAACATTAGAAGATAATCTCGGAACATTTTGTTTGCCACCTAATATTTTTGCAAGATCATCCGTCAGGTGTTTTGGATTAAGGTGTTCTCTGTTTATTGCATGACACAATTCAGCATCATGATAATAGATCGTAACCCTCTTATCGTCCCTTCCAAACTTGTAGGCCAGAGCAGTCCCAAGCCTTCCAGGCCCAATTATCGCTATTTTACTTAAATCCAAATTATCCCCTCACATATTATAATAAAGTACTCCCGTGCAATATAGGTACAAATCGGGGTTGTTGTCAACAAATAGAATTGTCCTGTTTATTCATCACAATAAGCGCCCCGCGTCAAATTCCCAAAAAACCAAGAAGAGAAAGACATTGCAAAGCTTCTTTCTCTTCCATATACTTTGGACAGAGTTTCTCAATTCCTGACCGGGAGCGCACCCGCAAGCCCCGTCTTGTAGGCGGGGTAAGGGGCGCAATATAATTAAATTATTCCTTACCGGGAAGCCCCCGCCTTGTGGGCGGGGAGCTTCACAAACATATCTTATTTGCCCCATGTTTTCAATATCGAGTTTACGGTGTTGTAATATAATACGGCATACAAGCAGTATAAGGTATAGAAAGTGAGCTAAGCATGACAATTATGAAAAAGGTTAAATCAAAAGAACTGTACATGGGTAAACTGCGTCACGGCGGTGACCTGTTAGAGGAAATCACTGATATGTGCCGAAAGAAAAATATTCACCTGGGACGGATCGAGGCGATAGGTGCCGTTTCGAAGGCCCGTCTCGGGTTTTACAACCAGCAAACGCGTGAGTACCAATTTTTCACAATAGATCAATCACTTGAAATTACTAAACTTGTGGGAAATGTTTCACTCAAGGATGGAAACCCGATGGTCCATGCGCACATAACGCTGGCGGACAAGACAGGAAAAGCCTATGGCGGACATCTGGCAACGGGAACGGTAGTTTTCGCATGTGAATTCATGCTGGAAGCCTTTGAAGGCCCGATCTTCGAGAGGGGTTTTGACGAAGAGACCGGCCTCCCCTTGTGGACAATGCCTAAATGAAAAACCCGAAAACAACCATACCTGTTTCCTGACATGATCACAGTTTAGAAGAACAAAGGGGTCAGAACAAAACGAATGGGGCAAGAAACTGTTTGACATAATCTGCAACTATCTTGATAAATCTATTCAAATGAACAGATTTATCAAGATAGGCGAAGCCGCAAAATTGCTGGGAGTCTCCGTCCAGACACTCCGACGATGGGAGCGTGAAGGTGAATTATTACCGGATCGCAAAAGTGAAGGCGGCACCCGGTATTACGATCTGGATAGACTACTTGGTTTGCAAAATGTCGAGACTGATCTTACCATTGCCTATGCGCGGGTGTCGAGTCATGACCAGAAAGACGATCTGAGACGTCAGGCCGAACGGCTTGAAACTTATTGTATGGCCAAGGGGTGGACATTTGAGGTCATTCAAGACCTTGGTTCCGGCATGAATTACCGCAAGCGCGGCTTAAAAAGGCTGCTTGATCTGATTATTAACCGGCGAATCAAGCGGCTGGTACTCACTCATAAAGACAGATTATTGCGCTTTGGCGTTGAGCTGGTCTTTGCCTTATGCGAAGAAAGGCAAGTTGAAGTGGTAATTATTAACCAGGGGGATGAGGTTTCCTTTGAAGAAGAACTTGCTCAGGATGTGCTGGAAATCATCACCGTTTTTTCGGCCCGGCTCTATGGTTCCCGCAGCCATAAAAACAAGAAGCTGGTTGAGGCCGCCAGGGTATTAGCAGAATAATCCATGACCGCCATTACTCTTACACATAAGATCCGACTTGATCCAACCTGCAAGCAAGAGGATTACTTCCGGCAGGCTTGCGGTGTAGCTCGATTTACCTGGAATTGGGCTTTAGCCGAATGGAAACGTCAATATGAAGCTGGTGAAAAGGTGAATGGCCTTGAATTAAAGAAGCGGTTCAACGCCATTAAACCGGTGGAATTTCCCTGGATGTATCAGGTTACTAAATACGCCAGCCAGCAGCCATTCATTTTTCTCCAGAGCGCGTTTAGAAGCTTTTTCAGAAAGCAGACCAGGTTCCCAAGATTCAAACGAAAGGGGGTGCATGACAGTTTCTACATTGGCAACGATCACATTAAGCTGGATAACAAAAACATCCATATCCCTAAATTAGGCCTGGTACGAATGCGTGAAGCCCTGCGGTTTTCCGGCAAGGTGGTTTCCGCAACTATCTCCCGTGTTGCAGACAAATGGTTTGTCAGTTTAAACGTTGAACTGGATCAGCCTGCAAATCCCTGTGAAAGCCAAGCGGGGATCGGCGTTGATCTCGGGGTAAAACGGTTGGCCACAATGTTTGACGGTGAACAGATAAAGGTTAAAGGGCCGAAGCCGCTGAAAAAACTCATAAAGAAACTGAAACGGCTGCAACGGCGATTATCCGGCAAAGAAAAAGGCTCACGCAACCGACAAAAGGCCCGAAACAGAGTAGCGCAACTGCATTATCGGATCGCCTGCACCCGGCAGGACTCGTTGCACAAGCTCACGTCTTATTTGACGGATAACTATGGAGCCATCGCCATTGAGGATCTGAATGTGAAAGGGATGTTGAGCAACCACCATTTGGCGCGGGCAATTGCCGATATGGGTTTCTATGAGTTCCGCCGACAACTGGAATACAAGGCGGCAATGCACGGCAACCATATTGAGATTGCTGACCGTTGGTTCCCATCATCAAAACGCTGTTCAGCATGTGAAACCATCAATGGTGATCTGACTCTTGGTGATCGTGTTTTCAAATGTAACAAGTGCGGATCAGAAATCGACCGTGATCTCAACGCCGCAATCAATCTTTTTAGTACGGTGAGTTCCACCGGATTTCAAGCCTGTGGAGAGGAAGGCTCTGACTTAGGCGCAAGCTTGAGTGAAACCGGCCTCTGTGAAGCAGGAACTAAGCCGTGTACAGATTTGTGCACATTTTAGGGAACGGCAAGCCTCCGTTTGACCGGGAGCGCACTCGCAAGCCCCGCCTTGTAGGCGGGGTAAGGGGCGCAATATAAATCAAACATATTGTTCGCGACAGCTCACTATCTCCGATGATTCGCCTTCGGCTCATGAATCTTCGATTGCCTTACCGGGAAGCCCCGCCCTGTGGGCGGGGAGCTTCACTTGAGTAAAATCCGGTGACCATAAATATTTACTTCAAAGAAAAACAGGCAAGATGTTTTTTTAAAACCTTCAATGGGTATTTTATAAAGATAGAGATTGGGGAGGTGTAATATGATGGTATTTAAGAGGAACAGATTAATCCGGATTTGTGAAATATTTTTTGTCATTTTTCTCATAACCCTATTTTCTACAAATATCTATGCCCAGTCCGCGAAAGTGGGACAAAAGGCTGAATGGGACTATCCAAAAAAGATTTTGATGCATACTCCCGGAGATGAAGTATTTATGGGGGTATTACATCCGGAGGCGGCGCTTTATGAAAAACCATTCAGCCTGAAAATTGCCGATGCCGAACATTTAAAATATATAGAAAGGTTACGCAAACGCGGTGCCGAAGTATACAGGGTTGTCGATATGCTGCTGAAAGGTACCATTGATAAACAGGGACGACCTACACCTTCCCCCGAACTGGATGCGCTTAGAAAATTTGCAGGAGAGTTTCTAAAATTTGACAGTTCCGCCATCGAAGAACCGGCCAAAAGCCGGCAGAAAAAATACAAAAAGGAAATACTCTCCAAGTTGACTCCTTACGAGTTAATAAAGATAATTCTTCAGCGACCTACCATTCATCTGCATCAAACCGATATAAATACCGGTATGAGCGCCACCTATGAAGTCAGCCCGGTGATGAATCTCTACTTTCTGCGAGATCAAACGATAACAACGGCAAAAGGTGTCGTCATTGCAAAAATGAATTCAGTTCAGAGAGCTCCTGAGACAAAAATCATTAAATTTGTCCTGAAAAAAATGGGCATAACACCTATCTATGAGGTGAAAGGAACAGGCAGGTTAGAAGGAGGAGATTATTTTTCCGCAGGCGAAGTGGCTCTTATCGGGCAGGGATTACGAACAAATGCCGAAGGGATAAAGCAGCTCCTTGAGAATCAGGTTTTTGGAACCCCACTGGTTGCTGTTGTGAAAGATAGCTGGGAAAACCAGGAAGAAATGCATCTCGATACATACTTCAATATTATCAGCCCAAAACTTGCGGTAATGATTGATTTCAGGATGAATATTCCCGGGAAGGAACGTGAGCTGAAGGGGATTTCAACGAAAGTAGATGTTTACAGGCTTGAAAAGGATGGATATAAGCTTGTAATCAAAGATAAGGATTTTCAGCAATACCTTGAGAAAGATCTCGGATACACAATAATTCCGGTCTCACGAAAAGATCAGAATCTTTACGGCATCAATTTCCTGACAGTCGCTCCGGGCAAGATTTTAGGAATTGACGGTGTAAGCAAAGCATACAAAGATACGCTAAAGAGAAACGGCGTCAACGCCGTCTGGATGGATTTCGGGGAACTGACGAAAGGCTACGGTGCCGCCCATTGTACAACACAGGTACTGCTTCGTGAAAATGTTTCAAAAAAATAATGTGAAGGTCTCCGACCACCTGTCTGCCGTGTCAGGCACAGGCAGGCAGGGCTTCCCGGCAAGGCAATCGAAGATTCATGAGCCGAAGGCGAATCATCGGAGATAGTCAGCTATCGAGAACAATATGTTTTTTATACTGCGCTCCCAGTCATGACAACCGGTAAATAGTTTTTCAGAAAGGTAAGCCATGGTTAAGAGAATACGTCTTTTATTATTCGTTTTAATCCTGTTTATTATAGGATGCGCGTCCGGCAACCTGATACAGACAGCGGATACTGTATTTATGGTTTCTCCCAATGACTTTGCCTATAATAAACAGACTGCAGCTTCAAACGTTTTTCAGCATAATGATACTCCGGTTTTGGAAGCCGGAAACCAGGCAATGGATCAGTTCAACAAAATGGTAAAAAAACTGCAGTCGGAAAATATCAGAGTTATTCACGTAAAAAGCAGAAGTGACATTAAAACACCCGATGCAGTCTTTCCCAATAACTGGTTTTCAACACACCGAAATGGAGAAAGAGGCACCGCAATTGTTATATATCCGATGGCTACTCCAAACAGGAGAGACGAAGTTCGTGTTGATCTTTTAAAAAACAAACTCAAAGAAAATGGAATAAAAATTTCAAGAGTGATCGATCTGAGCCATTACAATAAACAAAACAAGGCACTGGAAGGAACAGGCGCCATGGTGCTTGACCGCATTCATAAAACGGCTTTTGTTTCTTTGTCTCCCCGGGCGAATAAGGAGATACTGGATGACTTCTGTAAACAGCTTGGTTATCGTCCTGTGATTTTTCACAGCTATGATAAGGGGGAACTCATTTACCATACAAATGTAATGATGTCTGTCGGAACTGATTATGCTGTGATTTGTTCAGAAAGTATAAAGGACAAAAGCGAAAGAAAGATGGTTCTGAATGAATTAAAAAAACTCGGGAAAAGAATTATAGAGATTTCTCCTGAACAGATGGAGCAAATGTGCGGTAATATTCTCGAGCTTCATGCCACAAATGGAGAAAATATGATTATTATGTCTACTACAGCATATAAAAACTTCTCCCGCGCGCAAAAAAAAGAATTGGAAAAATCAGGTACCATAATTCCTTTTGACATACATACAATCGAGAATATCGGAGGGGGCAGTACCCGGTGTATGGTAGCTGAAATATTCCATAAGTAACAAATATTAAAAAAATCATTCCACCAATCAAGGTTTCTCCCCTCCAACAATTCCAGCAATATAAGCGATATGCTCCATGGAATTCATGATCGGAATAAAGGCCACGCTTCTTTTGCTGTCCTTGCCTTTCATATCGAGAATTATATCATCTTTATCTATTTTTGAGCGTTTACTCTCAAGTTCACGGTAAATATTCTCAAAATCGACCTGCTTGAAGAAATCTTTAATGTTCTTTCCCTTTATATCTTTTTTGTCAACCTCTGCTTCTTTTGCAAGTTTTTCGGAACAATTAATAATAATGCCACGGCAGTCTAAAATAAACATCTCTTCATCCGCCCTATCAACCAAAAAATCGCTTACCCCGGACAGAGAACTTATTTTTACGGTCTTCATTTCATTCAAATTATTAAGGTGAAATAATAGATATTTTACTCTCTTTCCTATCTGCCCCATCTCATCCAGGTGCTGGGTTATACCATATTGCCCGTACCGGGATAATTCAACCATCTTATCCAGCCGTTTCAATACATTATCGCTCATTCTCACAAAATTAATGAAAAATAAAAACACTATTAGAAGAATAACTACAGAAGCAAATATGAAGTTTTCGAGTTCATATTTTAAAGCAAGGTTTGTATGAACTTCTATGCTTTTAAGCGCAGCGAAAAATTTTATTTCACCGAAAATCACTATAAAGCAGAAAAGCATCGTCAGAATAAATAAATCTCTTTTCCTTACAAGAATCATTTTAAAGCTCCTTAAGGTTTTCGATATCTTTATCGCTTCCTAAAACGACTAAACTATCGTTTATCTTCAAAATATCATCCGGTGTCGGATACAAGATCAATTCTTCTTTCCTGGGGTTCCCCATCTCATCTATAGTAGTTTCAATCCTCTTTATGGACACAAGTGTCAGATGGTATTTTTTTCTGAGCTCTGTGTCTCTCAGGGATTTTTCTACAAATCCCGAAGGAATTTTTATTTCAGCGATCGAATGATCATCAGAGATCGGTATAATATCAACTATATCCGTAGCTAATATCTTCTGGGCAAGCCTTCTTCCCTGCTGAACAGCAATATTGAGGACTTCAGTAGCACCCACCTTTTGAAGCACCTGTGCGTGAACATCTGAGATCGCGCGAGCTATAATATATGGAACACCGATATTTTTAAGTAAAACCGTTGTTAAAATGCTCCCGTCCACACTGTCTCCTATAGCAACAACTGCTACATCCACATCCTGCAGACCGACATTTTTCAGGGCATCTTCGTCTGTACTATCTAAAAGCACAGCCTGAGTTACAATGTCTTTCATCTTGTCGATAAGTTTTTGATCCTTATCAACAGCTATAACTTTTGATCCTTTTTCGGATAAGGCCTTACATACTTCCTGACCAAACGTGCCAAGGCCAAACACAGCATAAAGAGTTTCTTTCTGCATAATTTTCTCCTATGTTTCATCCGATATTAAGTTTGCCAATCGGATATTTTATCTCATATTTTCTTGTTTTCTGGGACAAGGCTGTAATTATGGTTAAAGGTCCCAGCCTTCCTATGAACATTATTAAAGTTATCACTATTTTGCCCGGTGCGGATAGATCCGGCGTTATTCCCGTTGAAAGACCTACGGTTCCAAAAGCTGATGTAACTTCAAATAATATCCTGATAAATTTTTGATTCTCGGTCAAAGCTAAAAGAAGTGATCCTCCAAATATAAGTGTTGCAGACAAAAACATAATTAAAAACGCCTGATTAATAAGATCTTTTGAAATTGCATGCTTAAGAAGGACAACATCATCTTTATTATTAAATATCGACTTCACATACCCCCACACAACACCCAGGGTATTCACCTTGATACCTCCGGCACATGATCCGGAAGCGCCTCCTATATACATAAAAAGTATCATAAGTGAATATGTTGCCATATGCAGTTTTGATATATCCATTGTGTTAAACCCGGCTGTCCTTAATGTAACTGTCTGGAAAAATGCCATTAAATACTGCGTGCCTAAGCCAAATTCAAGCAGGTTGTCTTTATGTTCTAATTTATAAATGAGGAGCGTGCCCGAGATTAAAAGCAAGGCCGTGGTAAAAAGAACGACTTTTGTATTTAGGGTAAGTTTCTCTACGCGCTGGGGCCTTTTTAATATTTTGCGTTTAAACAGATTTCTTAAATTCCCGTAAGTATTTCCCAATACCATAAAACTTATACCACCGGCTATAATAAGTCCTGATATTACAAAATTCACAAGAACTGATGATTTATACTGTTCAAGATTATCCGTAAAAAGAGCGAAACCCGCGTTACAAAAAGCTGAAACTGAATGAAACATTGAATAGAACATGTTCTTGATTCCGAAACCCTCAAATTTCATAAAAGCAAGATAGAGCAGCATCGCTCCTGCAAATTCAAAAATAAAAGTGAATAGAACAATGTTCTTGATCCCCTTGTTCAGGTTCCTAACATCATCTTCATCAAGCATATATGAAATTGCTACTTTGTCCTGATAAGTGAGTTTTCTTCCCACAAGAAAAGCAGTAAAATAAGCGAGGATCATTATCCCGAGCCCCCCTATCTGGATAAGAGACATTATTACGATCTTTCCGAAAATAGAAAATTTTGTGGCTGTATCCACGACAGTAAGGCCGGTAACACAGGTTGCACTTGCCGCGGTAAAAAGTGAATTGATAAAGCCTATGGTTTCCCCGTCCTCTACCGAAAAAGGCATCATCAGGAGTATCGTTCCGGCAAGAATAACACCGAAGAAACTGAGCATTATTGTTTGTGCCGGATGGGATGTGAGATTTCTTAGAAAATATTGCAGCTTTTTTATTCTCATTACCACCTTAACGGCATTAAAAACGCTGATAAAGACTATCAGCTTCACAGGTATACGATGCCCCTCGAACTCTTCTATGAAAAAGTGGTAATATTTGCCGAAGACAATTATTGCTACAAATGCTGTGACAAACGAAACTTCAAGAACATTTTTTTTAAGAAAAGTGATTTTAGTTTCGGATTTATAAAAGTATATGAGAGTTTCAGACGCGAAAAGTATAGTTATAGATAAATCTATTGCATGGCATATAATGTTGGCCAAATATCCTTCCACATGGGCATTCTCCAGAATAAGCACCAGTATCCCTAACAAAATGATACTGAAAGATAGTTTTTGGCCTCTCGAAATGATCGACATATTATTTTTATATCTTAATGTGGTGTAAACTTACAGCCTGGAAATGAAAACAAAATCGTGTGACCGGGAGCGCACCCGCAAGCCCCGCCCCGTGGGCGGGGAGCTTCACATCATATACATATTTACCATGAAAAACATCAAGGTTCAAGAGCACAGTATTTTCCAGTCCGAGCTCAGTTAGGCTCCTGCCATTTTTCCGGGCCATCCAGGCAGGACATCAAGACCGATTTTGGTAGGATACAAAATAAGTATTGCAAAGGTGCCTGTTTGTCAATTGAAAAGATGTTGCCGTAAGATAAGCCTCTCTATTCACTTTTCTTCCGGTCCCGAGTAATACAAAATCCTGCAGCCAATTTCCATTGACATACAAAGTCCATTTTCTTATACTTTCCCATAAGAAAAGCAAGTTCTTATCAAATAAAATCGGGAAAATGTTTCAGGCTTGAATAAGATATTACAGTATTGGTGCTAAAATGATGCGAATTCTATTTTCTAACCCGATTTTCTGATTTTTGAATATGATTCACTTGAATGTCCAAATGTAAATCAATTGTTTGAAAAGGAGGGTAAAGCAATGAAAGAAAATGGATTAGCAAACATGTTTTTGAGGCACTTTGTTATGGCAATTCCGTGGGGGCTTGTTTTTTTAATAGTTTTCTTTATCGCATCAGCGAACATTAAGCAGCAGGTCAAAGAAAGCATAGACTACTCAATAAAGACAGGCATTAACGAAGCGGTTAAGCTGGCATTTGATTGCCGCTCTGTTATTGCTGTAAAAAAGAATGTAAAAGAAGGCATTGAATTCGTGGCTAAAACTGAGATGGAAGAGATAAAAAAACTCTTGAATGACCCACAGGTCAAACAGGATATTAAAGAGGCCTTGGAATACAGCGGTAAACATCTTCGGTAGTTTTCGAGAGAATGCAAGGTGAAACTTCTACATAATCGCTTTTTCGGTCATTTCAATGCGTCCCGAGCGAAGTGAGTGAAGGAATAGCTGCGGCAATTTCTTGAACTGAACAAACTTGTTGGGAAAATTGATTCCTTATTTAAAGTCGACAGGAGCTAAATATGTATGCAGTAATTATGGCAGGCGGCAGGGGCACCAGGTTCTGGCCAAAAAGCAGGGAAAAGATGCCGAAACACCTCCAGGACATCTTAGGCAAAAGAACACTTATACAGGAAACTGTCGACAGGATAGGCTCTCTAATCCCGGTAAAGAATATTCTAATTGTGACAGGTGCCAATCACTCCGATGTGATCAAACAACACCTTCACAACCTGCCGGAAGAAAATATAATAGTCGAACCGGTTGGCAGGAATACCGCCCCATGTATCGGCCTGGCAGCAGTGCATATCAAAAAGATGAATCCCGAAGGTGTTATGGTTGTGCTCCCATCAGATCATTATATCGCCGATGAAGAGGCCTTCCGGCGCACTATCGCTATAGCCGGTGAAATGGCACAAAGGGGAAATCACCTTTTAACCATAGGGATAAAACCCACCGGCCCCGAAACCGGTTACGGCTATATGGAACAAGGAGAAGCGGTAACCGCAATAAGGGGTGAAGAAATATTTCAGGTAAAATCCTTCCGGGAAAAACCTGACATCGAGCAAGCAAAAACCTTTTTGGAGAATGGAGGCTTTCTCTGGAACAGCGGAATGTTTGTATGGAAAGTTTCAACCATACTGAACAAGATAGAAAAACTGCTTCCAGATCTTTACAAAGGGCTTAAAGAAATAGAAGATGCTCTCGGTACTGATAGTGAAAAAAACATTATTAGCAAAGCATATAAGGAAATAACGCCGGTTTCCGTAGACAATGGAATTATGGAGAGGTCTGGCAAAACACTTCTCGTTAGAGGAGATTTCGGCTGGAGTGATATAGGAAGCTGGGGCGCCCTGTGGGAGATGTGGGACAAAGATGAAAATGGTAATGCCGTCAAGGGGCGTTTTGTTGGTGTTGATTCCTCAAACTCGCTCATCTACAGCCCTGACAAACTGGTAGCCCTGGTAGGGGTGGAAGATCTGGTTGTCGTAGAAACAGCAGATTCTCTTCTGGTATGCAAAAAGAACTCTTCTCAGGATGTGAAAAAGCTGGTAGAGCTGCTCGAAGAAAAAAATATGAAAGAATACCTGTAGGAGCAGATAAAGCGTAAAATGGAAAAACCTTCATTGAGAGCGGATATTCAGCCTGTTCCCGCCATGGCCGGAGAACAACAGGTAATTACGTTCATCGACCCTTTTCGTCTGACCGAAAACAGCGTTGCCATAGATATACGATTACTTCCCTTGCTGAGGTTGCTCAACGGACAACATGATCTGAGGGACATTCAAAGAGCAATGACGATTCATCAGCAAGGTCAGATCGCATACCTGTCCGAGATCGAAACGTTTATCGACCATCTCGATAAGGCCTTTCTTTTAGATAGTGCTTCGTTTAGAAAAAAAATGGAGGAGCTGCGTGAGGACTTTAAGTCTCAGCAAGACCGCCATCCTATACTTGCAGGAAGATGCTACGAATCCGATCCTGACAGGCTCGGCCGATTTATTGAAGAAGTTGAAAGCGGTCTTCCGCAGAGTGATTCGGACAGTACTGAAAAAAATATTACAGGTATCCTGGCCCCCCATATCGATATCAATACAGCGAAGACAACCTACATCGACCTCTATCGCCGGTTGAAGGGGGAAAATTACAGTCTCGTCATCATTTTTGGAATAAATCACCAGCCACAGGATGGACTTTATTCGATATCCGAAAAAAACTACATCACCCCTTTTGGAAAATTAGAATCGGACAAGGATTTTATTTCAGAGCTCAGATCAAGAGTGCCCGGGGAAACCCTTGCTACGGATGATTTCTGTCACAAAATTGAACATTCCATTGAGTTTCAGACAATTTTTCTCCACTACTATTTAAAAGAACCGATATTAATCGTACCGATCCTTTGCGGAGGAATTCACGAATTCATTTTGCCTAAAAAAAATATTTTTGATGATGCCCGGTTTATGGGGATGGTAGAGGTCCTCGAAGATATGATTAAGAACAGAGATGGGAACGTCCTCCTTGTTTCAGGCGTGGATTTCTCACATGTGGGACCGAAATTCGGTAATCAGCTGCCGGCAGATGCCATTCTGTCGCGGGCTAAATCAAATGATCAGGAAATTATCTCGTCTATTTTAAAAGGTGAACCGGAAAAGATCTATAAAAACGCAGTTGAAACACAGGATCAATTCAACGTATGCGGTCTTCCATCCGTCCTCATTTTCTCCAGGTTGCTGAAGGGAAGCAAAGGGGAACTACTTTCTCACGAAACTTACAACGAAACGGCAACAAGCAGTGCGGTAACATATGCATCAATGATCTTCACCGGCGGAAGCCGAATTTGAAGGTCTCGTAAAAAGTCTTTTTTTGTCACCCTGAATTTATTTCAGGGTCTCTAACTTACTGCAATGACTAGATGCTGAAACAAGTTCAGCATGACAAATGGTGTAGTTTTATGACTTTTCACGAGACTGGCAAATCTAAATTATATGGAATAATGGAAAATACAAAAAACGTTTCACCCTACCCTCTCATACTCAAGCCTATTTTCAAGGAAAAGCCGTGGGGGGGAAGACGACTGGAAACGCTCCTCGGCAAGAACCTTCCGCCTGATGTTCCTATCGGTGAATCCTGGGAGCTTACTATCCGCCCCGAGGAAAAAAGCGTCATTGCCAACGGCCCCTTGGCAGGAAAGACCCTGTTTGAGGTTTGCGCGCTTTACGGAATATCACCTTTTGAAGATGGCAGGTTCCCCCTTCTGGTAAAATTTATCGATGCACAGGATACCCTTTCGGTGCAGGTACACCCGGATGATAGATATGTTTCACTCCACGAGGATACGCACGATTCAGGGAAGAACGAGATGTGGCATATTATTCATGCAGAACCTGGATCAAGCATCATCCTGGGCTTGAAAGAAGGGGTTACACGGGAAGCAATTCGTAAAGCTCTTGAGGATAAGTCTCTGGAAAACTGTCTCAATACTGTCCCGGTAACGGAAGGAGACACCTTTTTTATCCCCGCTGGAACAGTTCATACCATAGGCCGCGGGATTGTGCTGGCCGAAATCCAGCAGAACTCCGATATCACCTACCGATTATACGATTGGGACCGGGTGGACAAAAAGGAAAACTCAAGGGAACTGCACATTGAAAAGGCGCTGGATGTCATCAACTTTTCTTCTACTGGCACCAAAAAGATCGAAGAAATTATCACTTATGAAGGCAAAAATGAGAAAAGAGTACTGGTTAATTGCCCCTATTTCGTTTCTGAATTACTGGAAATCAGCGAGGAAACTGTCCAAAAGGTGTCTCATAACTTCTCCATTTTTTCCATACTCGACGGCAGGTTAACCATTGAGTTCGCAAGAGAAAAGGTAACCGCGCTAAAGGGAGACACCGTATTTCTTCCAGCCGGCTCTGATGATTATAAATTATCCCCTGATATTCCCTCAAAAATACTGAAGACACAGAGCAAGTAAACAAGTTTTTAACAGGCGTTTTCCTCCAAGAGGTTTTTCTTTAACCCCTAAAATAACATTGAAGCTCCCCGCCGCAAGCAGCGGGGAACTAAGTAATTCGAAGAATAATGCGCTCGCTGTTCAGTTCAATACCGATATAAAGACAAGAATTTGATCCCGCGCCCCCACCTTTGCCAAACTCGCAACATAATATCAGTTATATGAACTTTGAAAATTGACAACGGAGTTACAATATTGATTTCCTACATGCAATTTATGGGAATAAACAAAGATGAGTCAAGAGTAGATTTTGACTCCTTTCCTTCCCTGTCAAAAAACCGCCGTGAATATTATCCCAAATTGCGTTGATTTGTTTTCCGGTTCCCATCCGTAGCCCCATAAAGCTCCATTGTAATAAATATTTTCCACCTCAGACTTGTCAATTTTCCAGTATCTTACAAATGGTTCAATTATATAGCCTATTCTTTCGCCTTTCTTCTGAAATTTCAGAGAACCCCTAAATCCATGACCGTCTTTCTGTTTGTTCTCAATATCGTTATAACCAGGATCAGCATTGCTTAAATAGCTTGTCTGTCTCCCTTCCAAAAAATAGTCAAACTCTGCTGTTATTCCAAAAAACCAGCCATTGCTTATGTCAGACAATGTCTCGATGCCTATTGGGATATAGTAATACTGTGATTCCCTGTCATAACCATTCGCCCCTGTTGAAGTTGTCATTCCCCCCCAATCATCATATAGCCACCTGTAACCAAAACCGATATAAGGTGTAATAATAGATGATTCATATATCGAAAAGTCATAACCAGCTAAAACCCTCATCTCAAAAAGATAGTCCTCGATGTTATCTGTTTCTCCCGAATTTTTATAGTCCACATATCCGTAGCTGTATCCAATTTCGCCTTTTAACATAACGCCATTGTGGTAGGCGTAAGAAGCGCCAATGCCATACATAATCCCATTTTCTTCCACATTTAGGCTTGGTTCTTCATATCTAATATGTGAGATTTCTGGGCCAATTTCCCACGTATGTTTTGCAATTAATGGCTCTTTTGAAGATTTCTCTGTTTTTTCTCCATCAGCTTTATCTGAAAAATTTTCAGTTTTCTCCCCTTCTTTAGCTTCAGTAGTTTTCTTCTCATCCACATAGTCCTCAACGGATACTATATCATCAAATTGGCGAATCACTATTTTACCACTGTCAGTTTCTATTTTAATTGTTCTGTTATTTATTTCGACAATATTCCCCTGCACAACGCTACCATCTTTAAATTGAACCGCCGATCTTTTAACTTTTTCCTGTGCAAATACCGTTGTATTGATCAACACAACAAATAAAATAATTGAAATACAAACGAAAATTCTTTTGAATTCCTTCATCATGTAACCCTCCCTTTTAATAAAAATCGAAAATACAAAACCTCGCTTCTCCGTCTATAAAAAAAACAGTGTACAATAATCAATTCATGACAGCCCTCACAAGGGGTTAAGGATTATTTCTTATCGTACTTCTTTTAAGGATGTCCTCGATGGCTCCTTCTAATAGGTCGTTGAGGGGTCTTTCGAGGTCAATAGCAAGCTTTTTGATTTCTTTCTGAAGGTCGTGTTTTCAATTTTTGTAGATAGTGGTTTACGTGCCATGCTGGTTCTATATGGAAAATTTATCTGTAAATCAACTAAAAACGGAAAAAGGCGTTGTCCTCACTGTCAGTATAGCAGAAAAAGATATAAATTAAACGATGAACCGGTTTCAATGTTCTTCGCGTCATCACCTGTTCAGGACACAAATAAGGAGATCAGGTCTCCAGTTCAATTCACACCTTTCAGCTTTAGCACAAAAACAGAGCCTTTCGGTGTATTGTCCTCAACACGAACGCTTCCACCATAATTTTCCATGGTCTTCTTTACTATATATAACCCCAGGCCTGTACGGGCTTCTTCACCATGTGAAAAGTCCTCTTCAAAAATCCGTCCCTTTATCTCATCGGGAATCCCGATCCCATTATCGGCAATCCTGATCTCATACATGTCTCTTACTTTTTCTATCTTTATCTCTAAACTGTCAGCCTTCCCATGAATTAAAGCGTTGGCTATTATGTTGTCTATCACCGAGCTCAGGGCCTCATCGGCAAGAACCTGCCCCCTCCCTTCAATCGTAAACCGGATGGATGGATAATTCTTAATTACTTCCTTTATCGTGCTTCCGATATTGCACAGCTTAAGGTCTCTGCGGGATGAAATGAAAGTCTCAAGTTCCCTCATCCTTCTTATCAGATTAACGCTCTTACCGACACGCTCAGATGCCTCTTTGAGGAGCCTCTCTTCCCCCGATTCCCCATAAAGTCTCAAAGCGCTCCTGATAACGGTCAAGTCATTTGTCACATCGTGCCTTAGAATCTTGTTAATCATTGCAACCTGCTCACGGCTGACCTTCAGTTCTTCCTCGATTTTTTTGCGTTCGGTGATATCTTTTGAAACCACAGTTACCGCTATCGTTTCTTTTCCTTCTGAATCTTTAACAGGACTGAATGTCCGAAGGAAATACCTTCCGTCTCTCAGACTTCTATGTTCAAATTGTATTGGTCTTCCGATGTTAAATGTCTCTTCCACCTTCTGATTGAACTCTTCCGTATCTTCTTTTGAATGAAACGCTCCATACGTTTTCCCGACAATCTGATCCAATGGAAGACCAAACCGCTCCAAATGTTTTTCATTCATGAACAGGTACTTGAAATCTCTGTTTACAAGATAAATAGAATCTGCTGTGGATGCCAGGGACCGGTATTTTTCCTCCGATTCCCGCAACGCCTCCTCTATACGTTTTCGTTCGGTGATGTCGCGGGAAGTTAGTACAACTCCTTTAACTCGGCCATTTTCATCTTTTACAAAATTACCGATTGTTTCAACCCAGATATAGTGACCATCGGCATGTCTGACACGGTATTCAGCTCTTCCTGGCGTAGATGTGGCAACAGCATTTTTAAAAATACATTCAAATCTTTCCACATCTTCCGGGTGCACAAAATCGAAAACAGATTTACCGATTGCTTCTTTCAGATCATATCCCAGAACTGTCATATGAGACGGACTGTAATATTGGAGTATTCCGTTCGTATCAGTAAGGACAATCATATCGGACATGTTAGCAGTAATGAGACTTAAAATGTCCTCAGTTCGTTTTTTATCTTCCTGAACTGCTTTGTGCTTTTCACTCTCGCTATACAGCAGCGCATTGATCCTTGACAAGTCGTCATTTTTTTCAACAATTGTATTTGTAAGTTTGTCCCGATGTTCAATCAGAGATTCGATGATATCGGTCTCGACGATTACACCGATGAATTTACCATCATCAAACACGGGCAGGACAAAGCTGCCGGTTTCTCGCATATTGGCCAGCACCGACTCGATGCTGTCAGTGCTTTCCAAACGAGGCTTCGGGGAAAGGCAGTCTTCAATAAGCTGGTAGGGAGATTGCACAATGTCGTCAGTTGTGACAATGCCCCTGAACTCATCATCATAATCCATGACAACAAGAAACCGGTTTTTTAACAGCCTGTTTTCGGCTGATACTATTCCTTCCTCGGGCGAAGTGCATTCATATACAGATCGTATTATCTTACTAATCTTCATGGTTATAATCAGAAGAAAGTTTTATATTCTTAACGTATGTTAAAATATTAATATCGACTTTTACAGTATCTCCTTCACTGATATAGGGAAATACTTCACGCTTCAGGACATTTATTATATGGTCAGCAGGTACGCGTTTTAGTATCCGCTTGTTTATAATTAGCGCCTGTACAAGCTCATCATCAATTTCGATGAGTTCGAAATTGTCAGGAGCCATCAGCTGAAAACATTTTGCCACACCGGCCTTCCCCTGAGGACATTTGGCTCCGAGGATTAAGATGTCTTTTATTGGCGGCAATGAAATGTCCTCGAAGTTAAGGGATAACGAATAGTGTCTTGATTTTTCCTTCATTTGATAATGCTCCTCCTTTTCAGTTGGTATAAATAAATGTTCGTAATTTAAAACATTACAACAGGCCTTTGGTATCTTCTATTAAGAGTATTAGCTAATACTTAAAGAAAAGGTAACGCGCAATAAGAGGAAAAAGTTGCCAGCTACCCAGCCCCGTTTATCAGCAGGTAAGAATTGAAGAGAATATCAGCCGTAGAATAGTATTCAACCCAACTTTAAAATTCAGGTAATACACCATTAAAGTTGCACTAAATTTTGTTCTTTGATAACTCGCTGAGATAAAATTTTTTGAAGTATCCTAACGAGATTTTCATTTCTATAACGGAAATGAGATTAAACATAAAAAAGAAGAAAAATCAACCCCGAAAATTCTCAAAGTACTTTCCTTATGCTTTCATCAATAACTGCTTTAGTTCTATGCAGAAAATCACTTTTGGTGAAAGATGTCAATTATTTTAGTGATAACGCTATCACAAGGAAACTGTCCGTTACTTTTACTGATAGGGCTGGGCTATACAATGGCAAAGAAATCAGCATCAAAAATTTTCAGATATTAGTTTGATAGCGTTATTCTGATGTCTTGTCGGGTACGGTCATTGGGCTGATCCCTATATAGAAATCCCTTGTATTGTCGAGCAATGACATATATTGTCTGAAAAATTTGTTGCAAGCCTTGAAAATTTCGAGAAGATGCAACCGGGAAAGTGCAGGACAATTCATGCGGAAAGCTGATGCTGACTTTCAGACCAACAAGGTTTTACTTATTTCAGGCAGTCATTTTGTTCATGATATATACTCCAGCTTTCTCGCCCCGTTTCTGCCGTTGCTCATTTCCAAATTCGGGCTTTCCATGGTGCTGGCAGGCACACTCACCGTAACATTCCGCCTGCCGTCGCTGTTTAACCCTTTAATCGGGGTAATCTCGGATCGGATCGAATTAGGTATTCTGGCAGTTGCAGCCCCTGCCATCACCGCGATTGCAATGAGCCTGATGGGGCTGGCCCCAAACTACGCCATACTTTGTATATTGCTGCTGACGGCAGGTTTGAGCGCGGCCGTTTTTCACGTGCTGGGACCGCCTATGATAGCCCGGTTCTCGGGTAACTATCTCGGCAGGGGAATGTCTTTCTGGATGACAAGCGGGGAGATGGCTCGCACTATCGGGCCGTTATTCGCCGTGTGGGCAGTTACCAATCTAACTCTGGAGGGCAGTTACCCCGTTATGATTATCGGGATTATGGCATCGCTCTTTCTCCTGATGCGCCTCAAGGGACTCAGTTCCAAATCCACTCACCAATCAGAACAGGGCATAAAGGAAGTGTGGCACTCCATGCGCGGGGTTATGATTCCCCTGACCGGAATTATTATTTCGCGCGGTTTTCTGGCTGGTACCCTTGCGGCATATCTTCCGACTTATGTTGTCTCATCGGGGAAAAGCCTGTGGATGGGAGGAATAAGTCTGACGGTGCTCGAGCTTGCAGGTATCGCGGGCGCGCTATTCGGCGGTACGCTGAGTGATCATATCGGCCGCCGTCCTGTACTCTTCACGGCTATGCCGATTTCAACACTTTTGATGCTGTCCGTTCTGTACTCACCGGACTGGATGCTTTTGCCACTGCTCGTTCTTCTGGGATTGACCGTATTTTCCCTCGCACCGGTAATTATGGCGGTGGTTCATGATCATTGCGGTAAAAACCGTGGTGCCGCCAACGGGCTGTATATGATGATCTCGTTTCTGAGTACGGCGTTAGTAGTTCTATTTGTCGGCTGGCTTTCAGACCTGTTGGGTATTTCCATGGCCTTTACCATAAGCGCCTTGTTCGGCCTGGTAGGAGTGCCAATCATTCTGTTTCTGCCCAAGTCATCATAAAACACAAATTTATCTATACGCCTCTCGTATGATATCATGCCGGTTCTCACCCGGCGACATGCCGTTGCCGTTCAAAAAGGAAAAGAGGAAAAAGATAAGAAATCAAAGGGCGCACCCGAAAAGGGCAAAGAAAGGCAGAATTGCGCAGATCATAACAATAAACCATAACATAAAGGTGTATAGACGTTTTGCCATGGGAACTTTGGCAAATGGATGACTACAGGATGATTGCAAAGATTTTCATCGCATGTTCTCCGGAATTTGCATAGCGACGACCTCTCCTGTTGCGCATACTTGACCTTTGGAGGACAGTGTAATGCTCACGACAACCCTTCGCCCTCTGATTTCCTTAACCTTGCCGCGAAGCTCCATGGGGGCATCAATGGGTGTCGGTCGCAAATAATCCACATGCAGCGATGCCGTTACAAATCTTAAGTCCGGTTCGGTTCCCATGTCACGACCCGCTGCTCGGTAGGCTGCCGCGGCTGCCGTTCCGGTTCCGTGGCAATCTATGACCGACGCAATGATTCCCCCGTTAACATAGCCTGCCATGGCCGTATGATGAGGCAGCGGGGTGAATCGACAAATCGATTCATCACCTTCCCAATAACTTTTTATTTGCAACCCGTATCGGTTCAGGCGGCCACAACCGTAACAGATACTGTACGCATCTTGGTAGTAATCCTGAAATGCTTTTTCAGCCATCCATCGTCCCCTATCTACAAATTCAATTCACAGTTGCCGTATGACCATAGATATTATGAACTGAACAGCGAGCGCATTCCCCGCAGCTTGCGGCGGGGTTAGCGAGCGAGCATAAAAAATATTTTCCTTAACAGTCGGAGATTCCCCGCAACAAGTTGCGGGGAGCTTCAATTCCTTTTAAGCCTGCCGTGCCTGTTCTCTGTTTTTGGTTTGATAAGACATTGTTTTTCTGACCGAACAAGTATAAGCAGATCGGATTTGTGTGTCAATGGAATAATGACCACAAGATATGTGGTATGGGTCGGCGTATAGATGAGCACAAACGGAAAGTGTCTTTATGATCAACCACTGTGGTTAGACCTGTTTGGAGATGTCCCCCGGTCTTATGCGGGGCAGTTTATTCAGATGTGCATTTCCACCACATCCCCGTCCTGCATGATGTAATCCCTCTGGACCATCTGTCCGTCGCGAACGGACTTGCCCCAAATTTTGGCGTGCTTGAATTTTTCCACGAAATCCTTGTGTACCTTACCGGCCATCTCTTCGAGTGTACTCTCCCTGGGGATTACAAATGGGGATTTCATGTCGGGTTCCTTTCCGGGGGCCTTGGTATATACCCGGATAACCTGGGATAAATCGTAAATCTTTTCGATAAAGGCCATAAGGTTTTTCCCGGTGCGCACAGAAATGCCAAGACAGGGCAATGTCACCTCGGTCAGCTCCAGGAAAGCCTTGAAATCCTCCTCGTCTTCCGGTTTGTCCATCTTGTTAGCGACAACAAGGATTTTCTTGATGAAAGGGGGCTTCGTCAAATCCTCCGGGATAGGGGTATTTTCCGGAAAGATACGGAATGTTTGGAGGATATACATAATATCTTCAAATTGCTGCAGGGTATCGGCATAGAGATCCAGAAGAACGACCACGATGTCGGCGCGCCGGATCAGGTCCGCCATCAACGGGTCAATGTAATCTCTGGTAATCGGCGGGGTATCAACGAGTTGAAACTGTATGTCTTCATAAGGAACCATCCCCGGTGTGGGCTTCTGCGTTGTGTGGGGAAAGGCAGCCACCTCCGGCGACGCATTTGTCAATAGGTCGACGAGGGCCGACTTGCCGGCATTGGGAGCACCTACGACAACAACCTGAGCGGCTCCCTCCTTATCAATTGAAAACGCGTTTTTTCTTTTGGAGGCACCTTTTTTATGCAGCGCCTGGTCTTTAAATTTAGAGATGCGCCGACGAAGATCAGCCCGAAGTTTATCGGTGCCCTTGTGCTTGGGCAGAATGGTGAGCATCTCTTCTAAGACTTCTACCTTGGCATCCGGGGTTTTTGCCTCACGACACCGCTTTTCGGCTTCTAAATATGCTGGTGGCAGATTGGCCGGCATTTATTTTCACTCCTCTTAAAAACGATTGGATCGCTTGTAACTTACGCAGGGACTGAAAATGAATCGCTCACGTTGCATAGAATAAAAGTATGCTCAATATATACATCAAAACAACCCAGAATTTCAATAAATGTTCATATCAACATTTATCTTTCTCCCCTTCCCCTCATGGAACACCAAATCTCTCTTTCTTTTTGTTGTTGACAAGACTCAAGAAATGACGTGATTATTGTAGCCGGCATCTCCCGCATCTGCAGGAGCTCGGAATTTGCGGATTGGAAGTAGAGAAGTGTACCTGTAACGGAGGAACAGCATAAATGAATACCTGTCATCACTGCGGAAAGGAACTCGATACAGATCTAAAAGCGGGCAGAAGAGATACCTGCCCTTATTGCGATGCGGATCTCCACGTCTGTCTCAACTGCCGATTCTACGATCCGGGATCATATAACCAGTGCCGGGAGCCACAGGCAGAAAGGGTTCTTGACAAGGAAAAAAGTAATTTCTGTGACTATTTTAACTTCAGAGATTCTGCCCACGGTGAAAGCCGCAAAGAAAACAAGTATAGCGCACAAGAAAAGCTGGAGGCCCTTTTTAAAAAATAAACAGAAGGAAACTACCGCTGGGTTAAGCGTTACCCATTTCCACTTCCATTTCTTCCTTGTAGTATTTATAGTACATGAAAACTTTTTTGATATAGTATTTTGTTGCACTGAACGGCGGGACACCGCTATACTGCCTGACGTTACTACTGCCGGCATTGTAAGCTGCAAGAGCCAGTCTGGTATCTCCATCAAATTGATCCATGAGATACCTTAAGTACTTGACACCGGCGTTAATATTATGTTCAGGATTGAAGCTGTCCTCCACACCAAGCGCTTTGGCGGTTTCCGGCATCAACTGCATAAGACCCTTAGCCCCCCTCCTGGAAATCGCCCGGGGGTTATAGCTCGATTCCACCATAATAACAGCCTTGACGAGAGCGGGATCAATCTGGTAGCGATTTGCCGCTTCAAGTACAATCGTGTGGAATAATTGCTCGGCTCTCTTGCCACGAACGGGCAATGAGCAATTTTCCAGGACGGTAACCCGGGGGCTTTCCGGTGAGGGTTCGTCGATTGTGAATACGCTGATTAACGAGTGTATATATTTCTGATCACTATTAATGTGGGGCAAAACAAGCAGACTTATCACTGCGAGAAATATCCAGCAGGACCAAATCGCTGGATATCGGTACATCGGTAATTCTTCGTTCATTTCAACCTTCTTTCTTCAGAGGGGTGGAACATAGAGGAATGAAAATGCTATGTCAAGATAAAATTTGTAATGTTTTATCAGGAAACCATGAAACTATTTAATATAATTACGGATTTTGAGCCCAGTGGTGACCAGCCACAGGCGATAGAAAAGCTTGCGGACGGTATTAAAAACGGGTCGAAACATCAGGTGCTCCTGGGAGTCACCGGTTCGGGCAAGACCTTTACCATAGCCAATGTTATCGCGGAAGTTCAGAGGCCGTCTCTTGTCATAGCCCCCAACAAAACCCTGGCCGCCCAGCTTTACAGCGAGTTCAAGACGCTCTTTCCCGAAAACGCAGTGGAGTATTTTGTCAGCTATTACGACTATTACCAGCCCGAGGCATATATCCCGAAAACAGATACATATATAGAAAAGGACTCATCCATCAACGACGATATCGACAAGATGAGGCATTCCGCCACCCATTCCCTTCTGGAAAGGAAGGACGTGATTATCGTGGCCAGTGTCTCCTGCATCTACGGGCTTGGCTCCCCGGAAGAGTATCACGGAATGTTGCTGCACCTCGACGAAGGGATGGAAATGGAGCGGGATGATATGCTCCAAAAACTCGTTGATATACAGTATGAACGCAACGACATCGATTTTTACCGCGGCACGTTTCGCGTCCGCGGGGACGTGGTCGAAATAATGCCCGCCTACGAAGGAGAAAAAGCCATACGGGTTGAGTTTTTTGGGGATTCCATCGAATCCATATCGGTCAGTGACCCCCTTCGGGGAAAGAGGATAGACCGGCTGGAAAAGATCACCATACACCCCAACAGTCATTACGTGACCACCAGAGGAAATATGAAGCGGGCGATTTCAACTATCAGGGAAGAGCTCGAAACCAGGCTCAAGGAACTCGAATCACAGAACAAGCTTCTGGAGGTACAGAGGCTGGAACAGCGGACAAAATTCGATATAGAGATGATGGAGGAGATGGGCTACTGTCAGGGAATAGAGAATTATTCACGCCACATCACCGGAAGAAAACCGGGAGAACCACCGCCCACACTGATGGAATACCTCCCCGAAGATGCCCTTGTAATAATAGACGAAAGCCACGTCACGGTTCCTCAGCTGACAGGAATGTACAGGGGAGACAGATCGAGAAAGGGAACACTGGTCGAGTACGGCTTTCGACTCCCCTCGGCACTGGATAACCGTCCGCTGATGTTCGAAGAATTCGAGGCCTTACCCTATCAAAGACTCTACATCTCGGCCACCCCGGCTGACTATGAGATGAAGAAAGCCGGAAGGAAAATCGTGGAGCAGCTAATCAGGCCTACCGGTCTTATGGATCCGGAGGTTATTGTCATGCCCGTTACCCACCAGGTCGATTCTCTTCTGGGAGAAATTAACAAACGCGTGGAAAAAGGGGAGCGTGTCCTCGTTACCACACTGACAAAGAGGATGGCCGAAAACCTGAGCGAACATTATCAGAATCTCGGTGTGAAGGTGAGGTATCTCCACTCCGATATCGACACGCTGGAGCGGGTAAGGATTATCAGGGATTTGAGAATGGGCGAATTCGATGTCCTCGTCGGCATCAATCTTTTGAGGGAGGGGCTTGACATTCCTGAAGTCTCACTTGTGGCCATACTCGACGCCGACAAGGAAGGTTTTTTGCGCTCCAAGCGCTCACTGATACAGACAAGCGGCAGGGCTGCCAGGAATGTGGCGGGTCAGGTCATCATGTACGCAGACAAAATCACCGGTGGGATACAGGCATGTCTGGAAGAAACAGAAAGGCGAAGAGAGATTCAGAAAAGGTATAATGAGCAACACGGCATAACACCTGAGACCATCAAAAAATCGATCAATAACATTCTTGCCTCGGTCTATGAGGCAGATTACGTGACCGTACCTGTTGTCCGGGAGGAGATAAAGGAATATGTTTCGGTAGGGGATATCCCCGCATTGATAAAGAAATTGAAAAAGGAGATGCAAGGGGCTGCGAAAAACCTCGAATTTGAAAAGGCGGCAGAGATCAGGGACAGGATAAAAGAGCTTTCCAATGTGGAGATGGAAATTGCCGTTTATGGGCTTTAGCCCTGCTGAGGGAGATGAGAACAGAAAGTCTGGAATTTTGGCATGGGAACTGATTATCTGACAAACAAGGCAAAAAATGCCCCCCGGACAACCGGTGTCTATCTCATGACAGGTAAAAACGGGAAGGTCATTTATATCGGAAAGGCGAAAAACCTGCGAAGCAGAATACGCTCCTACTTCGGGGGAACGGATACGAGGCCTATGGTCTTTTTCCTTGTCCCTAAAGTTCATGATCTGGAATTTATCGTGACGGATACGGAAAAGGAGGCCCTGATACTCGAAAATAACCTGATCAAGGAACATAAACCCCGCTACAATGTCAATCTCAGGGATGACAAGGCTTTTTTTAATATAAGGATCGACACAAAATCTCCATTTCCCCGCTTCGAACTTGTAAGACGTGTAAAAAAAGACGGGGCACAATACTTCGGCCCCTATTCCTCCAGCGCCTCGGTAAAAGATACCCTCCATTTTCTTCAGCAGACATTCCCGCTTCGCACCTGCGGTAATACGGAGCTAAAATCCAGAAAGCGGCCCTGTATAGAATACGATATAAAACGATGTACAGCCCCCTGCCGCGGCCTTATTAAAAGCGAAGAGTATGACAAGCTGGTAAAGGACGCGGTGATTTTTTTAGAGGGACGGGAAAAGAAACTCTTATCCGCCCTCCGGTCAAGAATGACGGACGCCGCAAGAAAGCTGCGATTTGAAGAGGCGGCCGTAATAAGAAACAAAATTGCCGCCATCAGAAAAACTTTGGAAAAGCAGCGGATTGTATCGATGTCGTTTCTCGACAGGGATGTCTTCGGCCTTTACATGGAAGCGGGACTGACGCAGATATACGCAATTTTCATAAGAAAGGGAAAGATCATCGGCAGGAAAACATTTCCACTCGTCAAAATCGGAGCCGATTCTTCCGAGATTCTTTCGTCACTTATCAAGCGCTACTATGACGGTGATGTCTTTATACCGGAGGAGATAATAATCCCCGAGGAGATCGATGACAGGGAGGTCGTTGAAGAGTGGCTGACTGAAAAAAGGGACGGCAGGGTATCGATCGTGGTCCCGAAAAGGGGTCAAAAAAAAGACCTCCTCGATATGGCAGGCGATAACGCAAAAAACATATTCCTGACAGAAAGAAACGCCGACCATGACAAAGAGGAAGCGCTTCAAATTCTCTCAAAACAACTTCACCTGAAAAGACTGCCGAACCGGATAGAAGGTTTCGATATCTCCAATCTTGGCGGTACCGATGCGGCAGGCTCAATGGTGGCGTTCGTCGAAGGCTCTCCACGGAAATCAGAATACAGGCGTTTCAGGATCAAGACCGTCCACGGTATAGATGATTATGCCATGCTCTACGAGGTACTGAAGAGACGATACAAAGGCAAAGAAAATCTGCCCGACCTTATAATGGTTGATGGTGGAAAGGGACAGCTCGGTGTGGCATTGACCGTTATGAAGGAGCTGGGAATAAAGGACATGGATATCATAGGTCTGGCCAAGGAAGCCGGCGACGGTATTTCCGGCGGGAAACGCACGTCAGTCCGTAAAGGAGAAGACAGGGTATACATCCCCAAAAGAAAAGATCCCGTCTATCTTTCAAGATATCCCGATGCCCTGTTTTTGCTCCAGAGAGTGAGGGACGAGGCGCACCGTTTCGCCGTTTCATATCACAGGAAACTTAAGAAAAAGAAGGATTTTCACTCCGTCCTGGACGGGATACCGGCAGTAGGCAAATTCAAGAAAAAAGCTCTTCTCACCCACTTCGGAGATATAAACAAGATAAAAAAAGCTTCGCTGGAAGAACTGCAAAAGGTTCCCGGAATAGGTAAAGAGATGGCCGGTCAGATCTATAATTTCCTACGATCTTTTCTTAAATAATTAAGAAGAAAGATTATTTCAACAGATTGATTCCTGCGGACATGAACTTATTCGTTACGTCAAAGGGATTTTTTCCGCCTTGACTGGTTTTTGCCGAAGTGGTAGAAACCTCTTATGTTTTCGATAGAAATCCTGAATTATCATGCAAGGATAAACACGCCCGGATTTCGCGTGTATCCCAACAAATGAAAAAGCTACATAAGGAGACATATAATGAAAACTTACACGGCAATCATTGAAAAATGTCATGCTACGGGACTTTATGTTGGGTACGTGCCCGGATTCCCCGGCGCTCATTCACAGGCAAAAACTCTTGATGAATTAAACGATAATTTAAAAGAAGTAATCGAAATGCTTCTCGAAGATGGCGGTCCTGAGCTTGAAGGTGAATTTATAGGCACACAGAATGTTGTGGTGGCATAGCTATGGGCTCGATACCAGTATTAAATCCGAAAGAAGTGGCAACTATACTCAAACATCTTGGGTTTATTGAAGTACGTCAAAGAAGATCACATAAGCAATTTCGTCATCCCGATGGCCGATTTACCACAGTACCCTTTCACACCGGCAGAGATGTGTCACCTATATTGCTTCGGCAAATTGCCAAAGACATAGGCATCACAATCGATGAACTTTTAAAAAATCGTTAACAACAACTTTTGCCCAATCCTTTTTGAGGGACAGTATTTATTAAGGTTTCTCTGGTTCCCTCAGTATTCGCCGCCTTCCCCACCGACCGGGTGCGCTCCCGGTCATTTCAAGAATACAATTTGACGAAAAAGGAAGATCTTAACTGGGCTTGTTTTACGGCAATCAATTCCGGTGTATGAGTGAAGGGGAGACTTGACACTTTTTCCCGACTATTTTTAAAAATTATTTTTTCAATCTATCTCTATTTCATCTACTGATGTTTCTAATTCCAAGCTTTTTATTTCGGGCAATGACGCTCCAACGATACCTTGCATATCTCCATACATACCCGATGTATTTAAGATAACTCTTTCAATTTGTTTTTCTCGTTTAGACCAAATCTTGTTCATTGCTCTTTTTTCTTGATCCAGGTCTTTTTTCATAGATGAGAAAGCTTCTACAATTGCTTCAACTCTCTGCCTGAATTCGGAACCCGAGAGGTAATTGTATAAGACTTCCATCTTTTCTTGTTTACCGACGGCAGATAGTTTTGTCATGGCAACCTGAATAAGATTAATCCGTAATGCCGTAACCAATCCTATCATGGAAGAATAATCCGTAACCCAGATTCCGTCAATAAATGCAAAATTGCTAACATCTTTAGGAAGGGTTATGGACAATATTACGGCTATGTCCGCACGTACTTCTCGTTGATCATCTCTTAATTTTTGCATCCAACCGTCACTCCATGCCTTTGTGCGTTTGGATTCCCAAATAATTGTTCCGCAATATTGACCCGTTGGATTATGAACCTTCTGCAAAATATCAGCACCGCGAATACCTTTTGGAACTGGGGCAATTTCATCTGATGGAAAATTAATTCTAAGAACATCTTCCAAATCAAGCTCTAGTACTTCACCTTGCATCTGTTGCGAGCCTTGTTCTGCCCTCCGCTTTAGATCCTCGATTTGTTTCCTTAGATCAGAGATCTGTTTTTCCTTTTCTAAATCTTTGAGTCTATGTTCTTCACTGAACATTCGGGCGGCAGTCTCTCTAATTTTTTCCCGCTCTTCGTCGAGCTTCCTTTCCATTTCTAATTCGAAAGCCTTCTTTTTTTCTTCAAGTTCTCTGCGCTGTTTTCGTAATTCAAGTTCTGCCTTTTGCGATTCTTGCAGTTTTTTATCTTTTTCTTCTATCTGACCAATTAAATCTTTTATTTTCAGTTCGCTTTCTTCTATTACCTTTTTCTTTATTTCGACTTCTAATTTTTCCTTTTCTACTTGTATTTTCTGGGTGATTCGCTCTTCCATTGATTTTATTGCATCTTCGAGTTCTTTTTCTTTCGCACGCAGGGCTTCGTTTTTCTGATCTAATAGCTTTTCTGCCTTTTCCCGTTCTGCTTCAAAATCCTTCTGTAATTGCTCTCTGATTTGATGAGAAATAGCTTCAGTTAATGGGATTTCTTTTTTACAATGTGGGCATATTATTACTTGTTCTGTCACTGCAAAATCTCCTTCCGATGGGAAAATGAAAAATTTAAGACCTTATGCTCATTTTTTCCGGATAGCGGGAAATCTCCGACCCTATTTACCCCGTTAGCATAAGGAAATTTTCGGCCGGTATAATATAACAGTTTCCGGGAAAAGCCTCGACCTTATCAGCATGGTGAATGATCTGGTAGAATGGGATACCAAGCTTCTCGCTGAAAAACCGTCCGTGCTTATTGATATCCCTGCCCCCTTCACGTGCTTCAAACAATGCAATCGGTTCATTATCTTTTACCAGAACAAAATCAACCTCACGCTTTTCCCGATCCCTGATATATCTGACTTCATATTCTCCAAGACCCTTCTCGGTTAAACGAACCGCCATTCGCAGGAGGCTCATGGCAATCAGGTTTTCAAATCTGCTTCCTTGATCCTTAACCATCGACCAGTCGTAGAAATAAAGCTTCTTATCTTTCTTTATTGCCCGAACTATTTTCCGATGCCATGGGCGCATTGTAAACACCAGACACAGGCTTTCCAATATGTCTATCCACTTGGACAACGTTACATGATGATACCCGAGATCCTCTCTTAATGATTTTATGCTGAGTCGAGACCCGACTTTAGTAGGCAGAATTTCTGCAAGCGTTTCAATCCCTTTTATATCTTGTATCTGTGAAAGATCGCGAACCTCCTCTCTGGCAATCAAAATTCTGTAATCCTTCTGCCATCGAAGATGGAATTCTTCTGAACCTTTCAGGAATGGCTCTGGAAATCCTCCGAATTTTAGTAATAAGTCAAGTGCTTCCTTCCGACCTCCGGTTTTTACGTTTCTGGATAGCCCGGCACTTTCATGTCCGTCTGTAAAAATTCTTTTATTTTCGGTTGCTTCGATGATATGTGAAAAATCGCCCGTCGCTTCAGGAAGACCTATAGGAAACATCTGATATGAAAAGTAGCGACCTAATAGAGAATCACCCGATTTTTGAAAGTAGTCAAGTCGTCCGGAGCCGGTCACGAGAAGCTGCATCCTCTCTTTTGTAGTGTCATAGAGTCCCTTTAAAATGTTTCTCCACCCTCTATGTTTATGAATCTCATCGAAAACAACCGGTACGGGGTCATGTTCAAATCTATCATCGATAAAATTCCTGAAGTAGATTGGATTTCTTCTATATTCTACCAGTACCGAAGGATCATCCCAATTAAAGTATGTACCTTCAGTATCTGTCGAATCCAACCACATCTGCGCGAATGTAGTTTTGCCTACCTGCCGGGGTCCCGACAGGAAAATCATTTTCCCCGCAGTCATCACAGGGTCAAAGATGTATGTTCCAATCAAACGTTTCATGCTTGACAATTATTCACACATATAAACAATTGTCAAGACAAAAATTCACAACTATGAATTTTTATCGAAACTCAGGCTAACATATTGATTTTAATGATTAAGAAATTCCGCGGAAAAGACCCTCCATTATCAGGAGGGCTGTTTTCTGATAATCAATTCCTGCGAGTGAGTGAAGGGATGTTTGAGACCTTATTCCGACAAATGAGGTAAACGGTGATTTGACCCCATGTTCCCCATGTTCCTTCGTTTTCAAGTTTCTTTTTTGAATGCACCATTTTCCTCATTAAATCTCCCCGTAACAAGTTGCGGGTGATCTGCCCGCTGTTACACCCCCATATAATAGACGTTCACCTATCTCTGCGCCGTCGTTGAGATTCGGTTGCGTTTTTTCTCACTTTGATCGATTTGACGTGACTTCTTCGTGTAGTTCTGCTCCTGATATTTGAATCCTGTATAAGTGAGACAATCCTTCTCACCCTAACGGGACTTATGACAGATTTTCTGAAACCTCGAATATAATCTTTCACTTCAGATACCTGCATGACATTATCCGGCATTTTCTTGCCGAATACCCCATCCTTGAACGCTACAACAGAGTAAATATGTTCTTCATCAAGCAACGCTTTCAGCGCTATCACATGCCCATAATTTTGATGCAGAGGATTCATAAACTGATATTTGCTGTTTGGATTTATATACTGTGTCCACGTCGTATCGCGTTCCTGACCATAGATAATACCCTTGTAATTTTTCGTCTCTATGACGAATACTCCGAATCTCGAAACAACGACATGGTCGATCTGTGTTGTTTTATTCTCGCTCGGAATCATGACATTGTCCAAAACATGATACGCCCCTTGCGGCAAATCCATCAGGTTATTACTAACGGATTTTTCACCCAGCCAACCCTTTATTTTCGGCCTAAATATTTTTATGAGAAACAGGATCAGACCAAGTATAAATATGAAGATATAGAGTAAAATATCATCTACCTGCATTTTTACTCCTTGTCGATCAGTCGGTAATTTTTTCCATTTTCTCTCGGCTACAAAACGAAATAGGAACACACAAACAATACCTTAAGTTCACGGTAAACACAATGATGCAAATACATGCATCCGCATTAACCTATTGATTTTGATGATTAAGAAATCCAACGGGATATGGTAGATCTGCTGGGGTTGATATGTAAAAAGAAGGATTGAGGAGTGGTTTATTTACAGAAAGCGATTTTTAAAAAAGCTAAAGATCTTTCAAGCGTCCATATTCTGTCCTGAAAAAGGTGAGTCAAAGGTAGACTTGAACCCTTGTTCCAACAAATAAGTCAAACGGGAATTTAATCGATTATTAAGACCCCTTGTTCTTGCTTGGCTAATGTCTAATGTCAAGGGCCTGTTGCCCAAACCCTCATTACCCACAGAATAACATCGACACTATTTGTTACGCATCAGTATCGTTTAGCGCCATTAGCGCAACATAATTGCATTTAACATCTTGTTATTATTGTGACATTATGATACAAAAGATCCATTATACACTACATAACGAGGTTTTTATCATGATGGGTCACCAATCTGATTTTCAACCAAAGCTATTCCATTATCACGTCAATCTTGAAGAAAAAATCCCACAAGATCATATTCTGCGAAAGATACGAAACCACATTGAT
>Ga0268276_1000248_pt1 | contig 65031 bp, 42 predicted proteins | sample saktaG_4_FD_190145 | JGI IMG/M metagenome (GOLD analysis project Ga0268276, IMG submission 190145) | Saline water microbial communities from Sakinaw Lake, British Columbia, Canada - sak_2010_1_5_45m | ecosystem: Environmental > Aquatic > Non-marine Saline and Alkaline > Saline ... | reverse complement strand
TCGTCCATTTTTTTATGTGAACGATACGAAATATTATGTCAAAGAACATGTGCTATATAAAAGTGTCAACGATGTTGTGCTACGAAAAAAAGTGTCAACGATGTTATGCTATTTATCAACTAATGACTAATGACTATCTTTGCACCATGACAGATAAATCGAAACAGAAATCTTCAATGTCATGAGAATTATTTTACGCTTGCTTGTTTACACTTGTGCCGTCCTGATCACGGCCTGGCTTTTACCGGGAGTAAATGTGGAAAATTTCGCCACTGCGGTCATGGTAGCGATTGCCTTAGCAATCCTTAACACATTCATCAGACCAGTACTGATCTTCCTGACCATCCCTGTCACGATTGTCACGCTGGGATTCTTCCTATTGGTCATCAATGCGCTGATCATCATGCTGATCGGCAGGATAGTCCCGGGATTTGTTGTGGAAGGTTTCTGGTGGGCGCTTCTCTTCAGTGTGATCCTGAGTATCATTGCTGCTTTGTTTGGAACAAGTTCAACAACGATTGTAAGACGACACGAACATGAAAAACCGTCCGATAATTTCAAAGCCTGAACTGGAGACTATAATCCGGAAATGCCAGACCTGCTGTATTGCCATGGTCGACCCTGAAGGAAAGCCTTATGTTATACCGATGAATTTCGGTTTTGCCGGTGATCATGTCTATTTTCACGGATCGGCAAAGGGTAAAAAGGTTGATGTATTGAAAAATAAGGCTGATGTGTGTATTGTTTTCAGCACCGACCATGAGTTGCGTTATGTGACAGAAGAGGTAGCCTGCAGCTGGAGCATGCGGTACCGGAGTGTGCTGGTGCATGGAAAGGCCGAATTTGTAGAAGATCCGGAAGAAAAGATCAATATCCTGAATATCATCATGGCGCATTATGCCGACCGGAAGTTTGATTATAATGCCCCTTCAATAAAAGAAGTGATGGTTTTTAAGGTCCCGATCGAAAAAATGGAAGGACGAGTCTACGGGTATTAGTGTTAAGTTTTGAGGTTTAAGGTTTAAGTTCGGGTATTTTTATTATTCGGATACTTAACACGCAAACCGCAATTCCTAATCCGGCTCCCCATATGGCGCCCACGATGACATCTCCGGGGTAATGAACGCCCAGGTAAACCCGGCTATAGCATAGAAATAAAGCCCAAACTATAATCAGGGGGGTGAAGAACCTGATCTTTTTCCAGAGCAGTAATGAAAGAAACGTGGCCAAAGCAAAGGAATTGCTGGCGTGGGATGAGATAAAACCGTATTTGCCGCCGCAGTGGCCGTTTACCAGGTGGATAATTCCTTCCAGATATGGTTCGTGGCAGGGCCTCGGCCTGTGGAATACATGCTTGAATAGATGTGTGGTTGATAAATCGCTAAGGACAATGGCAAGTCCTGCTAAAAGAACCAGCACCCATGCCCTCTTACCGTAATGTCTGAATAGAAGGTAAGCAAAAAAAATATATAAGGGAATCCAGATCCATTTATCAGAAGCCCAGAACATAAGGAAGTCGAAGAATGAAGAATGGGCGCCATTGATGGCAAGGAAAATATCAGTATCGATTGATTTCAGTTGTTCCAACATGGCCCTGATATTGATCAATCATCCGAATAACGGTTCAGTTCCGTCCAGATCATATCTTTTAACTTCATCATCCCTTCGCCGGTTATAGAAGAAATGAAGATAGTTTTGACTTTAGGAAGTTCCAGTTTCATTTCTGTTTTCAATTCAGCATCGAGCAGGTCAGATTTGGATATGGCCAGTAGCCTGGGTTTGTCGATCAATTCCGGGTTGTACTGTTTCAATTCATTCAGGAGAATGTCATATTCATTAATGATGTCTTTTGAATCAGCCGGGATAAGGAAAAGTAGTAAAGAATTCCGTTCGATATGCCTTAAAAAGCGAAGCCCGAGGCCCCTTCCTTCATGGGCGCCCTCAATGATACCGGGGATATCGGCCATGACGAAGGATGCTCCGTCGCGATAGGAAACGATGCCCAGGTTGGGTGTAAGCGTGGTGAAAGGATAATCGGCAATTTCAGGTTTAGCAGCCGACACCACCGAGAGCAAGGTAGATTTGCCAGCATTGGGAAAACCGACCAGGCCGACATCGGCCAGTATTTTCAGCTCCAAAATCATCCAGCCTTCCTGCCCCGGTTCGCCGGGTTGCGCAAAGCGGGGAGTTTGGTGGGTGGATGTTTTGAAATGATCATTACCCAATCCGCCCCTTCCACCGGGCATCAGGATCTTAGTCTCATCATGTTCTGTGATCTCGAAGAGGACATCCTCTGTTTCGGACAGTTTAGCCACTGTTCCCAGTGGCACTTCGATGATCTTATCTTCGCCGTATGCGCCGGTACTCAATGATTTGCCACCGGATTCGCCATTACCTGCCTTCAGGTGTCTGGTAAATTTAAGATGAAGCAGCGTCCAGAGCTGCTTATTGCCTTTCAGGATAATATGGCCGCCCCTTCCGCCATCACCACCGTCAGGACCTCCTTTGGGAATATATTTCGCGCGGTTGAGATGCTTTGAACCAGCGCCTCCCTTACCTGATTGGCAATGGATCTTAACGTAATCGACGAAATTGGGGGAAGACATGATAAGGTATTAAGCTATTTTGCAAAGATAAGCAAATCTTTCACGACACTGACAGGTCTTCGACGCTGTCAGGTCATAAGGTCGTTTGGGACCTGAAAGCGTCGTCAGACCTTTCAGCGTCCTAACAGATTTTATAAATATCGGCATAGTTCCGTCCGAAACCATCATAATCCAAACCATAGCCAACAATGAAATCGTTAGGTATCTCCAATCCCAGGTAATCGATCCGGAAGTCCTCCCTGAAAGCGGTTGGTTTGAATAGGAGAGCGACGAGTAAAACATCGGAAACGCCCTGATACATGAGTTTATTGATGAGGTACTGCATCGTGGTCCCGGTATCGATAATATCTTCCAGAATGACCACCGTTCTTCCCCTGAGCTTTTCGTTCAGGCCGATCAGTTCCTTCACCTCTGAAGTGGTTTCCGTGCCTGAGTATGATGCCAGTTTTACAAAACTGATCTCGCTTTCGATTTCAATTTTCCGATAAAGGTCGGCGGCAAAAATGAAAGCACCGTTTAGTACAACAAGGAAGATTGGCTTTTTACCTTTAAGGTCCTGGTTCAGCTGAAGCGCAATTCTTTCGACAGCTTCATTGATTTCTTCGGCTTTAATTGAAAGTTTAAATTCCTTATCTTTGACTTTAATAGTTTTCATGGAATAATGATAAAGTGGTTGGATTAATTAAGCGTATAAAAATAAAGTTATTTCGCAAAGTTACGCGGAGTAGACGCAAAGTTTCGCAAAGGAATCTTGTTTTTAATTCCATATTGGTTCAAGGATTCCAAATATCAAATTTCAATTTTCGAATAACAAATTCCCGGACTTAAACCTTAACACTCAAAACTTAAAACTTATAATATGGTTCCTCTTGTCAGCATAATCATGGGCTCCACTTCCGATCTCCCGGTGATGGAAGAAGCGGCCAAAGTACTGAACGAACTTCAGATTCCTTTTGAAATGAATGCATTATCGGCCCACCGGACGCCTGACAAGGTGGAAGAGTTTGCCAAATCAGCGGCTGGCCGGGGCATCAAAGTTATCATTGCCGGGGCCGGCATGGCAGCTCATCTGCCGGGTGTCATCGCCGCCATGACTCCGCTACCCGTCATTGGCGTGCCGATAAAATCCTCTCTTGACGGGCTGGATTCGTTACTGGCCATTGTCCAGATGCCACCGGGAATTCCTGTTGCAACGGTTGCTATCAATGGAGCCCGGAATGCTGGAATTCTCGCTGCACAGATCATTTCGACCGGAAATGAGGAAATTATGAAGAGAATGGTTGATTTTAAGGAAGATTTGAAAGATAAAATCATCAAGGCAAATGAGGAGATGGGGAAAGTGAAGTTTGATTTTAAAGTTGACAGTTGACAGGGTGTGTTCTACTGTGTCTATTGTGGTAAATAAACTAAAACTTGTGTAAAAGCATCACACCATCCCGTACAGACAACAGTACATTCTCCACCCTCACATCTCTCTGAATTTCTTCATTAAACCTGATCATTCCCCTGGTTTCGGGATCTTTTGCTGATACTCCTTCCAAAACCCTGCCATCCCAAAGCGCATTATCTGCCAGGATAAATCCACCTGGCTTCACTTTGTCGAAAACAGCCTGGTAATAATCGGAATAATTCTCTTTGGCGGCATCGATGAAAACCAGGTCGAAGGATTCATTTAACTGTGGAATGATCTCCAGGGCATCGCCATTATGCAGAGAAATGCGATCTTCCAGGTTTGCTTTCCTAAAATATTCCCTGGCGATTTCGGCATAAGAAGGATCGGCTTCGATGGTATGAAGTTTGCCGCCAGGGGCAAGTCCGCCTGCCAGGCAAATGGCTGAATACCCTGTAAAAGTGCCAATTTCCAAGATACTCCCCGGTTTGATCATCCGGCTGATCATACCAAGGAATTGTCCCTGAACCGGCCCTGATAACATCCTGGGATAAGGAGTATGCAGGAAAGTCTTGCGGCGAAGCTCGTACAACAGTTCAGGCTCTGGCGTTGTATGGCTTTCAATATATTCTTCCAAATCAGAATCAATCATGTCAGTTGGTTTTGAAAGATCAGCATACTCAGCTTCTCCGGTTTAAATATTTCCTGTGCCACTTCCAGGATATGATCGCCAGTAACCGCTTCGATTTTCCTGCGTATTTCATCCGGTTCATCAAGCCTGCCATCGTGTAAATAGGCTTTTCCGGCTGCCATCAGGTAATTCAGGTTGGATTCGTTAGCGATCTCAATCTGACCGATCAGTTGCTTGCGGGCCTGGTTGAGCTGCAAAGCGCCAAGTCTTATGGTACGCATCTTTTCCAATTCCTTACGGATAAGGGCCAGGGATTTGTTGAGGTTTTCGTTGTCAGTCCCGATATAAATGCTGAAAATGCCGGTATCTGTATAAGGCAAAAAAGCCGACTCAACGGTGTAGGCATAGCCATACCTTTCCCTGACGGCCAGATTCAGGCGGGAGTTCATCGCCGGTCCGCCGAGGATGTTGTTCAGCAGATACATAGAAAACCGTCTGGGGTCTTTCCGGTCGTAAGCAACATTGCCGATCATGCAATGGGTCTGGTAAGTTGTCCGGGATAAATTCAAATTGAAAGGCTGGTAAGAAGAAAATGCCTGCCTGTTTCTTCCCGGCCTATCAGCAGGAATAGCTTCAAAGAATTTCTCTACCTGGTGACTGATCTTTTTGAAATCAAGGTTTCCGCTGGTGCAAATGACCATATTTGCACCTGTATAATTTTTTTCAATAAAGCTCAAGATATCCTGTCGTGTGAATTTGAGCAAATCATCCGGGTCTCCGAGGATATTTTTCCCGAGCGCATGGCCCTGGAAGATATTCTCTTCCAAAACATCATAAATTTCTTCCGAAGGGTTATCTTTGTAAGAATTTATCTCATCAAGGATGACATCCTTTTCCTTTTTGAGTTCTTTTTCTGGGAAAGTGGGCTGGGTTATAATATCCGCAACAAGATCGAGGGCCCGAAGGAAGTGCTCACACAGGAAAGAGGCAAAAATACAGGTTTCTTCTTTAGATGTGAAAGCATTGAGTTCGCCACCCACGCTCTCCAGGCGGGTTAGTACATGATATGCTTTTCTCTTACGGGTACCTTTAAAAATCGTATGTTCGATAAAATGAGCGAGACCGTTTTGATGATCATCCTCATCGCGGGTCCCCGCATTGATATAAACTGCAAGGTGCGCTACCGGCCCACCGGCAGGGATATGCAATAAGCGGATATCATTGTTAAATGTCCTGGTTTGAAATTCCATTCTTCAAGAAATGATGCGCAAAGATAGGAACAAAGAGTCACTTCTCCGGGAACCTTTTATCAAGGTAAATCCAGAAAAGCAACTGGTTAAATTTTTCACCGCCGATCTCTTTCGAAATGATCGGGCCGATCCCTAAAACTTTTTTATTCATTTCAAGAGACTTCCGGTTCCAGGTCCATTCCTCCAGAAATCTTATCTTGACTATATTCATGTATGAAATTGACCTGACGATCATCGTGTCAAATTCGTCATAGGGTGGATAATTTCTAAGGAGAGTCTGGTAAATGGTATCCGAACCGGTGGCCATAATCTGCTGTGGCGTAAGGGGTTTGTTGAAATAATCGCAGACCCTGACCTCCCCTTTCGCTGCAGCTTCCATGATCCTTTGCAGGAAAGGCTCCCTTTTTGAACCTTCAATGTTATTGATCCACCAGTCGAGCTGAGGATCACTGTTGATTACAGGTACATCATACTGGATTTTTTCGGTCAGGATCTCTTTTTTATGAGAATTTCCGGAACAGGCTGTCAGGGCAATCAGAAATACAATAGAAATAAATAGATAATACTTATATATTCTCATCATGTTGAAATTTTGAACGGAGGATTAAAGGTACAAAAGTTAGGCTAGCTCTCTGGTGGGCGAATGAAAAAATTGAGATGTCATCTCAGTTTCTGCCCGCTTTACACTATTTTCGGCATCAAGACGACACCGGCCAAAAAGTAGGTTTAAGGTTTAAATTTTAAGGGTTAAGTTGGGGAATATTTCTATAAATAATTAATTTACAGACAATAAACAAATCCCAGAATGTAACCTTAAACCTCAAACCTTAAACCTTATAAATAACGCCGAGGTTTTTCTTCCCGTCTATTTCCACCAGGACAGGCTGATCGAAGTGAATATGCCTGATATACTCATCTTCATAAACGGCTGGTATGTTCTTAAGGTAATTCAGATCGTAAAAACCATCATTCATGTATGGGTTGATCGTGAAATAACCTACCCGGAAAGAGGTCAGGTTCTGGAAAAAGTGGGTCCCCTGGCTGGGGTCTATGCGGTAATTTTCAAGGCCTGATTCTACAATCACCCGGGCAGCGGAAATCTGGGGCCATTTCACCGGGATGCCAAGCCAGGGGTCTTGTGAGCCCCAGCGGCCCGGTCCAATCAGGATATAGTTTTTATGTTCATTCCTGAATTGATCATTTATTTTACAGATACGTTCAGCAAGTTCGTTGTTTTTAGCCGGGTTGAACGATTCAGGCTTAACGTAAACGATATCGCAAAGATCTGTTATGGCCCCGTTGCCAAGAGCAGATTTAGAGTAAATAATGGTCTTCTCTTTAGGAACTTTCTCCAGGTCTGTTGTTACACTTTCTTTGTTATCCACTATCGGCCTGATTTGCAGGCAATAGAATATCTTTGGATCGTTAACCGGCCGGTTCAGATCAACAGCAAATTCGATCTCGATCGGTTTGCCCATTTCTTTCTGTCCGATCTCAAGGATTGTCTGCAGGATTTCAGCAAGTGGGAAAACATTATGCTTGAGGATATTTGAAAAAGTGACCAATTTCCTGCCTTCATAATTCACCCCATCCCGCAGTACGCCATTTTGCATGTCATAGGTAGACGCCAGCCATTTTAATGAGCCGTCGGCCTCGGCTTCTTTAATGGGAAGCTTCAGGATATTGATCCCGTCATCGATATTTGGCCGGAAAACTTCAGGGTGCATATCAAGGGCATAGAAGTATTTTTGTGTTTCCCTCAAAGCCGCCTCGGGAGAATAAGTCTGCAAAACCCTCTTAGCGTATTTAGGAGAAAAGTGCAGGGCCAGGCCGCCATCAACAATATATTTTCCTAACCCCAGCGCTACGCTTGCAATACCGTCTTCGGGTTTCTCAGGTTCAAGCGGGTAAAAATTGATCGAGCGAGCGACTCCGGAAAAGGAAGGATAGAAGCGGTTTCCATATTTGGTGCCTGCAACAGTCTGCATGACAATGCCCATTTTTTCTTCGTCAATAATATTGGCTGTCGCCGTCATGTAAGCCTTGCTCGATTTGAAATAGGTAGAAGCATAAACGCTTTTGATTGCATTGCTGAGCATTTCCATCATTATGCGTTCATTATCCACGACATAAGGCACCATATAAGTTGAATAGACGCCTGCAAAGGGCTGGTAATGTGAATCTTCCAACAAGCTGGACGACCTGACCGCGATGGGGCTGCGGACATACGAAATCAGGGTATAAAGGTCTTCATGGATGCGGAAGGGAAGGCGGGCCTGCACAAACTCCTTCAGGATTTCCTCATCGCTTCGGTCCGACAAGGCAATCTCATAAAGGTTATTATCCTCCATGAATTCATCGAAGATATCGGTACAAAGAACGACTGTACGCGGGATGGTAATATAGACGCCCTGCCATTTCTCGAGGATGCGGTTGCGTTTGATGAGCATGTCGAGAAACGCCAATCCACGGGCTTTCCCGCCAATAGATCCTTCACCGATCCTGGTAAAAGTCAGGTATTCATCGAAGCGTTCCCGGCGGAACTGGGCGATGACACCCCTTGACTTGCTGATGCGGAAGCTGGCTATGGAGTCGAAAAGATAACGGCGGACTTCATCCAGGTCAGCGAAATCGTCAAGCGTGATATCGACCAGCATTTCAGCAAGCGGAAACAAAGCCCTTGCCCTGAGCCACTTGGAGAGCTTATTCCGGACCAGCTGGTAACGCAAAGCTTCATCAGGCACCTGGAACAGTAATTCCTGCAGACTCTTAAGGTCTGTTGCACGGGCGATCTCTTCACCGGATTCGGGGTCAATAAAAACAAAATCGCCGAAGGCAAAATATTCCCTGATGAAATTCTTTAATTCAACCGAAATGGTTTTTGAGTTCTTGTTGATAAAGCCCACTTTCAGTTTTTTAGCCAGATCATCCCCTTCCTTGTCAGACGATTGCAGCAGGATAGGCATAAATGGATCGTCGCGTTGCACTTTTTCACAGAACTTCACCCCGGCGTATTTTTCCTGCTGCCCGTTCCTTGGATAACTCATATCGGTGATGATCCCCAGCAGGTTCCGTTTATATTTCTCATATAATCCAAGCGCCTCTTCATAGGTGGTTGCCAGCAGGATTTTCGGCCTGCCGCGCATCCTCAGCATCATCTGGTGCTCGTTCAGGCCTTCAGTCATGAAATCCTTCGATTGTTTGAAGATAATCTTATAGATGTTAGGCAGATAGCTTGAATAGAACCTGATGGAATCTTCCACCAGCAAAATAGCCTGTACGCCGACTTCCTGGATGTCGTGGTCGACATTCATCTTGTCCTCGATGAGTTTAATGATGGCCAGCAGCAGGTCGGCATTACCCAGCCAGCTGAAGACATAATCGATGACGCTTTTGCTTGCATCATTCATTTTCAGGGTGACTTCCCTGGAAAACGGGGTCAGGACAACGATAGGAATGGCAGGGTTTTTAACCTTGATTTTTTCCGCCAGGCCGAAGGTATCCATTTCTTCGGAGCTAAGCATAACGATGACCAGGTCTATTTTTTCATCACGCAAAAGTTCGAAAGCTTTCTTCTCAGAAGAAGCAAGGATAAATTGCGGGGGATAACGAAGGTTGAGGGATACATATTCGATGAAGATCTGTTCGTCGATCCTGCCGTCGTCTTCCAGGACAAATGCATCATAAGCGCTGGAAATCAGGAGGACATGATAGATCCTTCGTTTCATGAGCTTACTGAACGATGTATCGCTGAAGTAATATTTAGGAGCCCGGTAGGCTATATTGGAGAATGGCATAGAATGATCAGTATGATTTAACTACACAAAGCAAATTTACGGAAAAAGTTTAAGAAGGGATTCCATCTCTTTAATTTGAGATGGAGTCCCAAGGATTGTAGGTAACTTGACGCCCAGACACAAACACAAAACGACAAACAATTTGACAACTTTAAACTAGGTGGACAATTCCGTGCAGCTTAATACTGACAAAAAAAACGCCGACACACTGGCCAACCCAAAAGTTTTAATAATTTTTGGCCAAGCACATTTTATAAATTAATTTTACTACCTTGCACATTTGGCTCTTTTGCTTTTGCCAATTCCATTAAAATATACAGAGGCGAAAGCAAATGTGCCAAATTTGTCAACCGCTGAAAAAGTTCGCATTAAAGAAACTAATTTTGTTCAGGATTAATGGTTATTTATGAGACCTGAAAATAGTTTGCATTCAACCGAAACTGCTTTGCGGGAGCGAGTCAAAGAACTTGTCTGCCTTTATGGTATTTCTGAATTAGCAATACAGGACAATTTATCCCTGAATGAATTTTTAGAAAATGTTTTAAAATTAATTCCACCTGCCTGGCAATTTCCTGAATACACAGTTGCTAGAATAAATTTAGACAATAAGCATTTAAACTCTGTTGAATTTCAGGATTTACCTTACAGGCAATCAGAAAAAATAATTATCAACGAACAGCTTAGAGGAACCGTAGAAGTTTTTTATATTAAAGCAATGCCTGATGCAGACGAAGGGCCATTCCTTAAAGAAGAAAGAAAACTGATTCAGGCAATTGCCCGGAAACTTGCTTTAATAATTGAACGCAAAGAAGCAGCAGAAAAAATGAAATTGCTGCAAGAGCAAATCCGGCACGCTGACCGGCTTGCAACTATCGGTGAACTTACATCAGGTATCGCACACGAAATAAATGAACCGCTTCAAAATATTCTTGGTTTTGCCCAGTTAACGATAAAAAATAATGATCTGCCGCTGGAGGTAAAACAGGATTTGGAAAAAATTATAAAAGCATCATTAAATGCCAGGGAGATAATAAAAAAATTAATGTACTTCTCTCATCAGATGCCACAGCTTTTTGAAAAAGTGAATTTGAATCAGATCATCAAAGAAGCAATGTATTTCCTTGAATCGCGATGCTCAAAAGAAAATATCACCGTTTTGTATTTTCTTGCAGAACAACTCTCCCTAATTATTGCCGATGCCATTCAGTTAAATCAGGTCATTGTCAACCTAGTAGTTAATGCTATTCAGGCGATGCCCGAAGGTGGCAAATTAACTCTTTCAACTTCTAGTAATTCCGAATTTGTTATTTTAACGGTTGAAGATACGGGAGTGGGAATTTCAGAAGATATTATACAGCACATTTTCCAACCTTTTTTTACCACTAAAGAAATTGATAAAGGAACAGGGTTGGGGCTTTCCGTTGTACATGGAATAGTTACCGCCCATAAAGGCGAAATAAAAGTAGAGAGTGAAAATAGGAAAGGAACAAAATTTGAAATTAAATTTCCGGTCACAAACTTTTAAAAATGAAAAAACAGAATAATAAAAAATCCGAAAAAATTCTGGTGGTTGATGATTCCCCTGAAACATTGGAATTAATTAAAAGAAATTTAGATAACAAAGGATATTTTGTTTTTACTTCTTCCAATGTTTCGGATGCTATAAGTTTTGTAAATGCAACCCCGGTTGACCTTGTTGTCACCGACTTGCGGATGCCTCAGGCAAACGGCATTCAACTTGTAAAACATATTCGCGAAAATTATAAAAATACCGAAGTTCTTGTAATAACTGGTTATCCCTCTGTTGAAAGTGCGATAGAATCCATCAAATTAGGCGCTGAAGAGTATTTAATAAAACCATTTACGGATGAAGAACTTTTTATTGCCGTGCAGAAAGCCTTCAACAAACTCAATGCATCAAAAACAACCCAAAGACAAACATTATTTCAGGGTAATATTTACGGTATTATTGGAGAATCAAAAGCAATATGCACAGTTTTTAACGCTATAGAAAAAATCGCTTCTACCAATGTAACTGCACTGATTACAGGGGAGAGCGGAACAGGTAAGGAATTGGTTGCACGCGCCATTCATTACAGAAGTAATCAGGCAGCAGCCCCTTTTGTTGCTGTTAATTGTGCTGCTATACCCAACGAATTATTGGAGAGTGAATTATTCGGATATATTAAAGGTGCATTTACCGGAGCAAACGAAACAAGAGCCGGCTTTTTTCAAACAGCCAATGGAGGAACAATTTTTCTGGACGAGATAAGCAATACGAGTTTGTCAATGCAGGCAAAACTCCTTCGTGTGTTACAAGAGAAAGAATTTTATATGGTAGGCGATAAAAAAACCATCAAGGTTAATGTCAGAATTATTGCTGCTACCAATGTTGACTTACTTAATTTTGTGAAAAAAGGAAATTTCAGAGAAGATTTATATTATCGTCTCAATGTCGTAAATATTCAGATACCACCGCTACGGGAAAGAGAAAAAGATGTATTCCTGTTAATCAACTTTTTTGCAAACAAATATGCTAAAGAAATCGGTAACAAAACAATCCCTTTGTTTACTGATAGAGCATTGGAAGCACTTAAAAATTATTACTGGCACGGTAATGTAAGAGAATTACAGAATTTAATGTATCATCTTATTATTATGACGGAGGGCAATACTATTGATATTACCGACTTGCCTCCAGCAATGCGTTACTGTATCCAAAATACTCCAACTTTTAATAAAACCCTCAAAGAAATGGAAAAGGAATATATTCTTAATGTTTTGACTTCAGTGAAAAATAACAAGACCGAAGCATCAAATATTTTAGGAATAGACCGCAAAACATTACGCGAAAAATTAAAAGATCTTCCTTTTTCAGAATCTATTGAATAGGGAATTTTTCCCCGGCCGGTTCAAAACTCCTCAATTATTTTTTCTATTTTATTGTTGGAAATAAAGATTCCAACCTTTCATATCAATTTCTATTTCAAAGGGCAATTCATTGATTATCTTTTGGTCTACTCTGCTTTATTTTCATTTGCTTTAATTTATTGGGGCGAAATATTTTTTTTGGCACCAATGTTGAAAAGGGCAGAGGGATAATTTTATTAAAATAATAAAATCCATAAAAAATGACAGATAGTACAGCAGCTAACGAAAATCTCGGCTTGTGCTCAACCTGTATACATTTTGCAAATTGCACTACGCGTCAATCCTTCAAAGGAAAAATTTTACAATGCGAGGAATTTGACGATTATTTGCCTAAGCAAATTCTTACAGGAGAAAAAAAAGAAGAAGAAAAAACACCTGTTCAATACTCACCGCTAAAAGGTTTGTGTATGAATTGCGATTTTGCCAGCTCCTGTAAATTATTTAAACCGGACATAGGAGTATGGTTTTGTAATGAATATCAATAAATAATAACAAGAATAATTAAATTATACTACTATGGATCCCGAAGTTTTAGAAAAAACCATCTGTATCAATTGTAATGAATTTGATACATGCATTAAAACAAGATTGCAACCGATATTCTTTTGCGAAGAATATGATAATTACGTTAACGTTCAGAATAACTCTTTATACGTAGAAAAAGAAGTTATTGTGAGCGAAAAAAACGATTATACGGGTTTATGTCGGAATTGCGACAACAGTAAATCTTGTAATATCAGAAAAACTGATTCAACAACATGGTATTGCGAAGAATACGCATAAAAGAATAATTATGGACACTATTAATAATGTAAGGTCTGAAATTATTGAAAAAAGTATTTGCAGTACTTGCAACAAATCGGACACATGCCTGTATATTAAATCCTCACTCAAACCAATTATCTATTGCGAAGAGTTTGACAGCTCATTGATAACCGGAATAAAAAGATTTGTTGAGGAATTAGTTGCAATACACAATAATCTGCTCATTGCCATTTTGGAAGAAATTCAAAAACATTATAATTATTTACCTGAAAAAATTCTTAAAGAGGTTTCTGCTCAATTGAAAATTCCGATGAGAGATATTTACGGCGTTGCAACATTCTATAGGGCGTTTAGTTTAAAGCCGAGAGGAAAGCATCTTTTGTCCGCCTGTTTGGGAACTGCATGCCATGTCAGAGGAACAAAATCTGTTGTCGCAGAAATTGAAAAACAACTCGGCATTAAATCCGGTGATACAACACCTGATAATGAATTTACTTATGAAACGGTCAATTGTTTAGGCGCGTGCGCTCTTGGTCCGATCGTCGTGGTTGATGGTAATTATTTTACCAGTGTAAAAAAACAAATGGTAAAACAGGTTATTGATCAAACTTTAAAGGGGGCAGATCTTATTGATGTTACAACTGATAAACGAATCTTTCCGTTAAGTTTAAATTGTCCGCAATGCAATCATACCCTTATGGATAATACGCATACTCTTGATGGATATCCGTCTATCAGGGTTACAATTTCTTTTAACGGTTTGCATGGATGGCATCGCCTGTCCTCTTTATATGGCAGCTATATGTATGAGTCGGAACATCAGCGATCTTTAGGCAGTATAGCGAATTATTTTTGCCCCCATTGCCATTCCGAACTATCCGGTTCAATAAAGTGTCCTGAATGCGCCACAAGTATGATACCCATGATAATTAATACCGGTGGCGTCATTCAAATTTGTCCGAAACGCGGGTGTAAAGGTCATATGTTGGATATATAATAAATCTGAAATTGATAAAGTTGAAAAATTATGAAGCAGTTTTCTTCTGTTGAGAATTTCGTTGAGTTTCGAAAACTTATAGTAAATGAAGCGAAGGATAATAAACCTTGTTTATCAATATGTGCAGGAACAGGAGGGCAGGCAAGCGGTTCGAATGATATTATGAGGATAATAAAACGCCACATAATAGAACACAAGCTTAATGAAAAAATATCTCTGAGAGTTACAGGATGTCTTGGCTTTTGTGAAATGGACCCGTTTATCATTGTTGAACCGGGATTCAATCTGTACCCGAAGTTGAAAATGGAAGATGTTCCGAAAATCATAAATGCTGCCGTCAAAGGAAAGGTTATAAAAGAAATGCTATATAAGGAACCCGGCGATGATAAACGATATTTCTTACAATCAGAAATACCTTTTTTTAAGAATCAGACAAGGACGGTTTTGGGCAATAATCAAAAGATAGATCCAATCAGAATATACAATTATATTAAAATCGGTGGTTATTCGGCGTTTGAGAAAGTCATTTCTGATCCGGACCCCGAATGGATAATAAATGAAGTTGTTGATTCGGGATTAAGAGGACGAGGCGGAGGTGGTTTTCAGACAGGTCTCAAATGGAAATTTGCGAGCCGGTCAGGTAAGCAGGGGATTCAGAAATTTATTATTTGCAATGCCGACGAAGGAGACCCAGGCGCTTATATGGACCGCAGTATCCTGGAAGGGAATCCGCACTCTATATTGGAAGGGATGATCATTGCCGGTATCGCTATTGGTGCTACACGCGGTATAATTTATGTCCGGACGGAATATCCTTTAGCGATTAAGCACTCGATAATTGCAATAAATCAGGCACGTGAACTTGGAATTTTAGGTAAGAACATACTGGGTACAGGTATTGATTTCGATATTGAAATTATTAAAGGAGCAGGCGCTTTTGTTTGCGGTGAAGAAACAGCGCTGATTAAATCTATTGAAGGACAGATGGGACAACCAAAACAACGCCCGCCATACCCTGTTAATAAGGGTTTATGGGGATTACCTACTTGTATAAATAATGTGGAAACACTTGCTAATATACCTGTTGTTATCAATCTGGGAGCTAAAGAATATGCAAAAGTAGGAACACCCGGTAATACAGGAACAAAAATATTTTCTCTTGTTGGAAAAATAAAAAATACGGGCTTGGTCGAAGTACCCCTTGGAACTACAATTAAAGATGTTGTATATAAAATAGGAGGGGGACCAAGTGGAAAAGCAAAAATAAAAGCCATTCAAACCGGCGGTCCTTCAGGTGGATGTATTCCTGAAAAAATGTTCGATATTCCCATTGATTATGAGAGTTTGACTAAAGCAGGTTCCATTATGGGCTCGGGAGGTATGATTGTAATGGACGAAAATATATGCATGGTTGACATTGCCAGATACTTTACTAATTTTTTGCAGGAAGAATCCTGTGGAAAATGCTCCATCTGCCGTGAAGGAACAAAAAGGATGAATGAAATCCTAACCAATATCACTGAAGGAAAAGGTAAGAAAGAAGATATTGACCTTCTGAAGGAATTAGGACCGATAATTAAAGATGCCTCCATGTGCGGACTCGGACAAACCGCTGCTAACCCTTTGTTGGCAACTTTAAGGTATTTCGAAAATGAATATATCGACCACATAGAAAAGAAAAAATGTACTGCCGGAGTTTGTAAGGAAATCATTTCTTCACCATGTCAATATACTTGTCCATTAAATACCGATGTATGCGTGTATGTTGCCCTTATTGCAAAGGGAAAATATAAAGAAGCACTTGAAATAATTAAAAAAGACAACCCTCTTCCTTCTGTGCTCGCACGGGTATGTCATCATCCCTGCGAATTGAAATGCAAAGCCGGTGAATACGGAGAGCCAATAGCAATAAAGAATTTAAAACGATTTGTTACAGATAATGCTTTGCAAAACAATCTTGTAGCTAAAGTAAAAGCGGTTAAAAAGAAAAATGACAGCAAAGTGGCAATTATTGGCTCGGGCCCCGCAGGACTGACTTGCGGATTTTATCTGGGACAAAAGGGTTATGAAGTCACCATATTTGAAAAACAAGATGTGATCGGAGGTATGATGATGTTAGGAATTCCAGAATACAGGCTGCCAAAGAAAATTGTACAAGCTGATATTACTTATATTAAAAGTGCAGGAATAGAAATCAAAACAAATTCGGCTTTAGGAAAGGATTTTAATTTAAGCGATTTATTCAAGAAAGGCTATAAGGCTGTTTTTATTGCTACCGGTGCAAATGTGTCCTTAAAATTGGATATTGCAGGTGAAGATATCAAAGGAGTGATTCCGGGTATGGAAGCCTTGATAAATCTTAACCTTAATAAGAATATTGAAATCGGAAAACGTGTTGGAATTATCGGAGGAGGGAACTCTGCTGTTGATGCTGCAAGAAGTGCACTGCGCGCCGAAACATCCGAAAGTATTACGACTGTCGATATGGCAAGAAGCGCACTTCGCACTACTAAACCCGAAAGTGTTACTATTTTTTATAGACGATCACTATCTGAAATACCTGCATATAAGGAAGAGGTTGAAGGCGCTATGGAAGAAGGAATTGAGTTTGAATTTTTAACAGCGCCTGTAAGAATCATCTCTGAAATGGGCAAATTAAAAGCATGTGAGTTTGTCAGGATGGAGTTGGGCGAAGTAGATGCGTCGGGCAGAAGAGTACCAATTCCTGTTAAAGGTTCGGAATTTATTGTAGAACTTGATACATTGATTGTATCAATCAGTGAAAAACCCGATGTTACTTTTCTTCAGAAAGAAGGATTGGAAATAACGAAATGGAGCACCCTGTCTATAAATAGTGAAACGTTGGAAACAAATATCAAAGGGGTTTTTGCCGGAGGCGATATCGTTACCGGGCCCAATTCGGTAGTTACAGCAGTTTCCGCCGGAAAAATCGCTGCCGTATCGATTGACCAGTATGTCCAGGGTAAAGAGGTAAAACGTGAATATAAAATTACAAGACCTTCTATGTATGTTGAACCTTTGCTGTTATCTGATACTGAATTAGATGAATTATTATCTGCAAAACGTGTTGAAATGCCATTATTGTCTCCTGAAAAACGAAAATATAATTTAATTGAAGTTGAACAAGGTTATACCGAAGAGCAAGCAAAAATGGAAGCAATGAGATGCCTGAGATGTGAGCTTGAGACAAAGGACGGACAGGAATTTCTGGAAAGAATAAAAGAATTAGCAAAATAATATTTAGGATAATCATTATGAAAATCACTATTGACGGGATAAATTTTGATGCGCCAAAAGGGTGGACCATACTTGAATCAGCAAAATTTCTTGGACTGGAAATTCCGACATTATGTTATAATGAAGGTCTTTCACCGTGGGGGGGATGTCGTTTATGCGTTGTTGAATTATTTACAGGCAAAACATCAAAACTGGTTTCTTCTTGCACTTACCCGGTCGAAGACGACATGATTATTAAAACCTCTACAAAAAGAGTTATAAATGCAAGAAAAATGGTACTTGAGCTGCTCATCGCCCAATGTCCTACTTCAAAAGTACTTCAGGATTTGGCTGCAAGAATTGGTTTGCAGCAAGTCCGGTTTTCACCCAGATGGGAAAAGTGCATTTATTGCGGATTATGTGTCAGGATGTGCCAGGAACAAATGGTGGCCGGCGCAATTGGATTTGTTAATAGAGGCAATAAACTGAAGATCAATACGCCGTTTGATAAAACTTCCGAAGAATGCCGCAGATGTGGAGGATGCATGTATATATGCCCCGCATGTATGTCAAGATGTGACGGTATAAATCCTGAAATAGTCCTTTGTGGAAGATGTGAAAACTCGCTTCAGCCGACCTGTACTGAATTAAACGATAATTTCAACTGCTGGATGGGGTTGAAAGGTGATTGCGGTACCTGTGTTTCCGATAAATAAAATAATTATAAAAATAAAAATAAAAAAGGAGATTAAAAAATGAGTCTGTCAAAAATTAATGCAACAGCAGCGACACTAACAAAAAATAGGACAGAAGGTTCTGTAGTTCCTACAAGTGGTATGTGTGTAACATGCATAGATGGCTGCATCGGTATGTGTGAAATAGGAAAATCTGCTTATCGTGGACATGAAGTTATTTATCCGCAACCTTTTGGAGTTATTACAACGGCAGCCGAAAAATCATTCCCCGTTGATTATTCGCATTTTAATATCATGAGCGGCGTTGTCGGCGCTCATGGTATTGAAGCTGATAGCGACAAAGCAATTTTCCCGGCAGTTAATCTTGAAGTCTCTTTCGGACATGATAAAGGGATTAAATTTAAACTGCCTTTTATGATACCCGGAATTGGTTCAACGGATATCGCTAAAAATAATTGGGAGGGCTTGGCTATTGGCTCTGCATTGGCTGGTACAGGTCTAACTATTGGAGAAAATGTTGTAGGTATGGATTCAGATGCCATAATTAAAAATGGAAAAGTAGTTGATACTGTTGACTTAAAACGCAGGGTAAAACTTTATATGGACCATCAGCAAGACGGTTATGGCGCTATTATAGTGCAGGCAAATGTAGAAGATGCCCGGCTCCATAATCAGGAATATGCTATTAAAGAACTCGGCGTACAGTGCGTTGAATTAAAATGGGGGCAGGGAGCTAAAAATATCGGAGGTGAAGTGAAGATAAAAAATCTAAAAAAGGCACAGATGTTATATGAGCGCGGGTATATTGTTTTGCCGAATCCTATGGATCCTGTTGTTATCAATGCCTTTGAAAATGGCAGCTTCAGTGAATTTGAAAGGCATTCCCGAGTCGGTATGGTTACTGAAGAATCTTTTGCAAAAAGAGTGGAAGAACTTCGCAAAGCCGGAGCAAAATACGTTTTCTTAAAAACAGGCGCATACAGACCGGCCGATTTGGCAAGAGCTATAAAATTCTGTTCAAAATATAAAATTGACCTTCTTACAGTTGACGGAGCAGGTGGTGGAACAGGTATGAGCCCGTGGAGAATGATGAATGAATGGGGGGTGCCTCCAGTTGAATTACATTCTTTATTATATAAATACGCGAAACTATTAAAAGATAAAGGCGAATACATTCCCGCTATTGCTGTAGCAGGTGGTTTTACTTTCGAAGACCAGATATTCAAAGGAATTGCTTTGGGCGCTCCTTTTGTAAAACTTATCGGTATGGCGCGCGCACCCATTGCCGCTGCAATGGTAGGAAAAACAATAGGCAATGCCATCAGAAACCATCAAATTCCTGTTTATGTCGAACGCTTCGGAACTACTATTGATGAAGTTTTTGTAACTGCAACCGAACTAAGGCATAAATTAGGAAATGAAGAATTTGAAAAACTTCCCGCCGGAGCAATTGGATTATATACCTATTATGAACGCCTTGCACAGGGCTTGCGCCAGTTAATGGCCGGTACCAGAAAATTTGCTTTGGAATATGTTTCAAGGAATGATCTTGCAGCTATTACCAATGAAGCCAGCAATATCACGGGAATCCCATATATTATGGATTGTGATAAGGAAGAAGCTGAAAAAATCCTTACTGGTAAATAATCTCTGTAATCTTTTTCGGATGAGAGAACATAAAGAATATTCAGCAGATAGAGTTTTCCCGGTAGCAGGTCGGTACAACCGGAAGGGCATGAAAACAGGTTTATGGAAGGAATATTATAAAAACGGGAAAATTGCTGTAGAAGAATCATTTCTGGATGGGAAACTTCACGGGAACATCAGGTCATATCATGAAAACGGGAATATATGGTGCATTGGAAAGTACAATCAAGGCGATAAAAATGGAAAATTTGAAATATATGACCAAGAAGGAAAATTAATACTTGTGCAACATTACAACCAAGATAAATTATTTACTACATTTTGACAACACATTACGATATATCAAATGATTTTGAAATTGCATTCAAGGACTGGGGTGAGAGATGCAGTCGGCGGTCGGCGGTCTACGGTCAGCGGTCAGCAGTCACAACTCAAAACCAATAACCAATAACCTGTATCCCGGAACTCAATTCTCCCTCAGCACATACTCATCATACTCCAGCTCATACCGCAATTTGTGAGCCATATCACCTGTCAGCGCCCTATGCAAGGAGGACCTGACAGCGTGATTGTGGCGACCAGGGACTCCATCCCTCGGGATGGAGTCCCTTTTTTCTTTACCTTCGCCGCCTTAATCAATCTCTAATGTTGCACCAGGCCGGCTTCGTCAATATCATCGGGAAGCCCAACGTCGGAAAATCTACCCTGATCAATGCCCTCACCGGGGAGAATATCTCTATTATAACCCATAAGGCACAGACTACCCGGCAAAGGATCATCGGGATCGTTAATGATGAAAATTACCAGATCGTATTTTCTGACACTCCTGGTATGATGCAGCCTCACTACAAGCTCCAGGAAGTGATGATGAAAGAGGTCGAATCTGCTTTTGAAGATGCAGATATCCTGCTTTATCTCGTTGAAATCGGCGAATTAACCAATCAGGAAGAGATCATCAATAAGATCAAAGACACTAAAATCCCAGTAATTATAGTGATCAACAAAATAGACCTGACCGACCAGCCAACACTTGAATCAAAGATAATGCAATGGCAGCAGGTATTTCCCGATGCCGATATCATCCCGGTTTCAGCTTTGCGGAAAGCCAATCTTCAATCCATATTCGTCTCAATCCTGTCTAAACTCCCCGAAAGCCCCGCTTATTATGACAAAGATGCCCTGACCGATAAGAATACCCGGTTCTTTGTTGCAGAGAAGATCCGTGAGAAGATCCTGCTGAATTACCGGAAAGAGGTACCCTATTCAGTGGAAATCGCTGTAGATCAATTTAAAGAAAGCGAAGGGCTTATTCATATCATCGCTTACATCTTCGTAGCCCGTGAATCACAAAAGGCCATCATCCTGGGCCACCAGGGACTGGCTATCAAGCGGGTAGGTACCCAGTCACGGATAGAACTTGAAGCATGGCTCGGCAAAAAGATCTTTCTTGAACTGAGCGTAAAGGTGGTAAAAGACTGGAGAAACAGTGAAAATGAGCTGAAGAAGTTCGGATATGACCTCTGATTGGAATTAGATCACTACCTTTGTGCCATGCCAAACATTATTGCAATAGTCGGCCGACCTAATGTCGGTAAATCAACGCTTTTCAACAGGCTGGTCAAAAGCCGTCAGGCCATTGTCGAAGAAACGGCAGGGGTTACCCGCGATCGTCATTACGGAAAGTCCGACTGGAACGGTGTTGAGTTCTCCGTGATCGATACGGGCGGGTATGTGGAAGGGTCGGATGATATCTTTGAAGAAGAGATCCGCCGGCAGGTGGAACTTGCCATCGGTGAATCCGATGTGATCCTTTTTATGGTCGATGTAAAAGACGGCCTGAACAGCATGGATTCTGACGTGGCATTGATGCTGCGCAAAAGCCGGAAAAAGATATTCCTGGTAGCCAATAAGGTTGATAATACCAACCGGACTTTCGACATCAATGAATTTTATGAGTTGGGCCTGGGCCAGGTCTATGGGATTTCTTCCATTAACGGCAGCGGTACAGGTGAACTGCTGGATGATGTCGTAAAAGAATTCAAGGATACGGTTGCCGCTGATATTCCTGACCTGCCCCGGATCGCGGTGGTCGGCCGCCCCAATGTGGGCAAATCATCCCTGATCAACGCGCTGCTCGGTGTGGAAAGGCATATCGTCACCCCCATCCCCGGGACTACGCGTGACACCATCTTCACTCCATATAACTCGTTTGGGTTTGAATTTCTCCTGGTTGATACAGCTGGTCTGCGCAAGAAAGGGAAAGTGACTGAAAATATCGAGTTCTACTCTGTCATGCGGGCTGTGCGGGCCATTGAGCAGAGTGATGTCTGCCTGCTGATGATCGACGCGGGTGATGGTTTGGAAGGACAGGACCTGAATATCCTCAGCCTCATCGAAAAGAACCACAAAGGGGTGGTCATCCTGATCAATAAATGGGACCTGGCAGAGAAAGCAAATAATACCATGCGCGACATGGAAACTTACATAAAATCGCGCACAGCGCCTTTTACCGATATTCCCATCGTATTCACATCCGTGCTGAACAAACAACGCATTTTCAAAGCGATGGAATGGGCAAGGCAGGTTTATGAGAATAAAAACCGGCAGGTGCCAACATCCAAACTTAATGAATTGCTGCTTCCGATCATCGAAGCCACACCTCCGCCGCAGACCAAGGGCAAGTACGTTAAAATCAAGTACATCACCCAACTGAAGACACACTATCCAACCTTTGCCTTTTTCTGCAATATGCCCCAGTATATCAAAGAACCATATGCACGTTTCCTGGAAAATAAGCTGCGGGAAAATTTCGATTTCACCGGTGTGCCGATACAGATCTTTTTCAGGCAAAAATAACAGGAGATGGTCACATCAGACACACCCGATACCGATAATGTCCGTGTAGACAAATGGTTATGGGCAGTAAGGGTTTATAAAACGCGGAGCCTGGCCACGGAAGCCTGCAAAGCAGGAAGGGTCAGGATCGGCGGGCACATCGTTAAACCGTCACGGGAAATCCGCATTAAAGATGAGATTTCCATCCACCTGGGAATTTATACCAGGACCGTCAGGGTCATCGCCTTGCTCCACAATAGGGTGTCGGCAGCGCTGGTACCTGGTTTCCTCGAGGATATTACCCCCCAGGCAGAATACGATAAGTTGAAGGTTCAGCAGGAGATGAAACCGGAGTTCCGCCCCAGGGGGGTTGGACGACCGACAAAAAAACACCGCCGGCTGATCGACCGGCTAAAAAATACGAAAGACTTTAGTTAATATTTTATGAAAAAGCTCTTCTATCCAATCCTTTTCTCCGCTCTCCTGATTCTGATCGCACAATTGGTCTTCGGACAGGCCAATCAGAACAAACTGGCAGGCAAAACTTTCCGCATCGCCTTTTATAATGTTGAAAACCTCTATGATACTATTGACGATCCGCTTATCAATGATGCCGATTTTTTACCGGGAGCCAGGATTCCCTGGACAAGTGAGCGTTACGAGGTAAAACTCAGCCGGCTGGCAGATGTCATTCATGCTCTTTCCCAGCCACAGCCGGTTGCCGTCATGGGTTTATGTGAGGTTGAAAATAAAATGGTCCTTGAGGACCTGGTCCGCTCCCCGCGCATCATCCCCTATCGTTTCCAGGTCATTCATCGCGATAGTCCTGATGAAAGAGGGATTGATAATGCCATGATCTATGATCCGGATCAGTTCCAGCCTTTGAATGTCCTCAGCATCCCGGTGACTTTCCCTTTTCAACCGGAAGACCGCACCAGGAATATCCTCTATGTTAGAGGATTAAGCAGTAAGATAAAGAATGACACCCTGCATATCTTTGTCAACCATTGGCCATCCCGGTCGGAAGGAAAAGAAATGAGCGAACCGAAGCGGATCATGGCTGCCAAAACCCTGAAAGCCCTAACCGATTCTATATTCAGCCGAAATCCCAATGCGCTTATTGTGATTATGGGTGATTTCAACGATGAACCTGTTGATAAAAGCATCACAGAAGGATTGAAAGTTAGACCGTCTACAGAAATGCCGGCCAATAAAGGGCTATATAACCTGATGGATCCGCTTTACCGGCAAGGAAAGGGAACTTTGTATTATAAAGATTGGGATCTGTTTGACCAGGTAATCATCAGCGGCAGTTTCTGGAATAAGGAAAAAGGGGTAATCTTTTACGACCGCGAAGGGAGGATCTTTGAACCCGAATGGCTGATGTTTAAGACAGATGACGGGACATTACGTCCAAACCGCACTGCTGCTAAAGAATACTACGGTGGCTACAGCGATCATCTCCCTGTTTATATAGACTTTATACTGAAAAAATAAGTCATTGGTCACTTTAAGACAACTTACTGCTCTTTATCGTAATCGATTTTTTTAACCAACTTGCCGCTTTCATCCCAGAACTTCCAGGTACCAACCCGGGTTCCTTTATCGTACTTCCCTTGATAATGCTTGCTGCCGTTTTCATGCCAGGTCTTTCTTAATCCGTCATCCTTCCCCTCGTAGAAATACCCCTCGCTCCACTTTTTCCCATCCTCCCGCCAGTAAACCCATTTGCCATGCTTCTTATTGTCCTGGTTATAAAACCCATCCATTTTCTTCTGACCATTCTGGTAATAAAAAATTTCCTTGGCCATATAGCTGTTCTCAGGACCCGGTGTATAATACTGGACTCTTTTAGGTTTCCCATCCGGGTATGTTTCGGTAATTCTTTCCTGCAATTTCTGGCCACAGGAGGCCAGGAACACGACGATAAAAAAGAAAAAGACTTTCCTCATGCTTTCAGCTAATTATCGGTTAAATTTCAACCGCATACCCCTGACAGATTCATCAAAATGACTTTCAAGAAGTTGCGGCTCCGCCTCATACACTAAATTTCCATTGACAAAAGTATGGGTTATTTTTGAACTAAACGCATGCCCTTCAAAAGGAGACCAGCCACATTTATAAAAGATATTGGAAGGATTGACCTCCCAGGGCTGGTCAGGATCGATAAGGGCCAGGTCGGCCCAATAACCTTCCCGGATGAAACCACGCCGGTCGACCTTGAAACAAACTGCCGGGGCATGGCACATTTTTTCGACCACCTTTTCCAGGCTTATCCGACCCTGCTGGTAAAAATCCAGCATCGCCGGCAGGGAATGCTGGACCAATGGTCCACCTGAAGGCACTTTTAAATAAATGTTTGCTTTTTCTTCCAGGGTGTGGGGGGCATGATCGGTCGCTATCACGTCAAGCTTATCTTCCAAAAGGGCTTTCCATAATGTTCCGCGGTCATGGGCCGACTTGATGGCCGGGTTCCATTTGATCCGGTTGCCCAGGGTCAGGTAATCGTTATCGGAAAACCACAGGTGATGGACACAAACCTCTGCCGTTATCTTTTTGTCAGCAAGCGGACGGTCGTTGCTGATAAGTGCCATTTCATGAGCCGTCGACAAATGAAGCACATGCAGCCGTGTATTATATTTTTTGGCTAACTGTATCGCCAGGGATGTAGACCTGTAACAGGCTTCCTCACTGCGGATAAGCGGGTGGGCGAATAGCGGCACATCCTCGCCGTAAAGCTTCCGGAAGTGCTCCATATTGCTCCTGATTGTAGTCTCGTCTTCACAATGGACCGCTATCAGGAATTTTACCTTACTGAAAATATTGTCCAGAGTTTCGGGATTTTCGACCAGCATATTGCCGGTTGAAGCGCCCATAAAAAGCTTAAGCCCGCAGACATTTAACGGATCGGTCTTAAGGATTTCATCAAGGTTATCGTTCGACGCTCCGATGTAAAAGGAATAGTTTGCGAGCGATTTTTCCGCCCCCAGGCTGTACTTCTGTTCCAGCAATTCCTGGGTGAGGGTTTGTGGAATCGTATTAGGCATATCCATAAAAGAGGTCACACCCCCTGCAACGGCGGCGCGGCTTTCGGTAAAAATCTCACCTTTGTGGGTAAGGCCTGGCTCGCGGAAATGGACCTGGTCGTCGATCACGCCAGGTATAAGGAATTTTCCCCCTGTGTCCAGGGATGGCATCCCTTTGAATTCCTCATGATAACCTTCAGTTACTTCATCCCTGATCACCTTATGGATCATTCCATCCCTGATAATCAGACTGCCATGAAATATTTCACCCTCATTTACAATCCGGGCATTATGTATATAGTAATTCCCTGGCATAAGGTTTATTATTAGATGGAAAAATCAACATTGATCAAATAGGGGCTTTCCCTATTTGCGGTGGATTTTCCGGATATTTCTGCATCGCAGGCTGATGACGCCAAGCACGGCTTCCTTGAAAATCCCGGAACTCATCTTCGACTGGCCTTCTGTCCGTTCGGTAAAAATGATGGGCTCCTCATAAATCTTGAATCCGAGCTTCCAGGCAGTATATTTCATTTCAATCTGAAAAGCATAACCGATAAACCGGATACGGTCAAGGTTGATGGTGTCCAGCACTTTCCTGGTATAACAAACAAAGCCTGCAGTAGTATCACGCACTTTCATACGGGTTATAAGGCGCACATAGGCCGAGGCATAATATGACATCAATATCCTGCCCATCGGCCAGTTCACCACATTCACACCCCGGATATACCTGGACCCGACAACCATGTCAGCGCCTTGCGAGGCACAGGAATCATACAATTTCAGCAAATCGGCAGGGTTATGGGAAAAATCGGCATCCATTTCAAAGATATATTCATACCCTTTTGCCAGTGCCCATTTAAAACCATGAATATAAGCTGTTCCCAGGCCAAGCTTTCCTTTTCTCTCTTCCATGAATAGCTTGTCAGGAAATTCTTTCATGAGTTTCCTGACAATATCAGCCGTCCCGTCAGGAGAATTATCCTCAACGATCAGCACATGAAAAACCTTCGGTAATGAGAAAACAAACCGGATGATCTTTTCAATATTCTCCTTCTCGTTATAAGTAGGGATGATGACTAAACTATCTGACACAGGTCAATACTTTTGGTGTATAAATCAGAATGTTGATGCAAATTAACAAATTATTTTACTCCGCCTGTAACGAATTAACAGAATGTTTTATTTGGATTAACGTATGATTACCAGTTTTTCACTAATCCGCATGTTATTTCCCGTCACTTCGAGGAAATAAATACCGATATCCATATCATTGATATTCAGCTTTATTTGTGATCCCGGTGTAGCTCTTTCATCGGCCTGGAATACCAACTGCCCGATACGGTTATAAATTCTCAGGTTGACAGGGCCTTGAACTTTTTCATTGAGCTGAATCATAACCTGGCCTGCAGAAGGATTGGGATAAACCAAAAATGGTATAACCTGGTCGGTTTCGTCAACTGCGAGGGGCACACCAAGTGCCCAGCGGGCCATAAATTCCTGGTAGAAGAGATTGGCGATGGTGGCATCATGGATGATCAGGGTATTCTCATCGTTTTTATCATTAGCGCTGGCGCTCCAGTTATGGCTGCCAAGCAGCACCTGCGGATCAGAATTGGTGTTAGACTGGTCGACGATCATTGTTTTACTATGCAACAAACCCGACTCTCCGTACTCCTTGAAATTGCTTCCCAAAGCCGATATTAGCGTACCCGCCACCGTTTCGGAACAATCCGCCTGTTTGTTGACTATTACCCGGGTGTCGATCCCCGCATTCTTTTCATCACGCAAAGCATAACCGATATCTGAACGGGTAATGAGCATAGTATTGACTTCAATATCACTATTTGAGGTTTGAATTGTTTCAATGATTTGCTGGTTTACCCCATCGGTTGGGCTAAAGTAACAATACACAGATTTTCCGTCAATGATAAACTCATGTGGTGTATCATCGATTTTATTGAAACCAAAACGGGAGTTCGTAAGGTTGGGATCAGGTCCGGAAGTTCCCCACATCTCATTAAATTCAAGGGTATAAGCTATGGCCAGGCTCTTATCCTGTATAACGACCACGTTATTGGCATCTGTATTAACATTGCCGGACGTCCAGTTGGTAGAACCAGTCCAGACGATCGGATCATTGGGATCACTGGAATAGGCATCCATAACGACAAACTTATTGTGCATAATGCCCCAGTCAACGCCTGCCGGGCTGGCAATCTTGCGGATACTTGCATTAAGGCTTTCAATGCCCTGGTTAGCGGTACTGCCATCGACCACTATACGGATTTGAACTCCCCGGTTATACGCATTGTTCACAGCTGATGCAATATTGGAAATGCCGTCCATGCCAAAATTGTAAATGGCAATATCAAGCGTCTGTTTAGTCCTGTTTATATAATTGATGACGGTATCATCGACCGCATTGTCCAGTTGAATGGCATTAGTCCCGGTTGATACCGAATTATCAACTGTAGAAGTGAAATACACTTTCATATCCCCGGTTGAAACCGAAGTGGTAACGACTGCGCGTACTCCGGAGAAAGCTGTATCTGATCCTTTGACTGAAAACGCTTTGACATAAAATAATGTAGAAGGGGTTGCTCCGCCAAGGGTAACAGTATGGTTTGTATCAGCCGGTCCGGGCCCGGTAAGGACACCGAGTTCAAAGGCAGTCGTATTACCATAAAGCATCTGGCTTGTTCCTGCCAGGTTTGTTTTCCAATACAATGAAAAACCTGCTGTAGTCAGCCCCATCACTTCCAAAGAAGAAGCCATGGCAATTTGTTCTCCCAGTATAATATCCTCAGTATTCCTGAGCAGAAACTGGTAGCCCTCATTTGGATTACTATAATGAAACTGGCTCATAACACCGACCAGGTCAACTTCTGCCGTCGGGATTAACTGTCCCACTAAGTTGGAGGCTGTATTAATCCTGATCACTCCGGTTTCTCCGCCTGCGGTGATATTGTAATTGGTGTTGCCGCTGAAAGTTCCGCCGGCATTCACAAACTGGACCTGGTTGACCCTTACCAGTTCACCTTCCAAATCTTCACCAAAATCATCGATCACAATTAATTCCGGAACCGGCAAAGGATTACCGGAAGAAGTAACTGAATGGGCCGTTAAAGTCCCTATTTCAAGCAGTTGGTTGTAACTTTCAACTTTACCGGTAACCGTAACCAGGTCCCCGCGTTGAAAATAAGAAACATCGCCATCATAAATGCCGATGCCGGCCGTTTCATCCTGGATATATCGGATGACTCCTAATTCCAGTCCGTTTGTAACAACCCCGGTAACAGTAACAGTAGCGCCAACAGCATAAGTCCTTGCATCAGCAATATTATCCTGTGAAAAAGCACTGATTGTCAAAGCAATAAATGCAAAAAGAGTGAGTACAGATCTTTTCATGTATATCATTAATTAAAAATTAAAAATTAAAAAAGTCCCTAACTTAAACCTCAAACCTTAAAACTAAAATGAAACTCTCACCGACAAATTAAACCTTCTTCCCAATCCAAAGAACACTCCGGCGGATTGAGCATCGAAATCCATGGTTGAGCCGTAAGGATCATTATTATAAGCATCTGAGATATATTCTGAATTAAGCAAATTCAACACAGACGCCCTGAAATCGACATTAACCTTCTGGATCTTAAGGGTATATCCGGTATTGATATCGACTAAAGCGTAATTCGGTATTTTCCAGGATTCCTTTGGATTTCCGTTTTCATCCAGGTAATTAGGGTTTACTTCCGGAGAGAGGCTTCCAGGATCGAATTCAGAGTAATATCGTGCAAACCAGGTAGCTGACCCTGAGACATAAAGGTCCCTGATAATCTCCCAGCGGATCCCCCCGGAAAGTTGCGTCTGGGCTGCATCACCGACATGGACTCCTTTAGCATTAAAATACATCGAGCCTTCTAAATGGTTGTTGATATAAACCCTGGCTGTATCTTCAGAAGTCCATATCCAATCGCCAACCGATACCATAATATTGTATGACAATGACTTTGTTATATCATGATTGAATTCGGCTTCGATACCAATGTGGCGGGCATCCATCCCGTTGATATTGATCTGGTAAGTTGTTTCTCCAGGTATAGTCGTAGTGCGGTCAGCAGGTTTGTTTTTCCATAAAGTGAGATAGCCATTTACATCGAGTGATATCTTCTTGCTATAATAACTATAACCCAGTTCAAACGCCGTCACATTTTCATTTTCAGGATTGAAGAATTCCACATTGTCATAATAAAAAACATTGTTGAACCGGGGTGATTTATATAAGTAGCCCAGGTTCATGAAAAGATTCGACCGTTCACTCAGGTTATAATTCACCCCACCTTTTAAAGTAAATCCGGGAAACCATTTCCATGGGGTCTGGTTATCTTTCAATCCTTCCGATTCGCGCGTATACATCTGTCCTGAATAATAAACCGTGTCGCTATAACCGATAAGAAGGGTAGTGTCGCCAACCTGGAGCTCTTTTGGAATGTAATAATCGACACGCTTGTAGCCATTGTATGAACCGGAAAGGTTGGCAAAAGCCGACCAGTTCCCGCTGCGCCATTTCACCAGCCCGAAAATGCCTCCCCAACGAACAAGGCCATCATCACTGTACTGGATATTATCGCCCTCTTTTCTGATTATATCTCCCCTGTTCTGATTGGAATTATCAAGGAAATAATCCCCGCCCAGCAGGTCATGAACGATCATATAATGTTTGCCCTTGTATGTTCTTAAGTCGATACCGCCGGAAAATTCCCAAAGCTCATTGATCCGGTAATTAAAGGTAGACAAGAATCCATACCAGTAATGGTCATTCACACTGCTTCGCAATATACCCCGCGATCTTCCGTCTTCGGAATAGTGATTCAGGTCATAAATCCCTTGAAAATTGATCTGTCCGGTCGAATCAACGATAGGAAAGGTAGAACTGCTGGGGGTTCCGTATTTGTCAGATTTTGCAGGTCCCGTACCGCCACCTTTTCCAAGCGAAACATAAAAAATATTGGATAAATAGACCCTTTCACTGATATTCCAGAAATCACGGAGGCTGATCAGGGGTTTGTGATAATAATTCATCCGTTCGGAAAGCAGTTCCCTGTCTTCTCCCTCACGCTGCAGGTAGCCCCAGTTCTCGTTGAATTTGAACCCGTGGGAAGCCTGCATGCCGGCAGTATCTACACCCTGTTCGGCTGCATATGACTTATCAAAGAAGGCAATAGATTTTTTGTAAGACCGCTGGCCGTGTTTTTGCGGGGCTCCCATGGCAGACAGGCTAACTAAGTGTCTACCCAGTTTTTTATCAATGCGAGCGAAATAGAACCAGCCCTCGGTCCAGGTTCCATCGACCCAGCCATCACCTCTTTTATACGAACCGGCAAGTGTAATTCCCCATCCGTTATTAAGCTGGCCGCTGTTCCAGCCGAGACTGGTCCGCAGGAATGCGTCACTTCCGTATTCCTGTTTCACTGAGAAACGTGCCTTGTCTTCGATTCCCTTAGTGATGATGTTCACTGTCCCGCCAACGGAAGGGATGACCAGCTTTGATGCTCCGAGCCCCCGCTGAACCTGTATGGTGCGGGTTACCATATCCAGGCCGAACCAGTTGGACCAGTAAACCCAGCCATTTTCCATATCGTTGACCGGGATACCATCCACCATCACGGCAACATTGCGTTGGTTAAAACCGCGGATATTCATCCGGGAGTCGCCATCGCCTCCGCCTTGCTGGGTGGCATAAACACCGGGGGTGCGGGTCAGCAGCATGGGTATATCCTGAGAAGCAAGTTCTTCTTCAATCTTTAAAGGTGAGATGGCGGTAAATGCCACGGGTGTCTCGCGGGTTCGCGCCAGGTCTGCAACTACCTCAACTTCCGAGAGGGTGATATTTCTTAAAGCTATATCGAGGTTCAAAGTAGGAGCGTTTATGATAATCCGGCTCGTATGGTTGACATAACCGACATAAGAAACCTGCAATTCGTAGGTTCCGTAAGACAACTCGAGCCGGTATGATCCGTCGGATCCGGTAACAGTGCCTTTGCCGGCAGCATAGACAACATTCACACCAATCAGTAATTCACCATTGCCCGCATCTTTAATGGTCCCTTTCACCACGCTGGTCTGGGCCATTAAACCAATCGGGGTGGTTAGCAGCATGAAAATCAGAAATTTCTTTCCTTCCCGGAACACCCTTGACCAGGTTGCTACTTCTTTTTTCAACATAGGACGCCCGATTAATAAACCATCAACTTCCTGGCGGCAGACCTGTTTTCCCTGTCGAACACCCTGACAATATAAACTCCATTGCCCAGACCGAAAGGTAATGCAAAGCTTGCCTGGTGGCCGGTAACAAGCTTTTCATCAATCAAAGTGCCGAATAAACTTATAAGCTGAATTCGCGTCATTTCCACATCGCTGCTGACAGAAATCTTATCTGAAGTAACCGGGTTTGGATAAAGTGTTGCGCTAATTTCACCCGGTCGTTCACTGATAGCTGAAGACTTGCAATCACAACGGTGAAATCCGAGGCTATCGAAAGTGTCATTGGGCAAAGAATCATATTCCAAAAGTGCATTAAAACTATTGGGGCCGTAAAGGTTCATCACATCACGGTTAATCCCGACCTTCACACTGGATTTGCGCACAAGGGTCTGGTCTTTGGTCAGGTAATTGCCCTGTCCATCTGCATAAGGCGGGTTATCATCCCAGGCGCCAACCGGATCTGTGGTCCCCTGCCAGTTTAAAGGACGCACACCTATTTCGCCGAAAATATCAATATCTGTCCAGGTGCCTGTCAAAAAATGTTGCAATGAAACCGCATCATCGCCATTCCAGAAAACCACCCGGCAACCAGGGGTTCCCTCATCATAGTCAGCGGGTGCCATGTAGTTTGCCCTTTGTTTCAATCCTATGTCAATCATGGTATCCTGACCCGGGAAATTCGTATCCTGGATCATCACAATCACACCATAAGGCGGGATCGTACCGGTCAGGGGCAGGACATATCTTGAATCCTGGTCTGCCGTCTCATCACCGTTGGACCACCTGATTAAACGGTAAGCAATAAGATCGATCGGATCGGGCGTAGGATTGTAAATTTCAACAGACTTATTATTACTCCAGCCTTCCACATACTCTGAAATGATCAGGTCAGAGCAATCGGCCTGAGCCATTAACATGCTGGAAAATAGCGAAATGAATGAAAAGAGTATTAATTTCTTCATGGTATCGTTTTTAATATTTCTAATTTGACAAATGTAATATTCCTTCATGATTTTTCAGGAAGAAATACTCTCCGGAAGACATCTTAATATTAATTTAAAATTCTTATAAATTAGGATGGGGAATTGATGTCCGGGGGCTTTTAAAAGTTCTTGAAAATATCTGTAGGGCGGACAGGTCGTTTTATTGAATATCAATTATTTTGAAATAGCTCAGGTAAATTTAGGAAAATTCCTACACCTTCTTCACGCGGATGGCATTCATCCCTTTAAATCCTCGCTCGAGCTCAAAAGTAACTGCATCGTTTTCATTAACTTCATCCAGCAAACCGCTGACGTGAAAAAAATACTTCTCCTGGGTCTCGGGTTCTTTTATGAAACCAAAGCCTTTTTTATCATCGAAAAATTCAACTCTGCCCGTTCGTACTGTTATAGCCTCCTCCTTTTCCCTTTTGGGGACGCTGACTTCTATACTATCTGCAATGACCTTTGTTTTCTTTGCCGGATCTGGCGATGTATCGGTGATGTTTCCATTTTCATCGACATAAGCAATCATACTCTCGAAGCCACCACCAGGTGAGTTTGACTTACGTTCTTCTTTTTTTTGTTGCTTCTCCAGTCGTTTCTTTAAACGTTTTTTCTCTTTTTCCTGTTTGTTAAAGGTAACTTGCGATTTCGCCATTTAATATTTAATTTAAATTTATGTCAAAGATACGATAATAATCCAACCGCACCCCCTTATTAGAGGTTGTATCATAAGTTCAAAGGGGATGCGGTCAGTTATAAATTATTTTTTACTATTTATGTTTTTTCCTGTTTAATAAGACTACCGGAACTATGAATATGAGCAAGATTATTACTCCGATTATTATTACTCCTAAATCCATTTTTCTGTTTGTTTTTATTGTAAGACATCAAATATGACAAGATATAGCAATGAATTGTCAGCTAAGTCCTTTGTCGACATAAATGAAATTGCTTTGCCTCAGGAGCAAAGCGTCCTGAGAAAAATATGGATTACCAGAAGTAATGGAAAGGATATATAATGTCAGTTTGTTGAAACCGGATTATAATATTATTAGCGAAGAAAATGTATTTTGAAAAAGTAATTTCATGGAATAATTCCATCTCCTTAAAACAAGCTGAAAATTTATTCAGATAATTTTTAAGAATTGAATAAGGAAGGTCAGGAAAATCATTTATATTTTTTGTATTAACTGCAGGACTGTACAAGTTAGCAGAAAATAATAAAAAGTAGCTTTCATCTTCAGTTAGAGGATCTTTATAGAAGGTTGCATTTGAAGTTAAAATACTGGTGCTGTATAAACTCATTATGAAGCTATACAGAACCAACACATGAAACAGCCCGGATAATTTTAAGATCTTTCTCACGATGCAAAGGTAAAACGATTTAGAAGAATTGCTAACCCTTATCTCTTCATTTCAAGGCAGTCGAACACTTTGTTTAAAGCTTCTTCGTTTTCGGAGCTGGACAATTTGCTTGCCTATCACTGAACAATCATTGGGCAGGATAATTTCAACAAATTCTGATTTAATGCTATCTTCCAGTTCTATATCTGTTTGTGTTCTTCTTTTTGCTTTTTCCGGTAAAGTCAGGTGCAATAATTTAGCAACAACAGGCAGTGTAGTTCCCTGGATTAAAACAGAAAATAAAATAACCTAATAATTATAAAAATTATCAGGACCTATTCCCACATCAAATCTTCCATTGGAGACTGTTACCGGTTTTTCGTCAATTAAAGCTTTAAACTCAAAATATCCCGATAGAATTACTTCAATTTGTTTTGTATCAACCAGTAAATTCTGGACTCTTTTAAAGGTAAGTTCTCCGCTGAGAATAGTAGCTGTATATTTCATTGTATCTATTGACACCATAACCTGATAGGCGGGATTTGTCAAATTAAATATGGTGTCATTGAAAACTATCAGGTTATTGTAATTTTCCGGTGTAAAACCTGGCATTTTAAAAGTCATTGTCATTTCTTCATAGTCACCATAATAATATGAAGTTCCATTCTGACCATCTAATAAAAATGACATTTCATTATTTGTCACGATAACTTTTGCAGGAACCATTTCATTATTTGAAATAAAAACTTCCCTATCATAATAAGCGCCGAATGTATTGTATCCCCATTCGGAATAGGCCGGCAAATCGGTATATTCATCATCATAAATCATGACCGATTTTTTAAGTTCATTTTCCTTTGAGCAGCCTGCAAAAAGGAATATTATCGCTGTGAAAATAACAAACCGCTTTTTCATTGGACTTTTGATTTATAAGGTATTTGAACATTTATTTGAAAACCGCCGCCAACTATTGGATTCACCATTGCAGAAGTTTCAGAAGTTAAAAATACAGCAGGGACACATATCTCAATACTTCCCGAAGGTTTTGAATTCCTGCCGATCCTGAGACCAACAGCACCATATATGGAGGAGCTGAATGATTCAGGTTGCCCCACAATTTCCGTCACATCTTTTTGAAATGGTTCCATTGAATTATCGTAAAACACCACATCCGTCTTAGTTTGCAAACGAAAATTTATTTCAGCCCCTAATTTGAAATATAAGCGAAACAAGCGTGGTTTATAAGGGAAAAATCGTATTTCTAACGGAATTCCTATGCAATCGGATGCCTGTCTAATCTCCTTAACTTTTAGATATTCGGTATTAATCCCATCCTGACGATGAAGCAAATAAAAAAAATTGGTACTATTTGCCCAGTATTTATTCTTTCCTATCGAAGCATTCGTTCGCGTATAACGCACCCCTCCTGCAAATCCAAATTTATCATTCGATAAAAAAATTTCCGTTTTTATTCCGACAAAGCTGTTATACATCAAGCTGGTAATGCTATTGCTTGAATAGTCCATTGGATACGAGGGCATCTCTGCTCTGACATAATCCATATCAGACATCTCACAACTTATCATAGTCATTCCCGCTTCAATGCCTAAAAACATTTGCCTGGCTTCCTGGGCCGTAGAAAAACCGGCATAAAAACAAAGGAAGACGATCAGTGAGTTTAATTTAATTTTCATTATCCCGGGTATTTACCATTTATTTAACACAACGTTTATCGTATAATTTTATAATCCTCTATTTATATTACATCCATTGCGTAAAGCTAATGAAAAACCTTATAAAAACATAATCGTCAAAATGCATTTCATTGTACCGTCAGGCACAAAATACCTTTTACAAATCATCTATAAGAACTATGCCTGAGCTTCCAATCCCTTAAGCAACCTTATCGCTTCTTTAACACTCCTTACATTTTTAAATGTGAGCGACAGCCGGGTCTCATTTTCTTTCATACGGCAGATGGATGGGTTAGACTGCACAAAACGTAGCATGGCCGCGAAGTCTTCGGATTGATAATAAGGGGAATCCTGGTTACTGATAAAATAGCCGATGAATCGCTCGTTCTTCAGAACGATCTTCTCAAATCCGGCCTTTTTCGCCAGCCAGCGCAAACGGATGGTGTTGAACAGCTCTTCGGTTTGCTTTGGAATGGTACCAAACCGGTCGATGATCCGTTTTCGGCATGCAACCAGCGCCTCCTCGGTTTCCATGCTGTCGAGCTCTTTATAAATGATGAGCCTTTCGGTGGTATTCGTGATATAATCGCCCGGGATCAGGATCTCCAAGTCGGTCTCGATCTGGCAGTCTTTCACAAAAGGCCTGGGCTTATCATCTTTGAAAAGCTCGCTGAATTCAGTCTCTTTTAGTTCCTGTAAGGCCTCGTCGAGGATTTTATGGTACATCTCAAAGCCGATCTCGGAGATAAACCCGCTCTGCTCCGCGCCCAGGATGTTGCCCGCCCCGCGGATATCCAAGTCGCGCATGGCGATGTTGAACCCGCTGCCGAGGTCCGAAAATTCTTCGATAGCCTTGAGCCGTTTGCGTGCTTCGTCGGTCAGCACGGAAACCGGCGGCGACAAAAGGTAGCAGAAAGCTTTTCTGTCGGAACGCCCCACCCTGCCGCGCAACTGGTGCAGGTCGCTGAGGCCGAAGTGATGCGCGTCGTTGATAATGATCGTATTGACGTTCGGGATATCGAGGCCTGATTCGATAATGGACGTGGCCAGCAATACATCATATACCCCATCGATGAAATCGAGCATCACATTCTCAAGATGCGATCCGTCCATCTGGCCATGGGCCACGCCAATCGTGATGTTGGGCAAAAATCTCAAAAGCATGCGCTCTACATCATGGATGTTCATGACCCGGTTATGCACAAAAAACACCTGTCCTCCACGCGATACTTCGTAAAGGATAGCTTCACGGATTACTTCCTCGCTGAATGGACGCACCTCGGTCTGGATTGGATAGCGGTTTGGCGGCGGAGTGTTGATGATCGAGAGGTCACGGGCGCCCATCAGGGAAAACTGCAAAGTCCGCGGGATGGGAGTAGCCGTAAGGGTAAGCGTGTCAACATTAACCCGCATTTGTTTGAGCTTTTCCTTAGCTCCGACGCCGAACTTCTGCTCCTCATCAATGATCAGCAGGCCGAGGTCCTTGAATTTGACATCCTGGCTGATCAAGCGGTGCGTACCGATCAGGATATCCAGTTTCCCCTCCGCTATCCTTTTCAGGGTTTCTTTTTGCTTCTGCTGGCTCTTAAACCTGTTGATGTAATCGACAGAGCAGGGAAAATCCTTCAGCCTTTCACGGAATGTCTTGTAATGCTGCAAAGCGAGTATGGTAGTAGGTACCAGCACGGCCACCTGCTTGCTGTCGGTAACCGCTTTGAAAGCAGCGCGGATCGCAATCTCGGTCTTGCCAAACCCCACATCCCCGCAGATCAGCCGGTCCATCGGGAAGGTCTTCTCCATATCGGCCTTGACATCAGCAGTGGATTTTTCCTGGTCAGGCGTATCTTCATAAATAAAAGAAGCTTCCAACTCAGTCTGCAGGTAAGTATCAGGTAAAAACGGGAATCCTTCAGCACTTTTCCGTTGGGCATAAAGCTGGATAAGCTCCTTGGCAATGTCTTTGACCCGGTTCTTGGTCTTGATTTTCAACCGGTTCCATGCGCCCGACCCCAGCCGGTCCATCTTCGGCTCTGTCCCTTCCTTGCCGATATATTTGGATATCCGGTGAAGGGAATGGATGCTGATATACAACAGGTCGCTGTTCTTATAAATGATCCTGATGGCTTCCTGCTGCCTGCCGTTGACATCGATCTTTTCCAGCCCGTCGTAACGGCCGATGCCGTGGTCGATGTGCGTGACGTAATCCCCGGGACTCAGGTTGTAAAGCTCTTTGAGCGTAATGGCCTCCCGGCTGCTATAGCTGTCTTTGAGGTAGAACTTGTGATAACGCTCGAAAATCTGGTGATCGGTGTAAAGCGCCAGATTCAGGTCCCGGTCAATAAATCCTTCATGTAAAGAAATATTCAGGGTGGAGAATTCGAAATTCCTTGGCTGTTGCCGGCTATGCATGAGGTCCTCGAAGATCGTATAGATCCTTTCGATCTGGCGGGGATTTTCCGAAAGGATATAATTGCTGATGCCTTCCTTTGAATTTTCCTCCAGGTTGGCGGTCAACAGGTCGAAGTTTTTATTGAAAGATGGCTGCGGGCGGATATCGAATTCGGGCTGGAGCCCCGGTTCCAGGTACGGACGGCTGCCTGATTCGACAATAGCGTGTTCGAGCAATTGCCGCATGAATTCATCTGGCCCGACGAAGTGGTCTTTCAGGTTAGCCGGGTAAAGGCCTGCGGTGTCAGCATCCAGCAATTTCTGGAGTTTCTGCTGGTGCAGACCTACCAGGTCTTTAAGACCTGGTAAGTCTCGCACCCAGATCATCGCTCCCGGCGGCAGAAAAGTCAGGAACGACTCCCGTGATTCGACCTCCAGGCGCTCCGAAAGGTCGGGTAGAATGGTAATCCGGTCCATTTTGTCGATAGACAATTGCGAGGCGGGATCGAATGACCGGATGGATTCGACTTCTTCTCCAAAAAATTCCACCCGGAATGGATGGCCATGGGCGAAAGAAAAGACATCGAGGATACCGCCACGGATGGAGAACTGGCCCGGCTCATAGACAAAATCCTCGCGGTCGAACCCATATTCATTCAGCATGTCGGCCATAAAATCGAGCGTTACCTTCTCCCCTACCTTCAGCTTCAGCGTGCTTTTAGTGAGTACTTTTTTCCGGACTACCTTTTCGGTCAGGGCTTCGGTATAACTGACGATAATGGCTTTTTTCGGAGAAGATACGATCCGGCTCAGCACCTCCGACCGCATCAGCATATTGGTCCGGTCAGGTCTGTCGAACTCAAAATGACGCTTATAAACAGTCGGGAAAAACAGCGTATTCTTATGTTCATACGGCTGTCCCTTTTCCTGGAAGAGGGTTTCCAGGTCGTTATACAGGTAGGCGGCCGATTCGGCATCATTGAGGATCACCAGGTGGTTCCGCTGCAAATGGTGGAATACCGCGGCTTTAATAAGCGCGGGCGAAGAACCGGCCAGCCCTTTCAGGAAAATCCTGGGCGTGGATTGGTTCTTCAGCATGTCAACCATTTGCAGCACCTGTGGGGTGGCTGCGTATAATCTGATAAGTTCCTCTGTTTTCAAGCTTCTTATTACCCGAACAGTTCCGCAAATGTATTATTTTTGCCTGAGGCATTGACGAATTCTACCTGATGAAAGTTTTCAAATTCGGCGGAGGCATCCTCCATTCAGCGGAAGCGGTGAAAAAGATACCCGCTATCATAGGTATGTTCCCCGGTGAACCGCTTATCATCGTCGTTTCCGCCTTTGGAAAAACCACCAATGCCATCGAAAAGCTTATTACCAGCCGTTTTAACGGGGAAAGACAAACCCGGGAGATTTCCGGGAAGATCATTGATTATCACCAGGAAATCATTCAAGGACTCTTCCCTGACCCGGGCCATCCTGTTTATGCAGAAATACAGGTTTTATGGGATGAATTATATGAAATTATCCTCCGGGAACCACCGGCTTCCTATTCCGAATTCTACGACAAGATTATCTGTTTTGGTGAATTACTTTCCAGCAAAATAGTGAGCCATGCCTTAATCAGCGCCGGATTGGAAAATAACTGGATTGATGTACGCCGCATCCTGAAAACCGATTCGGCTTTCCAGGAAGCATCCGTTGATTGGGAGGCCAGCCAGGCGAATGCCGGCAGAGAAATCAGGCCATTGCTGGACAAGGGCGACGGAAAACGTCCCTTAGTCGTGACACAGGGTTTCATCGGCTCCGATCACCAGGGCCGAAGCACTTCACTGGGCCGCGAAGGCTCCGATTATACGGCTTCGATCTTTGCCAACTTGCTCGACGCTACTGAAGTGATCATCTGGAAAGATGTGCCCGGTATCCTGAATGCCGATCCCAAACATTTCCGCCAGACGATCAAACTCGACCAGATCTCTTATGCCGAAGCGACTGAACTGGCCTATTACGGGGCCAAGGTCATCCATCCGAAAACCGTCAAGCCGCTGCAAAACAAAGGGATTCCCCTGCAGGTCAGGTCATTCATCGACCCGAAGGTGCCCGGCACCCTGATCCACGCCGGCGCTGAACTCGACACATCAATCCCCAGTTTTATCTTTAAATTCGACCAGGTTCTTATATCGGTTTCTACTCGTGATCTTTCCTTCATCAACGAGCACGTTTTCAATGATGTCTTCGCCCTGCTTTCGCGTTTTTCGATCCACGTGAACATTATCCAGAATTCAGCCCTGACCTTGTCATTCTGCATCGATGACCATCCCCATATCCAGGACCTGATCAGGGAGCTTCAGGACCATTACGCCGCGAGGTATAACCAGGGACTGGAACTGATCACCATCAGGCATTTCAATGAAAAGGCTGCAGAGCTTGTTTTGCATGGAAAAAAAATACTGGTGGAGCAGCATAACCGGACCGTCGTACAATATGTGGTCAGGTAGGGTCGGAAATTCAGGCAAATCTTCCTACTTTTGCACCCTCGAACAATAAAAAAAATCTATTCCAATATGAAAGAATCCATTGTCATAGTTGCCGGCGGAGGCCCCGCGCCAGGCATCAACACGGTGATCAGCGCCATCGCAAAAGTATTTCTGAAAGACGGATACCGGGTAATCGGGGTGCATGAAGGTTATAAGACGATATTTACCCCGAATCCCAAATTGCAGGAATTCGATTTTGAATTGGCCGACAAAATCAAAAACCAGGGAGGCTCAGCGCTGCTCATGAGCCGTCATAAACCGAAAGACGATGAATTCAATACCGATTTTTTCGTAAAAAATAACGTCAGGCTGCTGGTTACCATTGGCGGGGATGACACTGCATCGACAGCTAACCGGATCTCAAAATACCTGTCGAACCACCAGGTGAAGATCCAGAATATCCATGTGCCCAAAACCATCGACAATGACCTTCCTTTGCCTGAAGGACAGCCTACTTTCGGCTATCAGTCGGCAAAAGAAGAAGGGGTCCGGATTGCTTCGACCATTTACGAAGATGCCCGCACCAGCGGCAACTGGTTCGTGATCTCGGCCATGGGCAGGGAAGCCGGCCACCTGGCATTCGGCATTGGCGGCGCCTGCCATCTTCCCATGATCATCATCCCCGAGATGTTCAATAAATCAACCATCTCTTTCGATAAGATCACCCGGATGATCATCTCTTCCATCATCAAAAGAAAAATTCTCGGCATCAGTTATGGCGTGGCCATTATCAGCGAAGGCGTTTTTCATTTTATGACCGATGAAGAGATCGAATCCACAGATATCAATTTTACTTATGACGATCACGGCCATCCCGAGCTGGGAAATGTGAGCAAGTCCCATATCTTTAACCTGTTGTTGCAGCGCAGGCTCAAGGAACTGAACATCTCTGTGAAGAGCCGCCCGGAAGAGCTGGGTTACGAATTGCGTTGCGTCACCCCTTCCGCTTTCGACCTGATGTATTGTTCCCTGCTGGGTATTGGAGTCAAAAAATTATTCGATGAAGGACTAACTGCTTGTATGGTTACTTCTGACCCAAAAGGAGATATATATCCTCTGTTCCTGAAGGATGTGGCCGACGAGAAAGGAAAAGTGAAACCCAGGATGGTTAACATCTACTCCCAGAAGGTGATGATGGTGTACAACCATAATATGCAGTTTATTACGGAAAACGATTACGAAGCCGCCAGGAAGTACATTCCTGATCCTGAAAATTATGATTTCAACAAGATCCTGAACTGGTAAGGGATCATTCGGCGAGAATGATCTCCCGGGCCTTTTTGGCAAATTCTTCCGTTGCCGTGAGGATCATCTGTTCATCCGAAGGATAGGCCGCTTTTTTGGAAATAAGCAGTTGCCGGGTGGTTTCCCCCGCTGCGTTTGGATCTCCCTGGAGGGTGGCATAAGCATTTGAGAAGACAGTCTCCACTTTAATCGATACACTGTTAATGACCTGCCCAATCCTTGGGTCGAAATATTCAAGGCTTCCGCTAAGTTGTGCCCTTTTTAGCTGGCGGGATTCTTCGATCAGGCATCGGATGGTATCAACTACCGTTTCACCCTGGTAAAGATCACGTTCCTCCTGGTATTCCAGCTTCTTTATCTGGTCAGAGCCGATATTCATGTCATCCAGGATAACCCGGAGGGTGAAAGCATAGGAATTATCGTCTTCGGCCGGCTTAACCTGGCCATATCTTGCTTTCTTAAATTCCCAGATGATGATCGATAACTGGTCAATCATCGAAGAGCTGATCAATTTACCAGTCCGGTTATGCATTTCATACACCACATTCGTTGCCCCGCCGAGGATGGCTTTACGGATAAGTTTGTCAAGATTTCTGTATGAATCATTCATCCCGGCCACTTTTACCAGTTCATCGTAGGCCTGCCGGGCAGATTCCGGTTTCACATCCTGCAGCAATTTCTCCGCATGGGCATATAAGTATGCAGTGGCTTTAAATTTTGACTCATTTAAGTCATTTTGATAGTCTTTATTTTCAAAACCTAAGAGCAGGTAAGTTTTTTCAGGTATTGTCATGACCATTTTTTGCCTGCTATCCATTTTCCTGTATGTCTGATAAACTTCATACCAGATGTCGGGTTGCCCGGTGCTCAGCAAGCTATGGATCAGGTCAAGGTCAATTTTGTTCGCCAGGAAATAATTTTCCTTAAGCTCATCCAAGTCCTTCGTCCGACCGGGGTATTGATGGATCTTGCCCACAATACGGCTGATATTCCCGTCGTAATTGGCTGTCGTCTGACCAAATCCCTGAAAACCCATGTAACCGAAAACCAGGACGAGGGAAAAGATGTATTTTATCTTGATCATAATCAAAAAATTTTAAATTAAATAAGTTGAAAAAAAAACTAACTTTGGATTCAGTAATACGGAAAAACAAGTACTTTGCACCAAATTTTGTGCAAAACTATTACAAAGTCAAAATAATTTTCATTCATGTCCCAGTTCCTGGTCAGATTCATTCTGCGCAATAGGCTTGCCAACCTTATAGTTATCCTGTGCCTGACAATGATCATGGGTTACCTGGCCACTGGTCTTAAGATTTCTTATGATTTCAACCAGATGCTTCCGCCTTCTGATTCGACCAGTATTGAGTACCAACATTTCAAAGAAATTTTTGGAGAAGATGGAGCGGTCATGTTCATCGGTATTAAGAGCGATAAGTTATTCTCCCTGAAACAATTTAATGACTGGTGGGACCTTACTTATTCGATCAAAGCGATGGAAGGGGTGGGAGAAGTGGTTTCGCTGGCCAGGATCTATCAATTGGAGAAAGATGACAGTTTGCGAAAGCTCAATTTCAACCTGGTTTTCCGTGACAAACCGAGAAGCCAGGCTGAACTTGACAGTTTAAGGGATGTAGTTTTGTCAATCCCGTTTTATCAGGGTTTTCTGATCAATAAAAAGACAGGTGCCACGATGATGATGGTCACCCTCGACAAAGATAAACTGAAGAATAAAAACAGGGTCAGGCTGGTCGGAGACATCGTAGATCTTACCAATAGATTTGGGGAAAATCATGATATCCAGGTTCATTATTCAGGCCTGCCATATATCAGGATTAAAATCGCGGAAAAATTACAGAAAGAACAGGTCATTTTTGTCGTTGCAGCCTTAATCCTTACCGTGCTGATCCTGCTTGTATTCTTTCGTTCTTTCAAGATCGCACTTTTTACCCTGCTCATCGTTTTGATCAATGTGGCATGGATCCTTGGGTTAAATGTCCTGCTGGGTTACAAAGTGACAATACTCACCGCGATAATTCCGCCTTTGCTCATTGTAATTGTGGTGGAAAACTGCATCTTCATGCTCACCAAGTTCCACCATGAATTCAGGCTTCACGGCAACAAGGTAAAAGCGCTGTCGAGGATGATCCAGCGTCTCGGAACCACAAACCTGCTTACCAATGCGGCAACTGCAGCCGGTTTCGCCACCTTTATCATCACAGGGAATAAAATCCTGGTGGAATTTGGTATCCTGGCTTCCATCAGTATCCTGACCGCCTATGTGCTCACTTTATTCCTTGTACCGATCATTTTCAGTTATCTTCCTGCCCCGAAATCACGCCATGTGGCTCATTTGGAGTCAGGCCTGGTCCTTCATATCATTACCAGGGTTGTCAGAATTGTGGAACACAAAAGGACCCTGATTTACGTGATTGCCATACTGTTGGTCATCATTGGCTTTGCAGGTATCACCAGGCTGAAAAGCGTCGGGAGGATAGTGGATGATATTACCCGCCGCGACCCGATTTACCGCGATATGGCTTTCATCGAAGAGAATTTCAAAGGTGTCATGCCTTTCGAGATATCCATCGATACAGAAAAGAAGCGAGGGGTTATGAAATATTCGACTATTGAAAAAATAGACGAGGTGCAGAAAGTACTTTCAGAATACCAGGAAATTTCCAAATCATTATCTATCACCGATGTGGTAAAATTTGCCCGCCAGGCGTTTTACAATGGTGATACAAGCTATTACGGCCTGCCCAACACCCAGGAACTGAATTTCATGATAAGGTATCTTCCCAAAATGGAGGAGGGCAAACGTACCATATTAAATTCGTTCCTGGATACCAATATGCAGGTTACGCGCATCACCTCGCAATTAGCCAATATCTCTACCGTTGATATACAAAGGATCAAGGATGATATAAAACCCCGTATCGACTCTATTTTCCCGTCCTCTGATTATAAGGTGATCCTCACGGGAACAAGCATTGTTTATCTGGAGGGATCCAAATACCTGGTGAAACACCTGGCGATGAGTCTTATCCTTGCCATTATCCTGATCTCGGCTTTAATGGCCATGCTTTTCAGTTCAGCACGAATGATCATCATTTCACTCATCCCAAACCTGATCCCCCTGATCATGACAGCCGGTATGATGGGTTTTCTTGGTATCAATATTAAACCATCCACCATACTTATCTTCAGCATTGCTTTAGGTATTTCTGTGGATAATGCTATTCAGTATTTGTCACGGTACCGGCTTTATCTTATGTTCAATAACTGGAAGATCAAGCCCTCAGTCATTTCCGCTTTAAAGGAGACCGGATTCAGCATGATCTACTCCTCCAGCGTGCTGTTTTTCGGTTTCGCCATTTTCATCTTTTCCTCTTTTGGCGGAACTTCAGCTCTGGGATACCTGATCTCCTTTACTTTGCTGATGGCTTTACTATGCAACCTTTTTATTCTGCCATCCTTCCTTTTAAGTCTTGACAAACATCTTACAACCAAGAAGTTCAAGGAACCTTTGCTCGACTATTTTGATGAAGAAATAGACATTGAAATGGAAGAACTGAAAATTGAAAACAAGGAGCAGAAAGGAAAAAACATTTAAACTTATGAAAGGAATTATCCTCGCAGGGGGATCGGGAACCCGGCTATACCCAATCACAATGGCCATCAGCAAGCAACTGATGCCGATCTACGATAAGCCCATGATCTATTACCCCCTTTCCGTGCTTATGCAGGCTAATATCCGGGAAATACTGATCATTTCCACTACATATGACCTCCCAAACTTTAAGAAACTTCTGGGTGACGGGAAGCAGATAGGCTGCCGGTTCAGTTACGCCGAGCAGGCAATTCCAAATGGACTGGCCCAGGCATTCGTGATTGGTGAGAAGTTCATCAGGCAAGAAAAGGTCGCTTTGATCCTGGGTGATAACATATTTTACGGAACAGGATTGCACAGGTTGCTGCTTGAAAACAACAATCCCGAAGGCGGAATGGTCTTTGCTTACCATGTTTCTGACCCGGAAAGGTATGGCGTGGTTGAATTTAATGAAAAAAAACAGGCTATTTCGATTGAGGAAAAGCCAAAACAGCCCAAATCCAATTTTGCAGTGCCCGGCTTATATTTTTATGATAACACGGTGGTTGATGTGGCAAAAAATATGAAGCCAAGCGCAAGGGGGGAATACGAGATCACCGATGTAAACAAGTGGTATCTTAAGAAGGGCAGGCTGAAAGTAGGCATCCTTGACAGGGGCACAGCCTGGCTGGATACAGGGACTTTTGAATCACTTCTCCAGGCATCACAGTATGTCCAGGTGATCGAACAACGGCAGGGCCTGAAAATAGGATGTATAGAAGAAATTGCCTATCAGATGGGCTTTATCGATGCCGGTCAATTGGTAAAAGTCGCCGAACCATTGCTGAAGAGTGGTTATGGCCAGTATTTGCTTGGCCTTCTTGAAAGAAAATAACAACCTGAAAAATTTCCCACCTTAAATGTATACAACCGAACATCTTTTACAATCCATCAATGAGGCCATTGACAAAGAAAACTTTCTTAAGGAGCCGCATGAGCTTTATGAACCAATTACTTATATTTTCTCGCTGGGCGGTAAGCGCATCCGGCCTGTCATGTTGCTCATGGCTGCCGATATGTACGGAGGTGACCTTCAGCAGGCCATGCCGGCTGCCCTTGGAATTGAGATATTTCACAATTTCTCCCTGATACACGATGATATTATGGACCGTGCTCCGCTCCGCAGAGGCAGGCCCACGGTGCATGAAAAATGGAATGCCAATACGGCTATCCTTTCCGGAGATACAATGTTGGTTAAAGCTTATGAGCAGTTTCTTAGATTGCCTGAACCTCTGATAAAACCCGCCATTGCTATTTTCAACCTCACTGCCACGGGGGTTTGCGAAGGACAGCAATTAGACATGAATTTTGAAGAAAAGGACGATGTGACCATTCCGGAATACCTTGAAATGATCAGACTGAAAACGGCGGTGCTGATCGGGGCTGCATTAAAGCTGGGAGGCCTTGCAGCCGGCGCCCCCAATGAAGATCAGCAGCAGCTTTTCGACTTTGGTATCCATACCGGGCTTCTCTTCCAACTCCGTGATGACTTGCTTGATACTTATGGTAATGCTGAAGTCTTCGGCAAAAAACAATATGGCGACATTATCGCTAACAAGAAGACCTACTTATACCTGAAAACGCTGGAGCATGCAACCGGGAAGGACCGGAGAAAGTTTGCGGAACTCTATGCCAATTCTGCCATCGATCCTGAAATCAAAGTAAAAAAGGTCCTAAAATACTTTGATGACGCAGATGTTAAAAAACTTACGGAAGAAAAGATCAGCGAATATTATCTGCTTGCCCGTAAAGCTTTTAATGCTGTAAAGGTAGCGAAGGAAAATAAAGCACCTCTTGAAAATTATACTGAACACCTGATGGGAAGAAATTCTTAATGTCTCATCAATTCATGGAAACCCGCTGTTCCTGGAGTTTTTCCAATTCGAGGTTTAATTTTTCCCAATTCACCACTTCAACATCAAGGTCTTTTTGCATGGCTGTATATTTTTGGTAGACCTGGTTGATATCTTCCCCTTTTACCATTTTAGACGGATCGGCAAGCCGTTCATTCAACTTCCTGATAAGATTTTCCAGGTTATGGATTTCAGCTTCACACTTTTCAATCTGACCGGAGACTTTTCTTATATCCCGCTCAAGTTGTTTTCTTCTTTCGTAGATCTGCTTATTATCCGATAGATCCGTACCGGAATTTGCAGAAGACGGCCTGGCAGTATTAAGCTCCAATTCTTTAAGTGACCTGATCCGGCGGGATTCCAGGAAATCGTAAATATCACCGATATATTCCCTGATCTTCGTGTCTTTGAATTCAAATACCTTATTAGTCAACCCCTGCAGGAAATCACGGTCGTGAGAGACCAGGATAAGGGTTCCTTCGTATTGGATCAAGGCATTTTTCAGGATATCTTTCGATTGCATATCGAGGTGGTTGGTAGGCTCATCGAGCACAAGAAGGTTTGCCGGGGTAAGCAACAATTTCGCCAGGGCAAGGCGGGCTTTTTCACCACCGGAGAGAACTTTAACCTTCTTATCTATCTCATCTTCCCCAAATAAAAAACCACCCAGTAAAGTGCGGATCTTCGAACGGATATCCCCTACCGCCACCCTGTCGATTGTTTCGAAAATCGTCAGCTCCGGGTCGAGCATTTCGGCCGGGTTCTGGGCGTAATAACCCATCAGGACATTATAACCAATGCGCAATTTCCCGTCGTGTTCCAAAGTACCTATAATAATCCTGGCCAGTGTGGTTTTTCCTTCTCCGTTCCGTCCGACAAAAGCGATGCGGTCGCCTTTAATAGCCGCAAAACTGTTTTTATCGAGAACCAGCTTGGGCCCGTAGCTTTTCGATAGGTTCTCCGCTTCTACGACAACCTTACCAGACGTCGGTGCGGACGGAAACCTGAAGTGAATGACAGAAGTGTCGAGTTTATCAATTTCGATTTCCTCCATCTTCTCCAGCATTTTGATCCTGGATTGAACCTGCCTTGATTTAGTGTTTTTATAGCGGAACCGCTCAATAAACCGCTCTATCTGCCTGATCTGCTGCTGTTGGTTGTTAAATGCAGCCATTTGGCCTTCCAGCCGGGTTTCCCGCTGGCGGACGTATTCCGAATAGGATGCCTTATATTCGTAAATTTTGCCCATTTCTATTTCGATGGTGCGGGTGGTCACATTATCAAGGAAAGCACGGTCGTGCGATACCAGCACAACAGCTCCGGGATAATCGGCCAGAAATCCTTCCAGCCATTGAATAGCTTCGATATCAAGGTGGTTGGTGGGCTCATCGAGGAGTACCAGGTCAGGCCGTTTGAGCAGGATCTTGGCAATTTCGACACGCATTTGCCAGCCATTACTGAATTCATTCAATGGTCTGTTGAATTCCTCGCGACGAAAACCCAGCCCGGTCAAAACTTTTTCCACATCTTCCGCCATCGTATGCCCACCCAGTATCCGGTGCTTTTCGTTCAGTTCTGATAACCTGTCGACTAAGCGATGGTAAGACCTGGAATCGTAATCATCCCTGTTTGTGATCTCATAGGAGATATCGTGAATTTTCTGCTCCAGTTCGCGGATCTCCTGAAAAGCAGACATGGCCTCTTCCATGACCGGTTTGGTATTATAGAGTTGTATTTCCTGCGGAAGATAGGCTGTTGTTTTATCATTGGGAATAACCACCTCTCCTTCGTCAGGGATATGGAGTCCCATAATAATTCTTAACAAAGTTGTTTTCCCGCTGCCATTTTTCCCGGCAAGCCCGATGCGGTCTTTCTGGTTAATGATAAAGCTTACATTCCTGAATAAAGGACTGCCACCAAATTGAACAGTGATATTTTGAATTGAAAACATGAATAATCCGGTCAGTGGGCAAAAGTAGGGAATTTTGATATTCGGATTACCTCCGGATTGTCAGCTTGCGGGTGGCTATTCCGGCTGCAGTTTCCACGCGTACCATATATAGACCAATAGTGTAACCGGCTGTTTTTAGTTCAAACTGCCGGCCTGTGGTATTTTGATCAAAGACAAGCTGTCCTGTCGCGTTGAATATGGTTACGCGCTTCATGTCTTCCAAAGAAGTGATGAAAGCTTGGGCATTGGCCGGATTCGGGTAAATATTGAAGCTGTCCTTAGCAGGATCAGGATAATTAGCGATCGTAGTCCAGAGTGCACATGCCTCATTAGAGAAAATACTCTCACACTGGTCGGTTGGACTTTCCCATACCGAGCTTACCTGATAACAGTTCATTGAGCCTGTAACAAGGCCATCTTCCGGATCAATGTAAGTCATTTCTGATGATGTTCCAATCAGTATATATTCACCGCCATTTACACTCCGGTAGATGTTGAAACCTGTCAATTCTCTTAAGCCATCTTCTGCATTCATCCCCGCTGCAATATTGCTATTTTCAGAAAGCAGCCAAGTCAATAGGATTCCCTCGCCAAAGGCTGGTTCTGCAGTAAGTTCAGTTGGTGCAGCGCAGGTCCGGTAGATATGGATGTTATCCACAAACCAACTCCTGATGTTGAGTGAGTTGACACCCATGGCCAGAAATCTGATCTTGAACACTTTGTCCATCGCCTGGGCGCTGATGTCGATATTTTCGGCCGTCCAGTCAAAGCTTCCGTCTATATTGCTGTATTCAGCCACTGTTGTCCATGTCTTGCTCTCCCAGTTCCAAACCTGTGCCAGTAACATCTCCTCCCCCGTTGGCTGGACAATATAAAGTGCCAGGTCGAAATCCAACCATATATTGCCTTCGTTGATGCCAACTGCACATAGCGGGTAACTCTCAAGGGCGATAGTATAGTTTGTCCGGATCGGGTCCCAGGTGAATTCCACCGAAGGGGCAGGATCACCAGCCTGGCCATTCACTGACCAGTTGATCCCGTCACTTATCCAGTCGTTATCCTCAAAGCTGCCCAATGACCAGGTTTCTATGAACTCAAGGTCATTGCAATAGTCTACAATCACTTCTGCAGGGCCATCTTCCGTGGATTCGCCAGACTCCCCGGCATATCCATAAAGCGTCAGATCGTATACGGCAGTTGCAGAGTATTGGTAGATGCCAGGGTCAAGACCCTCATCCACATATACCTGAGGTTCCATTTCTCCGACATGACTCGTGAACTCTACAAATACTCCGTCACGGTATATGTTATATCCAAGAAGGTTCTCCGGTAAATCGCCTGCCGGTTCGCGTTGATCAATATGGGTTGATGAAGGCCACAATTCCAGTGGCGGATCCCACATCAATATCGCTGCATCATCCGGTGCGGTGCCTGACAGGTTGCGCGGTGGGAACAGGTATTCACAGTAGAAAGTATAATCATCCTTGGCTGATAGTCCGCTGGAATAATGGGCCGCAACACTTGCCTTGTAAGTCTTGCCATACCATAAAGGTGCGTAGTTCCAGTTAGTTTCTGATGTTATTCCCACAAAAGCGTCATCAAGGAATACCCAGAAATCAAGATAGGTTGCTGCCGGTACAGGTACCTGCACCAACACGTTATCAACTGCCCAGCCTGATCCCCACATTGCATCATTGTCAGCATGAAATGCGATCCATATTTGTGAAGGGCCAGTCAGGCCACTGAATGCTGACAGATCTACTTCTATTTCAGCCCAGCTCGTGTCGGGCATGACCCACAATAAAACTTCCCAAGTGGCACCTTCATCCAGCGAGTATTCAATAAATGCAAGCTGGCCATAAGCGCCATTATAAAAACTATCGAAGTATAAGGCATAACCTTCGCTCTCCCGAAGGTCAAGGGGTGGAGTGATCAAGTAGTCGCAGCATCCGTTATTCACTGAGCCGGCTGTATCATTATTGACAACGGCATAGTAGCTGTCCCATGGTGGGATGACAAAGCCGGCACTGCTTGCATCGTTGCTGCGGAACCAGCCGAAACCCGCGCTTGCGGTAAGACTTTGCCAACCAGGTGGTGGAAACTGCGTATCTTCGAAGCCCTCCTCAATTGCAGTCCGCAAGGGTGAATCCCAGGTGGCTTCCATTGATACCGGATTCACTAAAAGGCTTGTGGGTGGGTACTTTTTCTCGCTCAGAATAATGTTGAACACATTTTCAGCAGAGATATAAGTATTTTCAATTAAATAGTTATCATAGCCTATCTTAAATGCACTGATATCATAGTGGCCTGTCCAAACCTGGTCAAACAATACTGTGCCGCTTGCAGGAGTGGAAGCGATGAAGGTTTCGTAAGGATAATCTGATCCCTTCAGTTCAACCTCTACATTTACCGGTTCCAGCTCCGTGGACAAAGTCACATTCACGGTTACCCGGCAGTCCATCAAATGGCCCACGATGTTGGAAACCGTATAGTCGGAGTAGAGACCACTGGTATACATGGCTTTCACACCATAGGCATACCAGCCTTGAGGCAATCCTGCCCACACATAGTCATTATAATAGAGATTTCCCGTATTGGCCAGTTCAATCAGTTCCCCGGCCGTTGGTGAATCGTTCGGGTCGAAATCCGAATACCGGCCAATGCGATAATTCGTCACATCACGGTTGCTCATGCCTTCAACGCCCTTGTAGGTCAAATCGTTACACTCAAAGCCCGGGAGAATCTTCGGCAAAATGCCGCTTCGGGTCCTGGCATATTGCTGCCATTTAGCTGGTACCTTCGGAACAGATCTCCATACCTTATTAGCATTATCGGTTAAACCATCGCCTTCCGGACCGTCAACCCAGGCACGGATCATAAAATCCTGGAAAGGAGAAAGGCTCCAAGTATTCGCCTGGAATTTATTATAACTCCTGAAATAGGTCAGGCTGTCAAGATCGACACCGATCGGGGCCGCATCCGGGGCGTTTGCGGCCTGGTACATGGCTAAATAGAAGCTGCCATCTTCAATTGGTGCACTCAGCCAGTCGAAGCTTACCCATCCGTAATTGTTTACGGTTACCCCATTGGAGTCAAGCATCGTGCCTGGAAGGTCGTCTGCACCGTCATCGTCAAAGATGGCTATGCCGAATTCTGTCCCAATGAACGATCCGGGGAAGTTGCCGTCGCCGACATAGATCTGGCCGCCTATCGCAGTGGCCGGATAACCTGACGGAGTGAACTTCACCGCGTTCCAGCTGCCAGCCAGGGCATAGATGAAATAGTCGTCGGCTTCCCCATCGTCCATCACGATTTCATATGGTCCGTCAGGCAGGGTCCACGTCACTTCGCACCAGGTGTTGTCGTCCATCACATCAGTATGGACAAAGCCAGGGGCGTAGTTCATATCCCACATATCAGTGCTGATCGGGGTAACCACTCCTTGCAGTGCAATAGTATCTGCTACCGTTACGGTCATGTAACCCAGTTTTTCAAAAACTACAATATAGTTACCCTCGTCCACAAAAAGGTTGTATTGACCATCGTCACCGGTGGTAGTCTGAAATGGACCGGCTGTAACTAAAACACCGGGCAATGGAATGTCATCATCGTGATCAGCAACTGTACCGGCAAACTGCGCCGGTGCATAGACATGCATCGTGTTAACGATAACAAATTCTGCGTTGTCCGGATCGTTGGATTCCAATAAAAGATCCTGTGCATAATCTTCCGGATTGTATCCTTCGGAATCGTATGTGATGGTGATCTGTTTCGAACTTCCCTGAATAACGGTCCCGAAAGCAGGCTGTACATCCACTATAAAATCGGCCGGAACGCTAAATAAAAGGGCCAGGTCATTGTGCAGGTAATTTGTATTATAGGATACCTGTAATCCAATGCCTGGGTTTGACGACTGAATACCCACAGTGCAACTGTTCAATGTAACACCGGCTGCAATATCATCGTACATAATTATGATCTTACCATTCCTGTAAAGGATCACTTCAGCATTGATGTAAAAACCGGCTTGTCCATAACGTTCGTAATTCTTGAACTGAATGATCGTTTTATCAGAAAATGTCTGATAAAAGACCTGGCTTGTACCGGTCCTGAAATACATATCATCCCAAAACCATGCAATAAAATCTTTGTAGGTGGAACTGTTTGTTGGGATGCCGGTGTTGCCTAAGGTGATATAGGTCGAAGCAAAACCTATAACTCCATTCGAGTTGACCCAGAACTGGGTTTTATTCTCGCCATAAAATGAGAAATCAAAACCAATATTATAAGGTCCGACTACATTGTCATCACTAAGACCCCATACCGGTGAACCAGTGGTAGAAATGTCAGTATAACTGTAATTTGGTCCGCCTGATTCATCGCTGTCGATCCAGATATAACCGAAATCATCTGGTCCACCGGCGCCCAGGATTACCGGGTAACCGGCACCATTGTAGCTCTCATCACCTTTCTGAATATCCGAGCGGGTCTCAACAGGAGAGCCGGGTTGGTTCTTATGCATATTTGGGTCATTCAACAGGTTCAGGGCGGCAAATTCCGGAAAGGTATAAGCCAGGGTCCCGACACCCAGGTTAGTAACCGTTGTATAAACATCTTCTGTAAAACCAACCCACACCCAGCCTTCCAGGTTATCCGGGTCGACATACAGGACCGGGTTTGGCCATTCGATGCAGGAAGGGCCGGCTGGTGAGGAATATCCTTCATCATAAACAGCCTGAACCGTAAAACAATAGTTGCCGTAATCCGGCAGGATACCCGTATAGATCTGGCTGGTCATTGTTCCGACGATCACACCGTCTCGTTTGATTATGAAGAATTGAAAAGAATCGCCGTTCCATTCCCAGGTAAGTTCCACTTTCCCAGTAACATCATCAACCAGCGAAACTTCCAGGTTTTCCGGAGCTATCAGTTCGTTGCCCAAAATGGTCATGGTCAACGGGACGGTAATAGTTGCAACGTTAGGATTGGAGGTAAAAACAACCTCGGCAGTGTAAACTTCACCAGGGTTGGTGCCGGTGGCATCCAGGTGGGTTGGAACATTTGCAACGCCACCGAATGGAAGCACGGTATCATTATAAGAATCCATCGTCAACCAGTTGCTTCGGTCATAAGCGGCATAAATAGCCATGGAGTAATCGCAGGGTCTAACAGGCATGGATAAGTAATTTACAGTTGCCTGCCAGCCAAGCGGACCGTTGCCATTGTTAAGAATATTCAGCGAGGTGGTGAAGTATTCGCCCGGGTTAAGGGTTTCCTCGATATAAAGCGGGTTGATCACCATGTTTGGCTGGGTCAGTGTAAAGTCATGGGTGACAGTATCACCGGAAGGGACATTAATAACCGTCGAAGTGGGGTTATAACCGGATTTGCCACAGCCAACCGTCTGGTCACCGGAATTTACTCCCGTAAGGAAGTAATGTCCGTCAGCGCCGGAATTGGTTGAGGGACCATTCTGTACGGCAACCATTGCGCCGGAAATGCTTAACCCGTCATAATTAAAGACATACCCTTCAATGTTTCCGGGTAATGTCAGCGGCGACCAGTAAAAGCGCATATTATCGTAGCAGGTGCTGGCACCACTGTAATCAGGCGGGGTCTGCGAATCAGCATAACCGATAAGCATGCGGGTAGCAAATACTGCATTTGTTTTATAAGTGCGATAATAGGGACTTGTATAATAGCCATTATCTCCCCAGACAACTTCAATGATCAGGTTGTTGGTTCCAGTCCATATATAATCAGTTATATCGAAAATTTTCCAACCTGTTGATGTTGCCGGAACAAGGCTGGCAGCATAGAATACCTGGGTAGCACCGGTCAAATCCGCATATGCCCCGCCAGTCAATGAAGTATCCTCAGTTTCCTTGATCTTAATTGTAACATTGCTCAGGTAATTGGCTCCTGGAGGAATCTGTTCAAAATTCCAGGCCAGGCTGGTAAATAGTTTTCCTGTCGGGGCTCCTAATTCTGAAGCCAGGTATAGGGTCTGTGTCCTGCAATTTTCCCAGTAGTTGCCCCATGGGCCATAATACGAAGGATAAGTCCCGTAAGTCGTCCCATTGCCAATCTCAACATATTGGGCACAGGGTCTTTGTGAGGACAATACAAATAGTACTGCCATCAACATAAAGGACTTTATTAGAATACTCATTTTATAATATATACACGCAAGCACTAGTAAGACATTTAAATCAATCAATTGGTTGCATAATGGTAAAATTTAACAAAAAAAGGCCGGCTACCTGAGGTAACCGGCCTTGATCATGATCTGAAAGCTTTCCAGTTTATCGCTGGATGGTCAGCGTGCGGGTGGTCACACCGGCTGCTGTCTCCACACGTACCATGTATACACCGATGGTGTAAGTGGCCGTTGAGAGTTCATACTGCTTGCCCGTGGTGATCTCATCGATTACCAGCTGGCCCAGCGCGTTGTATACCGTTACACGCTTCAACTCGCCCGAAGTGGCGATGTACACATGGTCATCGGCCGGGTTCGGGTACAGGCTGAAGCTGCCCGCGGTCGCGTTCGGATCGGTGATACTGACGTTCATTATTTCGCACGTCTCATTCGTGAAGGCGCTTTCACACTGGTCTGTCTCACTTGCCCATACCGCGCTCACCATATAGCAATACAGTGCGTTCGGTAAATTAGCATCCGTGTAGGTCGTCCCGGTGGTGAAATCGATCAGTACGTATTCGCCCCCTTCTATGCTCCGGTAAATATTGTAGCCTGACAATTCCCTCGAGCCGTTGCCCGGTGCAAACACCTGGTGTACAGAGGTATTGTTCGGGTGGGCGACAAAGTTTAGCCCGGCTGCGTTGTTGTAAGGCTCCACGCTCCTGGGTAATGGCATCGATACGCCGGCTACCGTCATCACGTGGGCTGCAAGGTTCCAGTTGTAATCAAATTCAGGATTGATCTCCAGCAGTGTCTGCCAGCCGCCGAAGTTCATCCAGTTGCCATATCCGTCGACTGCCGGACCAGCATCCGCACCTGCAGGGTAACCCGTGGTGGCATCAACATTGTAACCTACCCACAACTCCTGTGTGATGTCTATCGGTACCGGTGTGGTCAGGGTCACCGTGTTCCACTCGCCAATGAGCGGGTTGGCTACGGCCTGGTCAACTACCAGGTTGGCTGCCACGGGGCCTGTCCATACCCTTACTTTGTAGGTCGCTGCAACTTCTGCCGGGAAGAAGCTTATCTCCGTTACAGAGGCTCCGTCGTAAGCTACCAGTTGTGCCGGCTCCCAACGGATCGCCGCATCGAATACAACCGGGCCATTGGTCCCAATCACCCACGCGTTCTCGCCATCATCATAGCGGAGCCACTCGTCGATATTGCTTCCTTCCGGTTCTACCCAGTTCAGCACGACGGCTGCCTGTCCGTAATTGATCGAGCTTGTCAGATCGGTCGGGCTGTCACAGGTCCGGTAAACATGAATGTTGTCCACAAACCAGCTCTCGATATCGATCGAGTTTACGCCCATGGCGTGGAACCGGATCTTGAACACCTGGTCCATGGCCTGGGCCTTGATGTTGAGATGCTCGGCTCTCCAGCCAAAGCTGCCGTCTACATTGCTGTAGGTGGCTGCCGTTGACCATGTCTGGGTTTCCCAGTTCCATACCTGCGCATGTAACATCTCCTCCCCTGTCGGCTGGACTGCATCCAGTTTCAGGTCAAAGTCTAACCACATCTTGCCTTCGGTCATGCCTACGGCACATAATGGATAGCTCTCCAGGGAGATTTCATAGTCGGTCTGGATCGGATCCCAGGTGAACTCTGCCGCCGGGGCCGGGTTGCCTGCCTGGCCGTTGATCGACCAATTGGCGCCGTCACTCGTCCAGTTGTTATCATCAAAGTTGCCCAGTGCCCATGTCTCCATGAACTCCAGGTCATAACAGTAGGCTACTATAACTTCAGCCGGGCCTTCTTCCATCGATTCGCCAGTCTCTCCGGCGTATCCATAAGGTGTCAGGTCGTAGACCGCCGTTACCGTGTACTGGTAGATGCCCGGCTGTAAGCCTTCGTCTACATAATTCTGATGTGCAATTACTCCCGGAGGGGTATGTGGGGTGTAGGCTACAAACTCCATGTCACGGTATACATTGTATCCCAACAGGTTATCCGGTAAGACAGGCACCGGGATGATCGTTCCGCCGCCAGGCATAGCAAATCCGTCAACCTCCGTATTCCCCTGGAAGTTTCCAATGAGGTTATAGGTACCGGTTGCTTGTTCAACACTATACAACTGGCCTGCGCCCATAGAATTGTTGTATGCGGCATGATACACAATGTTTGCGCCATGGTCGCACTGCATACCCTGGGCATAGTTCGCATCAAATGGCAGGTTGGAAATTGTTGTGAAAGTAGCTGTAGTCTTGTCTATCGATCCGAACACATCGCTGCCGATATCAACAGCGTACAGGATACCATCATTGTCGCATGCACAGTCGATGAGCACGCCGCCGGTGTTCCCAACTACGGTTGAAGCTCCGGTTGCCAGATCAATGGTGTAAAGGGTGCCTCCGAAGTCTACACCATACATCGTTTCTGTGGTGTAGTCATAGGCCAGACCCGTCAGATCCGCCGTACCACCGATCGTGGTGAAAGCTCCCGTAGCCGTATCCATAGAAAGAAATGTCCCGCCATAGATGGTCGCATAGTAAACACCTTCGACTATATCGGCTGCTGAGAGGAAGTCAGCAGCGCCCGGGCCAAGGTAATTCAGGGTACCCGGAGTCCCAAGGGTGAACGTAACCATATTATTTGCCAATGCATCGCATGCCCATGCTTTGGAATCAAGGTCTCTCAGACCTTCAAACGGATTCACATCAGGCAGGTTAATATTGACTTGTGGTGCACGTCCTGCTGACGGGGCATCATTGGACCTGATATTCTGTAGGTTATTTTCAGCAAGGTATTCTTCATAGGTTATGCCTGCTGTTGCCAGTAACGGCCACAGTTCTATCGGAGGAGTCCATTCCAGGATAGCGGCATCATCAGGCGCGTAGCCTGTCAGGCTGTCGGGCGGGAATAAGTATTCACAGAAGAACGTATAGTAATCCTTGTCAGACAGTCCGCTCGTGTAACGGGCCGCCACGCTTGCCGTGTAGGTATGCCCGTACATCAGCGGGGCATAGTCCCACGTGGTCTCCATCGTGACCCCTTCAAATGCGTCATCCAGGAATACCCAGAAATCAAGATAGTTCGCTGCAGGTGCAGGAACCTGTATCAGCACGTTGTCTATTGCCCAGCCTGATCCCCAGTTATCACCACTGTCGTCTGAGTGGAAGGCAAACCAGATCTGCGCAAAGCCCTCCGGGCCACTGAAGTCAGCCAGGTCCAGTTCCTGATCCGTCCAGCTCGTGGCCGGCATCAACTGGTTGAACACTTCCCAGGTGGCCCCTCCGTCTACGGAGTATTCCACAAAGGCTAACTGCCCAAAGGCGCCGTCATAGTAACTGTTGAAACTCATCGCATAGCCCAGGCTCTCGCGCAGGTCCACCGGTGGAGTGATCAAATAGTCGCAGCATCCGTCGCTTAAGCTGCCGGCCGCGTCGTCATTGGCGCAGGCATAGAAGCTGTCCCATGACGGGATGGGCCACGATGGACCGCTGCCGTCGTCCGTGCGGAACCAACCCTCGGCATCGCCCTGGGTAAAGTTCTGCCAGCCGGCCGGCGGGAAGATCGGGTCTTCGAAGCCCTGATTCACGGCAGTCCGCATTGGTTCACACCAGGTGGCTATCAGGGATACCGGATCAACATACAGGCACGTCGGCGGGTACTTCTTCTCGCTCAACATGATGTTGAACACCTTGTCGCCGTTGATGAATGTATTGCTGATCTTATAAGTATCATAGCCGATCTTGAAAGCACTGAGATCATAGTGGCCTCTCCATACCGGGTCAAATACCACTGTGCCACTGGCCGGGGTAACCGCAAAGAGGGTCTCGTAAGGATAGTCTGATCCTTTCAATTCTACCTCTACGTTGATCGGTTCCAACCCGGTGGACAGGGTTACGTTGACCGTTACCTGGTAGTCCATCAAGTGGCCCACGATGTTGGAGATCTGGTAGTTGGAGTACAGGCCGCTCGTGTAAAGGGCCTTCACGCCATAAGCATACCAGCCCATCGGAAGGCCTGCCCATGCGTAGTCATTATAATACAGGTTTCCGGTAGTAGCCAGTTCTGTGAGGGTTCCGGCGGCCGGTGAACCGTTCGGGTCGAAGTTTGAATAACGGGCAACGCGGTAGTTGGTCACGTTACGGGTATCCATGCCTTCAACTCCCTTGTAGGTCACGTCGTTACGCTCATAACCCGGGAGAATTCTGGGCAGGGTGCCGCTCGCGGTCATGGCATACTGCTGCCAGTTGGCCGGTACTCTGGGTGTGGCCCTCCATACCTTATTCATTGCATTGTCGGTGACCGCATCGCTTTCGGGGCCGTCTACCCACGCACGCATCATGAAATCCTGCAACGGGGATAGTACCCAACTGGGGGTACCCAGGAAGTGGATGTAGCTCTTAAAGTAGGTCGGGTTGTCTGTGTCAACTCCGATCGGGGCTGCAAAGGGTGATGGAGCCGTCTGGATCATAGCCAGGTAGAAACTGCCGCTTTCAATTGATGCGCTCAGCCAGTCAAAGCTTACCCATCCGTAATTGTTTACGGTTACCCCGTTGGAGTCGAGCATCGTGCCCGGCAATCCGCCTGGACCGTCATCGTCAAAGATGGCTATGCCGAATTCCGACCCGAGGAAGGGGCCGGGGAAGCTGCCGTCGCCTACATAGATCTGCCCGCCCATGGCAATGGCCGGGTAACCTGTCGGGGTGAATTTCACCGCGTTCATGCTGCCGGCACTTGAATAGATGAAATAGTCGTCGGCTTCGCCGTCGTCCATCACGATCTCATAGGGCCCGTCGGGCAGGGTCCACGTCACTGCGCACCAGGTGTCGCTGGCCATCACTTCTGCATGGACAAAGCCCGGGGCATAGTTCATATCATACATGCCGATGCTGATCGGGGTGACCACGCCTTGCAGTGCAAAGGTGTCCGCAACCGTTACATCCATATAACCCAGCTTTTCAAACACCACGTCATAAGTGCCCTGGTCTACATACAGGCTGTATTGGCCTTCGTCACCCGTAGTCGTCTGGAATGCTCCCGCTGTTACGGTCACTCCCGGCAACGGGTTGTCGTCGTCATTATCAATTACCGTACCGGCAAACTGGGCTGGTACATAGACATGCATCGTGTTGTTGATGATAAATTCCTGGTTGTTGGGATCGTTCGACTCCAGCAGTAATTCCTGCGTGTAATCGCCCGGTTCGTAATCCTGGGAATCATAGGTGATAGTGATACCCTGTGATTCACCTTCTGCGACAGTGCCGAAAGCAGGCTCCACCGCTACGATAAAGTCAGCCGGTAAGCTGTAAAGGATCGCCAGGTTGTTGTGAACATAGTTCGTGTTCATAGATACCTGCAGGCCCAGCGACGGTGTCGAGGACTGAATTCCCTCTGTTGAGCTGGTCAGGGTAAACCCTGCTGATATATCCTTATACTGAACCTTGATCTTGCCATTGCGGTACATGATAAACTGGAAATCCATCATGTAACCCGGGTAACTCAGCCTTTGGGCGTCATTCCATTGTACGATGGTATAGTCTGCGAATTGCTGGTAATAAACGCCAACTCCGGCATAGGTGGAATAAAGATCGTCCCAGAATCCGGCGATGAAGTCAACATTGGCTGAATTGTTGGTCGGAATGCCCGTATTGGAATAGGTGAAATAGGCAGAGTTGAAGCAAACAGCACCGTTGCTGGCTACCCAGAACTGGCTTTTGACCTCACCATAGAACTCGAAATCGAATCCCATGTTGTAAGGGCCCGCTTTACCGTCATCACCTAAGGTGCTGAGAGGTACAGCCGTTCCTGTAGCTGCGATGTCGATCCAGTTGAAGGTCGGTCCGCCTGATTCGTCACTGTCTATCCAGACATAGCCGAAATCATCCGGTCCACCGGCGCCAAGGATTACAGGGTAACCGTTGCCGTTGTAACTCTCGTCACCTTTCTCAACATCCGAACGGATCTCAACCGGTGAGCCTGTTTTGTTCTTTTCGATATTCGGATCATTCAACAGGTTCAGGGCGGCAAATTCCGGGAAGGTATAAGCCAGGGTGCCCAGGCCAAGGTTCGAAATGGTAGTATAAACGTCAACTGTAAAGCCAACCCATACCCAGCCTTCCAGGCTACTCGGGTTAACATACAACACCGGGTTCGGCCATTCGATGCACTCGGGACCCGCCGGGGAGGTGGAGCCTTCGTCATAAACAGCCTGTACCGTATAGCAATATTCGCCGTAATCCGGCAGAACGTCCACATAGCTCATGTTGGTCGTTGTTCCTACGATCACACCGTCTCGTTTGATCATGAAGAACTGGAAGGCATCGCCGTTCCATTCCCAGGTCAGTCCGACTTCACCGGTAATATCGTTGATGAGTGTAACTTCCAGGTTTTCCGGGGCTATCAGTTCATTGCCCATGATGATCATCGTTACCGGGACAGTAATGGTGGAAACGTTAGGATTGGAGGTGAAAACGACATCAGCCGTGTAAACTTCACCAGGGCTGGTGCCGGCGGCATCCAGGTGAGTAGGAATATTGGCAACGCCACCAAACGGGGGAACAGTGCCTTCATAATAATCCATGGTCAGCCAGTTGCCAGCGCCACCGCCGCCACCAAGGCACATAGCCAGTCTTTCGGGCAGTGAAACAGAATTCTGCAGCGCAGGGAAACCTGCCCCGGCCTGCGTGTTATTCCAGTAGAAAATCGGTGAAGCTTGAAATTGTACAGCAAGCCAACCAGCGGCCAAATCTGTCGGAGGTACTTCAGCTGTAAAGATACCGATCTGGTAGCTTCCAAGCAATAATTGACCGGTGTTGACTCCAACTAATGGGATAGTCACTGATGTCACCACTGCTCCAGGCGTAGAGCCCGGTTGGCGGAGTTCAATCAGGAAATTTCCGGGTGATGTTGGCAGTGTGTAGCCGGCAAATACACCCCAGAATGTAACGGTCGAAATGGCTCCTTCAACACCGGAGAAACTCTGGTAACATTTATATCCGGCGCTCAGCGTGCTTGTGTAGGCATTGGTAGAACTGACCGGTGGTATGCTAAAGAGACTGCCTTCAGGGCAAATCATCAGGTCCCTTGAACCATTTTCTATCACGGTGCCATATCCGGTGGATGCAGCCCCATTTGGTTCAACTTGCTCTGTCTGATACCCCGGAGGGTTGATGATATAATTACCCCCAGAATTATCCGTTTCCGGGTAAACGATCTCAGCTTCCCATCCCAGCGGGCCGTTGCCGTTATTAAGGATGTTCAGCGAGGTGGTGAAGTATTCGCCCGGGTTGAGGGTTTCCTCTATATAGAGCGGGTTGACCACCATGTTGGGCTGGGTCAGCGTGAAATTGTAAGTCACCGTAACATTGGAAATAACATCGATAACCGCAAAAGCGGGGTTATATCCGGCTTTATAGCATACGACATCCTGTTCGCCGCCATTTACACCAGTAAGAAGGTAATATCCATTAGGGCCGGAAGTGGTGTCCGGGCCATTCTGTACGGCAATCGTTGCGCCGGAAATGGCCAGGCCGTCATAATTAAAGACATAGCCTTCAATGTTTCCGGGTGGAACCAGAGGTTCCCAGTACCAACGCATGTTATCGTAATCTGTAGTGGCCCCATCGTAATTTGGAGGGGTTTCACTATCAGCATAACCGATAATTGTCCGGGTAACTGATCCAATTGTTTTATAAGTCCTGAAATATGGGCTGACATAATAACCATTATCGCCCCATAAAACTTCAATGATCAGGTTGTTGGTCCCGGTCCATACATAATCCGTTATGTCTATTGTTTTCCAACCTGTTGATGTTGCCGGAACAAGGTTGGCGGCATAAAATACCTGTGTAGCGCCGGTCATATCTGCATAGGCGCCGGCAGTCAGGGATGTAGCTGTTGTTTCCTTTATCTTAATAGTAACATTATTCAGGTACTTGTTTCCTGTAGGAATCTGTTGAAAATTCCAGGCCAGGCTGGTAAACAGTTTCCCAGTCGGGGATCCCAATTCTGAAGCCAGGTAAAGGGTTTGCGTCTTGCAATTTTCCCAGTAGTTGCCCCAGGGTCCGTAATAGGCCGGATATTGGCCGTAACCCGTTCCATTGCCAATCTCAATAAATGTTGCGGGTGGGACAATGTTTAGGAACTCTACATCATCGAAATAAGCCTTTGGTGTATCTGTACCTTCAGCGCCCGCGAAGAAATCAACACCACCGAGCTGGAGCATTCCAGTGGTGGTATATGAGGTATAGTGGAATGGCCAGCTATGCACTAATACTCCATTTACATAAAGCGAAATTAAATCGGCATCCAGGTCGATATGATTAACGACCGGAAACCATGTGTTTTTCGGATATGAAAATGTAATAGGAGTAGAACTTCCTGCATAAAGATTTCCACTACCATCTGTATGAAAATACATTTCAAACGCCCATTGTGTACCAGGTACCTCAGTTTTCTGGATATTATAATACCCGGAATAACCAGTTTGAACGTAAAAGTCGAAATTCACTTCCCAAACCCCTGAGGTCTTGTTCCCCAGTTTCAGAATAAGATCCGATGCACTGGGAACTTCATCAAGAAGAACTGATTTAGTCGGGCTGCTGGCAAATGCATTGCTGACCTCGCCATCCTCGCCTGATCCGGGAAGGTTTGACCAGGTTGTCCACCAGGTCGGGTTATTAACTGCCATGAAACTGCCAACACTATAGGATTCAAAATTATCCGTATATTGGGCAAAAGGTTTTTGTGGCGACAATACAAACAGTATTGCCATCACCATTAGATACTTTGTAAAATTTCTCATACTTAATATTTATTTGGTTAGTAAATAGAATGCATACGATCAGGTAAAGTTCCCCCTACCTTTTCGAAGTGCAAAGATAATTTTTTTCTTATACAATAAATCTTAAATTAATGTTACGCCAATAAAAATCACTTACAAATTCTTAATCCTTAATAAAATGTCTCAAAGTACCATTAAGACACAAAAAAAATAAAAAAGGTTGCATGGTAACAAAAATTTAATAAAAAAAAGGCCGGCTACCTGAGGTAACCGGCCTTGATCATGATCTGAAAGCTTTCCAGTTTATCGCTGGATGGTCAGCGTGCGGGTGGTCACACCGGCTGCTGTCTCCACACGTACCATGTATACAC
>Ga0268276_1000247_pt1 | contig 65121 bp, 47 predicted proteins | sample saktaG_4_FD_190145 | JGI IMG/M metagenome (GOLD analysis project Ga0268276, IMG submission 190145) | Saline water microbial communities from Sakinaw Lake, British Columbia, Canada - sak_2010_1_5_45m | ecosystem: Environmental > Aquatic > Non-marine Saline and Alkaline > Saline ... | reverse complement strand
TAACGGTCCTAAGGTAGCGAAATTCCTTGTCGGGTAAGTTCCGACCTGCACGAATCGTGTAACGATATGGGCGCTGTCTCAACGAGGATCTCGGTGAAGTTGTAATGCCGGTGAAAATGCCGGATTCCCGCAGAAGGACGGAAAGACCCTGTGAACCTTTACTGTATTCTGGCACTGTCGCCTGTTCGTGCATGTGTAGCATAGCCGGGAGCCTTTGAAGCCGCCGCGTCAGCGGGGGTGGAGGCACCAGTGAAATACCGGTCTTGCGCGGACGGTCGTCTAACGTCGAGCCGTTATCCGGCCGACGGACAATGCCAGAGGGTCAGTTTGACTGGGGCGGTTTCCTCCCAAAGAGTAACGGAGGAGTTCGAAGGTCACCTCAGCACGGTCGGCAATCGTGCGAAGAGCGCAAGGGCAGAAGGTGGCTTAACTGCGAGACCGACAGGTCGAGCAGATGCGAAAGCAGGACCTAGTGATCCGGCGGTAGCTCGTGGCAGCGCCGTCGCTCAACGGATAAAAGGTACTCCGGGGATAACAGGCTGATCGCCGCCGAGAGTCCATATCGACGCGGCGGTTTGGCACCTCGATGTCGGCTCATCGCATCCTGGGGCTGGAGAAGGTCCCAAGGGTTTGGCTGTTCGCCAATTAAAGCGGTACGCGAGCTGGGTTCAGAACGTCGTGAGACAGTTCGGTCCTTATCCTCTGCGGGCGTAGGCGGTTTGAGGAGGGCATTCCCTAGTACGAGAGGACCGGGAATGACGCACCTCTGGTGTTCCGGTTGTCGCGCCAGCGGCATCGCCGGGTAGCTATGTGCGGATCGGATAAGCGCTGAAAGCATCTAAGCGCCAAGCCATCTCCAAGACAAGACCGCCCTCTGGCTTCGGCCAGACAAAAGGCGGGTTGAAGACTACGACCTTGATAGGCCGGAGGTGTAAGCGCAGTAATGCGTTGAGCTGACCGGTACTAATACGCCGAGTGGCTTGCCCTTTTTAAATGGCGCCACGGTATGCGAAGCAATCGAAAACCCAAACTGTCCTTTCTTTTTTCCCGGTGACCAGAGAGATGATGAAACACCCGTTCCCATTCCGAACACGGAAGTGAAGAGCATCTTCGGTGAGGGTACTGCGGGGTTAGCCCGTGGGAGAGTAGCGCGTTGCCGGGACTTTTTTTCCAGGGGCCTGAGTTGTGTAAACCACATGACTCAGGCCCTTTTTTTATCTGAGGCGTTTGCAAAACCCCCGCAAGCGCCGGTTTCAGGTTTCAGGAACGCGCAACTCACTGTGGTTGAGCGAGATGCTAGCCGAAACCTGAAACCTGCACACTGAACACTCCACTTGCAAAACAGGGTTTTGCAAGCGCCTCATCTATATGAAATTGTGTCTTTCAGATGGGGAGCAGATCGGATCAGAGGTGTTTAGTAGGTGGCGGTCGTTCTCGATTGGTCACATGCATTGAACGTTGCATGGCGGCGCAGTGTCGCATATCTTCTTGACACACCAGTCCATAAGACACTTGTCAATCGAGGGAAGGCAATGTACGCGAATGACATTTGGGATGAATACCCGGATATGGACCCTTGCACCTTCCGGCTTGCCAACGGGAATCATGTCAAAGTGGTGTTTGCGCACTTCTGGATAAAGATGGACCTGTGGGACATCATTACAGAAACACCCTTTGTACAGTTCTATGGTGTCCGCATCTATTCCAATGAGAACACGCTGTCAGAGCGTTGTGTTCTTCAGTATGAGTTACGCGCGCCCAACGATTTCTCTGCCGAATCCGCTCCACTGGCGTATGCATGGATTACTGACATGATCAGCAACCGCGCGATCGCTGATTTTGATTCATTGGAGGACTTTTATGTGGCGTTGGCTGAGAAACTGGCGGATATCACATCTTGGATTGATGACGCCGTGCGCCATTATGCTGAACTAAGAATCGATTACGGTGCCACTGATTGTTGTGAGGACGAGGAGGACGAGGCCGCTTGGTTGCGTCAGATTCATGCGTGAAGACAAAAGTTCGAGAATAGTGCAGCCATGAATAGGTAAAAGATGTTCCGTCAGCTCTATGAGCGCGCGATGCGGTCGACGCGGGGCGGGCCGTTGTTCAATGCATTTTCTTATCCGACGAAGATTTCGCCGGAGGCGATTGCGTTGTTCATTGCAGCGCATACCGCGTTCGGTGCAATGAGTTGCTGGGACCGGACCAGCGCATGTGCAGACTTTATTTCCCGAGGTGAATCGGGTATACTGCTGGGCGACATGAAGCAAGCGGCGAGTATGAGGATATAGACGTGGCACAAGGGCCAAAATTGGTGGAAGGGAAGATGGCGGCGGAGTCGCCGTACGGTACGCTCTATGACCGCGCGATGCGGTCGACGCGGGGCGGGCCGTTGTTCAATGCGTTTCCCTATCCGACGAAGATTTCGCCGGAGGTGATCGCGTTGTTCATTGCGGCGCATACCGCTCCGGGCGCGACGGTGCTGGATGGGTTCGGCGGCAGCGGCTCGACGGGACTGGCGGCAATCCTTTGCGGTTGTCCGACGGAGACGATGCTTCGCGAAGCGGAGCGGCTTGACCTTCCGGTGCGCTGGGGCGCACGCAAGGCCGTTCTGTACGAATTGGGCGGTTTGGGGTCGTTTGTCGCGGATGTAATGTGCCATCCGCCCGAGCCGGACGCCTTCCGCAGCGCGGCTGAAAGTCTGCTCGCCGAGGTGCGCCAGGATTGGGATTGGCTGTACAGCGCCCGCGATCCCGAGGGGAACACGGGGGCGATCCGCTATGTGGTCTGGTCGGATATGCTGAAATGCCCCGGCTGCCGACGGGAAGTCAGTCTGTGGGATGCCTGTGTCAGTCGCGCGCCTGCCAATATCTCGAACGTGTTTCGGTGTCCGCATTGTCGGCATACGGCACCAGTAGATAAAGCGAGCCGGATGCGAAAGTCCGTCACGGACGAGCTTCTGGGCCAGGAACGAACGGTGCGACAACGTTGCGCGGCATGGGTCTATGGCGAGACGAGCGGCAAGACCTGGTCGCGCATGGCCGACACCGGCGACGAGGATTTTGAAGGCCGGATTGCGGAAACGCCCCTGCCCAGGTGCGTCCCGAACGCGCCGGTTCCGTGGGGCGACCTGTATCGGGCCGGCTACCACGAAGGCATGTCGCACCTGCATCACTTCTACACGCGCCGCAATCTGCTGGCGTTTTCGGCGCTGTGGGAGGCGGTGGATCGTTTTCCGCGCAAGCTTCAGGGGGCGTTGCGGTTCTGGCTTTTGAGCTACAATGCGGCGCATTCGACGATCATGACGCGCGTGGTGGCCAAGCAGGGGCAGGATGACCTGGTCGTGACCAGCGGGCAGCCGGGGGTGCTGTATGTCAGCGGATTGCCGGTGGAGAAGAACCTCTTTGCCGGGGTCCGCCGCAAGATCAACACACTGTCGGCGGCATTTGGGATGATCCACGGCCATGAAGCCGCAGTCGAGGTGCGGAATGCGTCGTGTCTCGATCTGGATTTGCCGGATGGTTCGGTGGATTACGTGTTTACCGACCCGCCGTTCGGCGGCAACATTCCCTATGCGGAGGTGAATTTCATCAATGAGGCATGGCTCGGCCGTGTGACCGATGCGGCGGAAGAGGCGATTGTCAGTCCCCACCAACACAAGACGGTTGACGATTACCAGGTCTTGCTCCAGCGCGCGTTCCAGGAGTTAAACCGGGTGCTGCGGCCGGAAGGGCATGCGACCGTTGTCTTTCACTCCGCCACCGCGCAAGTGTGGAATTCGCTGCGGACCGCTTGCGAGCAGGCGGGTTTCACCGTCGCCAACACGAGCGTTCTCGATAAAACACAAGGGAGTTTCAAGCAAGTGCGGACCGCCGGGGCGGTGAAGGGCGATCCGCTGATCCTGCTCGGCAAGACGCCGCCGAAGGCGGCGGCAGACGCAACGGACGTATGGGTGCTGGCGAATCGTCTGGCGGATCGGGCGGCATTGTCGAGCGATCCGAACGAGGCCACGGCGCAACGGCTGTATTCGAGGCTGGTGGCGCACTATCTGGAAGCGAGGCAGGATGTCCCCATTGACGCCGGTGCTTTCTACGAAATGATGCCAGGGAGGCGCGCGGCATATGCAGGTCAGGCAAGATGAGGCGCAGCGCCTGCTGTGGGCGCGTATGGGCGCGGCGTCGCACGAGGTGGGCATTCCCGCCGCCCGCCGGAAACGTCTGGGGCAGTTCTTTTCCGGCGTCCCGCTTGCCCGTCTATTGGCGGCCATCAGCGTTCGCGAGCCTTGCCACAGAGCCATAGACCCCATGGCTGGCACGGGCGATCTGCTGGACGCCGTGGTCGAGCGGAGTCGCCGAATGGGGCTGCAACTGGAGCGACTCGACGGCATCGAGATATGCGAGACCACCGCTGCGGTATGCCGGGACCGGCTTTCCGCCTGGCAGGAGGCGGCGCCCGAGATTGCCTGCCATGTACGCGCCGGTTCAGCTTTTGCTCCGGAGACGCTCGGCCAACTCGATTTCGGGGCTTATGACCTCGTCATCACGAATCCGCCCTACGTACGATATCAGACCACATCCAAGAGTCGAGCGGCTGGCGCTGACGGGGCGGCACCCGAAGCTATGCGCGCGGCGTTGCTTGGCGCGGTTGACGGCTTGCCGTACAAGCGCGAAATGCCGGTATGGCGCGCCTTGATTGGCGGCTATTCGGGGCTTTCCGATTTGTCGGTTCCGGCCTGGTTGCTGTCTGCCATGCTGGTCAAGCCGGGCGGAACGCTGGCGCTGGTGGCTCCGGCCACCTGGCGCAGCCGCGACTATGCCGATGTCCTGCTGTACGTGCTCGCCCGGTTTTTCACTCTCGATGTCGTGGTGGCGGACCGGCAACGCGGGTGGTTTTCCAGCGCGCTGGTTCGCACGCAACTGGTTGTGGCGACGCGCCTCCGGCCGGAGGAAACGGAAATGCCGTTGGCGCAGCGGGAAAGGAGTCCGGGGCATTGCCGCTGGATCGAGATCGCCCCCGAGGCCCAAGGCGGCGAGAGTCTGGTCGGCGCGGCTTTTCCATCGGACGATCCCGAGCGCGAGTTCGCCGCCTGGGTGCAGGGCGCGGGGGACGGAGCCGACGGTCGGCAAGGCATCCATCGCGAGGAACGACAGCATGCCGACGAAGCTGCGGATGTACTGACGCGCTGCGCCCGGTCAGGGTGGTTGCCCAGAGTGGAACCGCTGGCGGGCGACCTGCCGTTGTTCAGGGGCATAACGCAGGGGATCGATGGGTTGCTGCCTCAGGCTATTGCAACCGTTCTGGATTTTCGGCCGGAGAGGTTGTGCGGACTGGAATCGCTCGGCATCAAAGTTAGCCAAGGACTGCGTACCGGCTGCAACGACTTCTTCTATGTCGATTTCGTGGAAGACAGGCATGACGGCCTTGCCGGCGTCCGCCTAAGCAAGCTTTTCGGATGCAGTTGCCTGGCGGTTCCCACGGACACCCTCGTTCCCGTTCTGCGGCGGCAAGCCGAGCTTGAGACATATGAACAAGGCATTCTCCCACCCGGCCGAATACTCGATCTGCACCGATATGTACTGCCGGAAGACCGCGAGACCGTAGAGTCGGCGCGGGACATCTACGAACGGTTGCGGGAGCAGCCGCCCTCCACGATGCCTGCGGAACTGGCGGACCACGTCCGTCGTGCCGCGACGACGGGACTTGGGGGCGATCCGCGCGCCGGCCGCATCTCGGAACTCACGGCGGTCGGGACCAATGCGCGTCCCGCCAGCAAGATCGGAAGCCGGCCGCGAACCCCGCGATTCTGGTACATGCTGCCCGACCTTGCCCGCCGCCATCGTCCGGATGTTTTCGTGCCCCGCGTGAATCAGTTGACGCCACAGGCCGCTATTAATTTGAGCGAGCCGATCGTGATTGACGCCAATTTTTCGACCTTGTGGTCAGACGATGCCCGGTGGACGCGCACCGCGATATGTGCCCTTTTGCGCAGTACGTGGGCTCGCGCTTGCATGGAGGCGATAGGCACTCCAATGGGGGGCGGCGCGCTTAAACTGGAGGCGACGCAACTCAGGCGGTTGCCCGTTCCGGTGCTCGACGATGGGGAGATCGGCCGGTTGAGTTCGACGGACGCCACGTGTCCGACGGATGCCATTGACGGGGTGATCATCGGGGGGCTGATGAAAGAGCCGGCGGGAGGAGTCGGAGCCGCTCGGGTGTTGCGTACGCGCGACCTCCTTCAGTCATTTATCGGGCAGGCGCAACGTGCCAGGCAGAGGAGATAACATGACAGACAATCTCGAACCGATTCGGAACATGATCACCCGCTGCCGCCGCCTGCGCGACGAGGGGCGACCGGAAGCTGTACTGCGCAGCGAGTTGGCTTCGCGGTTGCGGCAGGTTTTTCCGGATACCGCCGATCAGGCGTGGATCGACCACTACACCGAAGGTGCCGAAGCCGCGACCCGAATTGCCACGGCCGGCGGTGGGACGGCGAACCGTTTCATTGACACCCTGGTACGCTCCACGGTTATCGAGTTCGAGCCGGACCTGCGTGATGAAGCGCGCCGTAGCGGAGGCTTTCGGCAGGTGAGGGACTATGCGGCTGGGGCGATCCGATCCGGTATTTCCGAATCCCGGGTGCGCGGCATTCTGTCGGACACGGTCGAGTGGCACGTCTATGATGTTCATGTCGCGGAAGGCGTCTCGCCGGGCTACTGTACGCCCGAGCACGTCACACTGGATGAAGTCGAGTCCTTCACCGCAGAATCGGCCGATGACGAAACGGCTCTGCGATTCAAAACCTTTCTCAGAAAGCATCTTGCGCGGGAACAATCGCGCCCCATCGGCTCACGGTTCATCGCCGGGGACCTTGGCTTGGAGAGCCCGGCATACGGGCGGCACACCGAGTCGCTGCTGCGAATGGTTCGGGATGCACGGGCGGCGGATGTGTCGGTCAGGCTGGCGACCGACCTGTGGTCCCGGTTCGTGGACTACTTGGAACGTGCCGAGGGGGAGTTCCGGGCGCACGCCTACGTGGACGAGGCGTACGTTGCGATCCTGGCGAGGTTGTTGTGTGCCAATACTCTGGAGGAACACGCATGCCTGAGCGACGAACGCGAATTGGCGGATATCTTGACCGGGGAGTTCTTCGAGACCCGTTACCATCTCCGTAACATGGTCGAGATGGACTACTTCGGATGGATGCTCCGTTCGGAGTATCTGCCACATGTGCTGCCGGTTGCGCGCGAGATACAGGCCGATCTGTACGCCTATGATTTCTCGACCGTGCAGGAAGAGGACCTGTTTGGCCGTTTGATGTCTCAACTTGCGCGCAAGACCCAGCGCAAACTGCTGGGGCAGGAATGGACCCCGCAATGGATCGCGCGAGCCCTGGCCGAGAAGTGCATCCGCCTGCTGCCGCGGAATGAACCGCCGTGTTTCATCGATATGTGTTGTGGTTCCGGTTCGATCATGGCGGAGGTGATCAAAGCCGCCAGAAGGGCCAAACCGCAAGCATCCTTCGACGAGTTGGTGTCCGCAGTGACGGGCTTCGACATCGATCCCCTGGCGGTTATGCTGGCCAAGACCACGTGGGTCGTGACCCTTGCGGCTGAGATACGCGGTTCGGAGGCACAGACGACGGTGCCGGTTTACCATGCCGATTCGCTTTTCGCTGTCACCCCGACCACGCGCAGGGTGCCCATGCCCGGAGACGCGTCCGAGATTGTGGTGGAGTTGGATGGCCACGAGGTCTCGTTACCCGCCAGCCTTGTCAGTCCGGAACAGCGAGCGATGTTTGACGATATTGTCGATTGGTGCTATGACGAAGCCTGCGGCGCCCGCGATAGCGGCGGAACGGCGGACATAACCGCGGAGCGCGCCGGGCAACTGGTGACCGGCCTGGCGCACAAGCACGGAATCGAGCTTTCCGCCGAAGAAACGGACTGTACCTCACGAGCCGTATTCGAGCTTGCCCGTCGGATGGGTGCCCTCGTGATCGCCAACCGCAATGGCATCTGGGCGTTCATACTGCGTAACACATACAGGCCCGGACTGCTGGCCGGACAATTCAACGGCCTTGTGTCGAATCCCCCGTGGCTGACGATGAGCCAACTCGCCGAGAATCCATACAAAGAACACCTGTCGGAGCGCGCCCAGGCCTACGGCATCAAGCCAAGCGGGGCAGCGCATCTGCATCTTGAACTCGCCACGACGCATCTTCTGCACGCGGTGGACCGCTACCTGAAGGCAGGCGCAGGAGTTGCCTGCCTTGTTCCCGGGACGGTACTGAACGGTCAGCATCACGCCAAGCTGCGGGATGGCGACTATCTTGCCGCAGAACGGCCGGTTCCATTCGGGGTACAGGAGATCTGGGGCGTGGCGCCCGGTACGTTCAAGATTCGGGCTGTGGGTCTGATCGGCACGAAATGCACAGAGGTTGCTGCCGCTGCACGAATTACTCCAACCGGTGCCATCGCAACTCCTGCCGGTATTCAGCCTGCGCCTTTTGCGGTACGTCGGCTCGGAAACCGCACCGCCTGGGTGGTGGGCGATGCATCGGCGGCTATTGCGGCCGGCTCCAACGAAATCCCTCCACAGGGTGCCGACCTCATGCCTCGGGCAGCGGTATGCGTCCAGATTGCCAGTGAGCGTGGGCCGGAATGGCGTGTCAAGACACCGGGGCGGCGCGATCCGAGCTTCTTTGCCGTGAAAGACGCGAAGCAATTCAAGGACGCCGTATTCAACGGATATGCCGCACCGTGTTTCATCCACCGGATGGCGCAATCGCTGAATCTCCTGCCTTTCGTCCTCGATGGGAATTTCACTCGAATCGCCATTCCGGCCCGACGTGACGACGCGGGGCGGTGGGAAGTCATGGACGTTGCCGCCATACGCACGGAGGGCATGACCCAGACGGCCCGCAGGTTCGAGAGAATTGAACGCGCTATGAAGGGCGCTGGTATCCGCAAGCCACTTCACGAGTACATTGATGAGCGGGCGAAACTCACGCGGCAGGTCTTCCCGGCAGACCAGTATCTTGTTTTCAACGGGGCTGGTGGCGGCATTGCTTGTGCGGCGATGCTGAGGGTTGCCGATCAGCCCGACATTGTGATCGATCAGACGCTCTATTGGAGTCTTGTGACTACCGAAGACGAGGCTTGGTATCGAACCGGCGTGTTCAACACCGACGCGCTTACCACGGCCATTCGAGATTTTAACCCAGAAGGCGAATTGGGGCCGCGCCACCTGCACACCTTGCCGAACCGGGTTGTGCCACGGTTCGACGCATCGGATCCCGACCACTTGGAGATCGGCAACTTAGCCCGGCAACTTTCGGAGATAGCGATTCCGCTGATAACGGATGATCCTAGAATTGCAGATCCCGGCAAACCGATTGCGAGCCGGCGAAGGCACTTGCGGTTCGCCCTCAAGACGGAGGCCGTGTTCACCATGCTGGATAGTCTTGTGGAGTCTATTCTGGCGGATGTTGAGGGAATTTCGTAAATGATCTGACGTCTGGCGGTTGCCCGTGTTCCGTGTTCCAGAGGAGAGTACGGACATCGCCTTTTTCTGCCTGGCGCCCCCAAGTACTGGCCGGAACCCGACTGCCTGGCATGGCACCGCAGACACAAATTTGGGAAGACCAGAGTCTAAAAAAACTGTACGATTCCCTTCCATGCTGGAAGCGAATCTAGGCCATCATTGCACTGGGGATGAGCATTTGCCCATCCCAATTAGATTAAGATCAAGATTAGGATTACGATTCAGGAGTAACCCTCATCAAAACTGCCATGCGAACGTGAGGGCCTCCACGGGCGTTCTTTGTTGTTGCGTATGAGCGGGTGGCGCGATATGCTGTTGGAAATCTCTTGAGAATCCGATGATGAGGGTTCTGCGGACGTAAGCGGTGAAACAAACAAAGGGGCGGTATGACGAACGGGTTGATCGTGTTGGGTGTGTTGGCCGTGGTGGCCATTCTCGTGGTCGGACTTTACAACAAACTGGTGACGCAGCGTAATCGCTATAAAAATGCGTTCGCCCAGATCGATGTGCAATTGAAGCGCCGCTATGATCTGATTCCCAATCTGGTCGAGACGGCCAAGGGCTACCTCAAACACGAGCGCGAAACCCTTGAAGCCGTGATCCGGGCGCGCAATCAGGCCGTGAGCGCGAATCAAACCGCGGCCGGAAATCCAGGAGAAGCGCAGGCCATGCAGGGGCTGATGGGCGCCGAGGGTGCGCTGCAGGGCGCGCTGGGTCGCCTGATGGTGGTCGTCGAGCGCTATCCGGATCTGAAGGGCAACCAGCAGATGGGTCAGCTTATGGAGGAGCTCACGTCGACCGAGAACAAGGTTGGTTTTGCGCGGCAGTCTTACAACGATTCCGTCATGAGTTATAACATCGCGCGTGAACGGTTTCCCGCCGTCCTGCTGGCGGGTGCGTTCGGATTCCAACCGGCGACGCTCTTTGAGATCACGTCGGCGTCCGAACGCGAGGCGCCCAAAGTAACCTTCTGAGGCAAGCATGGATTTCTTTGGGCATCAGGATCATGCGCGCAGGCGGACCCGTTGGCTGGTGGCGCTGTACGCGATGGCAGTCGCCGGAATTGTGCTGGCGTTGTATATCGTCGTGCTGGGCGCGTTCGGGCTCTCGAAATCCGAGGAGCACACGGGGCTCTGGCAGCCCGACGTTCTGCTGTGGGTGACCGTCGGGGTGGTGATGATCGTCCTGTTCGGATCGCTCTTCAAAACCGCTCAGCTTTCCGGAGGCGGCGCCGCCGTGGCGCGGTCGCTGGGAGGGCGGCCGGTTTTGCCGAATACGACCGATCCGGACGAGCGGCGTCTGCTGAATGTGGTCGAGGAGATGGCGTTGGCGGCCGGCGTGGCTGTTCCGCAGGTTTACCTGCTTGATGCCGAACACGGAATTAACGCGTTTGCCGCCGGTTTCTCGCCGCGCGATGCGATCATCGGCGTGACGCGCGGTTGTGTGCGGGAACTGACGCGCGATGAGCTGCAAGGTGTGATCGCCCACGAATTCAGCCATGTCGTCAATGGTGACATGCGTCTCAATATCCGTCTGATCGGAATCCTCTTTGGCATTCTGATGATCACCGTGATCGGACGGCTTCTGCTCCGCTCCGCTTATCTGGGCGGGGGCGGAGGCGGTGGGCGTTCGCGCGGCTCGAACAAACGGGGGGGCAATCCATTGCCGATGCTCGGCCTGGCGATGATCATCATCGGCTATATCGGCGTTTTCTTCGCCAATCTGATCAAAAGCGCCGTGTCACGTCAGCGCGAGTTTCTGGCCGATGCCTCGGCCGTTCAATATACCCGCAATCCGTTCGGGATCGCCGGCGCGCTGAGGCGGATCGGCGGCTTTCAGCAAGGGTCCAAAGTTGCCAACGCGCATGCCTCAGAGGCCAGCCACCTTTTTTTTGGCGAGGCACTCACCAGCAGCTTTCTGGGGTTGTTTGCCACCCATCCGCCGTTGCAGGAGCGCATTCGCCGCCTCGACCCGGCGTCCAATCCGCAAATCGCGGCGTGGGCGGCTGCGGCCCCGGTTGCTTCCGCGGCGACCTCGGGCTTTGCCGCCGGGATGGGAGCGGGAGCCGGCACGCTTGATCTGGCCGCGGCGCGGACGGTTTTGGCCGCGGTGCCGGACGGCTTGCGTGACGCCGCGCGCGACCCGGTCGCGGCGCGCTCGCTGATTTACGTCCTGTTGCGATCACCCCATCCCGAAGTTCGGGTGCGTCAGGATCAGGCGATCCAGTCGCTGGATGCGGAGGCGGAAGCCCGAATGGACGCGCTTGTCGCCGTCACGGCGGCTTTGCCGGCATCCATCCGATTGCCGCTGGCCGAGTTGGCTGTGCCGACGCTGAAGATCCTGTCGCGGGACGATTACCGTGTCTTTCGCCACGTTGTGAAGCGCATGACCGATGCGGATGACCAGATTGACTTGTTTGAATATGCCCTCCAGCATCTGATCATGCGTCATGTTGAACCGGCATTCGGCAAGGTCAGCGCGGCGCCGATTCGCTACCGAACCGTCGAAGCGGTGTTTCGGGCCGCGCAGGTCGTGCTTACCGCACTGGCCGCCTGGGGTACGGAGAGCATCGAAGCGGCCACCGCCTGTTTCCGGGAGGGCATGCAGACGCTCAACCGGCAATCGCCGCCCTATGATGCCTCACGGGCTTCGCTGGATGAAGTGGATCAGGCGCTCAATAAGCTCGCGGAAGCGTCGCCTCAAGTCAAGAAACGGGTCATCGAGGCCTGCATCTGCTGTGTCATGGCCGATGGACGGGTCGCGCCGCATCAGGCGGATCTGTTGCGCGCCATCGCCGATGCGATGGATGTGCCGATGCCTCCGGTTGTCGCCGGATGAGTCACGGACGCTGACGCGTCTCGGCGAGCATCTGGCGTAAGGCGTGCTCCCCGCCGGTGTGCAGACATCAATCGCATCGTGGAGATACCGCAGAACCCTTCGGAAGTGGTTCTGAAGACCGTCTCGTCCACCCACGTGACGGGGATTTCAGGAAAGAGCTGCTGGATGTGGACTAGCAATTCTAATTTTGAGCACATCCGACCAGTCGAAATCGAAATCGGGTTCGGGGCCGAATTCCTTGCTTGCTCGTCGATTTCGGTCCCGATCCCGATTTGGATCCCGATAGCGGCTGCCAGTGGGCGCATCCCTGTTTTATTGACCTTGCGATGTGGTACTGTAGGCCGCAACTCCGATTGCGGCCCATTCCAAGGCCGGAATCGGAGTTCCGGCCCACCGAACTCAAGCCTGTAATGAAACAGGGATGCGCCCGCTGCCAGTGTTAGAATTTCTGGCAGCTTTCCATCGAGCGGTTAAAGGTGTATAGTGGTAACCCAAATCCGGGTGCAGTGGCTTGTGAGGTACGGGCACAAGATGCGGAAAGGGAAGACTCATGGATATGAGCGGCTTGGATACGGAGCGCGAGATCCAGGAGATGGATGCCCGTGAACGGCGTCGGCGACGGTTCGGCCGGGCGGTTGGAGTATGGATGTTCGTGATCGCCGTGGGTCTCGCCCTCGCCCTGCTGCCCCGGATCGCGTCGTTGCCCGGTGTCCGTGATCGACTCGTCGCGCGGCTCAACGCTTCAATCATGCCGATTTCGGTGACGGTGGACGATTGGCATTTGAGTTGGTTCGGCGAACAACGACTGAAGGGTCTCCGGCTGGCTGATCCGTCACAGGGGCTTACAGTCACGATCCCGGCGGTAACCCTTTCGCGCGGGCTGGTCCGTCTCATTCCGATTGGAACCGTTGACGCCGGGGTGGTGACCTTGGACCAGCCGGTTGTGCGCCTCATCCGTGTCAAGCCGGTTGATCGACCGGTCGTGACACCGGCTGTCAAGGCGCAGGCGCTGGTTGACGTCCGCGCGGTCATCCCTGCGGAACGCCCTGTCACGCTTCCGCGCATCGCCCTGCTCGCGCAGCTTGTGGTGCGCAACGGACGGGCTGTGGCGGACGGGTTTGCGGACGGCGAAACCGTTTTGGCAGAGCGGGTGAACGCGACGCTGCGGCTGGATACCTGGGACAAGCCGCTCACGCTTGAGGCCGACGGCGTGGTGCCGGGCGAGGGGGGCGACGGATCCATGGCCGTGGAGGGAGAACTGCCGACACCACGCAGTCTGATGACGCGGGCCTTTGAGGATCCGGCGACCGTGGGCCGGCTCCACGTAGCGGCCAAAGGGCTCGATGTGCGGATGGCGCGTCCCTTGCTGGAAGCGCGGACCGGTGCGGCTTGGGGTGTGGGCGGCGTGCTCGATGCGGAGGTGTCGGTGCGCGCGGCGGGTCTGCGCGAAACAGCGGTCGAGGCCGAAGTGGCGATCAGGCAATTCACCTTTGCCTTTCCCGGGTGCGACACCCCCCCCCCGGGGGACGTCACGGTCACCGTGTCGGCCACGCGGGATATCCGGGGCGTGGAGATTCGTTCGTGCGACGTGCAAACCCCATGGGCGCGGATGTCGGCTGACGGGCGTTTCGGAGTGCTGACGCCGGGCGCGGTTCCGACCGGCCGGATCGCGGTCACGGGCGGCGTGGACGTGGCGGCGGTCGTACGCGATTTCGGGTTTTTGCTGGGCAAGGATCCCGGGATGCGCGCAGACCGCGGCACCCTGTCCTTCACGGGTGTGATCACGGGAACGGAGCGGGCTCGGTCCCTGCGGTTTGACGCGGCGGCGGAAGATTGTGCCGTGTTTTACAACAACGAGCGGGTGCCTCTGGTCCCGTCTCCGCGTGTGACCTTTGGCTTGGTCATGCCTTATACCGAACCGATCGAACTGACCGCCCTGGACATCGTGCTGCCGTTCGCGCGGATCTCCGGAGCGGGGCGTCTGGACTCGGGATTGATTTCGGGACAGGTCGATCTCTCCGCCTTTTCACGCGACTACCGCACGCTGTGGATGGCGTGTCCGCCGATGGTCGGACAACTCCGGTTCCAGATCGCGGCGGCGCAACAGGGGCAGCGCTCGGAGGTGACGGCGACGATCGGCGTGGAAGACCTGGCGGCCGAGATCGGGACCGGGAAGCGGATTGCAATAGCACGGGCCGACAACCAACTCGCCCTCTCGATACCGATGGTGGCGGGTCGGCCGTCGATGGATGCGTGTGTGGCGCAGGGGACGTTTACATCGGCCGTGAGGGGGTTGGATCTGAAGACGCATGCCTGGGCGGTGACCGAACCCGACGCGCGCGCGGCAGGCGCCGTGGAAGTGGCGTTCAGTGACGGCTTCCTCCATCTATCCGATCTGACGCTCACCGCGGCAGCGGCGCGGATGTCGGTGCCGACGCTGCGGTTTGAATGGCCGCGGAAGGGCCGGGCCGCGTCGGTTACCGGCGACGCGTCTGCGGCTGTCGATCTGGGGATTGTGTCGGGGTGGCGCCGGGTATCGCGGGAAGGGGTTGAGCCGCCCCGCATGGGCGGGCAGGCGCAGGTGCAGGCGACGGCCGAAAAGACGGCGGCCGGGACGCGGATCACCGGGGGCGGTTCGGTGACGAATCTGGTGATGGCCGCCGCAGGCGGCGGCGAATCTGTTCGGGAAGAACGGATCGTGGTGTCGGCGGCGGCGGTGTTGACTCCGGATGGGCAGACGCTCAGGGTGGAATCGGCGCGGATGACGACGGGCTGGCTTACCGCCACCGCGAAGGGGCGTGTGCGTGACGTGCCGGGCGCGGCGCAGGCGGTCCTTTCGGGGACGTTGGAAGTGGATTATGACGCCCTCTCGGCGAAGTGGGTCCAGTCCGGCGTGCGCGCGGTGACGTTCGCCGGGAAGCCGGGTCCGCGCCCGTTCGAGTTTTCCGGTGGACTTCGTGCCGGTGTCGCGTCACTGCGTTCGTTCGGCACGGTTGAGGGGGCGCTGGGCATCGGGGAAGTCCGAATCCTGGGGCTGAAACTCGCGACCGCCGACGCGGCATTTGGGCTTGACGAGGGGCTGTTGACGGTCGAGTACCAACCCGTTTCCGGTTCGGGTGCGGTGCGGTTGAAGCCCCTGCTGCAGGTTGCGGCGGCACCTCCCGTGCTCGAGATCGGCGGCGTCGTTCCCATTCTGGACCGCGTGCCGCTGACGCAGGAATTCACCGACACGGTTCTGGCAATGCTCAACCCCTTGCTCCGCGGCTGTGTCGCGGGCAGCGGTCTTGTGGAACTGAACGTGGCCGAGACCCGTATTCCGCTGGCGCCCGGGGTGCAGCAGCAGCTCGACCTGCAATTCACCGTCACGCTGCGCGAAGCCACGTTTACCCCGACCGGAACATTGGCCGAGGCGTTGGATCTAGCCGGGATTGAAAGCCGCACGATGCGGATAGAAGAGACCACCATCCGCGCCATCTGTCGGAACGGGCGGATTCAGTCCGAGCCGTTCGAGTTGAATCTTGACGGCCATCGCGTGAGATTCCGTGGGTCGGTGGGCCTGGATCAGACCGTCTCGTACCTGGTCGAACTGCCATTGACCGAAAAACTGGTCGGCCGTTCGGCTTGGCCGCACCTGAAAGGGATGACGGTCCGCGTGCCGGTCGGCGGAACGCTCACGCATCTGGAACTCGACAAGGATGCCGCTAAGAAAGAGATCGGCCATCTGCTCAAGGAGGCAGCCACCCGTGCCTTGGGCGACGCCGCGAAGCAGCAACTCAACCGGCTCTTGCACGAACGGTGAGAGATCGGCACCCTTGTCCTCCGCCATAGCCCCGGCGGCAGCGTCTGGAGTGCGCGCGGCAAGCGGTATTCCGCGCGACGCCGCTTTTTCACGTCCGAAACGCTCAACCCGACCGAGATGAACCACGAAGATCACGAAGAAGACTTTTTTGTGCTTTTCGTGGCTACAGGGGCGCTTGCACCCCCCTCGCAAGCGCCGGTTTCAGGTTTCAGTGTTCAGGAAACGCGCAACTTACTGTGGTTGAGTGAGATGCTACCCGACACATGAACACTCCGCTTGCAAAACAGGATTTTGCAAGCGCCGCTACACTGAATTTTTTAGCTACGGATTACACGGATTACGCGGATTTTGAGAGCTGGTGCGCGTTTCTGTTGCTGTCGCGTCCAATCCTTATAATCGGCTGCTTCCGGGTTTGTGGCAATGCCAGTCGGTTCCGTTTCGAGTAAGTGGATTGTTTAAGTGTAACCGAGTAAGTGTGGCGTGTAAGGGCAGGCGTTTAAGTGTGGACTTGACTGGAGGCCCGTCCCTTATAAAACCTCCGTTCATTTTTTGAAAAATAACGTGTCTGCTTCGCCTCGGTTGTGCTACCATTCCCGCATGAATATCAACTTTCAAGCAGTAATCGAACGGGACATGGCGACGGGTCTCTTGGTCGGCTATGTTCCTGGGTTTCCGGGGGCCCATTCACAGGGGAAGACCCTTGACGAACTGCGGGACAACCTGCGAGAAGTGATCGCCATGCTGCTCGAGGACGGCGAGCCGGTTCTTGAAGCGGAATACGTCGGCACCCAGAATCTGGCGTTCGCCTGAACGGGAAGGGCGTTCCAATGAAGATTCTGAAGCCGCAAGAGGTCTGTTCCCGTCTCGAACGGTTGGGATTTGTGGCGGTTCGTCAGCGCGGTTCCCATATCCAGTATCGACACCCAGACGGACGCTGTACGACCGTTCCCATGCACAAAGGACGCGACATTGCGCCCGTGCTATTGAGGCAGATCTCGAAAGACATCGGCACAACCGCCGATGAGTTCTGCGCCTACTAGACGGCATTGGAAACAAGCGCGTCGCTCTCGCTACAATGGCGGCGGACTTTTCGTGGCTACAGAGGCGCTTGCAAAACCCCCGCAAGCGCCGGTTTCAGGTTTCAGTGTTCAGGAAACGCGCAACTCACTGTGGTTGAGTGAGATGCTAGCCGAAACCTGAACACCTGAACACTCCGCTTGCAAAACAGGGTTTTGCAAGAGCCTCAAAAGGCAATCGGGTCAGCGCGAAGCATCGGGCAGGGCCTTCGCGCTTTCTCGCAGGCATTCATCATGATCTGAGACGCGGCAGGGACGCCGCGCCCTACCCGCTTCGCGCCTTCCCTATGGGCATTCGGCTTGTCTATTTCGTCGGCGACTCAGTAGGGCCCGCCGTCCCTGGCGGGCCGCAGGCTACTGGATCATGGCAATCATCGAAATCGAAATCGAAAAAACGAACCCTTCCCTTCTACCGGATAACGTGGAAATTCTGGATCTTGACGCCGTTGCGAGGGGCTGAATGTGTGGCGAAACTGATGAAAGCGGCGTCGCGCGGAATACCGCTTGCCGCACGCACTCCAAAATGGCTGACGCCTCGTCCTCATGCCTTCGCCCCGGCGGCAGCGTCTCGGAGTGCGCGCGGCAAGCGGTATTCCGCGCGACGCCGCTTTTTCGCGTCCGAAACGCTCAGCCCGACCGAGAGACTTGACTGGAGGCCCGTCCCTTATAAAACCCCCTCTTCGTTTTCATTCAATCACTTTTTCATCAACGGGTTGCGCGATCACGGGCGGCTGGGACTGGGCAGAAAACCTGTCTTTTACCAAGCTCTGACTTCGCACTGCAACAACTTTCTAGATTCTAGCCTGACCCTGGAAAACGGGTCCACAGCTTCCTGTTGCGCGATAAGAGAAGAATTGGAGCCCGCCGTCCCCGGCGGCGCCTTTCAAACCCCATCGCGCTGTCGTTGGCCCGGCGCGGCTCCATTCAACAAAAATTTATAATCCATTGCCGGAGCCACGGAATCTAGGATTGACGCTATCCGATCCGATGTGGCATGCTATCCGATCTCTCAACACGCCGTGCGGGCCCGTCCCGTCCGGATAAGCCTTGGAGTCAACCATGTTACACGCGCCTGCAGCCCCTACTGGAAAAGATCCAGCCGCCGCTTACAAAACGCGGTTGGGAATCTGGATGTTCTTGTGTTACCTCGCGTTCTACGGACTGTTTGTCGGGATCAACGTGTTCCGCCCGATGTGGATGGAACGGATTATCTGGCGGGGGCTGAACGTGGCCACGGTTTACGGGTTTTCGCTGATCATCATCGCCCTGTTGCAGGCGCTCGCCTATGACGCCCTCTGCCGCAAACGTGAATATGCCATGAAGCAGGGCACAGAAAAAGAAAAGCGGTAAACTATGGCTATTATCATCTTCATCGGCTTTGTCCTGTTCGTCATCGGGTCTTTCGTTCTATCTGGGACATCGGACCAAAACCGCCAGCGGCTATTATGCAGCGGGGGGACAGATTCACTGGGGCGTCAACGGCATCGCGTTTGCCGGCGACTATTTATCCGCCGCCTCGTTCCTCGGAATCTGCGGCATGATTGCGACGGTCGGGTATGATGGCTTCCTCTACTCCATTGGATACCTCGCCGGCTGGATCGTCGCCCTGTTCGTCATCGCCGAGCCGATGAAGCGGCTGGGTAAATACACGTTCACCGACGCCGTGGACTTTAAATTCAACTCGCGGGGAATCAAACTCGCCGCCGCGATCAGCACGCTCGTGGTCTCCGTCTGCTATCTGATCCCGCAAATGGTGGGCGCGGGTGTGTTGGTCCAACCCCTGCTGGGGCTTCCGCATTACTGGGGCGTGATCATGGTCGGCGCGATTGTGATCACGATCGTCGCGACGGCCGGCATGGCTTCGACGACCTATGTGCAATTTCTCAAAGGAAGCCTGCTCATCGTTTTCTCGGTTGTTCTGGTGTGGGCGGTGTGCGCGCGGGGCTTCACCACGCGGCCGGATCAGGGCGGTCAGGTGCCGTTCCACGAGGAAATCATCCTTGAGGCGAACGAGACGGAGGGCGTGTTGGAAGTGGCGGAGGCCGGTACACGCGTCCTGGAACTGCAGGATGTGGCCGCCGCCAGCGCCTCGTTCGCTCGTTTGGAGCGGGAGGGGCGTGAGGGCTGGTGGCTGGTCGACCGTTCAGAGGATCGCACGGTACTCCGCGAAACGCAATCGGCGGGGGTGACGCGTGACGGTGCCAAATGGGTTAACGGCGCGGCGGAGACGGCCGAGAATACGTTGCGGCAGGTGGGTAACATCGTGCGCTATCGCGGCGCCGACGAAGCCCCCACAGGAGCTGTTTCTCCCATCGCCTTCCTGGCCGGAATGACCGCCAAAGACACGATCGTGCGGCGCTGGAAGGATGTCGCTTTCACAGACCGCGATGGCACACGGGTCACGGTCTATTATCCGGTGCTGACGTCGGGTGATAAACTGTTGCGCCCCGGCATGAAATTCAAGGTGCACGGCACGTTTCTCCAGCGCCTCGATTTCATTTCGCTGATGCTGGCGCTGTTCCTGGGGACGGCCGCATTGCCCCACATTCTGATCCGGTACTACACGGTTCCGAGTCCGGCGAGCGCCCGCAAATCAACGATCGTGGCCATCGCCGCCATCGGATTCTTTTACGTATTGACGCTGTTCATGGGGTTGGGGGCGATGATCAGCGGAGTGATTAATCCGGCCGACAGCAACATGGCGGCTCCGTTGCTGGCACGCTCGTTCGGCAAGGCGATCTTCGCGATCATCTCGGCAATCGCCTTTGCCACGGTGCTGGGGACGGTCAGCGGGCTGATCGTGGCGGCTTCCGGCGCGGTGGCGCACGACTTGTGTGACCGTTACCTGCGCTTGCGAATGGATGACCGGCAGAAGATTATGGCCGGGAAACTGTCTGCGTTTGTGATTGGAGGATTTGCGATCCTGCTGGGCATCTTGTTCAAGGGGGTGAACGTGACGTTTCTCGTCGGGCTCGCGTTCGCCGTGGCCGCTTCGGCCAACCTGCCCGCGCTGGTCATGCTGATTTTCTGGAAGCGGACGACCTCGCGCGGCATCACCGCGTCGATCCTGACGGGCATCGTGTCGTCGCTGACGCTGATCGCGTTTTCTCCCGAACTGTACAAACTGTACGGGCTCGATCCGACCCGCGCGCCCATTCCGTTCAGCAATCCCGGCATCATCTCGATCCCGCTCAGCTTTATCACGCTGGTGGTGGTGTCGCTGCTGACCGTGAACACGCGAGCCGCGTCTCAAGACGAGGTGCAGGCGTGACCTATGTCGCCTGCAAATAGTCGGCGAGCCGCCCGTGCACGGAGGGCGCCATTGTTTCGGGAATGGCATCGTGCAGGCGGCGGAGCGTGGCCATGACGCACGGCCGCAGATCCTCTGCCAACGTGGCCGCTTGTTGCAACGGTGCGATGAGACGGAGGGCCGTGTTCTCATTGACGGCAGCGAGCGATTCGACCGTGCGTGCCAGGAAGTCAAGCCCCTCGTCAGACCAGAGCCGCGCGTTGTTCAACGAGAAGGGGACATAGAGGGCACGGGACATGCCGGGGTGGCGGATATCGAATGCTGGATGGGCTGCCTCGTGTGCGATGATCGCGGTCGCGTCGGGGTGATGTGTACGGCCGAGAATCCCGAGCCAGCCGAGGTACCCGGACAGGTGTGGTCGCAGTTCATCCCCCGCAGCGGCGACGCGTTGCAGGCGGTGTGGGCAGGATGAGCGGTGGAGAGCCGAAAGGGCATTGAGGCGGTCGGTCGTGTGGGTCGCGGCCGTGTAATGCGCCGCCAAGGCGGCGTGCGCACGCGGGGTGTCGGCGGCGGCGAGTGGTTCCATGAGGACGCCGGCGAGGAAGCGCCGCTCAATTCCAGCCGAGAGGGCGCGCGTGTCCGAGGGATCGGCGGTGCCGCGGGTGTCGGTCTCTTCAAACATCCGGAACAACGCGTCGCCCGCATGGCGAGCCAGCGCCCGGAGGAGGATGCGGCGGGCGTGCCAGCATTCGCGGACATGGCGGAGATGGCAGCGGGTGAGCGGTTGCTCGTCCACCTGGAGCAAATAGCCTTTGAGACCGTCGGGCAGCGTAGTGTCCTGCAGGTTTTCCGCGAAGAGATCGAGCCAGTCGATTGAAACCGCCGCTTCGAGTGACGCCGGATCGGCGCCGGCCAGCAGTTCGCCGAGAAGCGCGCCGCGCTCGCGGTCGGTCAGGGTGCGCATCGCCTCGACTCGGTTGAAGGTGTCGGTGTCGTGTCGTACCTGGAGCCGACGCTGGGCGGGTGTCGCCGAACGGTCTTCACACGTTCCATAAAAAGAGGCGCCGCGGTTGAGTGAGACGAAGGCGGGGCGGGGGACATTGGCAAAGGTGACGGTTTTCTCGGCGGTGTCCAGAATCAGGGTGCGGGATGTGTCCGGAAGGTCCCGGCCGTCGGGGCCGACGGCCGCGCAGATGATCGGGATGATAAAGCATTCGCCGGTGCCCGAGCGCGTTTGGCGGAATGTGAGCGCAAGACGGCGTCCCGCCTCGTCATAGTGATAGTCGGCGGTGACCTGCGGATAGCCAACCGACGCGAGCCACGGGTCGCGGAAGGTCGACAGATCGCGGCCGGAGGCCTCTTCGAAACAGGCGAGGAACTGATCGGTGTTCGCATTTGAACCGGTGTAACGGCTGAAATAAATCCGGACCCCACGATCAAACACCTCCGTTCCCAGCAGACGCCTGAGCATGGCGATCACTTCGGGGGCTTTGACATACGTGAGCCCGTCCACCAATTCATCGGGGTGGTTGAAGCCGTCGCGAACGATACGGCCGAAGACGCCACCGTCTTCGGTGGCGAGCGGGCCGGTGCCGGGGGCGCGGATAGCGTCGACCTCGCGCAGGCGGAGAAAAGCCGGATTGAAGACGGAACGGAGGAAGGTCCGTTCGACGTCGACGGTGAAGGCTTCGTTGAGCCACATGTCGAAGGGAGACTCCATGGTGACGTCCGACCCGCATTCGTTGTGCTCATATTCGTGAACGATCACACCGTGGGCGTAGATCAGGCGGGCGTCGGACGTGAAGCGATCGATCAGAGCCGCCTCGGTGATGATCGTGGTGTTGCCGACATTCTCCATGCCGCCGAAATTGGACTTCTCCATGCAGATCGTCCGGTACGTGTCGTAGCGGTAGGCGTAGGCGCGGGCCCGGCGCTGCCAGCGGACGGCATCCGTGAGGATGGCGAGGGGGATGCGCGCGTCCGCCTTGCGTCCCGGGGGGACCAGGTATTCGAGGGTGACTTTTTTTCCCGGCAGGCCGTGCGCGGCGTCGAGGGTCACCGTATCGCTCAGCACGTCCCACGTGCCGGCGCAGGCGATGAAAAGGTAGGGGGCCATCGGGACCGCGTTGGCATAGGTGATCCGCTGGCGCGAGGCGTCACCGGGGAGCGGAACGGGGCGTCTGTCGGGGTTGGTTGCGCGGTCCACATTTCCGTTGGAGATGAGGTGGGTGTAGCGGGCGTCGCCCTCCAGAGTCGTCCGATAGGTGCATTTGGCGGTGCAGTCGTCAATGACCGGCAGGATGCGCTGAAATCCCCACTGCTGGCACTGGGACATGTACTGTTGCGGCGCGCCGGGCGGGGTGGTGTCGCGATAGATTCCCTCGAGCACCGTGTCGGATGGGGTGCAGCGGGTGCGGGTGTGGATGCGGCACGTCTCGCCGGGCGCGAGGGGACGGGGGAGGGAGACGGTGAGCGTGCGTGCCCCGGCATCGGCATGAAAGGATGCGGGCACGGGCAGGTCGGTTGCACCGACAGCGACGGCGACCGCACGGATGTCGAGATCGTGGGCATTGAGGACGATCACCGTGAGCGGTTCGCGGGCGGTGAGATGCAACACCGTCTCGCCGACGACATGCGTTTCGAAGAACGCGAGGGTGATGTCCATGTGATCAAGCTGCACCGATGGCCGGCGAAACGCGGATTTCAGGAAGCGGTAAGCGCTCATAAGGTCTCCGAACGGCCTTGCGGGGGTATCGAATGGCGTCCAGCACCCGCATTCCGAAGCGGCGCATTGACGCGTGACAACCCCCGCATGCAGGGCATTTGCATGGCAACACAGATCCGGGAAGTTTTGCACATCTGGCAGGTCTGCACAAGCTTGCATATTGCAATTCCTCTTTCTGGGGCGCATCCCCGTTTCGGTGCTTTTCTGGGAGCGCGGGCGTCCCGCCGAATGGCGCTAAGTTAAGCAATGCTTCCGATCATAATCTTAATCGTAATCCGTTCTCCACCAGTAGATTAAGATCAAGATTAAGATTACGATTAAGATGGCAATAGCCCCTTAACTTAGCGCCATTCGGCGTCCCGCCCGCTACGTTGGCAGTTACGCGTGCTTCCCAAAGCGGGCGGGACGCCCAATGCCGCTAAGTTAAGCTCTTCTTTCGATCCTAATCCTAATCCTAATCGTAATCGTAATCCGTTCTCCACCAGTAGATTAAGATTAAGATTAGGATTACGATTAAGATGGCAACAGCCCCTTAACTTAGCGGCATTGGGCGGGACGCCCGCGCTCCCATCAAGAACGCGTAAAGTCAACGAAACAGGGATGCGCCCCTCTTTCTGCGCACTTGACCAGCAATTCTCAATAGGGCAGCCGCTATCGGGATCCAAAACGGGATCGGGATCGAAATCGACTAAAAAGGCGGAAATTCGACCCCGATACCGATAGCGATTTCGATTTCGACTGTACGGATGCGCTCAAAATGAGAATTTCTGGCACTTGACGGCGCGGCTCCGCTTTGTCAGAATAAACCTAAAAGGAGCAGTGATCGGTGATCAGGTGTCAGTTGGGTGCCAATACCATATGCATAATCAGGGGCATCACCATTTGGTGCGAAGCCCACTGATCACTGATCACCGGTCACTTAGAGCGAATGGTAAAGCTGAACTCCCCGATTTAGGTTAAAAGGGAAGAAGATTGTTAGGGTCAAAACCTATGATGCGTCGAATGGCAGAGACGGGCGCGGAGGTCCCCGTAAAAATGGCTGCGGCGTTGGACGCGGGCAGCTTGTTGGCGGGCGTGCACCGGCTCGGTGTGGCGGTGTCGGGAGGCGCCGATTCGGTGGCGTTGCTGCACCTGCTGGCAGGGGAGTGTCGTCGACGGCAGATCACACTGGTGGCCCTGCATCTGAATCACGGGTTGCGTGGGGGGGCGTCGGACGGCGACGCGGCGTTTGTGCGTGCGTTATGCGCCGGTATGGGCATCGCCTGCGAGGTCGGGCGTGCGCGCGGGTTGGGCGGCAAACGGTCGAAGCGGAGCGGCGTGTGCCAGTCGCTGGAGATGGCGGCGCGCGAGGCGCGGCAGACGTTCTTTCGCCGCGTTGTCACGAAACGACGGCTTGACGCACTCGCGGTCGCGCACCACCGTGACGACGTTGCCGAGACGGTGCTGTTGCGGCTGATGCGGGGTGCCGGTGCGGCGGGTCTCGCGGGGATGCGGCCTCAGTCGGTGTCGGACGGATTGACGGTGATTCGGCCGCTATTGGGAATCGGCCGCGAGACGTTGCACGCATGGCTGAGGCTCAATCATCACAAGTGGCGTGACGATGCAAGCAACAGCGACCTCACCATTCCGCGCAACCTCGTGCGCCGGACGGCACTGCCGTTCCTCGAAGGACTTTTTGGATCAGGCGTTGTGGGCGGACTGGCCCGTTCGGCCGACGTGTTGCGCGAGGACGATGCGGCGCTCGATGCGCTGGCGGCTGTGGCCTATGCGTTGGCATGCGTCGGCACGGGGCTGCGGGTCGAGGTGCTCGCCAAGGCGGATGCCGCACGGACCGGAGGCGACCCGCGCACCGGTCGCGTCGTTTCGAAAGCGGTGCAGGCCGGAGGCGCGGCAGCGGTCTTGTCGCCGGTGCCGGCGGCGCTGCGGCGGCGCGTGGTCTATCGGTGGCTGTTGGAGCGGGGCGGTGCGTCGGCAGCGGCGTTTGAGACGGTCCGGAGGGTGTTGGCGGAACTAGCGGGCGATCGTGATCGGTGGTCGTTCGTGGCAGGGGGCGGTCTCCGGATCGGTTGCCGTGATGGGGTGCTGTCGGCCATACAGGCCGTGTCGAAGCGGGTGGGGCCGCGCAAGGCGGTTGCGCGCTTCGTGCGACGGAACGGCACGGTTACGGTTGGCGGGTGGCGCGTGACAGTCGACGCCGCCGTTGGGATCGTCCGGGAAGGCGGTCCCGTGGGACGGCTGCCCGCGCGGTGCACGATCAGCGCCGAAGCGGTGCGCGGCAAACGGCTGGCGGTGCGTTTCCGCAAGCCGGGGGACCGGATCGCGCCGCTCGGGATGTCGGGCAGTCGCAAGGTGCAGGACGTGCTGACCGACGCGAAGATCCCGCGAGGGGTTCGTGACACGGTGCCCCTGCTTGTCTGCGGGGACGAGGTGGTTTGGATACCGGGCTACCGTGTCGCGACGCATTACGCCGTCGCGACCGACGCCGCTCCCGCGTGGCGGGTGACGATTGCTGCATCTGGAAGGGTGTAAACGGAAACCCCCCCGCCGTGAATGCGCCTCACGGGAGAGGGGGTATGCCGTGTGGCGAGCGAGATGCTCGTTGACGGGCAGCGGTCGGGAGCCTTACTCCTGGGCGTCGTCCCTGTCTTCGTCGTCGTCCATGTCCTCTGCTTCATCCAGATCGTCTTCGTCGTCGCCTTCCAGTGCGGCTTTCATGCCCTGTGCCTGGGAGGCGGCTTGGAAGATGGCGGTCAAGGAGGTGATTTCCGACGTCGTGATCAGGACGGTCGACGCGGCTTGTCCGTTGGCGGCCCACTTGGCGAAGAGGATGCCGTCGCCGGTCGGGAGCGCGGCGGCTCCCTCTTCAGGGAGGACGTGGCTCATCGTCAACACCATCTGTGAGATGCCGGATACGGAGAGGCGGCCGATCGCGCAGGGAGGGGCGCTCGGGGCGAGCAGTTTGGCGATGCGATCCGCTTCGGCGGATGGTTTCGCCGGTGATCCGATGCGGTCAATAACCTGTTCGACCATCGCGGGAGAGCCCATGCCGAATGCCAGAGCCTGGCCCACGGCTGCATACTCATAGCCCGGTTCAAACAGCTTCATCATGGCGCGGACGGGCCGCAAGCCCGATTGCAGAGCCTCTTCGACTGCTTCCGGTTCCAAGCCGACAGGCATCTGGTCCTTGAGCACCTTCTTGAAAGCCTCCTCGTCGAGCACGGTGTTAAAGGTGTGAATTTTTGACTGCTTGTAGGTGCGCACGGTGGGCTTCGTTTGCTTCACGCCCGAGTGTTGCATCAGGTTTGTGAAAACCGGCTTTGTCAGCAACGCCAATTGGTCGTTCAAATAGGTTTCGGGTTGGGGTATGCCCATCATCCCGTGTGCCAGAATGGCGTTCGTGCGGCAGTTGACGGTGAAGGCCATCGGGGCACCGAACGCGCGCAACGACGGCTCGATCAGCGCGACAATATCCGTGGGCTCGATCGGAGCGAGGTTGGGCGACAGACGGATCATCGCCGCGTACAGGTCGATAATCTGTTTGCGCATGCCATCCGGGACCGAGTAGCTTCCCGAGGCGAAACGGAGCAGGGCGTCTTCATCAAGGAATGCCAGATAGTCGGGGGTGACCGGTTTTGCCGATGCGAGCAGGGAGGCGATGTCGGAATCTTTGACCGGGACGAGCCGGGAGTGAATGACGAGACCTTCGCGCTGCACGGTGATGCCGATCTGCAGGGACTCCATCTGCCTGAGGATGAGGCTGTAGAAATCAATGATCGCCTCCATCGACTTCCGGCTCTGCTCGGCATTGGGCATGCCGGCATCCCCCATGGCCGAGAAGGCCTCTTTCATTTTTTCGCGCGCGGATTGGATCATCGTCGCCAAGGCCACGGGTGCGGCCGTCACGCGGATCGTGCCGGGCACGTCGGGGAGCGGAGGCAACGCCGGGGCGTCCTTGCCGGCACAGGCTTCCAGATGCGAGGCCTCAGGTGCGAACAGAATGCGGGTGCCGGCGATGCGGGCGGCTCCGCCGGCGAAGGTGTAAACGCCTGCGACGGGTTCGGGAAGCGTGGTCTCGTTGCCAACGATGGCCTGCAGATAGGCGTCGGCCGCGCCGACCGGGGTGACCTCCAGAATGAAGACAGGCTTGCCTTCGCCGATATCGAATATGTGGAGCGCCACGGGTTGATCGGGATTGATTTGGGCGGCTCCAGGCAAGGCCATCGTGAGCATCATGGGCATGGCGCCGAGCTGGGGCGCTTTAAAGACCTCGGCGCCGAGGAAAAGCTGCTTCTGCAGCGACGCGTAACTTTCGACGTAGACGGAGCAAATGCGGTTTGTAGCCGCAACGGCCGCGAGCGGAAGAACCGCGCAAAGCGCGAACAGGGAGAGACGGATGGAACGCATGATGATGACGTCCTTTCGGGTGGTATTTCCGTTTTACGGCATGGCAGCATGCCACATCCGAAACGTTTAAAAAAGTATGGCACGTTTCGGGGAGGGTGTCCAGCGCGATATTCCACGCTTCAGCGCTGGCGGATCTTGAAAGCGGTGTCACGGGTAAAAGGAGGGACGTTAAAAACCAGTTTTCCGTTGGTGGCGCGGAGATCGAATCGCTTCACGGTATGTCCCGAAACGGTATCTGCGATTTCGATCAGGTAAACCTGATTGGGCGTGAACCCATCGAGTTCGACTACCAGATTGTAGACATCCAGCTTCAACATTTCTCCGCCACTTTCGCGGACGCCGGCGAAGCCGTTGCGGGAGTATATCCAGCCGATCGCCTGGGTCGGCGAGGCAGAGCAGATCGCCGTCAACGGCGGTTGTGGCGGTTTGCCGGGCAAATCTTCGGCTTTGAGGACAGCGTTGATGAAGACCATCCGGGGGTCTCGTTTGTCGACGTCCTTCATGAAGCGATGGACGGCCGTATAGACGGAATAGAGGTCGGCCTCCTCGATCACATGCCACCACCAGAACAGGGGTGTGCCGGCTACGGGCGAGGCGGTTGCGGACCACAGTGCGGCGTGGTGCTCCTGACGCAGGTGTTCGGCGCCTGCGGCCATGGGAGAGCCGCCGAATTCGGTGATGAGCACCGGTTTCCCGAAGGTGTTGTTGCGTTGGGCCGTGCCGGTGACAAGATTGGCGATCTGGTGGGGCGGCCCGTTGTGGTAGGCGTCGACCGAGCAATGGTCAATCTGGGGCAGTTGGCACAGGGCGGGGTTTTGCACAGTGAAATCGCCCGAGTAATGCGTGGTGACGAGATGGCGGTTCGGGTCGATGGCGCGCAGATGATCGGCCATGACGCGATGCCATTCGACGACGCGGCCATCGAAATGCGTGCGCTGGCCATGACTGACCCCGGTGAGATCCAATTCGCTGAACAGCTCCCAGGCGAAGATGGTGGCGTCCCATCCCCAGCGGGCCACGATATAGCGGTGGAGCCGCTGGGTCATGGCGCGGGAACGTTCGTGGGTGAAGAACTCCATGACATCCGTGCACCACCCCCCGCGGCTGGCGTTGTAGGGGTGATCCTGCCATTCGGGATCGCACCACGTGCTGGCACGTCCGTGATTGTTCAGCACAAGATTGATACGGGTGCCCGACGCGCGCGCCCGTTCGAAGACGCGGTCCAATTCCCAGGCGTTGTCCATCCGATAGTCGCCCGCGCCGTGGTAGCCCCGTATCACGGGGCTCCATTCGATCCCGAGCGACCAGGCGCACATCCAAATCTCGGCAAAGTTTTCGCCCGCCTTGTGCATGTCTTCAAAGTAGCGGGTGTAAGCCGACGAGCCGGTCGGGTGGCGGAAGCGCCACGGGAATTGATCATCCATGCGGGTGTCGAACGGCGAGCGGATGTTGTGCCCGATCGGATAGAAGAACGCGCCATCTTCGGTCTCGAAATAGCGGGGGTCGACGGCCGAGACACGGATCATGGAGCACGGGGTTTCGGTGTCACGGACGGTGAACGGAAGGGTGGGGGATGCCGCCTCGCCCCACCGGTCGTGCACGCGGAGGGTGACGGTATGCACACCGGTTGTGGCAGGCGCATACCGCACCCGCCACTCGGGGCGTCCCTGAGGCTCGACGCGCTCTTCGACGGCGTTGATCGTGCGGTAATGATTCTGATAATAGAAACCGGTCACCTGCGTGGAGGCGCCGTCGGGGGCGGTGAAGGTCGCCGTGACATCCACTTCGTCGGAGTTGAACGGGTCGGCGTAGCGGTCGGGGAGGTCGAACCGCAATTCGAACAGGCCCCGGCGTGGGACGGCGCTGACGTTCGGACGCAGATTCGTGATCACGGGGGGGGCGGGAGTGGATCCGGAAGAAACCAGATCTGCCGATACCAGAACGCAACGTCCCGTGAATGCGGTGTCGCCGAACAGCCGTATCCCGGATTGCGTGGGATCGATCCGGGTGCGGAAGTGCCAAGGCGCAGCATGACCCACGCCCTGCCAGCCCGCCGTACCCGGGGCGAGCGGGATTTCATAGGAACAGGTCCCGGGCGCGAGGGGTGTCTCGACGAGGAATTGGTACCAACGATCGTCCCGATCGATTAGCCAGACGAGCGCTTGCACGTTGGTCGGGCCGGACGCCGGCCAGTCGATGCTGAAGCGGAGGTGATCGGCTTCCATCCAATCCGCTGGTTTTGGCGCCACCCAGACGGCCTGCGCGGGCACGTCGGGAAGTTGCATCGGGCAAGCCAGTTCGACGTGTTGAGGCCTGTTCCCCCCGGGCCTATCCAGCAGCAACGGCATCGTGCGACCCGTCGCCATGCCCTCTGACACGACCCCACTCATGAGCAACCACGCAACACCGGCCCCGCGCGTTAAACGGGGTCCCTGCATCATACGCCGCAACCGCCCTGCGGATTCGGGGCGGTCTTCTCGATCCATCCGCAACGCGGCACGGCGGTGAATCGTCACACCGTCAAACAGGTTGCGTAGAATCCCTGCGAACATCAAGAACATGACTTTTCGACAGCAGGAAATGTGCCGAGACGTCCCGGGCAGTCGCAATTACACCCGGCCTCGAGGCCGATCATCGAGGCTCTTGCAAAACCTCCTTCGTCGGTTCTGTACGCGCAGTAGTCAGTAGAGGCTCTTGCAAAACCTCCTTCGTCGGTTCTGCACGCGCAGTATTCAGAAGCCAGTATTCAGTATTCAGAATTGGAATCCTCTCACGGGCAAGATGCCTGTGCCACGTTGAGTGACAAGGGGTTTTGCAAGCGCCGAACTTGGATTAATCAATCAGAAGTGAAACGAATCAATCAGACAAATCTATGTGTAAGAGGATAAAAATCTTTTCTCATTGACGAGGGGTGGCTGGCAGGTTAATATCGCCCGCATTTCTTACGGCGTACCGGGTCGGCGTGTCACAGCGGAGATTTTCGAGAAGAAACTGATGATCCGGCAGCTCGAGCACGATATCAGCGGTTCGCCGTGAGGGCGTGGCGGGCGGAACCGGCGAGCGTCTGACGCCGGACCTGTTCGTTGGGGATGTGCGACCACATTCAGACAAACAACGGTGAGGAGTGACAGGATGAAGAATCTTGATGAATTGCGTAAGTTGCGGGACGAAACCCGGAAAGTATTGGATTTGCGTGGCGGCAAGCAACGGATTCGGGTGACGGTCTGCATGGGGACGTGCGGGATCGCGGCCGGAGCCCGTGACACGATGCGGGCGTTCATGGACGAACTGGCGGCGGCCGGGCTGGGAGATGTGGCCGTCACGGCTGCCGGATGCGCCGGTTTCTGCGAGAAGGAACCGATGGTGGAGGTGGAGATCAAGGACGAGAAACCGGTGCGCTACGGCCACGTGGATGTCGCGGCCGTTCGTCGGATCGTGCGGGAGCATCTGGCCCAGGGCAAGATTGTCGGCGACTTGGTTTTTGCATAAAGGAGAGCGCGGACATGGCGAAGGATACGTGTGGATGCGGGGGCGGGTGCGTTTCGCCGCTGTACGAGGAACTGGATGCCTTCATTGCGGAGCGACCCACGGGGCGGGATGCCTTGATTCCGGTGTTGCACAAGGCTCAGGCGCTGTTCGGCTATCTGCCGCCGGACGTGCAGTCCCATGTGGCCCGCGCGCTGGATTTACCGGTCAGCGAGGTTTACGGGGTGGTGACCTTCTATCATTATTTCACCCTGCAGCCGCGCGGGCGGCACACGGTCAACGTCTGTCTGGGGACGGCGTGTTACGTGCGCGGCGCCAAGAAGGTGGTGGAGGCGCTGTGCGCGGCGCTGAAGATAGGGATGGGCGGAACGACCGCCGACAGGCGGTTCTCGCTGACGTCCCAGCGCTGTTTCGGCGCATGCGGCCTGGCGCCGGTCATTATGATTGACGGGGATGTGCACGGGCGGGTGACATCGAAGAAGATTGCCGGCATTCTGGCGCGCTATAAATAAGGGAATTTGGACATGAAGAAGACGGTGAGAACCCAGGTGTTGCTGTGCGCCGGCGGATCCTGCATTTCCTCTGGAACCCCGAGTGTGCGCGAGGCATTTGAAACCGCCTTGGACAAGCACGACCTGCGCGGGGAAATCGAGGTCATTACGACCGGGTGCATGGGCATGTGCGAAATCGGTCCGATTGCCGTGATCTATCCGGAAGGCGTTTTCTACCAGAAGGTCAAGGCCGGCGATGTGGAAGAGATCGTGACGGAACACCTGCTCAAGGGGCGGGTGGTGGCGCGTCTTTTTTACCGCAAGCCATCGAGCCAGGAGCTGATCCAGACGATCGGCGACATTGATTTCTTCAAGCTTCAGCATAAGATCGCGCTCCGCAATTGCGGACAGATTGATCCGGAGCAGATTCAGGAATATATCGCCATGGACGGGTATGCCGCCCTGGGCAAGGTGCTGGCCGAGATGACCCCGGCGGCCGTGGTGGATACCGTGAAGGCATCGGGTCTGCGCGGCCGCGGTGGCGCGGGCTTTCCGACGGGGTTGAAGTGGGCCGCGGCGGCGTCGTATCCGTCAGAGATCAAGTACGTGGTCTGCAATGCCGACGAAGGCGACCCGGGCGCGTTCATGGATCGCAGCATTCTGGAAGGCGACCCGCACAGCGTCCTCGAAGCCATGGCGATTTGCGGTTACGCGATCGGCGCCCGGCAGGGCTATATCTATGTGCGCGCCGAATACCCGCTGGCGATCGAACGGTTGGAAAAGGCGATCACCCAGGCCCGTGAGTTGGGGATGCTCGGGACGGATCTTTTTGGCAGTGCGTTTGCTTTCGACATCGAGATCCGCATGGGCGCGGGCGCGTTTGTCTGCGGCGAGGAAACGGCGTTGATGCATTCGATCGAGGGCCGGCGCGGCGAGCCGAGGCCCAAGCCTCCCTTTCCGGCGCAACAGGGGCTTTTCGGCCGGCCGACGGTGCTCAACAATGTGGAGACGTTTGCGAACATTCCGTACATCATCCTGGCCGGGGCGGAATCCTTCGCCGCGCTGGGTACCGAGAAAAGCAAGGGCACCAAGGTGTTTGCGCTGGCGGGTGATGTAAACAACACGGGGCTTGTGGAGGTGCCGATGGGCATCTCGCTGGGTGCGATCGTTTATGACATCGGCGGGGGTATTCCCGGCAATAAGAAGTTCAAAGCGGTTCAGATTGGCGGCCCCTCGGGCGGCTGCATCCCCACGGCATACCTGAATACGCCGGTGACCTACGAGTCGCTGCCCGAACTGGGCGCCATCATGGGCTCGGGCGGTCTGGTGGTGATGAACGAGGACACCTGCATGGTGGATCTCGCACGCTATTTTCTCGAGTTCATTGCCGAGGAGTCGTGCGGCAAATGCACCCCGTGCCGGGTCGGCACGCGCATCATGCTCGAGCTGGTCACGAAGATTTGCGAGGGGCGCGGCGAGATGGCCGACCTGACGCGGCTGGAGGAGTTGGCCGATTATGTCCGCCAGGCCTCGCTGTGCGGTCTGGGCCAGACGGCGCCGAATCCGGTGCTCTCGACCCTCCGTTATTTCCGCGACGAGTACATTGCGCACATCCGCGACCACCACTGCAAGGCCGGGGTGTGCGCCTCGCTGATGTATGCGCCCTGCACCAACGCCTGCCCGGCCGGGGTCAACGTGCCGGCGTACATGGCTTTCGTCGCCCAGGGACGGTACGAGGACGCGCTGCGCGTCCACCTCAGGGCCAATCCGCTGCCGTCGGTCTGCGGGCGGGTCTGCCCGCAGTGGTGCATCAAGAAATGCCGCCGGGCCGATCTGGAGGGCCCGCTGGCGGTGCGCCTGGTCAAGCGCTTTATGGCGGATCAGCGCCAGGATTATGGTGATTTGTACCCGGAGAAGGCGCCTCCCAACGGCAAGCGGGTGGGGGTGGTCGGATCGGGACCAGCCGGTCTGACGGCGGCGTATTATCTGACGCTGATGGGGTATCGCGTCACGGTGTTCGAGCGCCAGCCCGAAGCCGGTGGCATGTTGCGCTACGCCATTCCCGAGTATCGCCTGCCGCGCGAGTATGTGGACAAGGAAATCGCCGGGCTGGCCGGCCTCGGGGTCGAAATCCGCACCGGGATCGAGATCGGACGTGACGTGACGCTGGGCGGACTCCGCGCGCAAGGATTCGAGGCGTTCTTCCTGGCCTGCGGCGCGGGGCAGGAAGTCCGCCCGGATATTTCCGGCATGGACCTTCCGGGCGTGTATACCGGCATTGACTTTCTGGAACGGGTGGCCAAGGGCGAACCGATCACGATGGGCCCGGATGTGTTGGTGGTCGGTGGCGGCGACAGCGCCATCGATGCATCGCGCGTCGCCCGACGGCGCGGGGCGCGCAACATCACGATCCTCTATCGCCGCACCCGCAGCGAGATGCCGACCAATCCGATTGAAATTCGCGAGGCGGAAATCGAGGGGAACACCGTTGAGTTTCTCACCAACATCGGCGGCATCACCGCGCGGGACGACGGCCGGCTGGCGGTCGAGGTCCGCAAGATGCGGCTGGGTGCCTTTGACAAGACCGGACGGCGCCGGCCGGAGGAGATCCCCAGCGCCGCGGAAACGCGGGTGGTCGACAATGTGATCATCGCGATCGGGCAGCGCTGCGACGTGTCCAACCTGCTCCGTGACGGGCAGGGATTGGTGACCGACGGCCGGGGCGGGGTCCTCGCCGACATCCGCACCGGGGCCACGAATGCGCCCTTCATCTTTGCCGGCGGCGATCTGGTCTCCGGCGCGGCGACTGTCGTGGAAGCGATCGCGGCCGGGCAAGTGGGCGCCCGTGCGATCGACCGCTACCTCTCGCCGGACGTCGGACGCGTCTACCTTTGGGAACACCCCGAGGCGCCTGCAGCGCCCGTGGATGCCGAACAGGAGATCGAAACCATCGCCCCGGTGGAACAACCGCTGCTGACGCCCGAAGAACGTCTGATTACACTGGAAGTGGAGCGGACGATCAGCGCCGACGAGGCTCGCTGCGAGGCCGGGCGCTGCCTGCGCTGCGACTACAAGGGATAGGTGCTCCCGCGCGCGAAGCGTCAGAAAGCAAGGAGGATGGCATGACGGTGGATGCAATTGTGAAAAAACACGGCAACGACCGGGAGCACCTGCTCTCGATTCTGTGCGATCTACAGGCCGACGCTCCCGACAATTCGCTGCACCGGGAGGCGCTTGAGGAACTGTCGCGCATCATGCAGGTGCCGATTTCGGATATTGTCGGGACGGCCTCCTTTTACACGATGTTCAGCCTCAAGCCGCGCGGACGTCACATCATCCGGTTGTGCGAGAGTCCCCCCTGCTATATTGCCGGCGAGGAAAATATTCTGACGGCGCTCGAGCGGAAACTCGGTGTGACGCTGGGCGGGACCACCGCCGACGGGCTGTTCACGCTGGAGACGACGAGCTGCCTGGGGGCGTGCGGCGTGGCGCCGGTGATGATGGTGGATGACGAGGTATACGGCCACCTGACCGAGGCGAAGGCGCTGGAAATCGTCGCGCGCATTGCCGCCGCGTCGCATGCGTCTTGACGGGGCAAAAGGAAGGACTGAGGCAATGAAGGCAAAACCGAGAGCGTATGTCATGGTGTCCGTGGACGCCGATACGGTGGTGATCGGCGCGCGCGAGGTGAAAAACCGGTTGGCCGCCGAGGTCGGCCTGCGCGGCTTGAGCGACGAGGTGCGCGTCGTGGAAACCGGATCGTTCGGCCCGGCCAACGCCGGTGTGGTTGCCGCCGTGATGCCCGAGGGGATCGTGTACGGCCATCTGACGGCGAACGACGTCGCCCGCCTGGTCGAGGAGCATTTTATCAAGGGTCGTCCGGTGCGCGAATGGATCCTGCCAGGCGAGCATCCGCTGCCCGATCCCGAAACGGCGGATCCGCGTCACGTGCAGCATTTCGGTCGAATCGTGCTCGACAACTGCGGGCGCATTGATCCCGAGCGCATCGAGGAGAGCATCGCCAACGACGGCTATTTCGCTCTGGGCAAGGCCCTGACGGAAATGACTCCTGCCGCCGTGATCGAGACGGTCACGCGTTCCGGGCTGCGCGGCCGCGGCGGGGCGGGTTTCCCGACCGGGCTGAAATGGAGCTTCTGCGCCAAGCAGCAGTCGGATGTCAAATACGTGATCTGCAATGCCGACGAAGGCGAGCCGGGGACGTTCAAGGACCGGTTGATCATGGAGGGCGATCCGCACAAGCTGATCGAGGGGATGGCGCTCTGCGGCTATGCGCTGGGCGCGGCACAGGGGTATATCTACATCCGCGGTGAATACCGGCTCTCGATCGAGCGGATGCGCGCGGCCATTGACGCGGCCCGCAGCCACGGGCTGCTTGGCCGCAACATCTTGGACTCGGGGTTTGACTTCGACATCGATATCAAAATCGGCGCGGGTGCCTACGTCTGCGGCGAGGAGACGGCCCTGATCGAATCCATGGAGGGCAAGCGGGGGCTGCCGCGCGTCAAGCCGCCGTTCCCGGCCCACAAGGGGTTTCGCGGCAAGCCGACCAACGTCAACAACGTGGAGACGCTCGCCAACGTGCCGTTCATCATCCGCCAGGGAGCGGACGCGTTCCGCGCCATCGGCGATGCCGGCATGCCGGGCACCAAGGTTTACACAATCCTGGGGCATGTCAACCGTCCGGGCCTGATCGAGGTGCCCACCAGCGTGACCCTCCGCGATGTGCTGGAGGACTATGCCGGCGGCATGCATCCGGGTGCGTTCAAGATGGCGCAGCTCGGGGGGACGGCCGGGGATCTGCTCGGCCCGGAAATGCTCGACGTGCCGCTCAATGCCGACGCCCTCGCCAAAACGGGCCACTCGCTCGGGTCGGGGGCGATCCTGTTCATGAATGCAACCATCGGGGTCTGTGATTTTCTCCACGCCTGCATCACGTTTTTTGCGCACGAGTCCTGCGGCAACTGCAATCCGTGTCGCAACGGCATGGCCGTTCTGCTCGATCTGACGGCCCGTCTGAAGGCTGGCAAAGGCTATCCGGGCGATGTCGAGCTGATGGAAGAGCTGGTCATGGAGATGAAGTCCATCTCGTTCTGTCCGCTTGGACAGTCGCCGGCGGCGCCGGTGCTCTCCGCGCTGCGGTATTTCCGCGACGAGGTGCGCGCTGGCATTGATCCCGACGCCATCCGCCCGAAACCGGAGCATACCTTGCGCACGCTTATGAAACTGGCGGGATAGACAGCGCGTACACGATCCGCGGGACACGGAACGTGCTTCGTAACAGGCGAATCAATCGAACACAGGAGAGGACATTATGGCAATCAAACTGACAATAGATCAGCAGACCGTTGAGGTTCCGGAAGGGACGAGCGTGCTGGACGCCGCTGCGGCTGCAGGTGTTAAAATACCGACGTTGTGCCATTTGCCCGGCATCACCAGCCCGGGATCGTGCCGCGTGTGTCTGGTGGAGATCGAGGGGGCGCGCACGCTGCAGCCCGCCTGCGTGACGCCGGCGACCGAGGGCATGAAGGTGCATACCCTCACCAAGCGCGTGCGCATGGGCCGCCGCATGTCGGTGGAACTGCTCCTGGCCAACCATCCGTGGGATTGCAACGCCTGCGTGCGCAACGGCACGTGCGAATTGCAGGAACTGGCCAAGAATCTCGGCATTACCGATGTTCGCTTCCCCTACAGCCGCCCGGAGATCCCGGTCGACACCAGCACGCCGGCGTTGGTGCGAGACATGAACAAGTGCATCCTGTGCCGCCGCTGTGTCGCGGTCTGCCAGGAGGTGCAGGGGGTCGGATCGCTGTCGCCGCGCGCGCGCGGATTCGATACCGTGATCGGCGCTGGCGCTGGCGAAAAACTCTCCGATGCGGTCTGCGTGCAGTGCGGACAATGCACGGCGGTCTGTCCGGTTGGCGCGCTCTACGAGCAGGATGCGATCGAGGATGTCTGGCGCGCGCTGGACGATCCCAAGAAGCATGTGGTGGTGCAGACCGCGCCAGCCATCCGCGCCGCGCTGGGCGAATGCTTCGGGCTCGAGCCGGGCACCTGCGTCACCGGCAAGATGGTGTCGGCGCTGCGCCGTCTCGGGTTTAACAAGGTGTTCGACACCAACTTCACGGCCGATCTCACGATCATCGAGGAAGGCCACGAACTGCTGGGGCGGCTGAAAGCGGCGCTGGTGGACAAGACGCCTGTTTCGCTGCCGATGTTCACGAGTTGCTCGCCGGGGTGGATTAACTTCATGGAGTATTTCTATCCCAGTTTGCTGCCCAACCTCTCGTCCTGCAAGTCGCCGCAACAGATGTTCGGGGCGTTGGCCAAGACGTACTACGCCAAGCAGGCGGGAATCAATCCCGCCGACATCGTCGTGGTCTCCGTCATGCCGTGCACCGCCAAGAAATTCGAGGCCGAGCGAGGCGAGATGAACGATTCGGGATTCAAGGACGTCGACTATGTGCTGACCACACGCGAATTGGGTCGGATGATCCAGGAAACGGGCCTTGACTTCCTGAGCCTGCCGGACGAGGAGCAGGATAGTCCGATGGGAATGTCCAGCGGCGCCGCCGATATCTTTGCCAATACCGGCGGGGTGATGGAGGCGGCCCTGCGCACGGTGTACGAGGTGGTGACCGGCCGCGAGTTGCCGACTGAGAAGCTGCATGTAACGCCGATCCAGGGACTGGAAGGGCTGAAAGAGGCGTCGCTGACGTTTGAGAACTGCCAGCCGGACTGGGCCTTTCTCAATGGCGTGACGGCCAAGGTCGCCGTGGCGCACGGGCTGGCCAACGCCCGCAAGGTGTGCGAGCTGGTCGCCACAGGCAAGGCCGATTACCACTTTATCGAAGTCATGTGCTGCCCCGGCGGCTGCATTGGCGGCGGGGGACAGCCGCGGATGACGACCGACGACGTGCGCCGGGCGCGGATCAAGGCGATCTACAAGGAGGACGAGGGGCGGCCGATGCGCAAATCCCACGTCAATCCGGCGATCACGCAGATCTACCAGGAGTTTCTCGGCACGCCGCTGGGCGAGAAATCGCACCACCTGCTCCACACCCACTATCAGCCTCGCGGGCAGGCCGCAGAACCGGCAAAGCCCGCGAAGAAAAAGGCAAGCCGCAAGAAGGCGCATGCGTAGACGGCTGCACGCACAGGGCAAACGCATGTGATCCTGCACACCCGAAAAAGCGGACTGCACGATTGTACGACCGTTTTGCATTGAACCTAAGAACGGCAGTTCAACTGCTCTTTTTAGGTTCAATCTGGAGATTGCCATCCGGGCTGTAACTCGGCTTCGCGGCGGGAGATGAAGGCGCGCAGAGCCGTGAGGGATGCCACCGTGTTGAGGTCGCCCAGAACCTCGCGGATTTCGCGGCGGCTGAGGGTGTAGCCTTGCGGCGCGGCTTCCGTGGAATCGAGCCGGGTGCGCGCGATGATCAGCTCATAGTCACCGGCAAGGGCCATGGCGTTCACCCATAAATCCGCGAGATCGCCGAGCGGGGGAGTGTCGAGGTGGTGCCGCGCAAAAGTCGCCTCGATCCGGGTTCCGTGGCCGGGTTTGGATTCGGCGCGCCAGGCCCCCCCGGCAGTCGTGGCGCAATGCGCGAGGAGCGGGATGCCGAGCCCCATCGTGCGCCCCGGATGCTTCCGGGAATCGGAGGCGAACGGATTCTGGCAGGCCTCAAGCTGCGCACGGGTCATGCCACACCCATTGTCTTCCACGCAGAACAAACAGGTTTCGGATGTTTGGTCGCATCGTATGCGGATGGTATCGGCGCGCGATTCCACGGCATTCTGCACGATTTCCATCATGTAATCGCACAGTGTAAAATGCACGGGATCCTCCTTGAATGGGTCTGGATTATACTCCGCGTCCCGAACCGGCGCAACATCGGACTGAGGCGTAATCAGTTATTGGGAGTGTGGCAGAAAACGGGAAGAGAAGGGTTCAGGGTTCGGGAAAAGACGCGACGCGCGAGGTAGGGCAGCGGCGTCCCTGTCTGCGTACGTACCTGCCTGCGCCGCGTACGTCGCGGCAGGCAGGCACGCACAGGCAGGCCGTCGCGCCGCAGGCAGATGAGCCGGAGCAAGGTTCAGCCCATCAACCAAGTCGGACCGCGACGACAATCGCCGGCCCCCGAGACGGTCCCGTGTGTGGGTGTGTGTGTGTGTGAGTGTGTGGGTGTGTGTGTAATGGCGCTTACTTAAGCGATGCTTCCGATCATAATCCTAATCTTAATCTTAATCGTAATCCGTTCTCCACCATGAGATTAAGATCAAGATTAGGATTACGATTAAGATGGCAATAGCCCCTTAAGTAAGCGCCATTGCCGTGTGTGTGTGTGTGTGTGGGTGGGCGTGAGTGAACGTTGTGCGGTCATTTCAGCTTTCAATTTTCCACTTTCAGTTTTTCTCTGTGCGTTGGATGTTGGGCGTTGATTTCATTTCAACTTTCAATTTTTCAGCTTTCTCTTCATCTGCCACACCCTCATTACGGAGAATAGATCGCGTCTCTTGACTGTCTAGGATGATCGGTGTATCTTGAACGTGCGGCCGGGACGCATGAGCGAGTTTATTGCCCTTTTTCAGGACTTTGATGACACATGACAGGAGATCGAATGGAAGACAAAACACTAGCCGTTCTCAACCAGAAAGTCATGGAGTTGTACCGAGCGGGCAAGTATGCCCGTGCGGCGTTGGTTGCGCAAAAAGCCCTGCAGGTCGCCGAACAGCATTTCGGTCCCGACCATCCCGCTGTGGCCTCCGGCCTGAACAACCTGGCCTACATCTACAACACCCAGGGCGACTACGCCAACGCGGAGCCGCTTTACAATCGCTTTTACAAGCGCTGGCTGGCGATCAAGGCGGAGCCGCTATTCAAGCGCTCGCTGGCGATCTGGGAGAAGGCCCTCGGTCCCGATCATCCCGATGTGGCGACGAGCCTAAACAACCTGGCCACGCTCTACTACCAACAGGGCGACTACGCCAAGGCGGAGCCGCTCTTCAAGCGCTCGCTGGCGATCTTGGAGAAGGCCCTCGGTCCCGACAATCCCGCTGTGGTGACGAGTCTGCACACACTGGCGAGATTCTACTGGGACCAGTCGGGCGACCCCGACAAGATTAAGTCGCTACGCGAGCGCGCGTGGGCGATCGAGAAGAAGGCTCTCGGCCCCGATCATCCCGATGTAGCGACGATCCTGGACACCCTAGTCGATGTGTCTTACGCGAAGGAGATGCTTGGCGAACTCAGTTCCCCCATAGCGATAACACTCTATAAGCGTGCGCTGGTGATCCAGGAGAAGGTCCTCGGTCCCGACCATCTCGATGTGGCGACGAGACTGGATAATCTGGCCAGGCTCTACATAAAAAACGATAGATACTACCGGACTAGCCACGACGCAGAACCACTCTTCCAGCGCTCGCTGGCGATCAGGGAGAAGGCCCTCGGTCCAGACCATCCCGATGTGGCGTTGAGCCTGAACAACCTGGCCGTGTTCTATGACGATGACGCCAAGTTGACGCCGCGCTCCTACGCCAATTTGGCGCCGATCTACAAGCGCTTGCAGGCGATTAGTGAGAAGGTCCTCGGTCCCGACCACCTCGCTGTGGCGACGAGCCTGGACACACTAGCAAATTTCTATTGCCGTGCGCACGACGACGATAATGAACAATACCTCTATGACGATAATGGACAATACTTCGATGATCTGGACAAGGGCTACTTCCCCTACTACAACAAGGCGGAGCCGCTATTCAAGCGCGCGCTGGATATCCGCGAGAAGGCCCTCGGTCCCAACCATCTCGATGTGGCGACGAGCTTGGATAACCTAGCCAGGTTTTACAAAATCAAAAGCGAAAACAGAATCAACTACGCCACGACGGATTTTAACGGACCCCAAGGCCACTACGTCGAGGCGGAGACGCTCTACAAGCGCTCGCTGGAGATCAGGGAAAAGGTCCTTGGTCCCGACCATCCCGATGTCGCGAAAAGTTTGGAAACGCTAGGCTATCACTATGCGTCCTTCAGTGAAGACTTTGCGAACGGGTCTACGGAAAACCTCGCCAAAGCGAAAGCGCTTTTCGAGCGTGCGTTGAAGATCAGGGAGAGCGCCATTGCGGCGAGCCATGAGAAGTCTGCGGCTATGTGTTGGGCCATAGAGCGTGTTTCTATAACTGAGGCATTGAATCAGAGAATGGCTTGTCAACAAGGCGCTTCACCGGACGGCAACGCCGCTGGTTCATTGCTGCCGGGGAGGTTTGACGCCCAGCCCGCCCGGCTTGAGGGCCGGTTTTGCCCCGCTTTTGTGAAAAGCGGGTAGCCCTGCGGCGATTGAGCACCTTTTGGGCGCCCTTTTCGGGAAAAGGGCGACCCGGCTGCGGCGCCTGCCTGCATCGTGGCGGGCGCCGCGGCCGGGGGATCCCGCGTCAGGCGGGGCGGGCGAGGGTAAAGGGCGGATGGCTGGGGGCGTGCTATGTATTAGGGGAACATTTTCTTACGTAAGTTGTGGATTTTTTGCAGCGGGAGATTGACTTTGTACGGGTTTTCAGGGTACGTTTTTCCTGTGGGCATCGTACGCCGTTTCACCCTCGAACCGGTGTATTGCGTATGGACGCCTATTTAATGTTTGCGGACGAATGAAAGGACACTTGCGGATGGACACGCCACTGACAACGGAGGACAAGAATCTCATTCGGCTCGCTACCGCATGGGCCGATCTATTCTCAGCGAAAGAGGCTTTCCTCCTATACGACCAGTGCCCCCACGAGGAGATGAACTACCACCTCCTGCTGTCGCTCGTGACATGCTATGGGCGGCCGTTCCTCCGGCGAGATGGTATTGGCCCCGTTACAGACACCGACGAGTACCGGTCTTTCCCTGATTTTCCCAACGACGGGATGAATGACCGGCACTACTACTTCATGGCCCTTCGCAACATGTTCTATGCGCACACAACACTCGACGGCGTCCGCCTGAAGCTCATCCCACCCAATGTTCAGAATCCAGACAAGCCCATCTGTCGGGACGTCTGGGACTTCAATCTCGGCGTCCGCACGTTCCATTCGCAAGACTACAAGGTCCACGTTCGATCCGCCTATCCCGTCATTCCGGAACTCATGGCGAGATTGGAGAAGGACATTGGGGAGATCGTACCATCCGTCGCCAAACGATACACCGACGCCACAACACCTTTTGAGGTAGATACCGGAGCAGAGGAGTTCGATCTCAAGCAAGTCATGGCTGAAATGAAGAAACGAGACCAGGACCGCCAACAAGAAAGTGGACACGTACGCAAGTAAACTGCGCCGCTTCGCTTTGCGGCTCACTTGCGCCGGTCACTTTTGACGTTCGCAGCCCGCCCGGCTTGAGGGCCGGTTTTGCCCCGCGTTTGTGAAAAGCGGATAGCCCTGCGGCCGGGGGACCCCGCGTCAGGCGGGGCTGGCGTCGGTCTGCAGGATCAGGCCGCGGTCAATCGCCATGCGGCCGGCCAGGGTGCGGGCGCGGTAGAAGTCGCGGACGGTGTAACCTTTCCGGTCGGATCGCCCAGGGCGTCGGCGGCGAACACGTACCATTCCGGCGTTTCGGTGCCTTCCGCGGGGTCAATGTAGGGTTCGGGTCCGTCAAAGCGGATCACTGCGGGGGTTCTCATTTTCCACCTTTCTGCCCGCTTACAAGGCCAGGGTGCGGGCGCGTGGGTTTGGGTGAGTGAGTGTGTGTGGGTGTTCAGAGTCTGCTGGCGTCGGCGTAAACAAGGCCGGTGCCGAATCCCAGCGCCTGGGCGCAGGCTTCCAGCGTGTTTCCGCTGGTGATGACGTTGTCCACAAAGTAAACGCGCTTGAGCGGGAACGGGCGATGCTCGCGGACGGTGAGGCTCGACAATGGATGGGCCTTAATGGCGCTTACTTAAGCGATGCTTCCGATCATAATCCTAATCATAATCATAATCCATTCTCCATCAGTAGATTAAGATTAAGATGACAAAAGCCTCTTAAGTAAGTGTCATTCGGGACGGGCCTTCCGTCCGTCCCACGCTCAACCAGCCCGACGGCTTGCCCGGTATCGTTATATGCATCCACATCTTCGGCGAGTATCTCGATTTCCACCCGAACCTGCACGCCCTGGTGACCGACGGCCTGTTCACGCGCGACGGCCGGTTTCATGTCATGCCGGTAGTCAACTTAAAGCCGTTGGAATATCTATTTCAGGCGCGCGTCATCGGATTTGTGGTGACACGGATTTGTGGTGATCTTGACGTTTCACCCGGTTTTTGCCATACTCACCACCATGACATCGCTGCTCGAGACCGGTTCTGGGATGATTTCGGCATATGCGGGCCGTTGCCAGCCGAAAAGCGATTTCTTATCACTTTTTGACGAGTACAAGCATTTTGAACACAAGTTCCCAGAACCGCAGTATTTGGGGGCAAAGAATCGTTTGTTGCCTTGGATTGCCCAACATATCCCTGCAGAAGTAAAGACCGCCATCGACGCTTTCGCCGGTTCGCAGTCGGTCGCGTTTTTTTTCAAACAATCCGGGTTCAGGACCGTGAGTAACGATTTTCTTTCATTCAACAACCAAATCGGCAAGGCACTAATCGAAAACAGGAGTGTTCATTTGGACGAGGCGGATGTGGCGATGCTGTTCTCCCCGTCGCCTGACAAGACGAAGTTCTCTCTGATGGAAGAACAGTTCTCGAACGTATTCTTCGAGTTTGATGAGGCCAGATTTCTGGACAATTTCAGAGCCAACGTGGAGTCGCTTGATAATCCGTTCAAACGCGCACTTGCATTCGCCGTGATGAGCCGAAGCCTGACACGTAAAATCACAATGGGACACTTCGCCCATACGCAGGCTTTGGTCTATTCCGCCAACCCCGACCGCATCAAGCGCAACCGGAGTCTCGTCCGCCCAGTAAAGGATATTTTCACCGAAATTCTGCCGTCATACAACGCTGCTGTTTTTGACAACGGGCAGGACAACACCAGTAATTGCGCCAACATTCTTGACATTCTTCCCACGTTTCCACAAGCCGATCTGATTTACTTTGACCCACCGTATTGCGACAGCCACGCGGATTACCAAGGTTTTTATCATCTTTTGGAAACATTCGTCGAATACTGGCGCGATAAGCGCTTCGTCAACGGAATACGCCGTTACGAACCGCAACGGTTCAGCGGTTTCGATAAGAAGACGGATGTTCTCGCTTCATTCGGAAAACTCGGTGAACTTTCTGCCGACATCCCGCACTGGATTCTGAGCTACAACAACCGCAGCTACCCCGGTATCGACGAATTGAAACAAATTCTATCGAAACACCGGAATGTCCGCGTGGAAGCGAAAACCTATCTGTCGGGACGGGGCGGAAAAGGAAGCGTTGCGGGAAGCAAAGAAATCATCTTCGTCTGTTCGCCGAAAACCGCTGTATTTATGCCGCCGCTTACAGCGGGAAGGGAGGACGTATGAAAGATTTCAAATACTGGGAATCTCAGTTTAAGCAAGGCAAAATGGATGCGTTCAACGCCGATGCACACGGTTTGCTCTGGCTCAAACTCAAATCAATCATTCGCAAGGATTTTGTCATCCGATTCGCCAATCAGGCGGGTGTTACGCTTAACCAAGCCCATTTGAATATGGCGTTCATTGAATTGTTCACTGCGCTGGTGGGTGATGTTCCGAAATCCGATCTTCTGCTCGATGCGTTTATCCGCGATGTTTCTACCCGTCAAATTGCAGCAACGGACATTAACCAACTTGTATCGGAACTTTACAAACTCAGGCATTTCGATTGGGGCGGGGATTACCAAAACTCTCTAGACAAGTATTTGGTCAGCCGATTCGTCAAAACCGGCAATCCGTCTTATGAAAACCTTCTTTCAAAGTTCGTCCCGGAAATTGACCCCGCCGTGCGCGGTTATGTCCTTAACAGTTGGTACAACTATTGGAGCAGTGTCCTTATTGAAAATATCTTTAAAGCGCATCCGGCTGTTTTGCCGACTATCGGCAAAGTCAAGAGTGTTGATTTTTTCATCCACGGGATACCGTTTGATCTCAAAGTCACCTTTTTTCCATCGGAGTATCTTGCGGCGGAACGTAAGGCAAAAAAGTTGCCTGTGAAATTGACTTTCCTGAAACAACAGGCAAGAGCCATCGGCGTTGCGTTCGACAAATCTGCGGACGCCAGCACTATTGAACACGAAATTTGCGAAAAGCTCAAAGACCGTAACGACGAGGGTTGTCAAAACCTTCTGGACACACTTCAAAACCAAAATCTTGCGATTCTTGGAGAAGCACAGGCGAATTCGACCAAACTTTCGAAATGGCTTTACGAAAATCAAGGAGAAATGCGGTTCGGCGCGGAGAACCGTATTTACCTTATTCTTGTCGACCCCAACGATTTCTCACTTTCTTGGAAACTCAAGCGGAATATTGATTTGTTAAGTCCGGTCATTACACGGTATCTGAATAATATTTCATCCGATGAAATCAGGCGCAAGCAAGTCGATTTTACGTTCAAAGGAAAAGCGGGGACTTTTTCCGCGCTCGCCGACACAATTTTCGTTGTTTCAAACCAATCCTGATTCAATAGCGGACCGACAAGGGCCTTCCGTCCGTCCGCCTTGCGGCTGTGTTCCTGACGCCGGTGGCGCTGACGGTGAAACAGGGTGTGATCGGCCGAAGAAAAATGTCAGTGATGCTTGACACGCAGGTCGCGTAGGGACGGGTCTTCCCTCGTCCATATAGCCAACAAACCGGGCTGCGAGATCATTGCCGGGGGACCCCTCATGAGGCGGCGGCGGCGGCGCGGCAGACGTGGGATTTTGTCCTTGCGCAGGCTGATGGGATGTGTTTCACTCTCGTCGGACACTGGCGCGGCCGCTGGATGCTGATCCGGGAGGGGCAACCGGTCATGGACAGGGCGCGAAGCCGGTTTTACGCATAGCACGGAGGCATAGCAAACCGCATATGACGAAAGATAACGTCAAATCGCTTGAATCTTGGATTTGGGATGCAGCCTGTTCCATTCGGGGCGCGAAGGATGCCCCCAAGTTCAAGGACTACATCCTTCCGCTCTACAACATTTCCCCCAGCCGCTACATCCACACCGGTGCTGCCGACGAATACCGGCCGATTGCGGAGATCGTGGAGGAATTGAACGCGCTGGAAATCGAAGCGCGGGAGACCGACAAGGCGATGAAAACCATCCTCCACAGGATCATGACATGAACGATCAGCCTACCAAATCCCAGTTCCTCATCTATCAGGCTGATGACGGAAAGACCAAGATTGATGTCCGCTTTGAGGCCGAGACGGTTTGGCTTACGCAGCAGCTTCTGGCGGAACTGTTCCAGGTGGGCGTCAACACCATCAACTACCATCTCAAGGAAATCTTCGAGAGCGGAGAGCTGGTCCCCGAGGCAACTATTCGAAATTTTCGAATAGTTCGACAGGAGGGCAGTCGCGAGGTCGCTCGCTCCATCGATTTCTACAACCTCGATGCCATTATCTCCGTCGGCTACCGCGTCAAATCCCGCGTCGCCACCCAGTTCCGAATTGCCGAAGGCCAAGCCATGCGGCGTGTGCCCATGCGCATGGCGGACTGGATTGCCAAGCTCGACGGATTTTTCACTCTCAATGATCGCGGTATCCTCACCCACGCCGGCAAGATCTCGCATGAACTCGCCCTCAGCCACGCTGAACAGGAATACGACACCTTCCACCGCCGTCGTCTCGCCGAAGCATCCAGCCAGCCGGACGACTTTGAGAAGACTGTCAAGCAACTGCCCACGGCGAAATCGGTGCGGAAAAGGAAGGGCGGCAAGGCGTGAGCGCCAAAGCAAAGGAGCGTGCAACGGAGGGCGGACATTCCTGTCCTCCCAATGGCGGGTTGGAAACCCCGCCCTCCGTTGACGGTCTGTGCGCTCTGGCTCGGCAATTGGTGCAGATCAAACTGCAAGCCGCTGCCTTGGGACTTTTCACCGATGACCGCGAACTCCTGGAATGCCCAAGTTGCGGCTTTCTGGAAGACGTCACCTTCGAAGGGTTCCTGATTACGTACAAAAAGGACGGGAAGGATCGAAGGGATTCCGGCTTGCGCTTCCGCCCAGAGGGCAAAACTTGTTTTGCCTGCCCGGCGTGCGGGACGAAGATCAAGGCGGTGATTTCATGAGCGCGGCCGTAACACGGACGAAAACACCGCAAGCGCTCGTCGCATCGGAGCGCGGACAGCCTTGTCCGCGCGTTGAAAACGAGGCGGCGGTTCGAGCGGACAAGGCTGTCCGCGCTCCCGGCGCGGGGGACGCGTTGCTCGAAACCGAAGGTCCGACAAGGTCCGACAAGGGACGGGCCTTCCATCCATCCGCCTTGCGGCTATGTTCCGGACGCCGGCGGCGCTGACGGTGAAACAGGGTGTGATCGGCCGAAGAAAAATGTCAGTGATGCTTGACACGCCGGGGCGCGGGGTCTACGCTTTGGACGGTGGCGCGATTGGCGCCGGGGTTATGTGAGCGGCCGACAGGCTGGTTTGAGGCATATCAATTATGAACCTGAGAGTAAGTCTTGAGCCCAGTGATGAAGGTGGATTCACAGCCACCGTCCCATCTCTGCCCGGCTGTATTAGCGAGGGCGATACCCGAGATGAAGCGTTGTCTAACATTCGCGAAGCAATCGAATTGTATCTTGAGCCGGTTGAGGACGACACAGCCGGCACGCCGAATGCAGAGCAACTCGAAGTTGCTGTATGATCAAGGTTCCCAGTCTACCCTATGATCGCATAATCCGTGCCCTGCAACGGGACGGGTGGGTAGTTGTTCGACAAAAAGGCAGCCATATCCGGCTCCAGAAACACACGCCATCGGACACGCTCAAGCTGACTGTGCCCGCCCATCGCCCAATCAAGCGTTCCACGCTCTCGCACATTCTGAAACAAGCGAAGATCACGGTGGACGAGTTCCTGAGGCTGACATAGTGCCGGCGTTGGGGACACTCATTCCAGTGCCGCCGCCGCCCTGCGGATGCGATTTTTGTTGGTGGGGGCGCGCGAGTATCCCTGTATTGGGAGTGTGGCAGAAAACGGGAAGAGAAGGGTTCAGGGAAAGGCGCAAAGCGCGAGGCAGCGGCGTCCCGCCGCGCCGCTGATGATGGAGATGAATAAGGGAAAGATGAAAACGGAAAGTTGAAAGCTGAAATTGTGCAAGCGCTACGCTCATTTGCATTTCCTTTTCTGCTTTCCGCTTTCCGCTTTCCGCTTTTCTCTTCACTCCCATTCGCCTGCGGCGCGGCGGGGACGCCGCTGCCCTACCCGCTGCGCGCCGATCCATTCACTGCGGCGCGCTCCCTTTTGCCTGCGCTCCCTTTTGCCTTGCGAAACCGCCCGGCCCGTGTCAAACTAACGCTGCCTTGCACAAGAAGAAAGCGCGCCCCGCCAGCCAGTAGCCAGTGTTGCACTGGCCTGACCTTGACGAAGATTTGTCCTTCCGAGGTTTACTCGAAGGCGATTATGGCCAGAACAAGGCATGCCGGACCAACGGGTGCAGGCGACGGTCCGAAACGTGCCGCGCCTGACCCGTGACGTGGATGCGTGATTTGGTGTTGAAGAACAGGAGACAGGGCGATGAAACTAGAGGCTGTTGTTGATGCGCTGGGATGCAAAGTGATCCACAAAGGCGGACGTTATGATACGACGGTTATCCGGAACGTGGTGGCCTCGGATCTGATGAGCGATGTGCTGGTGGTCGATAAGGATTCTCTGCTGCTGGTGACCTCACTGCCTTCGGACCAGACCGTCCGCACGGCGGATATCGTCGGCGCCCACGCCGTGTTGGTGGTGAACAACAAGACCCTTCCTGGCAGCATGGTCGCACTGGCCCGGGAGATGGATGTGACCCTGTTGCGCGCGCCTCAGGCTAAGTTCGAGGCCTGTGTCATGATTGGCAAGCTCATGAATCCCGCATGAAAACGATTCCCGTCAGCCCGGAGCAGTCGCCGTTGGTGATTCTCGATCTTCTGTTCAAACTGAAGATCAAGGACGTGATGTCCTCCCCGGTGATCACGGCGGCCCGGAAGGATTCCCTGCGCGCGGTCCAGCACCTGATGCGCGATAACCGGATCAACGGCGTGCCGGTGGCGGAGCGGGGGCGTCTGTTCGGCATCGTCAGTATTGACGACATCATCCGGGCGCTGGATGGGGGCTACAGTGACGATCCGGTGGAGCGCCACATGACGACCCAGATGGTGGTGCTGGAGGACGACATGCCGCTGTCTTTCGGCATCTCGTATTTTGAGAAGTTCAAGTTTGGTCGTTTTCCGGTGCTGAACAAGGAGAATCTGCTGGTGGGGATCCTGTCGAGCCGTGATGTCAGCGCCTCCCTGCTGGTGGAGTTGCACAACGAGTATCACAAGCTGGAAGCCAAACTGCCCGTCTCGGCGATTCGCGATGTCGACACCGTGGTGCGGCGGTTCCGGGTGGAGCGGTTTGATTTTGAAAACGCGGGCAAGGCGGCGCATGCGATCAAGAAAGTCCTCACGGAACACCATTATTCGCCAGCGTTGATTCGCCGGGTGGCGGTGGCTGCCTACGAGATGGAAATCAATCTGGTGGTGCATTCGCTGGGCGGAACCTTCACCTTTCACATGGATTCGGAGAAAGTGGAATTGCTGGCTGCGGACGAGGGGCCCGGCATACCCGATGTGGAGCAGGCGATGCAGGAGGGGTTCACCACGGCGAACGAGTGGATTAAGTCGCTTGGTTTTGGAGCCGGCATGGGCTTGAACAACATCCGGCGGAATGCCGATGCGTTTGACATCCAGTCGGCCGTCGGACGCGGAACAACGGTGCGGGCGACCATCCGGCTGCCGTCCGGGAAGGACGAGCCGTCGCAGCCGTCGTAACGGAGAGGTGTGATGATGAAAGGGCTTTCGTTGGAGAAACTCCGGCGTGTGGCCGACTGGCAATGCGTCCAGGACGCCTGCCCGGCAACACGGGTGGAAGCGGGTTTCACGTCGGACCTCCTGAGCGACATCATGGCCAACGCCCCGGCGCATTCGGTGTTGGTGACCCTGCAATCACATCTGAATACCGTGGCAGTGGCCTCACTGGCCGGGGTTCATGCCATCGTGCTGACCAGCGGTCGCCAGGCCCCGCCGGATATGCTGGAGGCTGCGCGACGGGAAGGCATCCTGCTGTTGCAGACGGAGGACAACCAGTATCGGGCGTCGGTCAAGTTGGAGGAGGCGTTCCGGTCCGGACCCCACGACGCATGAAATTGGATCTGCACATTCATTCCTGCGTCTCGCCCTGTGGCGCGCTGGAGATGTCGCCTGCGGCGATTGCAGGGGCGGCGGTCGCGGCCGGCCTGGACGGCATTGCGCTGACCGACCACAACACGGCCTTGAATACCCCGGCCTGCGCGGAGGCGTGCCGCCGTGTCGGCCTGTCGTTCCTGGCGGGACTGGAAGTCTGTACGGCGGAGGAGTTGCATGTCCTGTGCCTGTTCGACACGGTGGAGGTGGCTCTGGCGTTCGGTGCCGAGGTCTATGCGCAACTGCCGCAGGTGACGAACCGTCCCGATAAAATGGGGGATCAGGTCTATGTGGATGTCGATGAGCACATCCTCGGCACGGTGGACCTTTACCTCGGGACCGGCTGTGCCTGGCCTTTGACGGAGGTGTGCCACAAGGTCCATGAGCGGGGAGGGTTGTTTATTCCGTCCCATGTGAACCGGTTGCACAGCAGTCTGCTCTCGCAACTGGGAATGATTCCCGATCTGCCCTATGATGCCCTGGAAGTGACGCCGGGCTATGCGGAGGCGGGTTTTCCGGAATCGGTGTGGCGGCGTTACCCGCGGATCATGGCGTCGGATGCGCACCACCTTCGGGATATCGGCCGGCGGTTTGTTGAGGTTGACGTGGTGTCCTGCGACGTGGGGAGCCTGCGGGCGGCTCTCGCCGCCACGCGGGCGGAATGATGGGCGCATCCCTGTTTTATTGACCTTGCGATGTGGACCTGTAGGCCGCAACTCCGATTGCGGCCCATTCCAAGGCCGGAATCGGAGTTCCGGCCCACCGAACTCAAGCCTCTAATGAAACAGGGATGCGCTCCGGAATGATCGTCCGGAATAGTCGGACTGTTCATGCGAGCGGTAATGTGCAAAAATAACCCCATGCGAGAGGAACGGTTACAGGTGACGTTGGGTGGCGTCAGAGGGTCAGTGCCCGTGTCGCATCCCGACTTTGTCCGCTACGGCGGCGCGACGACGAGCGTCCTCGTCGATGCCGGCAACGCCGGCTGCCTGGTGCTGGACGCGGGAACCGGGATACGGTCTTTCCATGAGCGGCTTGCCGTAGCGGGCGCCGCGCAACCGGTGTTGCTGCTGCTGACCCATTTTCATATGGATCATCTGATCGGTCTTCCCGCCTTCGCGCCGCTTTATGATCCTGCCTGGCGCGTGCTCCTGGCGGCGCCCCTCTGCGGCGGCATGTCGGCGGGGAGGGCGGTCCGCCGGCTGGTGGGTCCGCCGTTCTGGCCGGTCCGCATCGGCGCCCGTGTGCGCAACGTGACGCTGCCCGTGCCCTGCGGCACCGTGCCCTTTCGCCACGGCCCGTTCGACGTGCGCTGGTGCGCCGTGCATCACACGGGAGGCTGTTACGCCTACCGCGTCGACGTGCGCGACACGGGCGCGTCGCTGGTCTTCGCCACGGATGTCGAGTGGGGCGGTTCCCGCGCGCGTGAACGGGCCGCGCTGCTCCGCCTGTGTCGGACGCCAAAACCCGCCGACGTGCTGATCTTCGAGGGCCCGGACGACGGCAAGAGCCGCGCGGGGTGGGGGCACAGCGCCTGGCAGGATGCGGTCCAGGTGGCTCAGACAACCGGTGCGGGCTTGTTGGTGGTGACTCACTTCTCGCCGGATGATGACGATGCGACCCTGGCGCGGCGCGAAAAGCGGCTGCGCGCCGTGTTGCCGCAGGCGCGCTTCGGACGCCAGGGCATGCGTATGATCTGGAAGGCGGACGGGAACACCCCTCGGATTGTGGTTTAGAACCGAAAGGCTGGGACGGGCATGCCGAACATCTCTTTCACGTATCGGAACGTCGCGGGCGCGCCGGAACACTATGGATCGGGCGTCATGTTCAACGCGTTGAATCGCGAGGAATTCGCGTTGTTCAACCCCGGCGTCCTGGGGCTGGGGGACATTGCGCGGGATGGCAAATACGTCCAGGCGCTGGCCGCGTTTTTCGATCTTGAGGGGTTTACCGATTTCTGCGGCCAGGTCGATTCGCATCTGGTGATCCCGGAATTCCTGACGCGGTACCTCACCTGGCTGTTCCGCGCGTTGGCCGATGAGTTCCGGGAGGGCGAGGACGGCGACACCGTGCGCCTGTGGGGTTGCCTGCCATTTTTTGCCAAGTTTCTTGGAGACGGCATCCTGTTTCTGTGGGCCACGGAGGAGTGCCGCGGGCTTCCCGGAAAAGTGAACATCGTGCAAAGCCTGTTGGCCGTCACCAACGCCTATACAAGCCGGTTTCTTCCCGATATCCGGCGGGCGGTGAGTGGTCCGCCCGGCCGTTTGCGGTGCGGCATCGCGCTCGGGCAGATCATTGCGATCGGCGGAGGGGCCGACTATGTCGGCTCCTCCATCAACGTGGCCGCGCGGCTGCAAAAGATGGGATCGTTCTCGTTCGCTGTCTCACGCCGGGGATTCGATCTGGACGAGTCCCCCGATGCCGACGGCTCGCTCCGCTCGTATCTGACACTCAAACGGACCGCCATCCGCAGCATCGGCCGCCAGGAGCTCGTCTATGTCCGCAAAGACGAATTCGCCGCACTCCGGCCGGAAGATCAGCGGGAGTTCTGCGACCCCTGATCGGCGGGGTCAATCCGTTCGTAACAGGTGTTGCGCACGGCCGGCGAGAATCCGGCGAGACGAATCTGGCGTTCGATCTCCGTTCGCGTGGTCTGTACACCGCCGCCGCCCGCGGCCCGAATGACCTCTTCACGGGAAAGGGTCCCCCCAAAGTCGTCGGCACCAAAGAACAGCCCAAGCTGGGCGACCTCGATCCCCTCGGTGAGCCAGCCTGTGGCGAGATGCTGAATCGTGTCGAGGTAAATGCGTGAAATCGCGAGGGTCTTGAGGTATTCCAGTCCGCCGGCGCGCGGCACCTGCGCGAGTTTCGTGTTGGCGGGCGAGAACGTCCAGGGAATGAAGGCCCGGAAGCCACCGGTCCGATCCTGAAGGGTGCGAATTTTATCGAGGTGATCGATCCGTTCGGCCAGCGATTCGATGCCTCCGAACATCATGGTGGCGGTTGCGCATGCCCAGGCGGTGGGCGGTCTCCATCACATCAAGCCATCCGTCGGCGGAAATCTTACGGGGGCTGACCTGCTGGCGGACCCGGTCCACGAGGATTTCCGCGCCTCCTCCCGGCAAGGAATCCATGCCCGCCGACCGCAGACGCTTCAGCGTGTCCAGAACGGTGAGGGAGTCGGCGCGTGCGAGCGCGGCGATCTCGGTGGGAGAGAGCACATGAAGGGTGATCTGCGGATGCGCCTCCCGCAACAGCCGCAGGATACGCTCGTAATCGGAGAGGCGCAGGCGCGGATGGACGCCGCCTTGGATCATCACCTGCGAGGCACCCTCCGCCACGGCCGCGTCCACGGCATCGGTGACTTCCCGGTCGGATAGCAAATAGGCGTCGGGACTGGATTCCTTCCGCCAGAAGGCGCAGAAGTCGCATTCATGCGCGCAGATGTTGGTCAGGTTGAGGTTCAGATCGAGCACATACGTGACGATACGTTCGGGGTTGTGCCGGTAGCGGACGATCTGGGCCAGGCGCCCCAGATCCTGAAGGTCCCACGCAAACAGGTCTACCCCGTCCGACGGGGTGAGCCGCTCCCCGCCGAGCACTTTCCCATGAATGCGCTTATCCATACACAACCCCCTGGTAGCAACTGTTGACTTTGACCGGCGTACGGCCCGCCCGCTGAATGAGTCCGCAGATTTCGGCTTCGGTCAGACTCTTGGGCGTATTGGCGCCCGCGGCATGGACGATGTATTCATCAAAGTAAGTTCCCCCGATATCGTCGGCTCCGAACGCGAGCCCGACTTGCGCGCCTTTGTACCCATAGATCATCCAGAGTGACTTCAGATGGGGGAAGTTATCGAGGAAGATGCGGGCGGTGGCGAGCAACCGGGAGTCGTACACTCCGGTTGATCCCCGGCTTTCAATGCCCAGTTGGGTGTTCTGCGGAAAAAATTTGAGCGGAACAAAAGCGCGGAAGCCGCGGGTTCGGTCTTGCACGGTCCGAAGCCGCTCGAGATGTTCAATGATTTCCGCATCGGTTTCGACATGGCCATAGAGCAGGGTGGCGTTGGAGGTCATCCCCAGCTTGTGGGCTTCCTCGTGGATTCGCAGCCAGACTTCGGCGGAAGCTTTGGCCTCGCAGATGAGCTTGCGCACCCGTTCGGAAAAAATTTCCGAGCCCCCGCCCGGCAGCGAATCCAAACCGGCGGCCTTGAACTCGGTCAAGACGTCGACGGAAGGGCAGCCTTTGAGTTTGGCGAAGAAGTCGATTTCAACCGCGGTAAACCCCTGGATGTGGATCGTGGGAGAAACCGCCTTGATCGCCTTGACCAGATTCAAATAATAGGCATACGGCATCTTGTCGTTGAGTCCGCCCACGAGATGGACTTCATCGACGCCACGGGCATAGACGTTGGCAACCGCTTCGCCGACAGCTTCCGGTGTGAGGGTGTACCCCTCCCCGTCTTGGCGGTAGAATGCGCACAGTTTGCACTTATTACCGCAGATATTGGTGTGATTGACATTGAAATTGTACTGGTAGAAGGCGCGATCACCCACCCACTGCCGCCGTCGCCGGGTGGCCAGTTCCGCCAGATCCATGAGATCGGCCTCACGCAACAACCAGAGAGCCTGCGCGGGGGTGATACGGCCCCGCGCCGCAACAATCTCCTGAATGCTTTTCAACATAATGCGATGGCGGCTCATAGGCGTTCCTCATCAATGAGGGCCTTGAAAACCTGCAACGCCTGACGGTGACGGTCGGTGAGCACATAGTGGAGACGGGTGAAGTAATCACGGTGGCGCGTCATATTGAAGGCGGTCAACAACGTGTCCAGATTGGCCAGATTGCGGCTGACGACCGGGGCGAGCAGCGCGCCCGCGCGGCGTGCGGTATCGTCGTCCCGTCCGACTAGAACCGCAAAAACCACCGGCAGTCCCGTCAGTCTGAGCCACGCGTCGCCGATGTCGATCAAGGTCTCGCCCGCAGCCGGCACATGGCCGAGGGCGACATCGCCAATGATGACTTCGCCGTCAACCGGCGTTGAGAACGCGGCGGCCGGAATGATCTGCGGGGATGTTCCGTAGCACCGGCGCAGAATAATTTGCGCCAGCAGATTGGAGGTGCGGGAATCGGCAGAAAGGCGCAAGGTGCGGATTTCCGATGGGGGCACGTCCGCACGAATGTAAACGGATCCGACGCTGCCGGTAGAGGCAATGCCCAGTTCTTCGACCCGTGACCAGCCGAGGGTGAGCCCCTCCTTGAGAAACGCGGCAGTGGGTACCAGAGAAGCCTCAACGTCTCCGGAAGCCATGCGAACGGCCAGCGCCGCCGGGACATCCTTGATCAGATGAACCTCCGGCGGAAGCCCGTAATGGAACGGCAACGCGTTCAAATAGCGGATCATGCCCAGCCGCATATGTCCCCCATCACCTGTTGCAGCCGGTCGCACAACGCTGTGAGGTCGTCGTCGGAGACCACCAGAGGCGGCATCACCGTCAGGACGTTGCGGTTGAGGCCGGTTTTGCCGATCAGGAACCCGTGATCCTTCATCTGTTCCAGAATGGCGTCGGTCTCGTCTATCATGGGATTGGCATCGCTGCCCAGTTCAATGGCCTGCATCAGGCCTCGCCCGCGCACGTCACGGACCCCCGAAACGGCGCGCCTGATGCCCTCGAAGCGTTGCCGCAGCCTGTCGCCTACCGTGGCGGCGCGCTGGGGGAGGCGCTGTTCCCGCAGGTAGCGCAGGACGTGTCGGGCGGCCGTGGCGGAAACCGGATTGCCCCCGGTCGTGGAGGCTCCCGGTTGCGTGTACTGGGCCGCGGGCGCGGCGTGGCGCTGTAATGACCGCCTCACCAGTTCGCTCGATGTCAGTCAGACGCAGTGGTCGCAGTTCTCCTACAAAGCCGAGGGCGAGCCGCGGCTCAATCCCCTCGATGGCTCACGCTACGGCGAACATCCGGTTGACGATTGCTGGGCCGTCCGGACCGGTTTCGAATACCTGTGGGTGCGGCCCACTACCGAAATCCCGTTCCGCATGGGCCTCTCGTGGGAACAGCGTCCGGCGGTCGGTTCGCCGGACGTCTACTGGGGGATCAGCCTGGGCAGCGGCATTTCGTTGGGCAAAGGCGAGAACAAAGTCATCATCGATGTGGCTTACACATACACGTGGGGGAGCGACGTGATGGGTACGCTGGTACCGGGACAGACGGGTAAGCTGGGCACGGATGTGGATCGGCATGATATTTATATTTCCAGCATCTACCATTTTTAGGGAGGCTCATGCAAAACCGCTTGGCACACATTCAGCTTCGGCTCACCAAGACCGTTCGACCTACTCCAAAATCAGGCAGGGCAGCGGCGTCCTCGCCGCACCGCTTAGGTTTTGCAAGAGCCGCCAGGGATCGGGAATGATGAAACGCGCGAACATAACGCCATGGCGGGCGGTCCGGCGGGTAGCCTGCGGATGCGTGGCGCTGTCGCTGGTGACGGCGTCGGCCGAGGCGCAGGCAGACGTGGGGACCAATGCCGCAGCCGTGTTCGAAACGGTACTGCGGCGCGCGGCGGAAGCTGAGCGTGCGGGGCGCGCGGCGGAAGCCGTCGCCGCGTATGAGGCGCTGCTGGAGCGCGACACGGCGTGTGAAGCCGTGGTGGCTCCACGTCTGGTCTCCCTGCACATCGGTCTCGGGCAGGCCGCTCAGGCGCTTTCGTGGGCGACGCGCGTCGCGGGCAGCCACCCCCTCCCGGCCGGCTATCTGGCCGGCGTCTATGCACAGCTTGGCCAGTTCAAGGATGCGGAGCTGGTGCTGCGGGATGCCTTGCGCAGCGAATCCGACGTCGGCAAACGTGTGACGCTGTTGTGGCAACTCGCCGATGCGCAGGAACACGCGGGCGATGCAGACGCCGCCGTCTCCGTTCTCGAACAGGCGCGTGACGTTGCGCCCGACGGCCCCGTGCGCCGGATGGCCAGTCGCCGGCTGGGCGCGCTGCAGAAACGGCTGAAAGCGGCGGATTCACAACGGGAGGCGCCTCTGCAATCCGGGTCGATAGGGGAGGGCACACCATGAAGACAGGAGCACATTCCCCGGGAGTTCAGCCGCTGTGGCGACGCGTGATACGGCACGCCGCCATGCTCAGCTTCTTTCTGGCCGCGTTACACACGTTCGGCGAAATGGCGTTTTATGTGAATGACGCCAGCAGCGGAGGAGATGTGTGGTGCACGGACGTCGGTGACGACGAGTATGACGGCCTGAGTCCGAGCACGCCGATGGCGACCATTCAGGCCGTGATCACCCGGTATAAGCCGGGTCAGGGCACGACGATTTATGTGGATGCTGGAACGTATATGCTCACGACGGACCTGGTGCTGCCCGACACCGGTCCCGGGCAACCGAGCAACGGCTGGTTCCGCCTGGTGGGTGCGGAGGGACAGACCGTATTGGATCGCCAGAATGTGCAAACGGGGACCGCCTGTCTGCGCATCGAACAGGACTTTGCCTGGGTCAGCGGGATCGTCTTCCGCCGCGCCCAAACCGGCATCTTGATCGACCCCGCAACCTGCCGCAACGCCATTCTGAGCAACAACGTCCTGACCGCCAACAGCGGCTATGCCGTCCATGTCATCAACGACCCCGCAGAGGCCGTCGGATCGGATCAGTACATCATCTGCAACACCGTGATTCACAACACGGGCAAGGGGATGAACCTGCAGGCCGACTCCGGCACGCGGCTGGCCGCGTTCACCGTCGAGCACAACACGATCTCGATCTACGGGAGCGTCGGCATCGCCCTTGGCGGTCGGAGCCAGGGGACGGTGCTGCGCAACAACATCATCACCGTCAAGGGCTCGTCGGGATGGTGCCTGATCGGCGTTGTCGCGAACGCGCTGACCAATTCGAACTACAATAACCTCTGGGCGATCAGTGGCGCGGGCGTCGCGCGTTGGGCCACGAATAACACGTATTTCTCCGCTTACACGCTGGCCGATTGGCAACAGGCCACCGGATTCGACACGTTCAGCCTGAGCCGCGATCCGCTCTATGTGGCGTCTGCCTCCGGCGATCTCCACCTGCGCAGCGCCGCCGGTTCGTGGCGTGGCAGCGCGTGGGTCACCGACAGCATGACCAGCCCCTGCATCGATGCGGGCGCCCCGGAATCGGTGTTTGACAATGAACCGTACCCGAACGGCGGGCGTGTTAACATGGGCGCCTACGGCAACACCGCGCAAGCATCGAAAAGCGCGGCTGCACGCGCCTTGTCGCTGCTGGCGCCCGGCGGCGGCACAATCGTCAGCGGCGTCGTCACCATCATCTGGAGCGCATCGGGTTCCGGGTGGCTCGCAACGGACAAGGTGCGAATCGAAGTGGCAGCCTCATCCGGCACCAACTGGACGGTGCTTGCGGGTGCGACAAACCTGCCGTCCACCGGTTCGTTTGAATGGACGCCGCCCAATCCGGCGTCCGCCAGCGCCGCGTATTACATCCGGGTTGTCTGCAACCAGGATTCATCCATTGCCGACGCCCTGACCAGCCCCGTCATCATCGCGCGCACGTCGGCCGTCTACTATGTCAATGACACCTCGACGGCGGGGGATAAGTATTGCACGACGGCCGGCTCAACCAACAACAGCGGCAAGTCGCCGAATCAGCCTGTGCTGTCGCTGAATGCGCTGTTGGCGAACGTGACTCTCGGTCCCGGCGACACCGTTTATTGGGATGCCGGGACTTATACCCAGACGGTTATCGGCGCCGCGCACAAGGGGACGCGTGAGTCCCCGATCCGGATCATGGGCGCGCACAATGCCACGCGGATCGTCCATACGGGGAGCGGGACGGACCGGCGCAGCCTCGATATCCGCGCCGACCACATCCGGGTGAGCGATCTGGTGTGCAGTTCGGCCGATATCGGCATTGCGGTCGACGCGGCCACGGCCCGCTTCGTCGGCCTCATCGGAAACACGTGCAGCAACAACACCCTCGCCGGGATTGAAGTCAAACCCCGGACAAGCGGCTCTTTTGCCGGGGGCGAATTTCTGCTGCTGCAAAACGTGGTGATCAACAACGGCGACACGGGCATCTTCTTGCAGGCTGTCATGGGTTCCGGCACCACAGACGGAAAGACGGTTTTCATCGTTGAAAACAACACGGTTTACGCGCTCACAGCGGGTATCAGAATCTTCAATGCCACTCGCGTCGGTCGCCGCGCCAATTTTCTCAAGAACAACATCGTTGAGACCACCGCCAGCGAGGGTGTCTGCATCGTGGCGCCCATTGATTCCTTCCACTACTCCGATTTCAACAACCTGTATCCCCGCGGTGGCGGCAAGATCGCCGCGTGGGAGGGTGGCGGGACGTACGACACGCTGGCGGCGTGGCGTGCCGCCAGCGGGCAGGACAAGAACAGCATTTCGGCGGACAGTCAGTTCGTCTCGTCGCAAACCGGCAATTTCCGGGTCAATGCCGCGTCGCCGTGTGTGGATGCGGGGATCAACAGTTTCTGGATGTTTGGCGCCGTCGACGCCGACGGCAATCCGCGCATTGTGGGCCGGAGCGCCGACATCGGCGCCTATGAGCTGAACCTCCGCGCGTCGGTGCGCTGCTTCCTGCAGGGGCCGTTTCTTTTCGGAACCGAAATGATGAGCACGCAACTCGGGCTCTCCGGCCTGATTCCGCTCAAGTCGCCCTATGCTGACGATCCGCGCACAGTCCCCTCAATTCCCTCGAATGTGACCGACTGGGTGCTCGTGCAGTTCCGAAAGACCCACGACGGCGCCGCCGTGCTGTCGCGCAGCGTGTTTCTCGGGAGAGACGGATGGGTGGTGGACGATGCCGGCCAGCCCGGATTTGCCCTCAGTCTGCCGGCCGACGGCGCCTACCATGTGGTCGTGAAACATCGCAACCATCTGGCCGGGATGTCGGCGGACCCCGTGCCCTTCAACAACCAATCGCTGACGTATGACTTTACCGGGACGAATGCGGCTTTCTTTGGTGGGGAGCTTGCCTGTGCGACCGTCTTCGTGCCCAACGGCACGCGGTATGCCCTCTGCGCGGGTGACGTGGACGGTGACGGCGTTGTGACGCCCCTCGATCGCGATTGGGCTCTCTGGTCGTCGCAAATCAACGCCGCAGGCTACCGCCGCGGTGACGCCGGGCTCGACGGGATGGTCACGTCGGACGACATTCCATACATCGAGGTCAATAGTGGCAAGGCCTCTGCTGTTCCCCGCGCGGAAACATGGCTCATGCCCGCGCTCCGCGTCACGCCGTCCCGCCAGACCGTGCAGACGAATGAGTCGGTGACGCTGACCGGTTGGGCGTCGACCGACGCGACCCGGTCAGGCGACGGAACTTCGGGAGTCGGCTCCCTTTCGATCGGCCAAGCCTTCCATTGGGGGTTTGCCGCCAATGCCAGCGGTGCGACACTCACGCCCGCCGATGGGGTGCAGGCGGCCTATACGGCTGGCGCGGCCACCGGCCGAACAGACATCGTGCAGGCGTGGGATGATGCCGGCGCACTCGGGCGTTCGGTCTTGGATGTCATCGGTTCGCAGGCCGCCGTCGCTGCGGGTCAGGCCGTGGTGATTGCCGGTCGCACGTCGCCCGGCGACACCCTGTGGCCAGCCACCGACTATCTGGCCGACACTGCGTATGCCACGTTGCGCTACCGCGGTTTCTCCAAGGAAAACATCCATTACCTCAGCCCGGAGCTGGATCAGGATGTGGACGGAAACGGCCTATTGGACGACATTGACGCCGAATCCACATTTGCGAATGCGGCGGCCGCATTGACCAACAGCGTGGTGGGCGCTGAGCGTCTGTTTGTCTATCTCGTGGATCACGGGGGTACCACCTCCGGCAACGGGTACTTCCGTCTCAACGCCACGGACACCATTACCGCCGTTCAACTCGACGAGTGGCTGGACGCGCTGCAGGATTCCAGCGACATCCCCGTCACGGTCCTGCTCGATTTTTGCTACGCCGGGAGTTTCCTGCTCCCCCTGAAGTATAGCGGCACCGCGACACGTATTGTGATCGCCGCGTGCGGAGAGGATGAGCCGAGCTACTTCGTGTCCGGGGGATTGGTGAGTTTCTCGGGCGCCTTCTTCTCGGGTGTGATGCTGGGATATGATGTGATGGACAGTTTTACGATGGCCACAAACGCCATGTCAACGTATCAGGCCGGCATGATGGATGACGACAAGGACGGTCTCGGCACCACGAATGACGGGATGCAGGCGACAGGCACATACATCGGTCCGACCTACGTCACGGTGGGCGATGCGCCCAGCATCGGCGACGTGTGTGGCAACCAGGTGCTGACCGAGGAGACCTCCGCCACGCTCTGGATCGGCAGCATCTCCTCCGTCCACCCGATCACCCGCGCCTGGTGTCTGATCATCCCGCCCGGCCACGATCCGGATCCCGACAACCCGGTGACCGACCTGCCCACCCTCGAGCTGGCTTATGACATCGCGGACGGCCGCTATTCCGTTACCTACGACGGTTTCACCGCTGCCGGGACGTACAACGTCACCTTCTACGTGCAGGATGAGGAGGGTAATGTTTCCCTGCCACGCCAGGCCTACATTGCGCAAATCGGCTACGACGACCGTGTGGTCCTTGTGGTTGGCGGCGACACCAGCAGTGAGATGTGGCCGGCTCTGGAATCGTTGGCCGAGTTGGCGTATGACACGTTGCGGTTGCGGCTGTTCACGCCCGATCGGATGTGCGTCCTGACGCCCTCCGGCAGCCACGACTTTGACGGCGACGGCACCAACGATGTGGCAGGGGCTGCAACCTGTGCCAATCTCCAGGCTGCCATCGGCGAATGGGCCGTGACCAACAGTACCGACCGCCTGACCGTCTACCTGCTCGGCGATGGCTTGGGCAACGCCTTCCGCATCAATACGTCCGAAATCGTGACCACCAACGTGTTTGCGGGATGGATACGCGACTTTCAGGCCACGAACCCCGTTCCCGTCACCCTCATACTCGATTTTTCGGGTGCGGGCGCCTTCCTCCCCGGGTTGGCCGACACGTCCGATTCACCCGATGTCGACCGGGTCGCCATAGCCAGTTCCTGCCCCGGTCGAGAGGCGCTCTTTGCCAATGGCGGAATCGTCAGTTTCTCGCAGTATCTGCTCGCCGGGATCATCTCCGGCGAGACGTTGGGCGACGCCTACACCAACGCCCGGCGCGCCATTCGTCGCGTCTCCGGCGGCGTGCGGCAGCGGGCGCAACTCGACGATACCCGCAATGGTGTGCCGAACGAGAAGAATAGTGACGGCCTGGTGGCCGCAGACACCTATTTGGGCTCTGCGTTTGTCACCGGTGCCGACGCGCCCTCGATCGGCTCCGTCATGCGGCCCGTTGTCCTCGCGACCCCCGGGTCGGATGTCACCCTCTGGGCCGGCGACGTGGCGGGGATGTATCCCATCTCGAACGTGTGGTGCGTGGTGACCCCTCCCGATGCGTCCCCGACGGACGACCTGCCGACAATCGCGTTGCACTGGAACGGTGACACCAACCGCTATGAGGCGGTCACCAACGCGTTTGTCCTGCCCGGTGCGTATGTGCTCACCTTTTTTGCGCGAGACACCGCCGGCGCGGTCTCCGCACCGCTGCAGTCCGAGGTGATCCTGGCCGATGCGTACGAACCGGATGACGAGGCGGGATCCGCGTCGCTCTACTACGGCGCGTTGCAAGTCCACACTTTTCTCACGGCGGCTGATGTGGACTGGGTGCGTGTCTATCTGGTCTCCAATTTCATATATGAGATTGAGACCGATCACATCAGCGAGACCTTGGATACGGTGATTGACTTCTATCGTGAAGGTTCAGACGGCACGCTCGAACTGATCGACCATGTGGATGATGAGGGCGATGCCTTGGGCGAATACACCGGCGAGGACTTTCCGGTGTCGGGCTGGTACTGGGTGCGGCTGTCACCCTATTCCGGCGGCACGAACAGCGTCGGCGCCTACACGTTCAGTATGGAGGTGCCGGCCGCCGACGGGTTGTGCAACCTGATCGTGCTCGGCGTTGACGATGTCTACACCGCCGCCCTTCCCGACGGATCGACGGCCTCGGTTGAAGGGCAGGGGACCCACGCTTTCAACGGATCGAAGACCGTGGTCTTCACGGGGCTGACCAATGGGTCTTACACGGTGACCGTGCCGGTTCCCGAAGATTTCATGTCGCGCGAAGACCCTGCTGTTCCCGATCAGATTCAGAGCCTGACAAACTTCTACTATGCCAATCCCCGGACGGTCGCCGTATCGGGGGGCTGGGTGATGGCCGGGTTCGAGTTTTTCTCGACCCTGGCCGTCACCTCCGGTGTCGTGCGTGACGCGTGGACCGGGGCGTTTCTGGGCGGGGCGCAAATCAGCTTTACCGCCGCCAGCGGCAGCCTGACCGGATCCGTCGTGACCGGCAGCGTGATGTTTACCAGTTACAGCACCCATTGGATCAGCGCGGAATCGGGTGAGGTGCCGTCCAACATCGTGCTGGGCGCATGCGACTGGGATTTGTCGGCGTCGCTCGCGGGGTATGAGCCGTATGCGTGGATCGGCGCGGTCAGCAACCAGTCCGCAGGCGCCAGCCTGGAACTGGGTGCCCTGTATCTCGTGCCGACCGACACGAACGGCAACGACATCGCCGATCTGTGGGAGGACCTGTACTTCCCGGGCGGCTTGGATCCGGACGACGATGAAGACGAAGATGGACTGGCGAATCGCGCCGAATACCAGTGTGGAACCGATCCGACGAACGCGCTCAGCGTGTTGCGGTTCCTGGGCATGCAGGTCACTACAAACGGGGCGCATCTGACGTGGAGTGTGGTGGGCGGCCGCAATTATCAGATCCTCTCCGTCACGTCACTGGTGGACACGGTCTCGATCGTCACCAACGGTCCGTGGGGGGTCGTTTACGGACAGACCGACCAGGAGTGGATCGATACCGACGCGCTCCTCGACAACACCCGATTTTACCGAATACGCCTCGACATGCCGTAAGCCTACCAGGGCAAACGCATCTAATTTTCTTTCTTTTTTACTTTATTTGGTCTATTATTCAAGCACTTTTTCCTATTCTGGCTCTCTACGCCGTTGCGAGGGGTCTGCATTCGTGGCGAAGCCGGAAAAAGCGGTGTCGCGCGGAATACCGCTTGCCACCGCACTCCAAAACGCTG
>Ga0268276_1000246_pt1 | contig 65131 bp, 72 predicted proteins | sample saktaG_4_FD_190145 | JGI IMG/M metagenome (GOLD analysis project Ga0268276, IMG submission 190145) | Saline water microbial communities from Sakinaw Lake, British Columbia, Canada - sak_2010_1_5_45m | ecosystem: Environmental > Aquatic > Non-marine Saline and Alkaline > Saline ... | reverse complement strand
GGGCAGAGCATGAGATATTCGCAAAGGCCAGTGATGCTGAAATAAGGAAATTCAAGGAGATAGTGCTTGAGTTCCATGATGGCCACCAGGACCTGAAGGAGAGGCTGGAAAAGGCGGGCTACAAAGTCAGTGTAGGAAAATTCACTTTCAACAAGAACGGGATACTGCACGCCAAGGCAACGGAAGCGGCAATTGAACATATAGCTTCAATGGGCACAGGCACCTGATTGTGCTTGGTTCTAGAATGCATGACTCTTTTAACCGAACCTTACTTCGTTATCCCTGAGGCGGACTTTGCTTTCAACAAGCACTTCCTTGCCCGCCCTTGTTTTTTGGACCAGCCCTGCCTTTTCCAAGAGGCTGACGTAATCCGCGCATTTTGTGTAAGACAGGTTGAGGCTTGAGCTGAGCCTTGTTATGCTCATTTTTCTTGAATCGGTCAATTCCAGGATCTTGAACCTGTATTCGTTTGAGATAATCCTGATTTTGCCGAACAGGGCACGCCTTTGAAGCTTCAGCGTCTTGGACATTACTCCAAACTTAGAGTAAGCTTTATATCTATGTGCAACACCATATTTGGAGTAAAGATATATACTTTGGGCCTGTGCCTGCCACCAGGCAATCGCAGGCACTTCTAGACGCAGAGGGCCAAAAATGAACAAACCACTGGCTTGGATAAGGGCTGCAGCCATTATTTTGAAAATGCGGCAGATGAACAAGCAGAGGTTCAATGACATACTGCGGGAAGCCACAATATACCTAGACGAGAGGGCAAAGGAGATACAGTTCAACGGAAGGGAGTGCAAATTCAGCCATCTTGGGAAGGAAGTCACGCTGCTTGCCTGCGAGCCTGAGATAATCGAGATATTCTTTGATGAATCGTACGGGAAGCTGGATGTGGATGGGAAGACAGTCATTGACGTTGGTTGTGCATCGGCCGACACTGCAATCTATTTGGCCATGCATGGGGCGAAAAAAGTCATTGGGTATGACTGCAGCCCGGAAGCCGTCATGTTCGGAAAACGCAACATAGCTCTGAACGGAATGGAGGAAACGATAACCATATCCGAAAGGATGGTTGCTGGCTTGGGAGAGCTGCCTGAAGCAGATGCACTCAAGATGGATATTGAAGGGGCAGAGCATGAGATATTCGCAAAGGCCAGTGATGCTGAAATAAGGAAATTCAAGGAGATAGTGCTTGAGTTCCATGATGGCCACCAGGACCTGAAGGGGAGGTTGGAAAAGGCAGGATATGCAGTAAGCGTTGGGAATTTCACCTTCAATGGAAGGAATGGCATACTGCACGCAGTAATGAAGGAATAGATGAGAGCGTCAGTCGGAATATTTCCTGTACCATTCAATGGTGGGCGCAAGGCCGCTCTCCAGGCTCCAGCCGGGCTTCCAGCCAAGCCGCTTTTTCGACTTTTCGCTTGACAGGTACTGTTGCGGTATTTCGTTGCTTGCCTTGTTTTCCACAATCGGCTTTTGGCTTGAGCCCATTGCCTTTTGGACCGCGCCCACTGCTTCGAGCACTGTGAGCGGGCGGTTGTAGCTGAAGTTGAATGCCTCTCCCTTTTCCTTGCCTGAGAGCAGCGCCTCTGCAAGGAGCAGGTTGGCAGACACTATGTCATTCACATAGGCGTAGTCACGCACCATCTTGCCGTCGCTTCGTATCACCGGTGGCTTCTTGTGCAGCAAGGCGCGTATGGTGCCGGGGATTATTCGGTTGAAGTTCAGGTCGCCCCCTCCGAAGATGTTCCCGCACCTCGTTATTCCCAGAGGCAAGCCATATGTGACTGCGTATGAGTGTGCCAGCATGTCTGCGCACGCCTTTGAAACGTCGTACGGGTGGCTTGCAAGCAATGGGTGCTCCTCGGTGTATGGCAGCTTGTCGCTTTCGCCATAAACCTTGTCTGTTGAGGCAATCACAAGCGCATGCATCAGGCGGCTGTTCCTGGCTGCCTCAAGCACGTTCCAGGTGCCCTTTATGTTGGAGTCGAAAGTTGAGATGGGGGAGCGGTTTGCAGTGCCCACTATGGTCTGTGCGCCGAGGTGGAAGCAGGCTTCTGCCTCGTATTCGTTCATAGCCCGCTCAACCAGGAAATAATCCTCCAAATTGCCGCGGATTATGTTGATGCTCTTCTCAATCCCTTCTCTCTTGAGGTAGCAGTCAGGCACTTCGTCCCTAATGATTGCCGTTACGTTTGCCTTGCGCTTGACAAGCTCTGCTGCAATGTGCCCACCAAGAAGCCCGGTGGCGCCAGTCACCAATACACTTTTTCCAGCAAAATCCATCAAAGCACCTACCAGATCTTCCAGGGCCGGATGCCCGAGTCCCACATCTTGTTCAGGTCAAGGTAGTCCTTGTAGGTATCCATCGAATGCCAAAATCCGTCGTGCCGAAACATTGCCAGCTGCTTCTTTTCCACCAGCTTCTCCAAAGGCTTGGTCTCAAGCACGCACGAATCGTCAGCCGAAAGGCAGTCCATTGCGTCTTTTTGGAAGACATAGTACCCGCCGTTGACATAATCGTAAAGCACTGGCTTTTCCACGAACTTTTCAACAATGCCGTCCTTGTCAGCAGTCACCATGCCGAACTTTGAATACGGGTGCACGCCTGTGAGCGTGGCTGCCTTGCCCATCTTCCTGTGGAACGCGATTTCGGCATCCAGGTCGTGGTTGGAAAGCCCGTCCCCATAGGTGACAAGGAATATGTCTGTGTCTATGTATTTCTCAGCCTTTTTCAATCGCGCGCCAGTCATTGCCTTAAGGCCTGTGTCGGCAAAGGTTATGGTCCAGTCCTCAGCGTCGTCCGCCTTGTGGACAATGTCGCGCCTGCGGTCGTTGAACTTGATTGTGACGTCGTTGTGCATGAGCTCGTGGCTGAGGAAGAAATCCTTTATCGCCCCGCCTTTGTAGCCAAGGCAGAGAACGAAGTCGTTGAAGCCGAAGTGGGAGTAGTACTTCATGACGTGCCATAGGATTGGCATCCCACCCACCATGACCATGGGCTTTGGCTTGTATTCAGTCTCCTCGCGCAGGCGCGTGCCCTCTCCGCCGCAAAGGATGACCACCTTCATTTTTTCCATGGCTGGCTTATGATAGGAGGAAGGTTAAAAAACTTCTCACGTTCGGCGGCTCATGCCGCCTTGCCTTCGACCCCGTGCGATGCTATCCTTTCGGCAAGGGAAACCAGCTGAGGGGGCACCCGTGCCTTGCGGCAGGCTGCACGGAGCAGGACTATATCCTCAGGCTTGAAGCTGCGAAGCGCAAGGGCTACCAGGCCAAAGAAGACCATTCCTATGCAGCCCATCACTGCGAGCAGGGCAAGGTATGCGAATTTCGCCGCGTAGCCTGAAATCTCGCCTGTGCCGATTGCGGGTATTGCCGCTGCGGCGGATGCTGCGAATGGCTTGAGGAAGATTATGAGCGCAAAGGCAACCGCCCCTGCGGCAAAGAGCTTGTAAACTCCTGATGGCGTGCTGTAGGAGATGTATTGCCTGCCATAGCGTTCAAACATCCAGGAAGACAGCAGGAAAGCCGCTGCAGAGGCAAGCGCCGCGCCTTCCATGCCAAGGATTGGGATGAGCAGGAGATTGATGATGATGTTTGCCACTGCCGCCACCACGGCAACATAAAGCTCAAGGCGGACCAGGCGCATTGCCGCAAGCGCGAGCGCGACAGGGTATGCTATGATGGAGAACATTATGCCCATTATGAAAATCGCCATTGCTGTGCCGCCTGACCGGTAGGAGCTTCCGTAAAATGCCGAAAGCATTTCGCCTGCAAATGCCATGGTGGCAAGCGCAATTGGGATGGTGATGAAAAACATCCAGCGCTGCGAGGTCTGGATGACTTGGCGCATGGCCGCGTAGTCGTTCTTGCCTGCCAGGCGCGATACTACTGGGAGAAAAATGCTGCCAAGCGCGCCTGGGAAAACCATGATTGTCAGCGCAAGCTGGGTGGCAATGGAATAGACCGCCACTGTCTCTATCGAGGTTGCCGGGTTGCCAAGATAGCCAAGAAGCACCCTGTCAGTTGACGAGAAAAACGCCCAGAGCGACTGCACGAACATCAGGGTGATGCCGAATGGCAGTATGTCATGCGTCAGCTCATTCATGGAAAGCTCACCTTTCCATTTTGTCGGGATTGCCGAGACGTTGCGGAGCACTATGGGCGTTGAGGCGAGCACAGTCACCAGGAAGGAGAGCACGAATGCCGCCGAGAGAGTGGCAAGCGTGGCGCCGAAGAAGCTGAAAAGCGCCACGGTGAGCACCAGCTTTGTGATGTTTTGCACGTTGCCAATGAACTGGCAGGACTTGATGTCCCCCCTGCCCTGCAGATAGCTTGTGCTGACCTTGAGGAGGTTTTCAAGCACGATATATGCCGCCAGGAGGCGCAGGCCCTCTGCAAGGCCGGCGTTATTGTAAATCTCGCCCAAGGGGCCTGCCAGCAGGAAGATTACGAAGAAAAGCAGTATGCCAATGGCGGCATTGGTGACATAGCTCACCTTGAGAAGCCCCATTGCCCTGCCCCAGTCGCGCCTGCTTTCAAAAAATGGGATATAGCGCGTGAGCGAGGCTGGGAGCCCCAAGTCGCGCCATATGCACAACAGACCGATTACAGAAAGCGAGAGGTAGAACAGGCCTATTACTTCCTGCGAAAACGCGCGGGCAATGTAAATGGCATATGCGAACGAGACAAGCTTGAGCGCGATGGTGCCAATGATGCCCCAGAAGCTGCCCCATGCCACCTCGCGCGAGTGCTCGAACGCTTCGCTGCCCTCTTTGCCCGCCGAAGGCGCCTTGTCTTCCCAGCCAGCCATGGATGTGGATGTGCCAGATATCTATAAAATGGTATTAGGAAGAATTGCTATCTGGTGTTTGAATGGAAGCCAAGCCATCCGACTTGACCGCAGTCATCCTTGCCGGAGGGTTGGGCACGCGGCTGCGCCCAATAACGGAAAAGGTGCCAAAGCCGCTGGTGATGGTGAAGGGCAGGCCTTTCTTGGACTACCTGCTGGAAAGAATCGCGCGCATGGGAATAAGGCGCTGCCTCATCCTCACAGGCTACAAGGGCAAGATGATTGAGGAGCACTGCGGCAGCGGAAAGAAGTGGGGGCTTGGAATAAGCTACTCCGAGGAAAAGGGGCAGCTTGGCACTGGCGGCGCGCTGGTGAATGCCGCGCCCATGCTGGAGACCGCAGCGCTTGTGCTCAACGGCGACAGCTACCTGGACATTGACGCGCGGGCGTTCTACTCCTTCCACTGCATGCGCGCAGCGCAGGCAACCGTCTTTGCAATGCAAGGCTCGCTTGAGGCAAGGGGCGAGGTGGTGGCTGACGAGGCTGGCTGCGTGGAATCTTTCCACGAAAAGAAGTCCAGCGGCTTTGGGCTTTTCAACACAGGCGCATACATAATCGAGAAGCGCGCCGTTGACTTTCTTGCTGCGCGCGTGGCTAAGGGAAGGCTGCCTGCGGCGTTTTCAATGGAACACGACGGCTTCCCGCTCCTGGCGGAAAAAGGCTGGCTTTTTGCCTATGTCGGCAATGGGAAGTTTTTGGACATGGGCACCTTCAAGTCGCTGGAAGAGGCAGGGAAAATACTTCCTTGAAGAAAAAGGTCAGGCAAACTCGTTCTCAACCATTTCGCAGATTGTATGGATGAGGAGGATGTGCATCTCCTGTATGCGCGGCGTGACGTCAGAGGGCACCTTGAGCACGATGTCTGCCGCGCTGTCAAGCTTGCACTCCTTGGCACCCACGAGAGCTGCGGTGACTGCGCCTCGCGCGCGGGCAGCGTCCATTGCCGCAACCACGTTTGGCGAGTTGCCGCTTGTTGAAATGCCGATTGCAATGTCTCCTTTTGAGGCAAGCGCCTCAACCTGGCGCGCAAAGGTGCGCTCATGGCCATAGTCATTGCCGATTGCTGTGAGTGCGGATGTGTTTGTGGTAAGCGCGATTGCAGGAAGCGCGCGCCTCTCGTTCATATAGCGGCCAACGAATTCTGCCGCCATGTGCTGCGCGTCGGCAGCAGAGCCGCCATTGCCGAAAATAAGCAGCTTTCCCCCGTTCTTGAAGGAGTGTGTTATTTTTGAGGCGAGCTTTTCCGCCGATGCACGAAGCGCCGGGTCTGACTGCAGCTTTTTTGCAGCCTCGATGTGCTCCGATATCCTTTGCTTCAGCAAGTCGTCCGCCATGAAACCATCCCCTCTAAGTCAAAGTCAAAGTTCACCAGATGTGCGCCGTTCCTGTCCATGGCGTTCATGATGCGCTTGCGGTCGGCCACGTCGGAAATCACGAACATGAAGCCTCCGCCGCCTGCCCCGCAAAGCTTGCCGCCGTACGCCCCGTTCTCCTTTGCCACATTGTAAAGCTTCTCAATCTCTGGCGAGGAAACGCCTGGCAGGCGCTTTTTCTCAAGCCAGGACAGGTGCAACAGCTCGCCCATGGTCCTGGTGTCGCCGCAGATGAGCGCGTCGCGCATGCCATATGAGTAGTCGCGTATCTTCTTGAGGTATTCCACGCTCTCCCCGCCATTTTTTATGTCATCCTCCTTGACCCTTTCGATGTCGTGCGCAAGCTGCTTTCTCGGGTAGGGGGTCTCAAAGAGCATCATGGAAGAGTGCCACTCCGCAGCAAGGTCCTCCTCAAGCCTCAATGGATAGGCGCTTATGCCGTCTTTCTTGAACTCGATGAAGTTGAAGCCGCCGAAAACCGCGGCGTATTGGTCCTGGTAGCCGCCTGGCCTGCGAAGCATGACCCGCTCTGCGATGTATGCCTGGCTTGCGAAGTTGTGCCTGTCCATCATTGGCTTGCCGGCGGCATTGGACATTGCGGCAAGGAGGGAAACCAGAAGGGCGGACGAGCCTGCAAGCCCGGAGTTTTTCGGCGCCATGGAGTGCACCACTATCTCGTAGCCGTCCTTGGGCGACAGCCCTGCCGCTTCCATCGCAGCCTTGACAACGTCCACGTTGGTCTTTGTGTTTTTCCCGAACTCAAGCTCAGTGCTGTCAATGTCACGTGTAATGCCCCAGTCGTGCGAGATGATGCGGGTGTGGCTAGCGCTGTTTGGCGTCATCTTGGTGTATGAGTAGAGGTTGATTGCCACATTGAGGACTGCGCCTTTGTTGAACTCAAAGAACGAGGGAAGGTCGCTTCCCCCTCCACCTATGCCTATGCGCGAGGGCGCGCGTGCTTTTATTGCCACTTTTTCCATGTACAGGATATCAAATAAAGCCTTTTTATAGGTTGAGCATGGAAATTAACATTGAGGAGGGGACGAAGATGAGCAAGGAATTTTCTGACGAAGTGGAAGCGGCGCTTTCTTCAATGGCCAAGAAGGGCACGCGCGTTTTAGTTACAGGCGGCTCGGGCTACTTGGGCTCCATACTCACCGAGATGCTCGTGGAGCGCGGATTTGACGTGACTGTGGTTGACAGCCTTGCATACTCCCAAAACACGCTGTTCAACCTGTTTTACAGCGGCAAGCTGAAGTTTGTGCTCGGCGATGTGACGAATGAAAAGTTCATGGAAGGCTTGCTTTCAAAAGGAGGCTATGGCTACATATTCCCGCTTGCCGCAGTGGTGGGCTTCCCGGTGTCCGAGCAGAAACCCGAGGTGACGTGGCTGATAAACCACGCCTCAATTCTCACCATAATCAGGAGCAGGAAAAAAGGCGCGAGGATTATCTTTCCCACCACGAACTCAGGCTATGGGGTAACCGACGGGAAGAGCGAATGCACAGAGGACTCGCCCCTGAACCCGATTTCAACATACGGGAAGAGCAAGGTGGAGGCTGAAAAGGCAGTGATGGCATCTGGCGATTCGATTTGCTTTCGGCTTGCCACGCTGTTTGGCTTTTCGCCGCGCATGAGGACTGACTTGCTGGTCAATGACTTTGCCTACAAGGCGGTGAATGAAAAGGCAATCATACTTTTCGAGCGCAAATTCAAGCGCAACTTCCTGCATGTGCGCGACGCTGCGCGCGCATTTTTGTGGTCAATGGTGAACTGGGAAAGCATGAAGGACCAGACGTACAATTTGGGCCATCCGGACTACAATATCAGCAAGGACGATCTTTGCCAGCTCATAAAAAAGCGCCTGCCTGCCCTGAACATCTTCTATGCGGAGATTGGGAGCGACCCGGACAAGAGGAACTACGTGGTGTCAAATGCGCGCATCCTTTCCACCGGTTTCACCTTCAACTACCCGCTTGAGGCAGGCATTGAGGAATTGGTGAGGGGCTACGAGGCTTTCAGGGACTACCGGTTCAAGAATTATTGATGGTGCTCGCATGAAGATACTTGTAACCGGCGCCACTGGTTTTTTGGGCAGCCACCTTTGCAAAAAGCTTGATGGCGAGGGCTTTGAGGTTGTGAAGCTTGGCTCGCGGGATTGCGATTTGACAGTGGATGGATCCCTCTCAAAGGCGCTTGCAGGCAGGAAAGGGGATTTTGACAGGATAATCCACCTTGCCGCCTGGACGCAGGCAGGCGACTTTTGCCTCAAGCACCCCGGCGAGCAGTGGCTGATAAACCAGAAGATAAACACCAATGTGCTGTCCTATTGGAAGGATGAGCAGGAGCAGTCAAAGCTCCTGTTCATGGGCACCAGCTGCTCGTATGACCCTGCGCTTGCATTGCGAGAGGAGAATTACATGGCAGGCGTGCCGATTGACAGCCTGTTCACCTATGCAATGACCAAGAGGATGCTGTACGCAGGCGCGCTTGCCCTGAACAGGCAGTATGGCATGAAATACCTCTGCTTTGTGCCCTCCACTCTGTACGGCCCTGGCTACCACACTGACGACCGGCAGATGCACTTCATATTCGACCTGATAAGGAAAATAATCAGGGGAAATCTTTTTGGGGAGGAGGTTGTGCTTTGGGGGGATGGCAACCAGAAGCGCGAGCTTGTCTACATTGCTGATTTCACATCTGCAATGATGGCGCTTGACGGGCGCTGCGAAAACGAATTGATAAACATCGGGGAGGGCCAGGAGCACACCATAAAGGAATTCGCAGGCATGATATGCGACGAGGTCGGCTATGACTTCTCAAAGATTCAATTTGACGCCTCGCGCTATGTGGGCGCAAAGTCAAAGTGCCTGGATATTGGGAAGCTGATGAAGCTTTACCCGGAATACCGGCCCACGCCGCTGAAGGCAGGGCTGGGGGCAACCATAAAATGGTTCATGCAGCAAGCTTGGAAAAAAGGATGATTTGATGATTTGCAGAGTATGCGACTCGGAAAACCTGGAGCTGGCCCTTGACCTGGGGCAGCAGCCCTGGGGCAACAATTTTTTGACCCCGGAGCAGGTGGGCAAGGAGCCATTCTACCCATTGCACGTGGTGTTCTGCCATGACTGCAGGACGGCGCAGCTTGACCACACTGTCAAAAAGGAGATTATGTTCGGCAACCACACTTACCTTTCAGGCATGACGCGCACGCTTGACAACCACTTTGAGAAGGCGGCGCGCGAGGTGGATGCCAGGTTCTTTGCAGGCAGGAAGGAAAAGTCCGTGTTTGACATTGGCTCGAACGACGGCACGCAGCTCAAGCACTACAAGGAGCTGGGCTATGAAGTGCTTGGCGTGGAGTCATCGGTGAGGACTGCGAAAATTGCTAATGAAATGGGCATAACCACGCTGAACAAGTTCTTCAACCTGGAGGCTGCGCGCGAGCTGAACAGGAAGTTTGATGTGATAAACGCATCCGGCATATTTTTCCACCTTGAGGAGCTGCACTCAGTGACTGACGGTATCAGGGAATTGCTTGCAGACGACGGGGTTTTTGTGGTGCAGTTCATATACATGAAAACCGCAATGGAAAACCTGGCTTTTGACCAGATATACCATGAGCACCTGCTCTACTACACGCTTGAGACCATTGAGAAGCTGCTGTCCAGGCACGGCTTGTCGATGTTTGACGCCTACCTGTCGCCCATACACGGCGGCTCGATAATGGGCTTTGTCACGCACAAGGAAAAGGCGAAGAAAAGCGAAAGGCTGCAACGCATGCTTGAGGAGGAAAAGGCTGCGCAGACAAACGAGTTTTCCACCTACCTTAAATTTGCAAAGGATGTGGAAACCCTGAGGGCGCGGGAGCTTGAGTATCTTGGGGCTGCGAAAAAGGCAGGCAAGACAATCTACGGCTTTGGCGCGCCTGTCAAGGGCAACACGCTTCTGAACTACTTCAAGACAGGCACAAAATACTTTGACTGCCTCGTGGAGAAAAATCCCCTGCGCAAGGGGCTTTTTTCCCCAGGCATGCACATACCGATTGAGCTTGAGGGCGAGCTTGAGAAGCTTCCGGACATTTATTACGTCCTTGCCTGGAATTTCAGGAAGGAAATACTTGAATTGAACAAGTCGCTGATTGAACGTGGAGTGGAGTTCCACTTCCCGATAACACCAAAGGGATGAAAATGAAATTGTTGATAACCGGGGCGAGTGGCTTTATTGGAAGGGCGCTTTTGCCCAAGCTGAAAAAGGCAGGGCATGAGATAATCGCCCCTTCCAGGCAGGAATACGACCTGCTGGAGCAGGACAGGGTGCGCGCGCTTTTCCGAGACGTGCGGCCAGATGCGGTTATCCACCTTGCTGCGCGCGTGGGCGGCATAATGGCGAACAAGACATACCCTGGCGAGTTTGCCTACCAGAACATGGGCATGAACACCATATTCCTCGAGGAGGCGCGGCTTGCCGGAGTGAAAAGGCTCATTTACTCTTTTTGCGGCTGCTCGTTCGGCAAGGACTCCCCCAATCCCATAAAGGAGGAATACCTGTTCAGAGAGGGAGGGCTGCCGGACGAGAATGCCATGTTCTACTCGCTTGGCAAGGCGGCAAACCACCTCCAGCTCGCGGCATACCGCAGGCAGTACGGGGTGGACTGGGTGTCCCTCATCCCGGGCAATGCATACGGACCGTTTGACAATTTCTCCGAGAAAAACTCGCACGTCATCCCAGGCCTGATACGCCGCATCCATTTTGCAAAAGAAAGGGGAGACAAGGAATTCGTTGCATGGGGAAGCGGAAAGCCGGTGCGCGACTTTGTCTATGTGGATGATGTGGCCGAGTCGTTCGTGCTTGCGCTTGAGCGCCACCATGAGGAGCTGCCCATCAATGTCTCGTCTGGGGTTGGCGTGAGCATAAAGGAGACCGTGGAGGCTGTGGCTGATGCGGTTGGCTTTGAAGGCAAGATCAATTGGGACTCGACCAAGCCGGACGGGCACATGGAAAAGGTATTTGATGTCTCGCGCATGCACTCCGTCCTGAAGTTTGAGCCCAAGGTGGGGCTGAAGGAAGGGATAAAGAAGACTTACGATTGGTTTGTGAAGAACCAGGGAAATGCGCGCCTCTAGGGGGTTTGCTTCATGAAGATCGGAATAATCGGCTGCCAGGGGTTTGTGGGCTCTGCTTTCTGCAGCGTTTTTTCCCAAGGCAACCAGCATGAGGTGGAAGGCATTGGCCGCAGCAACCTGCACCTGATGAAAGGCGCCAGGTTTGACATTCTCATAAATGCAAACGGCAACTCAAGCAAGAGGCTGGCTGATGCCGACCCGAAAAAGGATTTTGAGATGAATGTTGATGCCACTGTGGGCTTCCTGGAAGACATTGCCTGCGAGCACTACATCCACCTTTCCACTGTTGAGGTTTACAGCGACAAGTCGCAAAAGGAAGCCACGCGCGAGGATGCTGCTATAGACCCTGCCAAGCTTTCCAACTACGGCTCATCCAAATACTCCGGCGAATTGGCTGCGAAAAAGCATGCAAAGAGCTGGCTCGTTCTGCGGCTTGCAGGCATGGTGGGCCCGGGCATGAAAAAGGGTCCGGCATACGACATATTGCACGACGGCAAGCTATACCTTTCTGAAAAATCGCGGCTGCACTTCATGGACACGCGCGAGGTGGCGCGCATTGCAATGCTCCTTTGCGAAAAGGGAAAGTGGGGCGAGACTTATAATGTGGCGGGAAAAGGCTCGCTTGAGCTTTTGGAGTTTGCAAGGATTGCCGGCGTGAAGCTTTCGTCCTCTGGCAGTGAAAAGGTGCTGTTTGACATATCAACGGAAAAGCTTGAGCGCGAGGTTAAAGTTATGCCATCAGAGGAAGCCGTGCGCGCATTTGCTGATGAATGGAAAGGGGGAAAACAATGAGATTTGACGGTTTTGGCTTGCTGGACGGCTTTGAAGACGAAAGGCACGGCAGGCGCAGCATTGTGGTTTTCAGCCCTGTTGGCAACAGGGCGCAGCTTGAAGCCTTTGTGAGGCATGTGAAAAAGCTTGGCATTGGCAATGAGGCGGACTTTGCCTTTCTTTTCCGCAAGGGGCTGTCGGCCCCAAAAACCGGGCTTTCAGAGCTTCGCTTTTTTGAGAAAACCCCGCTTGGCACCTCGGGCTGCTTTTTCGCAGGCCAGGCGCTTTGCCATTCTTTAGGCTACAAGACCATTGTGGTTGCAGACCTGGATGCTTTTTTGGACTCGCGCAGGACTTTTGGCTCGATGGTGAGAATGGCTGGTGAAGAGAAGTGCGCAGTGGTGCCGCTCTCGCGCGCGCCAGGCAAACAATTGGCGGCTGGGAATTACTTTGTGATGAACCAGTGGGGAGTTTTCCCGCGGGAGGTTTTTGACGAAGCCGGTTTTGCCATCCCCTACACCTGCAGGGGAGGAGAGGACTGGGAATTTTCCCAGCGGCTCAAAAAGCAAGGGAAACTTGAGGTTTACAGTGAAGGGAGCGCATGCCACCCAAGGGCAGGAAGCACAGTGTACCACAAGATGGCAAACGGGGCAAAGTTCTACCCATACGTCTCCGGGCTTATGTTGGCTTTCCTTTTCTCATCCTCCTACCTGCGCTACCTTGCGTGGTGGCTCTACTACTCATTCATTGCGGATTCCTTTTCAGACCCGCAGATGGCAGAGGCAGTGCAATGCAGGCGGCCTTCTGTCGCCTCGGCAAAGCAGGGGCAGCCCCCAAGGGTTTTGATAAGGAAAGCCTCGGCAAGCGTTCCTGTGCCTTCGCGCGCAATTTTCATCCCAGCCTCGCTTTTGCAGCTGGCATTTTTCAGCAAGGCAGCATATGGGCAGGAGGAGGTGCTGCTGAAAATGCCACGATGGCATCTGTGGCTTGGCATGGCGTGTGCCGCGCTGCTTTCCCCCTTGAGGCTGGTGCAGGGAATTGGGGCTGTGCTGGCATGGCAGAAGGAGAGGAAGAATTACCCTTACCCAATAATGCCCTCTGGCGTTGGAAAGGCGGCGAAAGCATACTTGAAGCAGCTAAAGAAAGCAGCTGGCAACTAGAATTTTGAGAAAAAGGAATCAAACGCGCTGGCAGCATACTCCCGCATTTCCTGGCTTATTCCTGGGTAAACGCCTATCCAAAACGCGTTTTCAAGCAAATAGTCCGAGTTTGCAAGCTCCCCTGCCACGCGGTAGTTCTCTCCTTGGTAGGCAGGCTGCCTTACAATGTTCCCGCCAAACAGCATGCGCGTGTGCACTCCCATGGACTCAAGGTGCGTGACCAAGTCATTGCGCTTGAATGGCGCGTCGCCTTTTACAATGACTGTGAATCCGAACGGGCTTGGGTCTGTGCCTGGAAGCGAAGAGGGCATGCGCAGGAACCGCCCGTGCTTTTTCAGATTGTTAAGGTAGAAATTGAAGTTTTCCTTGCGCAGGCGTATGAACTCGTCCGCTTTTTTGAGCTGGGAGACCCCGATTGCAGCCTGCATGTCGGTTGCCTTGAGGTTGTAGCCAATGTTCGAGTAAATGTACTTGTGGTCATAGCCATAGGGCAGGCCCCCCATCTTCCATCCAAACCTTTTTCCACAGGTGTTGTTGCACCCTGTCTTGCACCAGCAGTCGCGACCCCAGTCGCGGAACGATTCTGCCGCGCGCTTCAGCAGGTCGCTGTTGGTGAGCACTGCCCCGCCCTCGCCGGTGGTAATATGGTGCGCAGGGTAAAAGCTCAGGGTGGCTATGTCGCCAAACGAGCCAACAGGCTTGCCGTTCAAAAGCGAGCCGAACGCATCGCAGCAGTCCTCCACCAGGAACATGTTGTTTTCCTTGCAGGCTTTGGAAAGCCTTTCCGCGTCAAACGGGTTGCCCAGCGTGTGCGTGAGCACCATTGCCCGTGTCTTTTTGGTTATCGCCTTTTCTGCCTTGGAAGCGTCCACATTGCCAGTCTCAATGTCCACATCGACAAAAACAGGGACAAGCCCGTTTTGGAAAATCGGATTGACAGTGGTCGGAAACGACATTGCCGTTGTTATGACCTCGTCGCCTTTTTTTAGCCTGGAGTCCCCAAGGAACCTGCTGGTCAGAGCTGAAACCGCAACGAGGTTTGCAGACGAGCCGGAATTCACCATGCAGGCGTGCTTCAGCCCGAAGCGCGCTGCAAGCCCTGACTCGAACTGGTCATGAAACCGCCCTGTGGTCAGCCAGAAGTCAAGCGAGGCATCCACCAGGCTGCACAAGTCTTCCTCGTCGAAAACTTTGCCTGAGACTGGCACCTGCGGCTTTGCCTTGTCAAAGCTCGGCCAGCCATTTGCCCGCGTGCGTTGGAACAACGCCACTTTGGCAAGTATTTCCTTTTTCAATGCTTCCAAATCAGGTGCCATGCAATCAATCCTTGCCGAAAACGTCCTTGAAAAGCGGGTGCGCGAGGTCGCGAGGGGATATTGTGGGTTGTAGATTGCCAATTGGCCATTTTATGGCAAGCGTAGGGTCGTCATACCTTATGCCAAGGTCTGAAGCCAGGTCATATTCCTCATCCGCATAATACAGGACCTCGCTGCCATTCTCAAGGGAAAGAAAGCCGTGCGCAAACCCCTTTGGGATGTAAATGCCTTCTGACTGCTTGCCATGCAGCATGGCGCCTTGCCAGCTGCCAAATGTCGGCGAGTTTTCCCTCAGGTCCACAATGACGTCGAAAATCCTGCCGCGCATGCAGAAAACCAGCCGCGACTGGGAATTGGGGTGCATGTAGTGCAGCCCCCGCAGCGCTCCTGCGCGGTTGATGGAGAAGAACGATTCTTTTGCCTGGAAGCCAAGTGCGCGGGCAAGCTCGCCGTCAAGCGGCTTGGAGAATGTTCCCCGATCGTCCTCCATTGCAAATGGCACGACATTAACTGCGCCTTTGAGGCTGAGATTTTCGAGCTTTGCTTTCATGCGGAGACCTCACACACGGCTTTTTATGCGCCCAATCCTCTAATAAGACTTGCGCCTGGTTTGCGCTGCCTGTTAATGCTTTCGTCTGATGAGAGCGGCAATGCGCCTGGCATATTCCTTCTCGCGCCTATTGTTGATTTTGTAGAATGACTGGTAATCCGAGTAGGCCTGCAGTGCGCTTTTCTGGGAATAGCCCTTCAGGATCCTGTTTGCGCATGCAACCAGGTCGTCAGATGCCACAATGGAGGGCGCGAAAAACCCGTTTTCCTCAAATGTCCTTTTTGTGAATTCCGTGGTGGCAACCACGCAGCCGTGCCTAAGCGCGTCAAACACCTTGGTCTGCAGCCCTGCGCCATACCAGACAGGGAGAATGCATACCTTGGAGCGGGAGAGGTAGCCGTCAATGTCATTCACCATGCCAAGCGGCTCGGCGTTTGGCGGGAATGATATGCCTTGCGGCAGGTTGGGGCCAATGATTTTGACCTTGCCCTTTATTTTGCCAAGCCGGCCTGCAATCCGTTGGAGCCCGTCCCTGTTCGGAGGGTGCTCCCACCTGCCAAAAAGAGTGGCGCTTATGTCGCGCCTGCTGCTGCTTTTTGGAAGCGGAGGGTCACGGCCCTGGCTCAGCACGAAAATCTTGCCAGAGTCGGACGGGCGGCTGCTGGCGTCTGATTTTGACACATAGGAGAGCAGGTCATAATTCCTGAAAAGCACGCGCTCTATGATGGCATACAGCGGCAATTGGATTGCGGCAAGAAGGAATGCCACCGGCGAGTGCGAGGCGCGCCATTTTGACAGGTAATAGCGGGAAAAGGAATCCAGCTGGTAGCCTGCCTTTACTTTTGCCTTAAGGCCGCGCAGCGCAAATGTCACGTCCATTGAGTGGAGTATGACTGCGTCTATCTTGTTCTTGCAGATGTATTCCTGAATTTTGCCTTGCGCAGACCTTATGCGCGCCATGGCCTTGAACTGGAGCGGGAAAAGAAGGGAGGATGGGTCTGCGGAAAGCCTTCGGCAGTCTATTTCGCTGTAAATTATGCCCTTGGGAAGGCTGAACAGCATCCTTTTTTCCACCGGGCCGCACCTGGCAAGGATGAAATGGACTTCTGATCGCTTTGAAAACTCGGCAAGGTTGTAGTACAGGCTGCGCATGCCGCCAAGCTTGGTCGGCAAAAGCGTTGATATGAAAAGCACTTTTTCCACACGACCCCCGCGATAAAGGCTCGTTGCGAATTTATTAATTCATGCCCTGGTTCCCGCGCAGGGGCGCCGCTGCGGGGCAGGCAAAGGGCTGTGAACCACCCACGCCCGAAGGCGTCCTCTTTTTCGGCGAACCTGAAAAGGTCCCTTCGCGCAAAGCGCGAAGAAGGGGCTTCTTCCCACCGAACAATCATCGCGGAACGATACGCTTTTGCCCGGGCGTGCTTTACGAGAAACGGCAATTCCTGTCGCAGACGTTCTGATACGTATCCGCAGAAAATTACTTATAATCCTTTGCAGACCTCCGTGCCGGTGGTTTTTCCAGGAAAAACCACAGAAAATGTGCCCACTGGGTTTGGCAGGCACCAACATTCTTAAGCAAATAGGCACAAATTTTCTGAGAGGGAGACGAATGCAAATCACAAAATGCAGGATATGCGAAAGCTCAGGCATCCACAGGTTTTTGCAGCTTGGCGCCACCCCGCCTGCAAACAGCTTTGTAAAGCCAGAGGATGCTGCCTCGGAGGTCTCCTTCCCGCTTGAGCTTTTCCTGTGCTCTGACTGCGGGCTGGTCCAGCTCGGCTACACTGTGCCGCCTGAGGCGCTTTTCAGGAATTACCTTTACTTCTCCTCCACGTCCGAAACGCTCAAGAGGCACTTTGCCGCCCTTGCTGAGGAGATAATGCAGCGGTTTGTAAAGCCAGGCGGGCTGGTTGTGGAAATTGGCAGCAATGACGGGGTGCTGCTGAGGAATTTTGCAGGTAAGGCGGCAGTTGCCATTGGCTTTGAGCCTGCGACAAACGTGGCAGAGGTCGCACGCGCAGCAGGCGTGGAGACCATCAATGATTTTTTCAACTCGTCAACCGCTGCAGCGCTCCTTGAGGAAAAGGGGCCGGCTTCCGCAATAGTGGCTACCAACGTGTTTGCCCACATAGCTGGCCTGAAGGACCTTGTGAAAGGAATGCAGCTCCTGCTTGGCAAGGACGGCGTGGTGATAGTGGAGTTCCACCACCTTGCCAGCCTTTATTCGCACATGGAGTTCGACTCGATATACCACGAGCATTTGTGCTACTACTCCATGAAGCCCATACAGAATCTGTTTGGCTTGTACGGCATGGAAGTTTTCGATGTGAAAAAAATCACCATCCACGGGGGGTCGCTGAGAGTATATGCCCAAAAAATAGGCGCAGGCCGCCCAATAAGCCCTGAAGTGCAGAAAATCGTGGACGAGGAGGAAGCCATCGGGCTTTACCAGCTGAAAACGTATGAAAGGTTTGCAGGCGACATTGCCGGCCTTCGCGATGAGCTTTTGGCGCTTCTCAGGAAACTAAAGTCCGAGGGCAAAAGGATAGCCGGCTATGGGGCGCCTGCAAAATGCACCACGCTTTTGAATTACTTTGGAATTGGCCCTGATTTGGTGGAGTACATTGTGGACAGGGGGGCTGCAAAGCAGAACAGGCTGGTGCCTGGCGTGCATATACCCATAGTGGGGCCTGAGAAGCTGCAAAGCGACAGGCCAGACTACCTGCTGCTTCTTGCCTGGAACCTTTGTGATGAGATAGTGGGGCAGCAGGAGGAATTCAGGAAATCTGGCGGCAAGTTCATAGTCCCGATTCCAAAGCCAAGGATAATCTAGGTGGCGCCATGCTAGTGCTTGTGACAGGAGGCAGCGGCTTTGTGGGCTACTATCTGTGCGAGAGGCTGCTTCGCGCAGGGCACAGTGTGGAATACACCTATTTTTCAAACCCCTGCCAAATCAAAGGCGCGCGCGGGCACAGGGCGGACGTGTGCTCAAAAGAATCCCTTGCGCAGCTTGGGGGCGCCAAGTATGACGCCATAGTCCACTCGGCAGCGCTTACCAATGTGGATTTGTGCGAAAAAGACCGCGCTTTGGCGCACAGCCATAATGTGGAGGGGACTGCAAACGCGCTTGGGCTGGCAATGAAACATGATGCGCTTTTTGCCTATGTCTCAACCTCGCATGTTTTCCCGGCCTCGGACAGGGCATACAAGGAAAGCGACAAGCCGGACCTTGAGCTTGCCCCGAATTACTATGGAAGGACCAAGCTCGAGGGCGAGATGCTGATACAGGAGTCGGGTGCGGCGCACCTTATCCTCAGGATAGACCAGCCGTATTATTGGAAAAAGGAATGGCATAAGCACAACACTGTGACGCGCACGCTTGAGAGGCTGCAAACCTCAGGGAAAGCGACAGAAGTGGAGGACTGGTTCAACTGCCCCACTTTTGTCCCCTCGTTTTGCGACCTTGCCGCAAGCCTGATGGAAAAGGGGCACACCGGGATTTTCCACGCAGCAGGGCCTGACTTTGCATCCAGGCTGGAGTGGGGAAGGAAGACTGCCATGGTGTTTGGCTATCCTGAGGAAAGCATTGTGCCCATAACTTCCGCGTCGCTCAACCTTCCAGTGGTGCGCCCGAATGTCAGGCTGGACTCAAGCAAGGCGTACGGAATGGCAGGAGTGGAAAATGTTGGCCTTGATGCCGGCCTGGAAAGGATGCTGAAAGAACGGAAGGAATAGCTGCTAAAAATCCGTTTTCTGCAGGCTGCTTTTCTCCATCTTTTTCCCGTCAAGGCACATGTCGTAAAGCTCAAGCGCGCTGGCGCGGGGCTTGCCAAGCACGCGGCTCCTGAAAATGTCAAATGCCTGGTAGAGCCAGTGGTAGGGGATTGCACGGATGAACAGGATTTTCCTGAGTAGGAAGAGCCATGCGCGGCAAAGTCCAATGGGATATTCGCGCTCAACTAGGGTTATGTTTTTTTGGACTTCTGCTATTTCCTGCGAATAAATGCGCGGGTGCATGTGGGTGCGTATGCGGAGCAGATGGTTGGCGGCAGACAGCGCAAAGCCCCTCTTGAATTTTCCATAGTCTGCATCTGTCAGTATGCCAGTCTCGCGGCATTCCCTGAAAACCTGGAAATATTTGCAATAAAAAACGCGGGCGTCGTCGCTTGGGAAATACACCCCGACTTTTTTCGGGATGGACTGCCCGCGCGGCGCATTGACCCTGTCCAGCACGCATACGCGCTTGCAGCGCTTGAGCGCAAAGAAATAGAATGAAAGCTGGATGAATATCAGGCCGTAAAATCCCTCCACTCTTGTTCCAAGCATTTCCAGATAGTCCAAAAAATCCTGCCGCCTGATTGCCACATAGTCTATGTGGGTTATGCTCCTATTTAGCACCCATTTGTAGGAAAGCGCCTTGCCCCACACCTCGCGCCCGCTTTTCATCGTGGGCGCTGTGCTTGCCGGAAAAAGCCTGTCATCGTCGAACAGGGCAGCGTCGCAGGCATTGCGCTTCATAATGCCCACTGCGGCTTCCATTGCGCTTCCTGAGTAGGAAAGCTCGTCGCCCACAAGCTGGATGAACTTCCCCGACGCAAGAGAAAGGGCAAGGATGACATTTTTGTCATACCTGAGGTTTTTCTTGTTCCTGAAATAGCGTATGCAGAGCTTTTTTGAAAATTCCTTGACCACGCGCTCAGTTTCCCTTGAGGGGGAGTTGTCAGATATGCAGATTTCAACCTCGCCAAGCAGCCTGTGTTGCATGAGCACGCCAAGGTAGTTTTGCAGCGACTCACGCATGCACTCAGGCCGGTTGTAGGTCGGGATGCATATTGAAAGGGTTTTTTGCCTGGGTTTTGCCATGTTCCATCCCCCTGCGCTAGCCGGATTTGCCTTCTTTGAGGACAACTGATGCAAAGTTCTTAAGCATGGCTTTTGCATTGCCTGTTTTTGGCGGATAGTCGCCACACGCCATTATTCTCAGCTGGGAAAACGCAACAACCATTGGAAAAAACGGGAGGGTGGCAAGCAGAAGCACTATGCCTGCGAGAAGATAAGTGGGGTGCTTGCCCCAGCCATAGTCATTTCCCTTGTAGCGCACTGGCTTTATGAACATCAGGTATGGGATGAGAAAACCGTATTTCTCGATGAAAACTTCGGTTGGCGCAAAATAGATGCCAGGGGTGGAAAACAGCCCGAGGAACTTGCCCACATGCGACAGCCGCCTGCCCACCTTTGCCATGGTTCCGATATTCTCCTTCCATTCCTCAAAATAAATGGTGGCGCCCGGTCTTCCCTGCCCCACGTCAAGCACAGTTCCCAATGCATCCTTGCCAACTCTTGCTTTGGGAATGGCAAACGAGATGCCGTCGTACCGCTTGCCCAGGTCCATTAGGAAAGCATCCCACATTGCGCCAAACAGCGTGCGGCTTGCCATGGAGGAGAAAACAAAGTTGTAGCAGTAGTTGTAAAGCAGCCTGCCTGCACAAAGCAGGGCTTCTTTTGCCCGAAGGGTGACAATGGAATGGTACAGAGTCAGGTTCTGTATGGCAAGCCCTGCCCTGTAGTAGTAGAGGTATTTGGGCCCGCCTGACGCCACTTCGAAGAGCACCATGCTCAAATATGGGTGGCGCGTCTTGAGCCTGTCGGTTGTGAGCAGCAGCCCGTCTGCATCCAGCCGAAGCTGGTAGTCTATGTCCTCTGCGCCCTTGAAGAATCCCGCATACACAAAGCCTGTTTTCCCGATTGCCTTGCGAGGCACTATGCCATACCTGTTTATGCAGTAAACGCCTTTTTTGCCCTCCTCGTCGGAAAGCGGCAGGACTGCCTTGCCTTGCTTGCGCGCGATTTCCACAAGCGCGCCCACGAAATCATCCGAGCAGGGAAAGCAGTCAACATCTGCATTTGCCACAAATTCATAACCAAGGCAATAGGCAAGCAGCTGCCCGATTGAAAAGCTCCCTGACGAGCCAAGAGGCGCCTTTTCGCTGTAATGGATGATATTGAGCCCTTTGGGAGTGGTTGCAGGGACATGCCCGAGTATGAGTATGTCAAATCCCTTGCCTTTTTGCCTTGAAAGGAGCGCAAGATGCTCTGACAGAAGCGAGGTGTCAGGACCGCAGGGCATCACTATGGCCGTGTCGTTTTTCTTTTCCCCGGAAATGCGGCATGCCAGCTTCTCAAGCTGCGCATCAAGGCTATCCATTTGAATACCAACCCAAAAGACAGGGGGAAGGAAATGATTTAAATGAATGGTAGGCAGACCTACTATCTATCGGGTGGACATGTGGAACTTGAGTTTGACGGCTTGGGCAGCTTTTACAGCTCGCCGCCAGCCTTGGAAGACCTGATTTTTGAGTCGCGAGACTCTCGGCGCGAGAAAATCCAGCCGAGCATCGGCCCGGCTGCCCGCGGAGAAAAACTCCGCAAGGCAGAAATGTTGATAATTGTCCCTTCCTACCATGACCACTACAGGCTTGGCAAGCTCTTGGCATACCTGAAAAGGCAGTCTTTCAGGGGCTTTGACGTTGCAGTGATATTGGCAAAGGACGACGAATTCGTTGACGGGGGCGATCTGGCGCTTTGCCAGGTGAAGCGCAAGGTGGACTTTGGGTTTGCAGGCTCGGTCTACCTGGGCCAGCTTTTGGCGCTGGAGGGAGGCTACAAATACTATCTTTTCACAGACGTGGACAGGGTGCCTTGTGATGAGAATGTGCTGCAGCTCCTGTACGACACCGCGGAAAAGAATCAGGCGGATTTTGTCTATGGCAACAACATGGTAAAGGGTTATTATTTTGCCTCGGGCGGCTTTTTCAACTACAAGAACCCACAGGTGGTAAAGTCAAACTGCGTCTTTGGGCTGATAAGGGCGTCCACGCTCCAAAAGACCGGGCTTTACGCCCTGCCGCTTTACATTGGCTATGAGGATGTTGAATTTGAATACCGGCTGAGAAAGGCAATGGGCAGCGAGGCGTATCTTGACAGGACAATCTACGAAAGCTACAGCTCTTCTGCGAAAAACGCGTTCCTGAAAAACTTCGGGGGAGACAGCATGGGCTACCTGTATGTCTATCCCACCATGGTGTGCCTTTTTGGCAGCCCGCAGACAGCACACCATCTGGGCTTGGCAAGGATGGCAAGGATGTTCTTCCTTGTGCTTCTTACGCAGAAATTCTCCGCCCTGCGCATCCCGGCGCTATCTGCGCTTGAAAAAAACGCAAGGAAGCGCGTGTTTGCAAAAACGCACGGCAGCGGCATTTCCGGCGAGATAACGGTGAGCAAGGCTGAGAATGCCATTGCCGTTGACTATGAGAGCTACACTGCAAACGCGCCGTTGGGGAATTCTGCCAGGATACTCTCGGCAATCCTTTCCCATTCAGATGGCTACAAGACGTCTAACTATTCGCCGCTGTTTGATTTTTTCATACACGACTCGTTCTACGTCTATGACGAGGGGAAGAAGGAAACCCTATTCTTCGAGTGGAAGCGCAAGCCTGGCATTGCGGCAAAGGCGCTCGCCTTTTTCTCCGCGCTTTTGGGCACTGCGTCAGCGGTTTTTAAGGCCGGCTGCCTTGATGCCGCCGGGAACAGGGGGATGTTCCACAAGTACGGGCTGGGCAAAGCCGACCTCGGTAAGAATAAAAAATAGGCAGTATATAACTGAAAGGTGGGCTTATGGCAGACGAGGTCATTTCAAAGGACATAGCCGAAATCGTGGAGCATAACGCTGAGCTTTACAGGAAGCTTGACGGAAGCCGCATACTGGTCACTGGATGCGCGGGCTTTTTGGGCGCGCATTTCCTGGATTTGCTGGCATATTGGAACGAGCACAAGGCAAAGGCCCCGTGCGAAATCCACGCGCTTGACACCTACATAAGCGGCGTGCCGAAAAGGATTGCGCACCTAATGGACCACCCCCACATGCGCATCCTCAAGCAAAGCGCAACCGACCCGCTCCCTGATTCCGGCTTTGACTACATCATCCACTGCGCAGGCATTGCCTCGCCCATTTTTTACAGGAAGTACCCGATAGAGACAATGGATGCCAACGTGGCAGCCACGCGGAACATACTGGACTATTGCGCAAAAAACAAGGCAAAAAGCATGCTTTTCTTCTCAAGCAGCGAAGTCTACGGAGACCCGCCTGCCTCGCAGATACCTACAAAGGAAGACTATAGGGGAAACGTCTCTTGCACAGGCCCGAGGGCCTGCTACGACGAGTCGAAGCGCTACGGGGAGACGATGTGCGTGAACTTCTGGAAGGCAAACGGTGTGCCTGTGAAGATGGTCAGGCCTTTCAACATATACGGCCCTGGCATGCGCATTGATGACAGGCGCGTGCTTCCGGACTTCTTCCGGGACGCGTTTGATGGCAAGGACATTGTGCTTTTAAGCGACGGCAAGGCAACTCGCAGCTTCACCTATGTCTCAGACGCGATTGACGGGTTCATGCGCGTGCTGCTCTCTGACTTCAACGGCGAGGCGTTCAACGTGGGCAATGACCGAGAGGAAATAAGCGTGCTTGCCCTTGCAAAGGAGGTGAGCGGCCTTTTCGGCGGGAAGATTTCAGTGACATACCAGACAAGCGATGACAAGAACTACCTGGTGGACAACCCCAACCGCCGCTGCCCGGACATCACGAAAATCAGGACCATGCTCGGCTACGAGCCGCGCGTGATGATAAAGGAAGGGCTTGCGCGGATGAAGCGCTGGTACGAGTACAGCAGGTGAAGCGATGAGGATAAGCATCATTGGGACTGGTTATGTTGGGCTTACCACCGCAGTAGGCCTTGCCTCCAAGGGGCACGGAGTGGTCGGGGTGGAAAAAAGGCAGGAGCAGCTCGATGCCATTGCGAGTGGCAAGAGCCCGTTTTACGAAAAGGGCCTGGACGAGCTCTTGCAGAAAGTGCTCAAGGACGGCAGCTTCACGCTTTCATCAGACATAGGAAAGGCGGTAATGGGCACCGATGTTTCGTTCATTTGCGTGGGCACGCCGCAGGGAAGCGACGGCTGGGTCGACCTTGCGGCAATAAGGGCGGTTTCCGAAAGCCTGGGGGACGCCATCAAGGGCAAGGCAGGCCGCCACATAGTGGTGGTCAAAAGCACAGTGCTGCCAGGCACCACGCTGGACGTGGTTGGCAAGGCGATTGAGGAGAGGTCTGGAAAAAAGGCAGGGGAGGGCTTTGGCCTTGCCATGGTTCCTGAGTTCCTGCGCGAAGGAAGCGCGCTTGCTGATTTTTTGGAGCCTGACAGGGTAGTTGTCGGAGTGGAGGATGATGAGACTGGCAAGGTGCTTTTTGCCCTTTTCAGTGAAAGCTTTGGCGCACCCATAGTGATGGCAAACACCAAGACTGCGGAGATGGTAAAATACACAAACAACGCCTTCCTGGCGCTTTGCATATCGTTCTCAAACGAGATTGCTCAGGTGTGCGAAAAGACAGGGCAGGTTGATGCTTACCAGGTGATGGACGCGGTTGTGAAGGACGGGAGGATTACCACTTATGGCACAGGGCAGCCATCAGTGCCAGGCATTGCCAGCTACCTTGTTCCAGGGTGCGGTTTTGGCGGCAGCTGCTTCCCAAAAGACCTTTCTGCGCTTTCGCACCTTGCCAAGAAAGTCGGCATACAGCAGGGGCTGGTGGAGCGGACGCTTGAGATAAACCATCTGCAGATGGAAGGCGTGGCAGACAGGGCAGAGCGCATACTGGGCAGCCTGAAGGGAAAGCAGGTGGCAGTGCTGGGAGTGGCATTCAAGCCTGATACAGACGACGTCCGGGGCTCGCCGGCAATAACGATTATAGAGGGGCTGCAGAAGAGAGGAGCATTGGTGTCTGCCTGCGACCCGCGCGCGCTTGGCAGCATAGAGGGCCAGTTCAAGGGCAGCATAATCTACGCAAAATCCGCGCAGGATGCCCTTAAGGGGGCTGATTTGGCGATTGCGGTGACGCGGTGGAAGGAGTTTGCCTCGCTTGCGCCCGAGGATTTCATAGGCGCGATGAAAAGCGCCAGGGTGCTTGACTGCCGCGGCATGTATGACAGGCAGGCTTTTTCCAAGAAGCTTGAGTACCACAGGATAGGCTATATTCAGTGATTGGCCTTAGTTGATGCTGCCAAGAAGCTGCGACAGCGCCTTGCCGGACGCCTTTTCCATTTCTTTTTCCTTATCTGCAATTGCGCGTGCGCTGAACCTTGCTGCGGCTGCGATTTTTTCCATCTTGCGTTTCAGGTCGCCTGCGTCTGCGTGCCTGAATAGCCAGCCTGTCCTGCCTTCATCCACCAAGCCCTCAAACGCCTCGGTATCAGGCGCAAGCACAGGCTTTTTGAAGTGGTAGGCAAGCGCAAGGCAGCCTGAGAACTGCGACTTGAGAAGGTAGGGAAGCACCACTGCGCGGCAGTTCTTTATGAGCCAGTAAAGCTCAGCGTCGGCAAGGTAGCGGTTGATGTGGAAAACGTTGCGCGCAGGCTGCACGCCATCGTGCCTTCCTGCAACCACCACTGGCAGATGCGTGCCTTTCACTGCCTCAAGAAGCAGACCTGTGCCTTTTGACTCGCGTGAAATCTCCCCGAAATTCAGGAAGTATTCTCCTTTCCTGAACGGGAGTGGCACCTTCTTCTCGCCAGAAAAGAACTTTGGCGCGATTGGGGAGTATGGCGGGTGCGGAAGCACCCTTGCCTTCACATTGAGCTTGCCGCGGATTTGCCTTGCAAGCGAAGGCTGGGTTGCCACAGTGAGGGTGGAGGAGCGGATGAGCACGCCGTGCAAAAGCTCGTAATAGGAGTCCCGCATGCCGCGCTTGGAGTATGAATAGTCATAGGTTGCATGGAAGTAGAACACTTTTGGGGATGGCAGGGAAAGGAAGAGGGGTACCATTTTCGGCGAGACCATGGTGAAAAACGCAGTCCTTCCTGCAAGGGAGCTGCGAAGAGCAAGCATTTGGCGCGGGGAGAAGAAATTCACGAATCTTGCCCCAGGGTAAAGCGCGCGCACCTTGCCAGCCCGCTCGTTGTCAGATGAGAGCACGAGCTTTGAGTCCATGCCCATTGCCTGCGCAATTTTGTGAAGCGCAATCGCGCACTCCAGGTTGCTTCCGCGCCTGCCCGCATAGATGAAGGAGATTTTCCTGCCTGCGCAGGCAGAGGGAGCTTCCTTGCTGCCTTTCCCGCCTGGCGCAATCCTGCCGATTTTGCCTAGCGCACTTTGCTTTCCCATCTTTCCATCTTCCCCTCGAACTTCTCGATTATGTCAAATATCCTCTGCGAGGCCTTGCCATCGCCGTACGGGTTTTTGGCGCCACGCATGGCATCGGCAACGCCGGGCTTGAAAAGCACGGCGCGGGCTTCTCCCACTATGGTGCCCTTTTCGCAGCCCACGCACTTGTTCGCCCCGGCTTCCACGCTTTCCGGCCTGTCCGTGACATAGCGCAGCGTGAGGCAGGGGATGTGAAGCGCAGCGCATTCCTCCTGCATGCCGCCTGAGTCGGTGAGAACAAGGTCGGATTCCATCATGAGCCGCAATGAATCAGTGTATCTTGGAAGGCAGGGGGCCCAGGTTATGTGCTTGGCTGCCTTTATCCTATCCATATAGCCGTATTTTTCAGCAGCAGCCTGCGTGGAGGGAAGCACTGAGCAGAAGAAATGGGCGTCATCAAGCTCTAAAAGCGAGTCAAACACTCCTTGCATCCTTTTTTCCGATACCAGGTTTTCCTTGCGGTGGCAGGACCAGAAGACAAAGGGCTTATGCACCTGCACCTGGCTGGTTATCGTGCTTTTCTTTTTGGCAAGCTCCGAATGTTGGTTTGCCGCGTCGACCACCGTGTTGCCCACCACGAATATCCTGTCTGACGGCACATGCTCGTCTTCCAAGTCGCGCCTGTTCTTCTCGGTTGCGGCAAAATAAAGCGAGGAGCAAGCATCCACTGCCTTGGTGCATATCTGCTCGGGGTATGGCTCCCAGGAATAGGTGCGAAGGCCTGCCTCGATGTGCGCAACCGGGGACATGGAAAGCGCTGCTGAGAGCGAAAAGAACATTGCGGTAAAGGTGTCGCCGTGCGTCAGCACTATGCCTGGCTTTTCCTTCCTGCAGATTTTTTCGAATTCGGCCATTATCCTGGCGCCGATTTCGCATGAGCTGCCCTTTGCCTCGATGTCGTAATTCGGCCGCGGGATTTCCAGGTCGTCAAACAGGTCCCGGTACAGGTTGTCGTCATAGTGCTGGCCGCTCCAGACCACTATGTTCTCGTGCCCGCGCGCAATGCCTTCCTTTACCAGCGGCGCCATCTTGATGGCGCATGCCCTGCTCCCAAATGCGTGTATTATTTTTATGCCAACACCTGCCACCTATTTTGAAACCTTGTCCGCGTCCACCATCATCCTGACAAGCCCGGGAAAATCCACCTTGGGCTTCCAGCCAAGCTCGAGCCGGGCCTTTGACGGGTCGCCGCACAGCATGTCGACCTCCGCTGGCCTGAAGTAAGCAGGGTCTGACTTCACGTGCTTGCGGTAGTCAAGCCCCAGGTGGCTGAACGCCGCCTGGCAGAACTCCTCCACTGAATGCATCTCGCCGCTTGCGATAACGAAATCATCTGGCTTGCTGTGCTGGAGCATGAGCCACATTGCCTCCACATAGTCGCCTGCAAATCCCCAGTCGCGCTTGGCCGCGAGGTTGCCAAGGGAAATTGTGTCTGCAAGCCCTGCTTTTATCCTGTTTGCCTGCAAGGTTATTTTCCTAGTCACGAAATTCTCGCCTCTTCTGGGAGACTCGTGGTTGAAGAGTATGCCGCAGGAGTTCCACATCCCGTAGCTTTCGCGGTAGTTGATGGTTGCCCAGTGGGCAAATAGCTTGGAAATCCCGTATGGCGAGCGCGGGTGGAACGGCGTCTTCTCGTCCTGCGGGGTTTGCGCGGCCTTGCCGAACATTTCCGATGACGAAGCCTGGTAGAAACGGCAGTTTAGGTCTGAAAGGCGGATTGCCTCAAGCAGGTTGAGCGCCCCGAGGCCGGTCACCTGGGAGGTGAATATTGGCTGGTCAAAGGATATCTTGACGTGCGATTGCGCCGCGAGGTTGTAGACCTCCTCCGGCCTGTGCTTTTTCAGCACATGCGCCATGGATGGGACGTCGAGCAGGTCTCCGTATTCCAGCGCCAGCTTGCTTCGCACCTCGCTTTTGAGGTGGTCAAGACGCGAGCGCTGGTCAACTGTGGAATTCCTTCTCACCAGCCCGACCACATTGTAGCCTTTGGAAACAAGCAGCTCGGCCAAATATGCACCGTCCTGGCCGGTTATCCCTGTTATGAGTGCGGTTTTCATATCAAGCACCTTGCGAGAGGTCGTGGTCCACCATCATGCGCACCAGCTCCTCAAAGGGCATTTTGGCAGACCAGTTTAAATCTTTTCGTATGAGCGAGGGATCGCCGACGAGCACGCTGGGAGTGGTTTGCGGAACAATGCCTGATTCAACTGAGACATATTTTCCATAATCAAGGCCTACATGGCCAAATGCAATGCCGCATAGGTCTGCGACCGAATGCCCTATCCCGGTGGAAATCACATAGTCCTTAGGCGCTCCTGATTGCAGCATGAGCCGCATTGCCTCCACATAGTCGCCTGCAAACCCCCAGTCACGGACAGAGTCCAGCCCTCCCATGGGAAGCTGTGAGGTGCGACGGCCTTGCTTGAATGCCGCAGCTGCCTGAGTCACCTTGCGCGTCACAAAGTCCGCGCTTCTTAAGGGGGACTCGTGGTTGAAGAGAATGCCGTTTGCCGCAAACATGCCGCCTTTTCTTGCGTCTGCCACCAAAAGGTGCGCCTCTAGCTTTTGCTTGCCATATGCCCCTGATGGGCCAAGCGCGCTGCGCTCGGTTTTCCTGTCAGGGCCAGGCGAGAATATGTAGCCTGTGGAGGCCTGGAAGAGCCGCGCAGAGGGGCAATGAGAAGAGATTGCGGAAATTATGTTTTCCACTCCTTTCACATTCACCGCGTAAGCCAGCTTTGGCTCCTTCTCGTTGGCAATGGGGGAGGATATGCCTGCAAGGTTGTAGATTTCATCAGGCAGCGCCTTTGCGATCACGGAGCTGACTGCGCCCTGGTCTGAAATGTCGCATGCGATGTAACCTCCAATGCCGCACGGCTGGCCCCTGCCTGCGCCAAGCACCTCGTGCCCTTTTTCAAGGAGAAGCCTGCCAAGGTAATGCCCGTCCTGGCCGTTGATGCCAAATATCAGCGATTTTTTCATTTGTTGCCCTCTCAGTCCAGCCCGTATCCTTGCGTGCGCGGCTGGCAGATGATTTTTATCGGGATGAAAAGAATGCAGATCATTGCTTGGATGGCAAGGAAAACTGGGAAGAGAAGGATGCGGGCGCAGTGGAGAAGCAGGTTTGAGTTGTCGGCAAACACAAGATACTTGCCTTTGCCAGCATTCACATAGACGCGCCTTGCAGTTATGGAAATGAAGAAAGACAGCATGAAGCTGTAGGTCTTCTCTATCACAACGTCCCTGTTGAACAGGGAGAGCGCCTGCTTTGCCATGCTTGTGAATTTGGCTCTGCCTTTCCTGTCAATCGATGCAGGGTCTGTTTCATCCACCACAAAAAAGCCGGCAAGGCTGGATGGGCTCATGGGCTTTATCCAGCCCTCATAGCCGCTCTTGAGGCTGTCGCTTGCCTTTTTCCCATAGGTATAGGTAAGGAGCAGCCTGTCAATTGCAAAGCACAGTTTCCGCCCGTATGGCGGAAGGAAGCAAAGCGCGCAGCTGCACATGAAAGAGAGGAGCGCAAGGTTGTACAGCGTGGTGCGCATGTCCCGTATTATGATGATTCCCTGCAGGAGGAAAAACCATGCCCGGTCAAACATGGAAAACAGCCGCATGCCCACGATGTATGGGTGCTCGACGTTGTTTGAAATCCAGAGCGGCTTCACCTTCACCCGCTCCATGAACTCCGCATCGTCTGCCCCGTGGAACAGCGGCAGGTAGTAAAGCCCGTATTTGCGCAGGATTGCAGTTGAAATCAGCGAGTAGCTGGTGGGCGCCCCAAGAATCCCTTTCTTGCGGTAGCCATCCTCGACAAAAACCATGGTGGCGGCAACATACCCCTTTCCGCGGTTGCGGTAAAGCTCCTGCACAAGGCGCCGGTCAACAGGCATGCAGTCGTCGTCGCCCATTACCAGGTAGCCATAGCCGTTCTCAAGCGCATATTTTTGCCCTGTGAAAAATCCGCCAGTGCAGCCGCGCCTCTCGTTTTCCTTGGCGATTATTGTGCCGAACTTGAATTTTTTCCTGCGGATGTGCGCTTCGAGCCTGGCAACATCAAAAGGCAGGCCGAGCACAAAGAGGAGGTTGAACTTCTGGAACGTTTGCCTGGCGAGAAACTCCAGGTGCTTCACCACAAAGCCATAGCCGTTGTATGAAGAGACGACAATCAAAAGGTCTGTCTTGAGGGTTTTGATTTCCTTCACGTGTGAGACCATGTCGCAAAACTTCATTGGAACGCCCCATTTGCAGCACTATTTAAGACGGGTAGTTTTTAAAGCTGGATGAGAATTAGGCACATGGGCATTTTGCAATGCGCAAGGGAAACCATGACGCGCTTGTACCGTGGGCGGGGCCTGCTTTACTTTCTCTACCGCAGCAGCTGGAACCGCATTTATCCAATGCTTTGCATGCATGCCGCTTATTGGCAGCTGCGCGCGGCAATCACTGGCGAGCCCCTGGTGCATTTCATAGGCGACAGCCATACCACTTCATACAATTTCGGCAGGAGATTTGTGGTGCACCACATCGGGCAGGCAACTGCGCACAACCTTTGGGCTGAAAAAAGCTCGTCTGACTCCAGGAAAATATTCCTGAAAGTGCTCTCAGGCATCAACCCTAAGAGAGACGTGGTGGGGCTGGTGTTCGGGGAAATAGACTGCAGGGTGCATTTCTACTACCAGCACAAGAAGACCGGGAAACCCGTTGGGAAGCTGATGGATGCCACCATTGGGAATTACGGCAAGGCAATGGATGAGCTTCACAGGCAGGGGCTTGATTTCTTCGTTGTGGGCGTGCCGCCAGTTGGGAACCAGGGCAACGTCTACAAGTACCCGTTTTATGGAAGCCCGAAGCAGCGCGCGGCAATATCAATGGAATTCAGGCGCAAGCTTGCTGCTTTCTGCAAGAAGAAAGGCATTCCCTTCTTTGACCCTTATGCATTTGCAGGCGATGGTAGGGGCTTTATGGCAAAGGGTTATCTTCGTGATGACATACACATGAATGAAAAGGCCCTGCCATATGCGCAGGCTTTTTTGGAAAAGGCATTTCCGGGAAAGTTCGGAAAGGGAAGGGAGATGGGATGAAGGTCCTTCAGTTCGTGCACACATACGGGGAAAAAAACGGCATTTCGCTTCATGTGCAAAATCTCGTTGCCGCCATGCCGCGCGGCGTTGAGTGCAGCGTGATTGCAGGAAGCGGGGCAGTATTGCCCCTTTTCTCATCGCTTCGCTTCCCCTTCATTGAACTTTGGCGCGCGCTTTGCGCAGACTTTGACGTGCTGCACATACACGGCTATGGCAACTTCTACTCATTTTTCGGCGCGCTTGTTTCCCTGGTGCGCAACAAGCCGCTGGTCTGGACTGTGCACGGCTATCCAAGAATCAGGGGAGTCAGGCGCATCATGTATTTTGTTTACCGCTATCTTATGGCGCCGCTCATTTTCTGGCGCGCAAGCAGGATAATCTCAGTGTCGGAGGACACAACCGCGCTTCTGGCAAGGGAGACTGGCAAGCGCATTGTTTGCCTGCCAAATGGGGTGGATTTGGCGCTTTTCAAGCCGCGCACCCCCTACACGGCGGCAAAATGCGCCTGTTTTGTGGGAAGGCTGGACCCTGACAAGGGTGCGGCCAGGCTGCTTGAGTGCAATAGCCTGCCCCTGCTTTTCATTGGCCCGGATGAGGATGGTGAGAGGGAAAGGTTGCGGAAAAAGGCAGCGGCGAGCGGCAGGAAGACAGAGTTCCTTGAAGTTGCGTACGAAAAGATGCCGTCCGCTTACGGGAGATGCCGGTACGTGGTCCTTCCCTCGAAATACGAAGGCTTCCCCCTCACGTTGCTGGAAGCTGTGGCAATGGAACGGCCGTTTGTTTCCACTGATGTTGGGCAGGTAAAATCAACCATGCAGCAACTCGGGCTCAGCACAGGCAGATTCATTTTGGATGGCAACGTGGGCAAAAGGCTGCTCTCTTTAGAAAAGCAGGATTTGCTAAAGCAAATGAAAGCTGCGCGCAAAAAACTTGCTGCATACTCCTGGGAAAGCGTGGCCAAAAAAACTGCAGGGATTTATCTGGGTGCTGCCAGACGGAAATTGGTGATTAGGTGAAAAAACTGCTTGTGAGCGCATATTCATCGGTTTATAAGTACCTCCCAGTTCAGGTGAGGAGGGCGCTGCGGGGCGCATATGACGCAGCTGGCTTGAGAGATTATGACTGCAAGGAGTCAGTTGCCTCTCTAGAGGAGTCATACCGGCGCCTTGGAATGATTGGGCATGGGGACTTGGTCTTTGACATAGGCGCCAACGTAGGCGCATACACAGATGCGTTTGCAAGGCTTGGCGCAAAGGTGGTGTCGGTTGAGCCTTTGCCTTCGTGCGCAATCATAATGCGCAAGAAATTTTCCGGCAACAGCATGATAACCATAGATGAACGCGGTGTGGGGGCGGCGGAAGGGGAGCTTGACTTGCACGTTTCAGGGACAACTGTTGCCTCAACGTTCTCAGAAAAATTCAAGTCGCAGGAAGAAAGCAAATACAAGACCGACTATACAGGCAAGGTAAGGGTGGGGATAACCACCCTTGACAGCCTGATTGCAAAATACGGAATGCCGAAATACTGCAAGATGGATGTTGAGGGCTTTGAAAGGCAGGCACTGTCCGGGCTTACAAAAAAGGTGCCGTTCCTCTCTTTTGAGTTCCATCCTGATGCCCTTGACGAGACCGGTTGGTGCCTGAGTTACCTTGAGAAAATAGGCTATAAGGAATTTGCCTGCGACAGGGAGGCAGGGACCGGTTTTGAGCTGGAGCCTTGGGCAGGCAGGGAAGGCGCTTTTGCAGCCGCAGGCAGGAAGGCAGGAGGCGGCAACATCTTTGCCAGATAATAGCCTTTAGTTCTGCCTTATGGACTCCACCGGGTCAACCCAGCCTGCCTTGTTGCCTGTGAAGTTCTGCATGCGGTAGATCTTTATCTCCCCGTTCTTGCTCTTGTACACTAGGTCAAAGCCAGGCAGCTGCTCCAGATAAAAGCCTGTGTAAAGGTTGGAGTGGTAGAAGTCGGTCTTCGCGTCTTCCATGCCATCCACAATCGTGCCGTTTTCCCCAGGCCAAACCCTCTGGGTGTTATAGACCATCTCTGCGTAGACCACTTCGCCCTGTTCGTCAATCTGGCGGATGAATCCCTTTGAAACCACCAGGTCGCCGTTTGCATCCTTGCGGTCAAGGTAATAGGTTGCGGATATTTTCTCCCCAGTGGCAAGGGTGACCTCCCCAACGCAGTATGCAGGCTTTGCCTGGTTTATCGTCTCCTTGCCAAGCCTGTAGGCAAACACCCCTGTCCTCTGCTGGCTTTCAGATATTATGCAGGAGTTTTCAGGAGTCTGCCTGCGCGGGATTGCAATCCGCTCAGGCGAGTGGGAATACTCGCAGTCCGAAGTTCCGGCCCCTTCTTCAAGCGAAGTGGCGCCCTCGTGCACGCAGCCAAGGTAGTTGAGCGCCCCGTATTTGCCGCCGAATTGGTTGCCGCCAATAAGCTCAACGTCGAAAAGCGCGTAGCGGCTGTCAAAATAGTTCATGCTGTCAATCAGGTCCTGCGTGCTGCCTATGATGTAATCGTGGGCAACGCGGCCGATCATGCCCCGTGACGAGTGCTCGTTCCTAAGCACGGTCTTTTTCTGCCCGAAGTAATTGGTCCAGTGGCCATAGTCCCACCACGAGGTCACACGGTCAGAGCTGTCCAGGTTCCGGTTTATCCATTCCATGGAGTCTATCCAATAATCAGCCAGGCGGTTGCAGCGGAACCTGGCGCTTGTGGCCGCCTCGGAAGCGCTCTTCTGCGCAGCCGCATCGTTTTGGGCAGGGAACAGCTCCTCTATTTTCATCTGCGCAAGCCAGCACACTTCAGAATTGAATTGGTTGTTCATGCTGTCCGAGTAGTTGGCATATGCACCTGCATCGCACAGTGATTGTATCTGGTCGTAGGAAACGCCCTTTGCGCGCAAATCCTCGCAGAGCTTTGAGGCAACAGGGGCCATTGCCGCCGGGTTGTCCTGGTAGCGGGGCTCGAATGATTTTATCATGAAGATATAGCCGTAAGGCACAGGGCCTGCAGCCTGGGCATAGACCATGAGCAGCAGGATGGCGGAAAACACGGCAGGCATGTATGTTTCAGCCCTGTGCGCCTTTGCCTTTTTGGCAATCCATGAAAAGAAGCGCTCGATTTCGGCCATTGCTATTGCCGCGGCAAGGGCAATTGCAACCCCTGCAAAAGCCGTGAACTTTATCTTGTTCACGCCAACGTAGAGAACCGGGAGGAAGAACGCCAGGGCAAAGAGCATCACAGACGGCACCTCGCGCTCGGCAGGCTCGCGCCTGAAGTGGCGCATCACCAGCCCTGCCACTGAAACCACCAGGAAGACGAATAGGATGGAATCTTCCTTGGTGCTTGTCACCTGCTTTGCCCCCACCACTGCGCTGAAAATCGCGTCAAAGACGCTGAATGCCGCGTTGCCTACGAGGGAAAACATTGATGCAGCCACCGAAAGCGCGCTGTAGATGAGATTTTGGATTATTCCAAAGCCAGAAGCGTTTGCATCTATGTGGTTTTTCGGCACAATGGCAATGAAGCCCGCCTCGCCCTCGAACGACTCACCTGCCAGATTCTGCTCGGCAATGGTGCGCTCAAGAGCGGTCTTGAATTCCACTGCGCCCAGATAGCCTGAGACCTGGCTTTTTGCATAAGTCCCGAAAGGAGTGAATAGGAAGAGCAGGATGGCAACGATTGCGCATGCCGCCACTATTTTCAGCCTTTTGCCCCTGTCATGGGCCAAGCCAAGGGAATGGGCTGTTTTTGAGCCGGGAAAGTGTTTGGGTAGGATGCCAGGCGAAAGCAGCGCAAGCACTGAGACGCTGAAAAGGAAGGCCGCAGCAGGCATTAGGAACATCCCAGATATGAACCAAGACATGTTCTGGTAGTAAACCGCGCTGAGAGCAATCCCGAGAAGCACGCCAGCAAGTGAATAGCCGCAGGTGATTACAAACTCCTTGTTTGGCTTGCCGCGCACAAAATAGTCAAGTGACTGCAGCGCTATGAGCGCTGCAAACGGAAGGACAAGCACGATGAAATAGTTGCCTGCCAGCAAGGTGAACATGAACACCAGGCCGGAGAACGCCGCCATTGCCCGCTCACCCTTCACAAGGGCATATGCAAAAACGCCAAGGGAGACGAACAGTGTCATCATGCCGATCGGCGAAGCCTCGTTCACCCCTGCAGACATTTTGTAAATTGTGATTGGCAGGAATGCAAGCAGGAACGCCGCGAAAAGCCCGTAGCGCCTGCCATACATCGAAGCCACGAGAAGATAGGCTCCGAACGAGACAAATGCCGCTGATATCGGGGGAAGCCATGATGATGTTGTGAACAGCAGGTAGTTGTTGTATTCCCCCCCTCCGGTGTAAAGGGCATACCATTCGGCTTCAAGGTATTTCTTGAGAGGCTGGCCGGCATGTGTTGAGATTGTTTCGGGCCACCAGGCGGTGTCATCAATGGCAGGCTGGATGCCATCAGTGATTATCTGGCCTGTGCCATAGACATAGAAATAGGGATCAAGTTCGGAGTAGATGGGAGAGTATGGCTGCACCCTTATCCAGAAGGCAAGAAGCATTGCAAGCAGAAGGAGAATGGGGATGGCAAGCGCAATCGCATTTTTCTTTTCAAGTTGCGGCATCTTGAATGAGAACGCGCCTTGCCTGATGCCGATGAACGCACCTGCTGCAACCAGGATGAATATGTTTGCAAAAACAAGGAAAAGCGAGAATTTTACTCCAATGAGGGACTCCAGGAAAAGAAGGGTTGGGACTGCAAACATGCCAAGGTAAAAGCACATCAGCAGCTTTTCCATGGTGCCTGACTTGCTCTTGTGCAGAAGCGGCCAGCCGATTGCAATGCCAGGCACTATTGCTGAAAGGAACACGAGCAGTGAAAAGTATAATGCATCGAATGTGAATGCTACCATCAGATGACCTCCAGTAATTGCCGTTCGTCGGCACGCAGTGCCGGCGAGACGTAGCCTGTAGGGCTACGAAGACCCACGAAACGAGGTGTATATACCCCACCCGCTTATAAAAATGCGCCTCGGGAAAGGCGTTATGCCAGACGTGCACATTATAGGCGGCGGGCCTGCGGGCCTGTTTGCCGGCATTTCCGCGCTGCGCGAGGGGAAAGACACGCTTGTAAGCGAAGAGCATGCGCGCGTGGGCGAGCCAGAGGCGTGCTCCGGGCTTATTTCCAAGTCTGGCTTGGAGGCTCTGCGCGCAGGAGCCGGCGTGGACTACTCGCGCGCCAAGGTAAACACGATTACTTCTGCTAAAATAGTGTGCGGAGAACAAACGTTCACCATAAAGCCAAAAGAGGAGGCAGCCGTGCTTATTTCCCGCCAGGAATTTGACTCGCTTGCTGCCGAAAAGTTTGTGCAGGAGGGGGGGAAGCTGGAGCTTGGCAGGAAAGTAACGCGCTGTTTTGAGGCGGACTGTATCATTGGCGCAGATGGCCCGGCTTCACTGGTGGCGGAAAAATTCGGCTTTCCCAAAATCCGCTCCTATGTTGCAAGCATGCAAGGCGACTTTGCCTATGAGTGCGAGGACGCGCATTGCGCCACGCTTTACCTCTCCTCGCGCGACTTTCCGGGTTTTTTCGGCTGGGTGATTCCCAAAAATGAAAGCGAGGCGAAAATCGGGCTTGGCGTGTCGCTGCCGCGCCATCAGCTTGCCTTTTACAGGCGCTTTTTGGAGCGGCTTGGAGTGTTGGGAAAGCCCACGCGCGAGTTTGCCGCAGTCATCCCCACATCAGTTCGCTCGAAAACCGTGATGAGGGCAGGGAAGCGGAACGTGCTTTTGGCAGGCGATGCCGCCGGGCAGGTGAAAGCCACCACTGGCGGGGGGGTGTTTTTCGGGGCAAGCTGCGGCATGCTGGCAGGCAAGAATGCAAGCGAGCCTGAGAAATACGAGAGGGAATGGCGCAAGGCATATGGGCTGGACCTGACGCTTCACAGGAAGCTGAGGGCTGCACTGGATTTCACTGGCGGCGAGCCGCCCCCAATGCTGGTGTCTGCCGCAAAGGCGCTTTTCTTCGAGGAGTTGCTGTCCGAGCGCGGCAAGATGGATAGATGGGGGCAGATGGCGTCGCCATCCACCATATCAGCTTATTTGGGCATTGCCTCAAAGAAAATCCGAAAGGGATAACAATGGGGCTCAAGGCTGACTTGCACATTCACACTATTTTCTCAAAGGATTCGCTTTCGCGCGTGCCGGATGTGCTCAAGGCCGCAGTGAAGTGCAACATGGGTGCTATTGCAATAACCGACCACGACGAGGTGGAAGGCGCATTTTTGGCGCAAGGCATTGCCCGCGAGATGGGCTTGCCGCTTCAAGTCATTGTTGGTGAGGAGGTCAGGACTGATGCAGGCGACTTGCTTGTTTACTTTGTGAAAAGGAAAATCAAGCCGGGCAAGCTGTCCGTTGTTCTGAAAGAGGCGAAAAGGCAGGGGGCAATCTGCGCTGCTGCGCATCCCTATGATTTTGCCCGCCACGGCATTGCGCTTGACAAGCTGCCTGAGGCGCTGCTGCGCAGGATTGGCGGCGTGGAGGCGTTCAATGCGCGCGTGCCATTGCCCATGCACAATGCACAGGCGCTCAAGTTCGCGCTTGCGCACAAAAAAGCCGTGCTTGCAGGAAGCGATGCACACTACCTCGCCGAAATAGGCAGTGCCTTTGTGGAATTTGAGCTGGAGGGGAGGCTTGACGCAGATGCGCTTGTGAAGGCGGAGAGGAAAATCGGTGGCAAAAGCTCAGCGCCCTTTGTGCGCCTGCACTCTCGCTACGCAGTGCTGAGGAAACGGCTCGCGCGCTTTTTTCCGCTACGCCTTAAATAGTTTGCCCGTGAATCCCTCTCGTGGGAAGGGAGAGCATGCTGCCAAAACACATTGCAATCATACCTGACGGCAACCGCCGCTGGGCGAAGAAGAACCGCAAGACCATACCTTATGCCTACAACAGGGGGATTGAGCACATTGGCGACGTGCTCAAGTGGTGCCGCAAGCGCAGGATAAAGAAGCTTACCATGTGGGGATTTTCCACTGAAAACTTCATGCGCGACCGCAACGAAGTGAAAAACCTTTTCGGGCTTTTCAGCCAGAAGCTCTCCGAGGGCCTGAAAGAGGACTACAAAAAACACGGGGTAAAAGTGCGTTTTTTGGGAAATCTCGGCTCTCTTCCAAAAGACGTTGTGGAGAAGATGATGAAGGTGGAGCGCGACACTGCGAAAAACGGCAAGTACGAGCTGAATCTCATGCTTGCCTATGGGGGAAGGCAGGAGATATTGGATGCCGTAAATGCCGCGCTTGCACGCCGCCTTCACAAGGTGGATGAAAAATCATTTTCCAAGCTCCTTTACACCTCAGGCGTGGAAGACCCAGACCTTGTCATACGCACATCCGGCGAGATGAGGATGAGCGGCTTTTTGCCCTGGCAGACGGCCTATTCGGAATATTATTTTTCCAAAAAGCTCTGGCCGGACTTTGACTCGGGCGAGTTTGGACGCGCGCTGTCCGAATACGCGCGCAGGAAAAGAAAATACGGCAAGTAGGTGCAACCATGCCGAATAGAGGCACATACGAAATTTCCAATGCCACGAAGAAGAAAAGCATATTGGCAGAATTGGAAATCGCAGACACTGACTTTTCGCGCATGCGGGGGCTCATGTTCCGCGAGAAAATCGTGCCAATGCTTTTCATCTTTGGCTTTGAGGGGCTTTTCCCGATACACTCGTATTTTGTGAAAGCTGAGTTTGATGCCGTCTATCTTGCCGCTGATGGCAAGGTGGCGGAAATCTTCCGCCGCATCCCCCCAAACACCGCGCAAGTCTCGCCAAAAAAGAAGTCTTCTTTCCTCCTTGAATTGCCTGTGAAGACAACGGAGGCGCTTTGCATTGAGGAGGGCGACGTTTTGAGATGGAAAAAGCCTGAAAAAGGGTGACCCTATGGAAAACCTTGGTTGGAAGACCGGAAACTGGAGAGCGGAATATAAGACCGGGCTTTGGAAGCTTTCAGCCGAGGAAGAGGAGCTGGTCGCCTTGGTGGCTGCGCGCATAAGGGAAAGGGCGCAAAAATCCGAGGATAGCGAAGAGATGGTGAATGCCTTTCTTTTGGAAGAGTGCGAAGAGCAGGGAATTTCAATTGATGATGAACAACAGGACTATCTTTGTCGAGCTATCCACCTCCAGACGTTTGGCAGCGGCTTTCTGCAGCCCCTTCTCTCAGACCCAAAGCTGGAGGAAATCGCAGTGGTGGGAATCGGGCAGCCCGTCTATGTTTTTGTGCGGGGAAGCGGCTGGAAGAAGACGGATGTTGCGGTGACAAACTCGGATTATTTTGTGTCGCTTGTGAACAGGCTTGGCAGGGGATTGGGAAGGAGGCTGACTGCACAGCAGCCGCGCATGAACGCTGTGCTTGAGGACGGCTCGCGCCTGCATGCGTCCATGCCGCCAATCTCGCCCTGCGAGCTTACCATCCGCAAATTCAGCGAGCAGCCGCTCTCGCCATTTGACCTGCTGTCATTTGGCACTTATGACGCCAAAATGCTTTCCCTTCTTTCGCTTTGCCTTCAGGCTGATTTGCCGGTGCTTGTTGCAGGCAACACTGCAAGCGGCAAGACCACCACGCTCAATGCGCTCCTTTGCTTTGTTCCTGCGAGCGAGCGGCTGCTTTTGATTGAGGAAACTCCTGAGCTTCGCCTGCCGCATCCCCATCAGGTGAGGCTGCTGCCGTTTGAGGAAGCCGGGATTGGCATGGCTGAGCTGGTGCGCGATTCATTGCGCATGCGGCCAGACAGAGTGGTGGTGGGAGAGGTCAGGACCCCTTCAGAGGTGCACGCACTTGTTGAGTCCGCGCTGTCCGGCCAGGCAAAGGGGTGCTATGCCACATTTCACGCGCAAAGCTCGCGCGATGCGTTGCTGCGCATGAGGGCAATGGGCTGCCTGGAAGCGGATTTGGAAGGCATTGAAGTGTTCATTGTGCAGCGGCGCACCTCGGTTTACAACGCAAGGAAACGCACGCTTTCGGAGGCGCGCAAAGTTACCGAGATTGCAGCTGCAAATGCTGTTGATGTGATGCGCCCCATTCCAGCCTATGACGGCAGAAAATACTCGCCTACAGGCATGCATCTGCTTTTGGAAAAAATTGCGCAAGGAACCGGCATGAGCAAGCGAGAGGTGGCAGGAGAAATGAAGGCGCGGGAGAAATTTTTTAGAAAGTCAAGAAAGCAGCGCGGTTTTGAAAGTGCTTTCTCAGAGATACAAAAGCACTTGTTTGGAGGCACAGCGTGATGAGCATTGCCAAGCCAATGGAAACTGCTTGCAACTTTCCCGTTTTGCTTAGGTTTTCCGGCAAGACTGAGCAGGCAACAAGCGCAGCATTTTCCCGCGCGGCAATTGACTGCGGCAATGCGCAGGGCTATCTTTCATTCTCGCTGTTCGCTGCCCTTGCCATCTGCGCGCTTTTGGGGGCAGCAAGCCTGCTGTTTCTTTCAGACGTGGATTTGTCGATTGGGCTTTTCCTTTTCTCATTTGGCATTTTCTTCCTGTTCTTGCTCAGGCTCCCATCCATTCTTGCTTCCCGGCGGGAAAAAATGGTGGAATCCGAGCTGCCCTATCTTTTGCGGGAGCTTGCGATTTACATTGACATTGGCTTGCCGTTTGAGAAATGCGTTGCAAAGCTTGCGAAGGGAGAATATGAGCTTGCGCGCGAGTTTGCCGCTGCCAAACGCGCGATAACATCCGGTGCCTCTGTCCAGGCTGCTTTTGCGCACCTGTCCTGTTCCACAGGCTCTCTTCCCCTCAAGCGCAGCCTGCAACTGGTTTCCACAATTTATGAGACTGGGAAGGGTACTGACCCCCTGCGCAGGATGGCAGATGAACTGTCAGCAGCGCAGATTTCGGAAATGCGCGGCTCTGCCGGTAAATTTTCCCTGCTGGCAATAGCGTTCATTGCTGTTTCCGCACTCATTCCCTCGTTCTTTTCAGTGTTTGCCGCAGTTTCGCCCCTGGTACAAAACGAGCCTGTGCAGCAATGGCAAGTCTGGCTTGCATTCCTGCTTGTTTTCCCTGCGCTTGATGCAATTGCGCTTGGCGCCATGTTCCTGCTTTTGCCCCCAGTTAAAGATGAGAAGGCAGCCGGCGCTCTGGGCGAGTATTTGGCAGGCAAAGGTGTGCGTATGGGCAGCCGCCGGTTTGCAATCGCGCTTGCTGCTCTTTCGCTTGCGCTTGCCGCACTTTGCCTTGCCACAGGCAACATTATGCTGGCGTTCCTGTCAATTTGCATAGGGCCTGCAATCTATTCGCTTGCCGCTTACTTCTCAGAGGCGGAAATGAGGCGCGCCGATGTGCTTTTGCCTGATGCGCTTTACACTGCAGCCTCCACGCACAAGCTGCTGTCAGCCGAGAAAATGCTTGCCCTGCTCGCAAAGGGCGGTTTTGGCAGGGTGTCAGGCGCGTTTGCGCTTGCGCTTGCAAGGCAGAAGGCTGGCGACAGCTTCCAGTCCTCCATGGCTGCTGCTGCGCTATACTGCCCAACCCCTCTTGCCAGCCGCGCGTTTGCGCTCATTGTAGTTGCTTATGAAACAGGCGCGGACATGTATTTTGCGCTCCGCGAGTGCGCGCAGGATGTTGTTTCCTTTTTCGCCCTTTTGCGCGAGCGGTCCGCGCTTCTCTCCATCCAGCGCTACACCGTGCTTGCCTCGTGCGCACTTCTGGTGCCAATCATATTGGGAACTGTTGCGTTCCTTGCGCCAACGCTGTCAGGCGCCTCGGTTGTTGGGAGCACCGCGCCTGATGCCGCGCTCCTATCAGCGCTTGCGATAGCCTGCCAAATCTACCTGGTGCTAAATGCAGCGCTCTCCGCGCTCCTTCTTGCGCTGTCCGAATCCAATCCCGCGCGCGCAGCGCTCTACTTTGCCATCTGCGCCCCGATGTCGCTCATCTTCTTCTCAATTGCGTCATCAAGCGCGCTTGCGCTGGGGTAATGGCTATCCCCACCGGCATGCTACTTGGAAAACGCTTATATATCCAGAAAAGCGCAATGCACAATGGTGGAAAGCCTTTTATTCATTTATGGATAATATTATTCACTTTTGGATAAGTGGTGATATGGAAGCGATAGAACTTGTGAAAAACAGGGGCGCGCGGCAGATGCTTGAGACGCTGCTGAAATTCCCAAGCAGGCAATTCACCATAAACGAGCTTGCGCATGAGGCGAAAGTGCCTTTCGCATCGGCCTGGCGGCTGGTGAAAAAATGGGAAATAGCAGGCATGATAGAAACCGGAAGGGTGGGCAGCGGCGTGACGGTGAAGCTGCGCAAATCCGAATACCTTGATGCCGTATCAACCCTTCTGAAGATAAGCGTAAGCCCGCAGGCATTCACTGCAAATGCGATTGAAAGCTTGCTTGCAAAGGAGAAAGGCGTGAAGGAAGCATACCTGTTTGGCAGCGTGGCGTGCGGGAAGGAAAAGCCTGCAAGCGACATAGATATTGCGCTGTTGGCGCAGAAAGGCTTCAACGCAAATGGGCTGGTATTTTGTGTCTATGAAAAATACGGAACAAAGGTCGTGCCGCTTGCCTTTTCCAGCAAAAAGGAGCTTGCCGCGTTCATGGAAGGCAAAGAATCGAGGCGATTGAAATGAGCGACACGTTTGAGAGGGCATTTGCCGAGGCTGAAAGCTGGCTCGCCTCTGCAAAGCACGGCTTGGTCGAGGCGGAAGATGAAGAGGCGCGCGCCAATGTCTGCTGCGCGCAGGCAATCCATGCGATAATACGCGCCAACGACCGATTTGTTGGCGCCCCAACAAATGGTCCACTTGTCCTTTAGGACAAGTCGGATGCCCTTTCGCTGAAATTCCTCAGCCACAAGCCGACGCGCCACGACGATGCGGCAGTGGTGTTCGCAAAGCTTGACAAAGACGGCAAGCTTCCCGAAGGCGCCGCGCGCTTTGGTGATTTGGTGGCTGACGCAATGAGGGACAAGAGCGGCGCGGATTACGGGAAAAGCTCGTTCTCGGCTTCAGCCGCGCAGGAATACTCCGAGAAGACAGAGGAATTCCTTGCAATGGTGAAAAGCGCGCTGAACCTGTGAGGGTGCAGAAACCAATAAAAGGAACGCTCCCCCCCACAATGGGCATGCGATTGATGCGCGCGCAGGGCGCGACTGAGTACCTGGTGCTGCTTGCTGTTGTGCTAATCGTCGCTCTCGTGAGCGTGGCTTTGCTCGGCTTTTTCCCAGGCATGGCATCTGACGCGCAGCAGACGCAGAGCAAGACTTACTGGTCAGGCGCGTCGCCGATTGCAATTGCAGAGATGGAGGCTCATTACTCAACGGACAACCCATCCACTCTTCTATACATCAGGGTGAGGAATACTGGTGCGTACCCCATAAGGATAACGAAAATCATTGGAGAGAACACCAACGGGGCGACCATAATCCATAATGGAACAGCCACGCCGAATATAGCGAATTACTATTATCTCGGACCCGGAGAGGAAAATTTCTTTGGCGCGACAAGCGCGATATGGGGCGGCGGATTTACCCTACCAGCAGCCAGATACATAGATGCACGCCTAATCGGCTCATGCGCGTCGAGCTCTTATGTAATTTGCGCCACTCAATTATGCAGTGGCACAGGCAAAGGAACGCTTCAGATAAACAATTTCGGCTTCGAGTACATCGAGTATCTTGACAACAACCAGCAGATAACAAAAAGGCAGGTGGGCGCGAAGCCACTTAACATCAAGTGCACTGGCTAGTTGTTGAGGATAAAATCTGCGGACAGATTTTGTCCGCAGTGGAATTATAGGAATTCCACTACAAAGAAAAACAAAAAAAAGAAAGAGAAAAGAAGCTTTAGTAGTCGCCCATTCCGCCGCCCATGCCGCCAGGTCCGCCCGGAGGCATGCCGCCGGACTTGCCCTTGGAGGCAATCATGTCGTCAATCCTCAGAAGCATCTTTGCAGCCTCGTAGGCGGACGCGATTGCCTGCGTCTTGACCTTCAGGGGCTCAAACACGCCAATCGACTTCATGTCCGCGATTACCGAATTGTGCACGTCCACGCCAATGTGCTCGCCGCCCTCCTTCTTGTGCTTTGAGCGCAGAGACACCAGAACGTCGATTGCATCCATGCCTGTGTTTTCCGCAAGCGTGCGCGGCACAATCTCAAGCGTTTCTGCAAATGCCTGTATTGCAAGCTGCTCGCGGCCGCCAATTTCAGTGGCGTACTTGCCAAGCTGTATTGCAAGCTCAAGCTCAGTGGAACCGCCGCCAGTCACATACCGCCCGTCCTCGATGGCGGATGAAACCGCGCCGATTGCGTCCACGATGGCGCGCTCACCTTCAGATACCACGTGCTCGGTTGATGCGCGCACGAAGATGGTGACTGACTTTGCGTCCTTGCAGTTCTCCACAAACACCATTTTCTCTCCTGCGATGGACTTCTCGTTCACATTGCCCGCCGCCCCCAAGTCAGTGGCAGACAGGTCGTCCAGCGTGGTTGCCACCTTGGCGCCTGTTGCGCGCTGCAGCTTTTCCATGTCAGACTTTTTCACGCGGCGCACGGCAGAAATGCCCTTCTTGTTAAGGTAGTGCTGCGCCACGTCGTCAATTCCCTTCTGGCAGAAGACCACGTTTGCGCCCGTTGCCGCGATTTTCTCCACCATGTCCTTGAGCATTTTTTCCTCCTGCGCAAGGAATGCCTGCATCTGCTCAGGAGAGGTTATCTCGATCTTGGCGTCCACCTCGGTCTTTTCAATTTCAAGCGCGCAGTCAATGATCGCGATTTTGGCGTCCTTGATGTTCTTAGGCATTCCCTGGTGGACTATTTCCTTGTCCACCAGCACGCCTGAGATGAGCGCAGTGTCGTTGATGTCGCCGCCTGCTTTTTTCTCGAGCTTGATGAGCTCGTCGTCAACAAAGTATGTGTCGCCGCGCATTTCCGCTACCTGGGTGACTGCTGTGACCACCATCTTGGCAAGCTTGTCCTTGCTTGCGCCCACACCAATGGACTTGGAGCCCATTGCGATGGAAGCGATTTTTTCAAGCGTGGCAGTGTCCTTGATGTCCACTTTCGTTGCCAGTTTTGAGAGGATCTCGATTGACTTTTTTGCAGCCAGGTCATAGCCCTTCACTATTGTGGAGGCATGGATATCCTGGTCCAATAAGTCGCCTGCCTTTTTCAGGAGCATGCCCGCAAGCATCACAGCGGTTGTGGTGCCGTCGCCCACTTCCTTGTCCTGCGTCTTGGCGATTTCTACCATTATCTTTGCCGCAGGGTGCTCGACATTCATCTCTTCAAGTATGGTCGCCCCGTCGTTTGTTATCACGATGTCGCCAAGCTCGGAAACAAGCATCTTGTCCATTCCCTTGGGGCCAAGCGTTGTGCGCACTATGTTTGCCACGGCATATGCCACGGCGATGTTGGTGCGCTGCGCGTCCCGGCCCAGTATGCGGTTGCTGCCTTCAGGCAGGACCATAACTTGTTGCCCTTCTAGATTCTTTGCCATTCAAACCACCTCAATAAGTATATTGCCAGCCCAAAGCTTGGGAACGAAATATGGAACAGAAAAATGAATAGGGCGCGCGTGCGCCCAATTTTTGAAACCCTTAAACCTCCTCAATCGCACAACGCCACCAGGCGTTTGCGAGAGAGAAGCTCCTCAGAGCTTCTCGATCTTGCCGCTCCTTCCAGCGGAGATGCGAAGCTGCCCCTTGTACTCTGACACCCAGCCTTCGGTGATTTTCACCTTGTCGCCGCTCACGAACTTGTCAGCATCATCATTCCAAAGGGAGAGCACTATCTCGCCCGAGTCGTCCTTGAGGTTTGCAGATGCAACGCGCAGGCGCTTTCCGAATTTGCCCATCACTTCGCGGGGCTCCTCCATGCTGACGATTTCAGCCTCGATGTTCGCACTGCCTGTTCCTGCCTTCAATTCACTTATCTTCATCCAATCATCTCCGAGAGCGCATTTACAATACTACTTGCATACATATAGCATACAAAGCGCGAATGAGGGTTAAACTGGGAAGGGTATTAAATCCTTTCGCTTCTCCGAACGCGCACGCGCGCACGCGCGAGGGCCCGTTGCAGCGCCTATCCTTTTCCTTCGCGGTATATATAGCCGAAAACCCCGCCACCGCCGCCCACTGCAAGCGTGTCGATACTGCCTTTGCTTGCGGCGATTTCTTCCTGCTTGCTTTTGAGCAGGTCTTTGTACGCAATGGTCCCTTTAGAGTAAAGAAGCGCCATCGCTATCTCGTTTGTCACGTCGCCCCGGCCAGTGCCGCTGTTGGCGATGATGTTCAGATTGGTCCGTGGGTTTGTCGCGACATAGCCCAGGATGAATTGAGTGCTTTTGCAGTTGCCAAACACGCATGTGACATTGCCCGGCTTGTTGCCAAGCCTTTCCGGAGGCATGTTATTCGTCAGGGTGCCTGTGTGCCCGCGGTAAACCCATATTGCATTGCGGTTTTTGCCCATGTAACCAGAAACAAATTTCTGGCTTTCCAGCTCGTGATGGCCCAGGAAAAGGACCATTTCCCTATCCCCGTCTTTGAAGGTGTACTTTTCGTATTTGCCTGCGGCCTTTTCCACCACCGGCTTGTTTTTGAATGCGCTTTTGCAATATGCAATTGCCCTGCCCCAGTGCCCGCTTTCATAGGTGTCGCCGTAGTCAAACACTTGGATTACCCGCAGGACGCCGTCTTCAGCCCTGTGGCTTTCCAGATTGAACAGGCTCTTTGGAGCAAAGCCTGCAATTTCCTGCTTTTCGCGCTCGTCAAACAAGTCTGTTTTCTCGTTTGACCTGACTGCTAAATATTTGAGGGCATCCATTGTTTTTGCATAATCGTTGTTTCCCTTGAAGGAGGCTGCCTTGCCCTTCAGCGCCAGGTAGTAGGAAGCAGCCTCTGTGTAGACTGCCTGTAGGCTCTTTGTGTCCTTGTTTTCCTTAAGCACTCCAAGAGCCTTGTCAAGATAAATGAGATTGTCAGTGTTGACCTCCAAGGGGTTTGTGAAAAGCGGCTTGGCAAGCATCTTGAGCACAGATGCTCGATCCTCCTTGCGCACGATTGACGTTGCAGAGCAGAAGTTTCCCTGGTTTATTGAAGCAAAGACAATCTGCCTGAAAGCGTCCGATTTTTCAGGCTCAGCAATGCCGTGGCTCTTGAACAGTTCGACAAGCGAGAGGGTTTTTTTCTTCATTATCCTGTCAAGCTGGTTGAAAAGGTAGTTGAAGGTGCTCCCGTATTCGAATTCCTGGTCTGAAATCAGGATGCCGATTATCTGCAGATCTGAGAAATGGGATATTTCGTCCTCCCGCACTTTCTTCCACTCCCAAACCGCAAGCTTGTCGTCGTTGTGAATCCTTTTCTCAAGCGCGGGTTCCGGCTTTTGGATATTTTCAGTTGCCCTTTTGGTCATGCCCGCGTTCTTGAACAAGTCTATCAGGCATGCAGCGGCATTCAGGTCATCGCCTTTTTCCAAAGAGATGGTGGAGATTGCTACCGTTGCCTCCGTCCCTGCTTTTTTTATCAAATCTGAAAAGAACCAGATTACCTTTTGCGGGTCGCGCGCAAACTCGTTTGTAAGGAAGGGGTTAACGCTCAGTTGAAAAAACACATCTGAAGAGAATTGCTTTTCACCAACCCCAATGCATGCTTGTGACAGCTCTGCGCATTTGGCGGGCCTGGCGAAAAAGAGAGAAGTGGCAGTAATATCGAGCAGCTTGGCCCTGGGCATTGCGTTCTTCATGATGTTAATGGCGCTTTGTATTTCCTTGATTTTGTTGATTCTGTCCTCTGCGTTATCCATTTGGCTGAGCCTTTCCACAAGCCCAGAGGAGCAGTAGATGTTGGCAGCTGGCCCAAGCATTATGCGGATTTCAACTGGGGTGGGCTTTGGCCCGTAAATGTCAGAGCGCTTTCTTTGCGGCTGGCTGGCCTGTTCGGCGGTTTTTTTCGAGTTAGCCTGTGCTTCTGCTTGGAAGATGAACATTACATGACCCCTATTTTGTATTTTGCCAAGAAAGGAATTTAAGGCAACTCCTCTCGGAGCAACAAACATTTATAAACACAAGCACCAACAAATTGACACATATAAAAAAACAAGCCGCCTGATGTGAAAAAGATGGCATTCTCACGAGTCCCAGTCAGCAAGAAAGTCATAATAACGGCAGTGGCTGTCCCGTTGGTCGCTATTTCTGTGTTTGCCTTCATGCTCAAGGATGGAGACTCGAAAAAGCCAATCGCATCACAACAACCCCAAGTAGAAGCGGCTGCAAGCGCGCCCCAGGAGCGCAAGGCGTTTGACGTGGCAAAAGACAGGGTTGAGGGACAGGGGGCGTTTTCCAGGACATGCCCTGACGAGGTGAAGGCCCTTTACAAGTCAATGGGAGACCTTGGCGGGCTGACGCTCGATGCCTTTGCGGAAGGCTATGGCGCTTACAAAAAAGCGGTTGCTGCTGGAAAAATAAAATGTGGAAAATTCATTTTGGTCGACTATACGCAGACTTCTGACAAGAACCGCTTTTACTTGTTTGATTTTTCAAAAAACAGGCTGATGGGCGCAATAAAGGTGTCGCATGGCATAGGCAATGGGTTCACGGAAAGAGTGGACAGTGTTTCCAGCAGGAAGCAGTCGTGGGCAACACCTGCCGGGCTCTTGAAAATACGTGGAGTGGGCAGGGGCAAGTTGGAAGGCTGGACGCTTGATGGGTTGAAAGAGAGAAACTCAAACGTCTTTGATCGCGCAATACTCATTCATTCCTGGAATACACCGAACAGGATTTCAGACACCTACAGCAAGCCGACATCTGGCTGTTTGGGCTTGAATGAAGGCGATGCGCTTGGGCTTGGGCTGCCCCTGTCCGGCAAGGAAAGGGAGATTGCTGTAGCCGGCTGGCTTGACTGCGGAATCTACGTTTATTTTGAGCAGAAGTAATCTTCTTTAAACTCTTGCCCGCGAAATCAGCTCATGAAAATCACGCTAGACTGGCGCAAGGGCGCGCGGGAGAACGTTGAGGCGCACTACTTGCTATCAAAGGAGCTTGCGAAAAAGGCGGAGGGAGCGCGCAAGGCCATTGAGGAGACCAAGAAAGAGATAGCTGCCGCCGGGAAGGAAAAGGAGCGTGTGGACGTCGAGGCTTCAAAAGCGCCAGCCATGAAAAGGAAGAAGGAGTGGCACGAAAAACACCGCTGGTTCTACACATCAGGTGGAAGGCTTGTGGTGGCAGGCAGGGACGCAAAGCAGAACGACTTGCTGGTTGCCAAGGTGATGGTAGATGCTGACCTGTTCTTCCATGCAGACATCCAGGGCGCGCCCGCCACCATTTTGCAGGATGGGAAGAAGGCAAGCGCGCAGGAGAAAAAAGAGGCTGCGCAGTTTGCTGCTTCTTATTCCTCTGCCTGGAAAACAGGCGCTGCGGGGGTAGATGTTTATGCTGTTGAGAAAAACCAATTGAGCAAGCACGCGCAGGGCGGCTATGTTGGAACCGGGGGGTTTGCAATTGCAGGCTCGCGCGAGTGGTTCCGCGCAACTCCGCTTGGCTTGGTAGTTGGCGTTAAAGACGGAATTGTGACTTGCCTGCCGCTTGTGCACCCTGGCGCCGCGAATTTTCAGTATGAAATATTCCAGGGAGCAAAGGAAAAGGGCGCGGCTGCAAAAGAGCTGGCAAAAGCGCTGGGAGCAAACTCTGATGAAGTGCTGCTTGCGCTGCCATCCGGAAAGTTTGCCATAAAGAGGCGAGGCTAGTGGCTGGTTTTGAAAAAATTTCGCAAAATTTTTTCAGCAATCGCAATTTGTCAAAATTGCGATTCAATGAGGAAATCGCATTGCATACGTTTATGCTGCGCACTGATGAGAGGACTTGCAGCACTGTTTACATGATTGAGGAAAATGGCAAGAAGCTGCTCATTGATTCGGGAGATGGGCAAGTTGTGCTTGATTTCGTTCCAGATGTATGCATCCTCACGCATGGGCACTTTGACCACACGCGCGGCGTCAAGCCAGATTGGAAAACTGTGCTTCTGCATCCTGCAGAGTTCAAGTTTGGCGGCTCGCACATAGAAGTGCCTAAAAACGCACAAGCGAATTCCATGGTGCCTCTTTCTTTCGGCCCGCACCTGCTTGAATTCTTCCACACCCCTGGGCACACAGATGGCAGCATTTGCATTCTTGACAGGAAAACCGGCTTGCTTTTCTCAGGCGATACCAAGTTCGCACAGGGAGGGTATGGGAGGACGGACCTCATGGGAAGCGACGAGGAGATGGAAAAAAGCCTGGCGCTGATTGATAAGATTCCGTACAAACTCCTGTGCCCCGGACACGGTGAAACAGAGGAGAAAAAATGAAGCATGAGGAACTGCTTGCAAAATACGCGCGGCAGCGGCGCGACATTGCAGCGCGGCTTGCCCACTTCGATTCGGTTGGCAAGAAAGGAGGGCGCGCTCTTTTCGAGGAGCTTTGCTTCTGCCTTCTCACGCCCCAGAGCAAGGCGCGCTCGTGTGATTCAGCCATCCATGAGCTTAAGGAAAAGAAATTGCTGTTTTCAGGCAACGCTGCTGCAGTTGCGCGCGTGCTTTCCGGAAAAACGCGCTTCCACAACAACAAGGCGCGATACATTGTTGAAGCGCGCAAGAAATTTGAGGCAAATGGCTTTGCCCTTCTGCTACACACCACATTTTCCGGCACAGAAAGGCGCGCGCGCGAGTATTTCCTGCGCGAAGTGAAGGGATTGGGGCTGAAGGAAGCCAGCCACTACTTAAGGAACGTCGGGCGCGGAAAAACGCTTGCAATACTGGACAGGCACATAATGAAGAACCTCGTAAAGTGCGGCGCGATTGAGAAAGCGCCCGCAAGCCTGACGGAAAAGCGCTATTTGGAAATAGAGAAAGAAATGGAAAAGTTCTGCAAAAAGGCAGGAATTCCGCTTGCGCGCCTTGACCTCCTTTTCTGGGCAGAGGAAACCGGGGAAATTTTCAAGTGAGGCGAAAGGAATAAATACTAGTTATATACACTTATATAACTATGAAAAACAATGACATTCTTCATTACCCGCGCCTTGACACTGTCCTTATGGTGGAGGATTTCATAAGGAAAAACTCAGGCCAGTACACCCGCACGCAGGCGTGGAGGCAGCTTCCGAAAAGGACAATGTACCAGACATTCCTGGTCATCCTCGACTATCTTGTGTCGTCTTCGAAGGTTTCCACAGACAGGAAGGGCAAAATCGGGTGGATATACAATCCAAAGCTTGTGCAGAAGTTCCTGAAGCAGGGGGTCGTGGCAAGATGAGGCGCGAGACTTCCAAGGCAGTAAAGGTCGTCTTTGCAGACAAAAAGGTCAATGCGGCATATCTGAAGCTGAAGAAGTCGAAATATGGCGAGGACAAGGAGCTGCTCGCGCGCATAGACGATGCGGTGGACAAGCTGAAGGAAAATCCATTCTGCGGCATCGAAATACCAAAAGACATAATTCCGAAAATATACTTCCAGAAATACGGTGTGGACAACCTCTGGAAGTATGACATGCCGGAAGGCTGGCGCCTGATTTACACCAACGTCAGCGACGAGGTGCAGATACTTGCAGTTCTCCTTGAATGGTTTGACCACAAGGAGTACGAACGAAGGTTTCATTACTGATTTTTGCCAAAAGCAAAGAAACCAATAAAAGGAACGCTCCCCCCCCACAATAGGCATGCGATTGATGCGTGCGCAAGGTGCGACTGAGTACCTTGTTCTTCTGGCAGTTGTGCTAATCGTGGCGCTAGTCTCAGTCGCGCTCCTCGGCTTCTTCCCGGGAATGGCGTCAGATGCGCAGATAACGCAGTCGCAGGCTTACTGGTCAAGCGCGTCGCCGATTGCGATAACAGAATGGGCAGCGGCGGGCTTTACAGATGGAAGGACATTCCCCTACCTTAGAATGAGAAACACTGGCACATATCAGATAAGGATAACCAAGGTTCTTGCAGGCACAAGCTGGATAGACCAGTTCGGATGCTTTAACAGCGCATGCGGGAGCAACGGAACGGGGATTACTCTCAATATCAGCTCTTATTATGTTTTGGGGCCCGGGGAAGAGAAATATTTCTATTATTGGCCAGTCAGCGGCTACACGTATGGTTTGTTTGATTTGGATGGGATAAGGGTGGCTGCGTCTTCGGGCGGGGGGATACTTGGAGGGGCATCTTCTCTATGCAGCACCACACAACCATATGGCATGCTTGTGATCAAGAATTTTGGTTTTGAGTATATCGAGTCCATCGACAACAACCAGATAACTAAGCGCGAAACCGGAACCGAGCCGCTTATAATAAAGTGCAAGGCACCGGCTTGATTTCTTCGTTTTGCTAGCATATTATATACCTTAGCCTGCCAAATTTTCACAATTGTTAACTCAGGTGAAAAATATGCTTCCATGCTCAGAAGTCCACTGGAAAATACTCCCATCAGTCTGCTCCCAGCTTGCGCTTTGCATGGAGAAGGAAGGCGTGCCGCGCGCGTCCATTGCGGCGGCGCTTGGCACGAGCGAGGCGGCTATTTCACAATACATTTCAGGCAAGCGAGGAGCAGGGAAACTGCCAGCTCGCGCGAAAAAGGAATGCTGCGCGCTTGCGAAGAAGTTCGCAGCCGGGAAGGTCAAGGCGCGAGACATGGATGTGGGCATCTCCTGGATTTTGGTGATTGCAAAAGGAAGCGGGCTGGGGAAGCGCGACCCGTGCGCGATTTGCATGGCGCTAAAACGGAAGAAGAGGTAGATTTTGATGGCACTTTTATCGCTGAAGAACCTGAAAATAAGCGCAGGAGACAAGGAAATCATACAAGGCATCTCGCTTGATGTTGGCGAGGGCGAGGTGCATGTCATAATGGGGCAGAACGGGAGCGGCAAGTCCACCCTCCTCTCCGCGCTTGCAGGCAACCCGAAGTACGCAGTGAAAGGCGCTGCGTTGTTTGAAGGGAAGGACCTGTTAACGCTAAAGCCGCATGAGCGCGCAAGGAGAGGCCTGTTTCTTGCTTTTCAATCCCCAATTGAGGTGCCAGGCGTCTCGCTTGCAAGCATGCTTCGGCGCGCGTATGCCGCGCGCTTTGGAGATGAGATGGGTGCGGTGGAATTTGACAAAATATTGCAGGCAAAATCAGAGGCAATGGGGCTGGCGCGTTCGTTCTACTCGCGCGGCATAAACGACGGAATGTCTGGCGGGGAGAGGAAGATGAGCGAAATACTGCAGCTGTCGGTACTTGAGCCGCGGCTTGCCATGCTTGACGAGCCGGACTCGGGCCTTGATGTTGATGCGCTGGAGCGCGTGGGCGCAGCGATTGGGAAAGTCAGGCGCAACGGAATGTCCATGATAATCGTGACGCACTATGCGCGCGTGCTGCGCAGCATCAGGGCAGACAGGGTGCATGTGATGCACTTGGGAAAGATTGTGGCATCAGGCGATGAAAAACTGGCGCACAAGATAGAGGAAAATGGGTATAGTTGGGTATTGCGATGAAAGATATGGAGAAGAAGATAAGCGAGCTTTACGGTAGGGATGCCAAGTTGTCAGCTGTGCCTGAGGAAAGCAAGCTGAACGTGGGCTACAAGACGAAAGAGAAAGGGCTCACTGAGAAGCTGGTGCGCGAAATTTCCGGGGTGAAAGGCGAGCCTGAGTGGATGCTGAAGAAGAGATTGGAATCGTTTGCTATTTTCAAGTCAAAGCCAATGCCCACATGGGGGGCCGACCTGTCAAAGCTTGACTTGGATGCCCTGACTGCGTTTGTGCGCCCCAAGGGCAAGGAGAATGAGCCTACGAAATGGGAGGAGGTCCCGAAAGACATTCGCAAGACCTTTGACGTGTTGGGAATACCTGAGGCGGAGCGCAAGTTCCTGTCAGGCGCATCCGCGCAGTATGATTCCGAGGTGCTTTACAAGTCGCTGCGCAAGAACATAACCGAGCTTGGCGTGGTTTTCACGGACATGGACTCCGCCGTAAAGGAATACCCTGAGCTCGTGAAGCGCTATTTCATGACACGCTGCGTGCCTGCAAAGGACAATAAGTTTTCAGCGCTTCACGGCGCTTTCTGGTCTGGAGGCAGCTTTGTTTATGTCCCTGAAGGCGTGAAAGTGCCATCCCCGCTACAGATTTATTTCATGATGAACTACCCGGGCTTTGGCCAGATGGAGCACACGCTCATTGTCGCGGAGCAGGGCGCGTCCGTGCAATATATTGAAGGCTGCTCGGCACCATATTACACGCGCGACTCGCTTCATTCCGCAGTGGTGGAGATATTTGCAGGCAAGGGAAGCCGCGTGCGCTACACATCCATACAGAACTGGAGCAGGAACGTGTACAACCTGAATACGAAAAGGGCGATAGTTTCCGAGAATGCGATAATGGAATGGGTTGGTGGCACATTGGGGTCAGGCACAACCATGCTTTACCCATGCAGCATGCTGGTGGGAAGGGGGGCGCGAGCTGAGCATCTTACAATCTCGCTTGCAGGCAAGGGCCAGGTGAAAGACACTGGCGCAAAGGTGCTCCACATGGCGCCAAATACCTCGTCGCGCGTGGTGTCGAAGAGTATTTGCAGGGGAGGCGGCTTGGTGCGCTACCGCGGCCTGTTGCACGTTGGCAAAGGGTGCACGGGCGTGAAGGCGAATGTGCGCTGCGACAGCATAATTGCAGATAAAATATCGGTTGCGGAGACTGTGCCGGTGATTGATGTGCGCTCATCTGACGCGGTGATTGGGCATGAAGCAGCAGTGGGGCGAATTTCCGATGAGCAGCTTTTCTACTTGATGAGCCGCGGGATTGACGAGAACGAGGCCGTGTCGCTCATTGTGCGCGGCTTCATCGAGCCCATTGTCAAGGAGCTGCCGCTGGAGTATGCTGTGGAGATGAACAGGCTGGTGGAAATGGAGATGGAAGGTGCGGTGGGATGATGATGAAACGGATAAGCATTGCCAGCGGCAAAGAGGAATGTATGCTCCTCCAAACCACCAGCTCTGCTTCCTACTCCATTATGCTTGCCGATGGTGCAAGGGCGGAGATTGCCATTGTCAATTCCGCGCCGGCGGACAAGGATGTGGAGCTGAAAGTGGAAGCGAAGATTGGCAAAAACTCGGCGCTTACGCTCATTGGCTGCCAGCTTGGCGGCAGGGAAACCAAAAGCAATGTGAAAATCTCGCAAAAAACAGGCAGCAGGTGCGAGCATTTTGAGGTTGCCTTGCTTTCCGGCAGCCAGAGGCTGCTCGCGCGCACAGAGCACCTACATAATGAGCCGAAAAGCTTTTCGCGCTCCTCGTTCAGGTATGCAGCAGCTGGAAGCGCGCAGGTGAATGTACAGGGGAATGTTGAGATTGCACGGGGGGCAAATAGTGCAGATGCGCACTTTGTGGCAAAGAGCCTGCTGCTTTCGCGCGAGGCGGTTGTCAAAGTGGTGCCCATGCTCTCCGTGAAGACTGGCGAGGTAACTGCAGGGCATGGCGCTGCAATGGCCCCGGTTTCAGCAGATGAGTTGTTCTACCTTGAGTCGCGCGGAATTGATGGGGCAGAAGGCAGGCGGATGATACTGGAGGGCTTTTTGCTGGGGTTTGAGGCAAAGCAGATGAGTGATGTGAGAGCGGCTGTGGAAAGGAAAATGGGTGGGCTTGATGGCTTTTGACGTTGATAGAATCAGGGAGGACTTCCCAATCCTTGCAAGGAAGATGAATGGGAAACAGCTAGCTTACTTGGACAATGCCGCAACCACGCAAAAGCCTGCTGCCGTTCTTGAGGCAATGCGCAGCTACTATGAGAACAGCAATGCAAACGCGCACCGCGGCGGCAATGCGCTTGCTGAGCAGGCGACCGATATTTACGAGAATGCAAGAAAGAGAGTGGCGCGCTTCATTGGCGCAGAACCATCAGAGATTGTCTTTACCAGGAATGCCACTGAGGCGCTGAATTTGTCAGCGCGCTTCTGCGTTGAGCAGATGGGTGCAAAAAAGGTTCTTTTGACTGAGATGGAGCATCACTCCAATATCGTAAACTGGCAACTTGCTGCAAAGGGAAAGGCGAGCATAAAATATGTGAAAATGAGAGACTTGGGTGGAATTTGCAAGGAAGATGTGACGGGGCTGGGTGCTGATTCTGTTTTCTCTTTCACGCATGCATCCAATGTGCTGGGGGCTGTGAATGATGCAGCGCTTCTTTGCCGCCTTGCAAAAAAAGCAGGCGCGCTTTCAGTTGTGGACGGCGCGCAGTCAGTGCCGCACATGAAAGTGGATGTGCATAAAATTGGCTGCGATTTTTTTGCATTCTCTGCACACAAGATGCTGGGACCAACTGGCTTGGGCGTGCTTTACATCAGAAAAGAGCTGGCTGGTTTGCTTGAACCGGTTTTTGGCGGCGGGGGCGCGATTAAAAGCGTGCAGCTTTCAGGCACGTCATTTGCGCGCGCTCCGCAAAAGTTTGAGCCGGGCACGCAGGATGTGGCAGGTGCAGTAGGACTATCAGCTGCAATTGATTACCTTAAGAAGATTGGCATGGGTGCGATTGAGCGGCACGTTGCAGCGCTTCGTGGGGCGTGCGTGGAGAGCCTGAAGGAAGTTGGCGGCGTGCATGTTTATGGCAATGGCAGCAAAACTGGGATTGTTTCATTCAATGTCGGCAGGCTTCATGCGCATGACATTGCACAGATTGCCTCTGATGATGGCGTGATGCTGCGCGCCGGGCATCATTGCTGCCAGCCGCTCATGAAGGCAATTGGCGCATCGGCAACTGCGCGCGCAAGCTTTTACCTTTACAATACGAAAGACGAGGCGCAGCAGCTGGCGGCGGCAGTGGCGCGCGCAAAGAAGGTGCTTTCATGAACGAGGGCATGTACCGCGAAAACATACTGGACCATTACAAAAAACCGCACCACCGAGGGAAACTGCCCAAGCCTTGCCCGCAGGGGCACGCAGTAAATCCGTTTTGCGGGGATGACATCACTTTTTACCTCAAGGTGAGCAAGGAGAAAGTTGAGGATGCCTCGTTTGACGGGCATGCGTGCGCGATTTGCACTGCCTCTGCTTCCATGCTCACAGATGAAGTGATGGGGAAAGGTGCTGAGAAGGCGCGCGCAATTGGCAAGGAGCGCGTGCTGGAACTGCTGGGCGTGTCGCCCGGCCCCACGCGCCTGAAATGCGCGCTTCTGCCCCTCAAGGCATTCAAGCTGGCGCTTTATTCTCATTTGAAAAAGAAGATGGGTGAGGAGGAAAAAAAGGAAATTGAGGAGGCGGGTGAATGATACGATTTGGCCCTGCGGGAATTCCGATTGGCACGCCTGGCAAGCGAGGCACTGCCGAGGGGATTGCCTACTGCCGCGAGATCGGGCTTGGCGCAATGGAAGTGGAATTTGTCCATGGCGTGAAAATGGGCGAGGCCACCGCGCTGCAGGCTGGCGAGGCGGCGCGCAAAAACGATGTCTTTCTTTCCTGCCATGCACCCTACTACATCAACTGCTGCGCAAAGGAGGAGCTGAAGATTAAAGGAAGCGTGCGCCACATTGTTGCAACTGCGCAGGCTGCTTTTTGGCTGGGCGCAACGCCGATTGTTATACACCCTGGCTTTTACATGGGGCGCCCTGCGGCAGAATGCAGGAAACTGGTGGTTTCCACCTTGAGGCGTTGCCTGGATGAGATGGAAAAGCGCAAAATCAGCGGCGTGCAGATTGGGGCTGAGCTTACCGGCAAGAAAAGCGCGTATGGCTCGCTTGACGAGATTATCGGCCTTGCAGAGGAATTTGGCGACAAGCACGTGGTGCCCGTGGTTGATTTCGCGCACTACCATGCAAGGGAGGGGAAACTGAAGACTGTTGAGGACTTTGCGCGCGTGCTTGAGAAAGTGGAGGAGCGGGCAGGCACAGAGGCTGCAAAGCATTTCCACTGCCACTTTTCAGGCATTGAGGCGATTGAGGCAGGTGAGAAGAAGCACCTGCCAATTGCAAGCAAGTCGCCGCCATTCGAGCCGCTTGCACGCGCATGGGAGGCAAACGGCTGGGAAGGCACGGTTATTTGCGAGTCGCCGCTCCTTGAGAAGGATGCGCTGACGATGCAGGCGATTTATAACAGGGCATGAGAAAAAAATGAGAAAGAGAAAAGAAGAAACTCGCGTTGGTTGGCTCAAAACTTCTCCTTGGAAGTTTCTTGCAACGGGCGGAAGTCAGAGATTGCATTCTGTATAGTAATCTGCACGTTCTTTGCCATGTTGAGCGCGGCATCATTCCTACGCTTTATTCCGTAGATGACAGAACTGATTATCCCAAGAACAGTTGCCGTTATGCCAACTGCCAAGCTGTTTTTGAGTTGCGTCGGGGAAGATGCAAAGGCACTGGAGAAGTAGGTTATGCCTCCAACACCGTATCCAATGACCGCAGACGCGATGCTGCGCAAGAAAACGCCGGCGGTTGCTCTGCGCTTGCTAGATTTGTAGTTGTCGACCCCTGTGCTGTCTTTGAGGGCTTCCACCACAAAATTGAATTCCTTTTCATTGAACACGGGTTGGGAGAGGAATATGCTGTAGTTGACAGTTTGGTAGATGTTTTCCATTTCTGCCTTGAATTGCGCCTGCGCCCTGTCATGAACGGTCGGATCGTGGTTTTTGACCCATCCACCAGTGGATACGGTTGCTTTGCGGGCATCAGCATCTAAGAAGGCACGGTGTGCCTTGGCGAACTTGAGCGCCTGCTTTTTTGATATGACTAGGGGGACCGTCTTCACTTCGTTGCCTATTGTGCAATTAAAATGCTTGGTTTTCATCTTATCACCACAGAGAAGATATGTTGTATAAGGTATATAAATGTGACTGTTATCTCAGCCTTAGCCGTGAGAAAGCCGTTGAGGCAGGCTTTAGGGGCACTTTTTTAAACTTTCGGAGCAATAACGAGAAGGAAAACCCGCCCCTAGGATATGGGCTCGAATTCGTCTGCAGGCAGGTTTGCCGGAATTGCAATTGGAAAGGTGGAACTATGTACTACGTTCTTTCGTGCAAGGACAGGGTGAGGCTTCCCGCCCAGTTTTTCTCAATGAAACTGGAGGATGCGCTCACGCAGATACTGCGCGAGAAATACGAGAGGCGCGTGAACAAGGACTCGGGAGTCTCGCTTGCTGTCTGGAATGTCAAGCCAGAGGGAGACGGGCTTGTGATACCGGGCGACAACGCTGCCTACTACGACGTGGAGTTTGACACGCTTACCTATTTGCCGCAGGTGAACGAGATAATCGAGAGTGAAGTGTCGGAAGTGGTGGAATTCGGCGCGTTTGTGACGCTGGGCCCCATGGAGGCGCTTGTCCACCTGTCGCAGATTGCAAACGATTTCCTTACCTTCAACAAGAAGACCCAGACATTTGTGGGAAGGGAGAGCAAGAAGTTTCTGAAGAAAGGGGACCGGATCTATGCCAAGATATCCACAGTGAGCATGAAGAACAACATCCCGGAGACCAAAATCGGCATGACCATGAGGCCTGACGGGCTTGGCAAGGAAGAGTGGATCTCCGTGAGGAAGGCGGATTCCGGCGGGAAAAAGGAAACTGCGGGGAAGACGGCTGCCGGAGGCGGCGCCCATTCGCCGAAGGCGAATAGGGAAGAGAGCAAGAAAAAGAAGAAGGGTGAGTGATTTTCATGAAAGCTTGCAAGAACTGCCGGTTGATAGTGAACGAGGAGAAGCAGTGCCCGGCATGCCAGTCGCAGGAATTGACCGAGAAGTTTTCAGGCCAGCTGATTGTGCTGGACCCTGAAAAGTCTGAAATCGGCAAGAAGCTGGAGATAAAGGCGCCTGGCAGGTATGCGATCAAGATAAGGGAGAAATGACGGTGATATTCATGGCCAATACAAGAGGAAGGGAAAGGCTCGGGACTTGCGACGCGTGCGGAAGGTCGATGCCGCGCGACAAGATGATTACCTACAACACCATGAACGTGTATTCCACGGACCTCAAGACCGCGGACGACGTGAAGTCCACCACGCACGTGGAGAAGCACTATTGCATCTCGTGCGCAAAATCCAAGAGAATATTCGAGAAGCTCAAGAACCGCGCAATCCGCGCGGCTGGAAGAGCGCCCCGCCCTGAGCGCAGGCCCTTTTCAGACAGCTGGAACTCCGGCAGGCGCTGGTAAGCGCGCGCCCGCCTTCAACAGCAAAGGAGGCGTTTTATGGAAGAGAAAATTTCGTACGATGGGAAGGAGTACATTGGCATCAGCTTTCCGCTTGGCAATGTGCCGCTTATCATCGTGAAGGCAAAGAAGGGCTATGTGGCATGCAGCTATGTGAGCAAGGAGGCTGCAGAGAAGTTCGGCGATGTCGCTGCTTTTGTCACGGGCGTAAAAACGTTTGAGGACATGTTCAAGGCGAAAATACGCACTTTCACCACCTGGGCGGATGATTTGAGCATCCGCGAGGGAATGTCGGTGAAAAAGGCGCTTGAGCTCATGGACCAGTGACGCTCCTTTTCGTTTTTCTTTTGGCAAGCGATAGACGCACCTCTTGCTTTGGCAGGGGGTGCTTCGGCTACCCAAGTATCATCTGCTGAATTGCATCCCTGGTTAGAAGGGGTCCTTGCCTTCAGCCGCAGGCACCACGTACATCTTGAATGCCTCGCCCAGGAGCCTCTTCTGCTGCTCAGGCAGGGCGCCGCAAAGCTCCCGAAAGAACTGGAGCTGTGCAGCCGCGTGCATGTAGGCGACGCGGTCGATATCACTGCGGTTCTGCGTGACTCGCGCGCATTTTTCAGCGTCTTCAAGCGCCTCGAGGGTGCCGCGCGGGTTTTCCAAGAAGTTCCTGCCCCATTTTGCAATCGCCTGGAGCGCAAGCTTTTCCGGGAAAAAGTAGCCTGTTGGAATGGCACCGCTGCTGTTTACTTGGTTGCAGAGGTTTGTGAACAGCTGGCGGGATTGGAGCGAGAGGTTCGCATAGATTGCATTTGCCCCGTTCTTTATGGTGTCGCTGACTGAAATCGATGGCCATGGCTTTTCCGAGGGAGTTGCACCTGCGGCTAGCTTTGGCTTGCCAAACACCGCGTAAGCCGCGAAAAATGCGGTTATGCCAAGGACAACGCCAAATGTTTTAACTGCCTTGATTGCCGTTTTCCTGAAAGAAGACTGATGCACTGGCTTGTACTTCACCACACCACCTTGGCTGTGTTTGGCAAGGTTGTTTTTATAAATCGAGCGCAAAGCCACGCAGGGAACATCCTGTTTCACGCCTCAAGCGCTAGCCGTGCCAATTCCCTGCCGCTTCTGCTTTTTATCCCGCGAAGCGCGGAGTCGATGAACACTGACATGCGCGCGCTTCCCTTTTTCTTGTTCTCAATTGCGCGGAAAAGCATGTCCAGCCTGTCTGCGTCGCTTGCAAGCGTGCGCAGGCGGCCTTTGTTCGCAAGAAGCTTGATTTCCTTTTCAAAAAGAGTGCCTGAAAGCATGTCGCGCTCCACTTTTGCCTCGTTTGGCTTTTGCTTTCTTTTCTGCGAGGGCACTAAGTCGCCAATCCTTGCCTCGTGCAAGTCATGGAGGAGCGCAATCCTGATAAGCGCTGCCTCATCTGACGCTTTCAGCTTTTCCATTCTTGCAAGGGCTAGCGCGATTATTGCCGTGCCATAGGTGTGCTCGGCCACTGACTCGCGCGGCGCATGCGTCAGCTGCCAGCCTGTGCGGGGCAGGTTCTTGAGTGAAAGCACCTCCAGAAGGAGCGCGCGCGGATTTTTGCCTGAGGCCATGCAAAAATGAGGGGGGCGCTCTTTAAATGCGTGCGCGCTTGAGGTGTGGTAAAGAGAAGAAGGATAAAAATGCTTTGCAGCAGAATGTGTGCATGAGGAAGCTCCAGATAGTTACTTCAGTGTTAGTTTTCTCGGCACTGGTTGGCTGCAGCCGCACCGAGCAGGCAAGAATGCGCATTCTTCAGGAACAGAAGAGCCAGATTGAGGCTAGGCTGGCAAGCAATGCAAAAAAGTACCAAAGCGCAAAACTGGCTGGAACAGGATTTTTCCAAATGGCAGATAGCCTGGCTAAAGAGGCAAAGGACAACAGGACCTTGATTGCTTCGTGCGAAAATCAGATCGAGGGGCTGTGGAAGATGAAAACTGCCCGATTCGCTTGAGATTATGATGGAAATTGATAGTGTAGAGCTGGCAAATACAACGACACACATTGCTTTGGAAGAAAGAGGCGTTGCGTTCATCAGCGCCAAGAGGCTGCAGCTAGCATTGGAAGCGTTTTTTTGGGCAATAGTCCTGGCTGCCGTTTCATTTGGAGCCTGGAAGCTGTTCAAGAAAAAGGATTAGCTCTTGCCCTCGATTATTGAGAAATTCTTTTCCACTATTTTCTGCACGTCTGCTGCAGGATAGCCAAGGCGGATTAGGCGCGTGCGGCCGCGCATGCCTGCGCCGGATTCTATGGTTGTAATCAGCCCGAGCATTTCCAGGTCGTTGAGGTACTCGCGATGCCAGCGCGCGCTTCTTCGCGGCTTTCTTTGCTTGCGCGCAACGCGGCAGTATTCCTCATACACTTCGCCGGATGTGAGGAAACAGTCCTCCTCGTCGGACGTGCCGGTTGTGAGGCGCGTATTCTTACCCTTGTCAATCGCCAAATTCGCAACTGCAAGAAGGACAAGCTGCTGGTGGTCTGGAAGAGTGGAAATCGCCTCAAAGGCAACGTCCGTGTCCACTGATCGGCGAGCGTCCTCCACTTCCTTGTCCGTAATTTTGGTGATGCCGTGGTCGTCCGCGATTTCGCCTGCCTTCAAAAGCAGCTTGAGAGCATAACGCGCGTCGCCAGAGTCGTTGGCAGTGAGCGCTGCTGACAGGTTGATTGCCGAATCCCCCACCACGTGCGGTTTAAAGCCCATTTTGGCCCGCTGGCGCACTATTGCCTGCAGCTGGGTGGAAGTGTAGGGCGCAAAGACCATTTCGTTTTCGCAAAGCGAGCTTTTGCTCCGCGAGCCAAGCTTGTCCTTGAAATTCACCCTGTTGGTGATGCCAAGTATGCTCACGCTTCCTTTTGCAAGCTCGTCGTTTGCGCGCGTGAGGGTGTAGAGCAGATCGTCCAGGTCCTTTACCATGTCCACTTCGTCAAGCACCACTATAAGGTGCGTGCCCTTGCCAACCTCCTCCATTACCTTTTCATAGAGCATGGCAAGGCCAAAGCCCATGGAATCAAGCATGGGAAGGAGCTCCTTTGCGATTTTCTGGATGACGCGATAGCGGGAGTTGTACATCCTGCAGTTCATGTAGACGTGCCTGGAATTGGACTTGTGCTCGGAGAACTTGACAAGCACGTGCTTTGTGGAGCAGGTCTTGCCAGTGCCGGTCTTGCCATAGATGAACATGTTGTGGGGGCGCTCGTTTTTCAGCGCAGGCACCACTGACGCCATTATCTTCTCTATTTCAGACCCGCGGAACGGCAGGGTCTCCGGTATGTAGTGGGGAGAAAGCACGTTTCGGTCGGCAAAGACCGTCGGTTTATTCAATAGTTCAGAGAACGTCTTCATGCCACCCACTTTCCCAGACGTATCTGGGACTGTTCTGGAACCGCTAAGCCTTATTAATCTATACTCCGAATATCACAAACGCAGCTATGAATCACTGAGGTGAGAAGATGGGCTTACTTGAAAAGATTACCAAAAGCATCGGCGTGGGCAAGGACATGAACCTTGAGGAATACATGAACACCGTCGAGATGGAAAACGTCGATGTTCTCCACGAGGCGGCTGACTTCTACGTAAAGCCGATTGCGCTTGAGAGCGAGAACGACGTGAGCGTGATAATGGAGGAACTGAAAGCCAAGAACATCATCCTCCTGAATGTTTCGCCCATGAGCAAGCAGCCAAACAAGCTCAAGCAGACCATTGACAACATCAAGGCGCACATCACCAAGATAAACGGCGACATCGCGCGCATTGACACTGACAAGATACTGCTCACGCCCTCAAAGGTCAAGATAATCAAGGGCAGGAAAAAGTAGTTTTTTCTTTCTTTTTGTTTTTATTGGCTAGCGGGAGCGCCACCAGGCGGAATAATAAGCGTTTTGCCCCATAAAACCACTTGGTGGGAATATGAAGCTTGTAGATACATCCATTGTAAATGTGCTTGAGTTCGCAAAGAAAATATTAACCCGCCTCGAACGGCTGAACGAGGCAGCACTTGCGTCCAGCTTGGGCATTCCGAAGCCATACAGAATTCTCAGCATGGGTTGGGATACCGGCGGCAGGCGGCTTGTGAACCGCCTTGCCAGCGAAGAGGGCGGCTGGGTCGGGCTTGTCCGTGTCATGAATGGCCATGCGCCGAGCCTTGGCAAGGAATGGAGAGCCAGCAGGGCTGGAAATTGCGAGCATGTTTGGTACATTTTTGACAATCAAACGAGGATTGCCGCAGGGGATGCGCTGCTTGACATGCACCAGTTCCCTGAGAAATATGGGAAGCGGCAGGCTCCGACAAGGTATCGCGCCAGCAAAACAGTAATCGAGGCGTGCGACTTCCTGCGAAAGCCCGAGGAAATTGCTAAGGGCAGGGCATTTGTTCCGCGCCCTGTGAAGCGAAACGCGATACGGTTTGTAGAGCAGAATAAGCCGGCAAAAATGCGCGCTTAACTTTTCTTCTTCCCAATCTCGCGCTCTGCGCGGCGCATCACACCCAAAATCGCGGCGCACTCCT
>Ga0268276_1000245_pt1 | contig 65257 bp, 61 predicted proteins | sample saktaG_4_FD_190145 | JGI IMG/M metagenome (GOLD analysis project Ga0268276, IMG submission 190145) | Saline water microbial communities from Sakinaw Lake, British Columbia, Canada - sak_2010_1_5_45m | ecosystem: Environmental > Aquatic > Non-marine Saline and Alkaline > Saline ... | reverse complement strand
TAGTACTCCACAGGCAGCCGCTCCACCAGGGCCGGGGAAGCCCGTCCGGTCCTGATGGTCATCAGGTTGTCTCGGAGAGCGTCCACCGTCTTGCCCATTCTCTCTTCGGTGTCTTTAAGCAGGTCTTTGATCATGATTAAGCTCCTCCTCATTGGTCAAGTGGTCAAGTGGTCAGATGGTCCTTGGTCCGACCATCCGACCATTGATCTATCTGCTGATGATCGTGCCCACTGGCTCGCCGAGGATGGCTCGCTCGATGCTCCTGGGTTCCCAGAGGTTGACGACGATGATGGGGAGGTCATTGTCCATGCATAGAGAGATAGCTGTGCTGTCCATAATCCTCACTCCCATGTTCAGGGCGTCAATGTAGGTCAGATGCTTCAGTTTCTTGGCTTGAGGATCGAGGTGAGGGTCGCTCTCGTAGACGGCGTCAACCTTGGTGGCTTTGATCAGAACCTCAGCGCCTATTTCCATAGATCTCAGGGCGGCCGCTGTGTCGGTGGTGAAAAAGGGGTTGCCTGTCCCAGCCCCCAGGATGACTACTCGCCCTTTCGCCAGGTGACGGGTCGTCCGCAACCGAATATAAGGCTCTGCAAAGGCTCTCATCTCGACAGCCGTCTGCACCCGGGTGGTTATCCCGGCTCTCTCCAGAGCATCGTGGAGAGCCAGGGAGTTCATGACCGTGGCCAGCATCCCCATGTGGTCGGCTGTAGCTTGATCCATGCCATGGGCCAGGCCGTCCTTGCCCCGCCAGAGGTTGCCTGCTCCCATGACGATGGCTATCTCCACATCGTGATCTTTGACCCGGCGGATCTTGGCCGCCACCTCCTCGGCCCTTTCGGGATCAATGCCGTATCCTTCGGGGCCGGCCAAAGCTTCGCCGCCCAGTTTCAGCATGACCCGCCTGTATTTAACTTCGGACATTCCGGCCTCCCCAGATCAGTTGGCTGGGTCGCCAGCTAACTCCCTAGTCGCCCAACTCGAACCTCGCAAACTGCCGCACCACGATATTCTCGCCCGTTTTGGAGATTGCCTGGGTTAGCACGTCCTGGACGGTCAGCTCATCATCCTTTATAAAGGGCTGTCTCATGAGACAAACTTCTTGGTAGTACTTCTGCAGCTTGCCTTCCACAATTCTCTCTATTATGCGCTCAGGTTTGCCCATATCCCTCGCCTGGGTTTGGTGAATTTCCTTTTCCCTCTCCAGTGCATCAGGAGGGATGTCCTCAGGGGCCAGATAGAGAGGTTTGGCGGCCACTATTTGCATTGCCAGATCGTGGGCCAGTTCCTTGAAGGCTTCAGTCCTGGCCACGAAATCGGTCTCGCAGTTCAACTCGACGAGGGCCCCGGCACGGCTGCCAGTGTGGATGTAGGCCTCGATCAGACCCTCCTCGGTCGCTCGGTCTGCTTTCTTGGCGACAGCAGCTAACCCCTTTTCTCGCAGATAGGTTTTCGCCTTCTCAAGATCCCCGCCGCTGGCCTCCAAAGCCTTCTTGCAATCCAGTACTCCGGCCGCCGTCGCCTCGCGCAGCTCTTTTATCATTGACGTTGTGATCTCCAATTGAATCTTTGCCTCCTCGATAGGTTGATGTTGATTTTTGGAGAAACCAGGTTTTTCCCTACTTGAATGGGCAGACTGTTGCTTCTGGGATTCCTCACGGTTTGAGAAGTCCCATCTTCTCAGCTAAAAAACCCTTCGGGCTGAGCCTCAGGACGAAGCCTGGTTTCTGATCTAATCTTCTTCGCTGCCTATTTCCTCTTCGAAAGCCTCCGTGGGCTCCTCTCCCTCGAACTCGAGTTCGCCTGACTTGAGCTTAGCCAGGGTAGCGGCGCCCAGGTATTTCTCTTCATCGAGCTCCATCTCTAGCTCTTCATCCTCGGGTATGAGGGAGGCTCGCAAGTTCTGCCCCTCGATGACAGCGTCGGCGATTTTAGTGGTGATGAGTTTCAGGGCTCGGATGGCGTCGTCGTTGGCGGGAATGATGTAGTCAATAGGATCCGGGTCACAGTTAGTGTCCACCATGGCTACAATTGGTATGTCGAGCTTGTTGGCCTCTTTCACCGCGGTGGCTTCGCGCCGCACATCGGTGATGAAGAGCATGTCGGGCAGGCGTCGCATGTCCTTGATGCCACTTAAGCGCCGATTCAGCTTGGCAATCTCTTGCTCTAGTTGCAGGGCTTCCTTCTTGAGAAGTCGCTCGAAATCCCCTCGTTCCTGGCGATCCTCCAGGTTCAACAAGTAATCTATTCGTTGGCGTATGGTGCGCCAATTGGTCAAGGTTCCCCCCAGCCAGCGCTGGTTGACGTATGGCATGCCACATCTCTGTGCCTGTTCGGCGAGGCTCTCCTGGACTTGCCTTTTGGTACCTACGAAGAGGACAATGCCGTCTTCACTTACAATGTTCCTGACCACATCGTATGCCTTATCCAGGGCGGCCATGGTCTGCTGCAGGTCAATGATGTGGATGCCGTTGCGCTCAGTGTAGATGAAGGATTTCATCTTCGGGTTCCAACGCTTTGTGCGATGGCCGAAATGCACCCCCGTCTCCAATAGCGCCTTCATAGAAACTACTCCCACTTTTTCTTTCCTCCTTATTACGTTTTTGTCTTCCGCCCTTTTCATCCTGGCGAGGGGCCTGTCTAGCCGCCGTATGCTAACTGGCACGTTCTCGTCAGTCAAAGGGCGTGCTTAATTGGGTAGTCCGGGTAAGAGTATAGCACATACTTGTATATCAGGCAAGTCGGCGGTTTGAGGTTTTGACCTGTTTGTGCTATACTATTTTGAGACATTGAAATCGAGGAGGAACATGAGATGGTGAGCCAAGATCTGTTGGACATCCTGCGTTGTCCCGCCTGCGTGCGAAATGGCCCTGACGCTGGCCTCCTGGACTTTATTGAGGAGCAATGGCTGGTCTGCCAGGATTGTGACCGCAAGTACCCCGTCCGCGATGACATCCCGGTGATGCTCATTGATGAAGGGGACAAGTATCGGGATGTGTCTATAGAGGAGTTAGGGGAGCCATAGTCGGGGCCTGAAGCTCAGTCCGATTCGGTTTCCAGGAAACAGACGATACCATTGGCGATGCCCTGGGCCACTTTGTCTTGTTGGTCCAGAAGGACCTGCCGGTCAGCGGCCATGAAGCCGGTCTCGATAATCGCCGCCGGGGTCTGAGGAGCGATCTCGTAGAAAGCATGGTACTCAGTCATGTCATAGGTTATGCTATGCGCGTGGAACGGTAGCCCTGTGGCCTCTTGATACTCCTCTCGCAGGCATTTCACCAGGCGATCCTCCTCCTCAGGCAAAGCACTGTGGAGTACACTGGCTACTTTGAACCCACTGGCCTCGGGTATATTGCAGGAATCTGCGTGGATGGAGACCAGGGTATCAGCCATATAGCCCTCCAGTGCCGCATCGAACTCCTCCAGCAGATCCACTGCGTAGCCCTGGTCTTCCAGCAGGGCCTTCACCGACTGGGCGATGGCCAGGTTGATCTCCACCTCCGTCAGGCCATCGGGGCAGACGGCCCCCGAATCGTATCCCCAGTGCCCGGCGACCAGGCCGACCTTTTTGGGAGGCTTGGTGGGAGTCGGCGAGGGAGGGACCCTGGTGGCAGTGGGAGTTACCGTCGGGGTGAGTGTGGCGGCGACGGGTGTAGACCTGTCGGATCTGCTCTCAGGCGCCCACAAGGCGTGCAGGATCAGATAGGCGATGGTGAAAGCGATGGCGACCATCACCGCTACCAATATCCTTTGGGCTACTTCCAACGCTCCCCTTCTCACCAATTCCCTGAGTCCTCCCCGATATGTGCGTCTTCCAGGCAGCGGGCTTCGTTCAATCATACCTCTGATTTTCAATTTAGTCAATTTCTGCTGATGGCTAGCGCGCCTTGCCGGGTTGCGCTTATCAGGCTTTTGTGGTAAACTTGTCCGTGTTTGCAAAGGAGGTTACAGGAGTTATGAGCATGTTGCATCACCGCCGCACCTGAGTGGTAGCCTGGGGCGCCGGTTGGCGTCCACAGGCCCATTTGCATACGCCAGGGGCTTCGGCAAGGCTTAGCCCAGGGGGCGGTGATGTGACCGCGCCCTGAGCCTGGACGTGGTGTCCCTCCTGGGGCAACTGCCGCCGCTGGTGTATGCCGGCGGCGGTTTTTTTGTTGCCCACACTCCGGTCTTCGGACCGTGTGGAGATTATACTACAGGAGGTTTATACCATGTCCGAAAAAATTACCCGCTTCTTTGCCTCGCGCTGGGGCATCGTCCTGGCCGGAGTCGCCATCGGCGTCCTGGCCCCGCTCCTGCAGAAGGTCGGCAATCCACCCAACATGGGCATCTGCGTGGCCTGCTTCGAGCGGGACATCGCCGGGGCGCTGGGACTCCACCGCGCTGCTGTCGTCCAGTACATCAGGCCGGAGATCATCGCCTTCGTGCTGGGCGCGACCATCGCAGCGCTCCTCTTCCGCGAGTTCAAGCCCCGTGCTGGCTCCGTCCCCATTGTCCGCTTCGTCCTGGGGGTGTTCGCCATGATCGGCTCGCTGGCCTTTCTGGGCTGCCCCTGGCGGGCACTCCTCCGACTGGCCGGCGGCGACCTGAATGCCATCCTGGGCCTGGCGGGGCTGGTCACCGGCGTCACCATCGGTGTCCAATTCCTCAAGGCCGGCTACAACCTGGGCCGCTCCTACAAGACGTATCCCGTCGTTGGCTGGATCATGCCGGTCATCATGATCGGCTTACTCTTGCTGCGCATCTTCCGGCCGCAGTTCAGTGAGGGTGGCCCCATTTTCTTCAGCGAGAAAGGCCCCGGCTCACTCTATGCTCCCCTGCTCATCTCCCTGGGCGCGGGCCTGGTCATCGGCTTCCTGGCCCAGCGCACCCGCTTCTGCACCATGGGCTCCATCCGAGACGTGATTCTGATGGGCGACAACCATCTCATCAGCGGCATCGGCGCACTGCTGGTGGTGGCGTTCATCACCAACCTAATCCTGGGGCAAGTGAGCTTTGGCTTCTTCGGCCAGCCGGTGGCTCACAGCAGCCACCTGTGGAACTTCCTGGGGATGGTGTTGGCGGGGCTGGCCTTCGCCCTGGCGGGGGGCTGCCCCGGCCGGCAACTGTTCCTCTCCGGCGAAGGAGATGGCGACGCGGGTGTCTTCGTTCTGGGGATGATCGTTGGCGCTGGCTTCGCCCACAACTTCGCGCTGGCCGGTACACCCGATAGTGTTGCGAACGGCACTGTAGGCGGCATCTCGCCCTACGGGATGGCTGCTGTGATCCTGGGGCTGGTGGTCTGCCTGGTCATCGGCTTCAGTATGCGCGAGAAGTGAAAATACGGAGGTATGACATAATGACTACAACAGTAGACGCTCGTGGTTTTTCCTGCCCGCAGCCGGTCATCATGACCCGGAAGGCTATCCAGGCGGGCGAGTTCCCCATCGAGGTGCTGGTGGAGACCGTCACCTCGCGCGAGAACGTGCGGCGCGCGTCTGAGAAACTCGGTTGCCAGGTCGAAGCCGAGGAGATGGGGGATGAGTTTAAGTTGACCATCACGAAATGACATCCGCAGGTGCCGGCCACTTGCCAAGTGCCCGGCACCTCTGGAGGTAAAGATGATTTATTTTGACAACGCCGCGACCTCCTGGCCCAAGCCGCCAGGCGTGGCCAAGGCGATGGTGCACTTCTTGAACGACGTGGGTGCCAATCCGGGTCGCTCCGCCCATCGCCTCGCGGTGGAGTCCGGACGCATCGTCTACAACGCCCGGGAGGCCGTGGCTGAGTTGTTCAATGCGCCCAATCCGCTGCGGGTGGTCTTCGGCTCCAATGCGACCGAGGCCCTCAACCTGGCCCTGTGCGGCCTCCTGCGTCCCGGCGACCATGTCATCACCACCAGCATGGAGCACAACTCGGTGATGCGCCCCCTGCGCGCACTGGAGCAGCAGGGCGTGGAGGTGACGGTAGTGCGGTGCTCGCCGGAGGGGTTTCTCGACCCTGCCGATGTGGAAGCGGCGGTGCTACCCGACACGGCGATGATCACCCTCAACCACGCCTCCAACGTGGTGGGCACCATCCTCCCTATTGCCGAGACAGGCGAAATCGCCCGCCGCCACGGCCTGCTCCTCCTGGTTGATGCCGCGCAGACGGCAGGAGCCTATCCCATTGACGTGGAAACTGACAAAATTGATCTCCTGGCCTTCACCGGCCACAAGTCACTCTGCGGGCCGATGGGTACAGGGGGGCTGGTCATCGGCGAGCGGGTAGACGAGAAGCGGATGGAGCTGCCCAAGCGGGGCGGCACGGGCAGCCGCTCGGAGCACGAGGAGCAACCCGACTTCCTGCCCGACATGTGCGAGAGCGGCACGCCCAACGCGGTGGGCCTGGCGGGACTGGAGGCCGGCCTGCAATGGGTGCTGGAGCAAGGCGTGGAGACCATCCGCGCCCACGAGGTGGAACTGACCCAGCGGCTGATAGACGGACTAGGAGACATTCCCGGCTTGGCCGTCTACGGCGGGCTGGATGCGACCCGTCAGACAGCTACCGTCTCCTTCAACATCACCGGGATGGAGCCTTCGGAAGTGGGGCTGCGTTTAGACGAAGAATACGGCATCCTATGCCGTGTGGGGCTACACTGCGCGCCTGCGGCACACAAGACCATCGGCACGTTCCCGGTGGGCACGGTGCGCTTCGGGCTGGGGGTCTTCAACACGCTGGAGGAAGTGGACATCGCCGTGTCCGCCGCGGATGAACTTGCCCGGGAGGCATGATGACCAGTAACCAGTATGCCGTCATCTTGGTCTACTCTACCAGCCACGCCTTGCGGGCGGAGAAGGTTCTGGCGGAGGTGGGGATTTCCTGTAAGTTGATTCCCGTCCCGCGCCACCTCAGCTCCGACTGCGGGGTGTGCGTCCGAATACAACGGGCCGACCAGGAGACGGCGCTGGAGTCACTGGAAGCGGCTCGGGTTGAGATAGAGGGGATTCACGAAATCTAAAGGAGAATCATGGCCAAAATCGTTGATGCACGGGGGCTGCCTTGCCCTCAACCAGTTATCATGACCCGTAATGCGCTGCAGGAAAGCACTGTAGTTACAACCATCGTGGATAACGAAACAGCCCGGCACAACGTGACCCGCATGGCCAAGAAGGCCGGATGCACGGTGCAGGCCGAGGAGCGGGACGACGGCATCTACCTGCACATCGCCCGGGAGAGCATACCTCTGGAGGAGACGGCCTCGCAACCAGCGACCGTTCCGGCTGAAGGGCCGCTGGTGCTGGTGATACCCGGTGAGTCTATGGGGCGTGGGGACGCCGAACTGGGGCAGATCCTGATCCGGGGCTTCGTTCACACCCTGGGCGAGGTGCAGCCCCTGCCCGACACCATTATCTTTTTCAACAGTGGAGTCAAACTGGTGGTAGAGGGGTCACCAGTGCAGGAAGACCTTCGAGCACTGCACGAGCGGGGGGTGGAGATCCTGGCCTGCGGCACTTGCTTGGGGTACTACGAACTGAAGGAGAAGGTCGTGGTGGGTGAGGTGTCCAATATGTACACCATCGCCGAGACCATGCTGAGCGCCGGAAAAGTGGTGAGCCTGTGAGCAGACACAAGACCCTAAGGGTTTCCCAAACCCTTAGGGTCTCTCAAGGAGGTGGGAGAGTGACCCGCGAGGAGATACGTTTAACAGCGCTGACTAGCGCCGCCGGTTGAGCGGCCAAGATGGGCCCCGAGGCCCTGGCGCAGGTACTGCGCCCATTACGCGACATGTTTCGCGCTGAAGAGTATCCTAACTTGCTCGTTGGCCTGGAGGTGAGTGACGACGCCGCTGTCTACAAGATCAACGACGAGGTGGCGGTCATCCAGACCCTCGACTTCTTCCCGCCTGTCGTTGACGATCCCTACGACTACGGCGCCATCGCCGCCGCCAATGCCATGAGCGACGTCTACGCCATGGGCGGTGAGGTGGTGCTGGCGCTCAACATCTGCGGCTTCCCTCCCGATTTACCGCCTGACGTCGTCACTGAGATTCTGCGGGGAGGGGCGGAGAAGGTGGCTGAGGCGGGGGGCGTCCTCGCCGGCGGCCATACCCTGGACGACAAGGAGCCCAAGTACGGCCTGGCGGTGATGGGTTTCGTCCACCCTGACCATGTGGCCACCAAGGCAGGGGCCAAGCCCGGCGATGTCCTCATCCTGACCAAGCCCCTCGGCGTTGGGATCATCACCACCGCTCTCAAGGGACAGGTAGCCGATCCAAGCCATGTGGAGGCGGCGGTGGAGAGCATGAAGAAGCTCAACCGCCACGCCGCCCAGTTGATGCAAAGCGTGGGGGTGAACGCCTGCACCGACATCACCGGCTTCGCCCTGCTGGGTCACGCCCAGGAGATGGCCGAAAGGAGCGGGGTGGGGATACGATTCCATTTGGAGAAACTTCCCTTCGTGGAAGGGGCGAAGGGGTATGCCGAGGACTGGCTTTTCCCTGGCGGCGCTTGCCGAAATCAGGAACACTACGCGCCCCAGGTGCGCTTCGCCCCAGACATTCCAGAAGAGATGCAGATGCTCCTCTACACTCCTGAAACATCGGGTGGACTACTAATCGCTGTCTCAGCAGAGAAACTGGAAGAGCTGACCACCATCTTTAGCGCTGAGGGCCAGGAGCATTGGGTGATTGGCGAGGTGGTGGAGGGAGAAGGGATCGATGCACCGTCTAATGGCAGATCCGGCCAGTCCACTCTTCGTCCAGTTTGCCCAGGTGCCCCTGGCCGGCTTCCAGCGAGATGACACCGCCACCCTGTTGAGGAAACTCCTCCCCCGAAGGGGGCTTTGTGCTTTTAGCGTCGAGCTTCAGCTCGGCGTTGAGCCTCGCAACGTCACATCCCCAGCCAATATTCGCTTGCATTGGCCGTCGGGGGTGCGCAGGATGAGGGCTCCGTCGGCGTCCACTCCCTCGGCCCAGCCCACCAACACTCCCTGAGGCGTGGTCACCTGCACCTGCCGGCCCAGGTTGATGAGGCGGGCCGCCCACTCCTCGTGGGGCGAGCCCCTCCTCCTCAAGGAGTCGTACCTGGTCTCGATCCCCTCCAGAGTTTTCCACAGCAACTCCAGCCGCGAGACTTCCCGACCCAGCTCCTGAGAAAGGCTGGTCGCCATGCCCCTCAGTTCTGGCAGGGCAGAGACAGCCAGGTTGACATTCAGCCCCATCCCCACGACGACGTAGTCGAGGCGCCCACCCGTCGTCCCCGATTCCGTCAGGATACCGCCCGCCTTTTTGCCACGGATGAAGATATCGTTGGGCCACTTCAGACCTGCTGACAGGCCCGTGAGTCCTTCGATGGCCTCGGCAATGGCCAGGGAGCAGATCATGGTCAATCGCGGAGCCTGGCTGGGGGGCAGGCTTCGCCCTGAGGCTCTGCCCGAAGGGTCGGGGCGGAAGAGCAAAGACATGAGAAGGCTGGTGCTGCGTGGGGCCAGCCACTTCCTGCCCAGCCGCCCCTTCCCCGCTGTTTGCTCGTCGGCGATGACCATCGCGCCCTCCGGCGCGCCCTGGATAGCCAGCTCCTTGAGCACCTCATTGGTCGAGCCGATGGAGGAATAGTATACTATGCTCTGGCCAATGAGTTCTGTCTTTAATCCTCTTTTGATGCTTTCCGCCGATAGTTCGCTCAAGTCCAGCCCTGCCTCCTCCGATGTCAAAGTTACCACAAAAAGGGAACGAAGTCAAGTCTTTGACTAGAAAGGCGATTTCTGGTAAACTATAGGGCGAAAGCAGAGGGCAGGAGGATAAGTCCTGCCCTATTCTTTGTCACCATTGATCTCAGAAAAGGGAGAGGTTATGAAAAGGCTTTGGTCTCCGTGGCGTCTGGAATACATACTGAGCGAGAAGGGCGAGGGGTGCGTTTTCTGCGATAAAATCGCCGACGACGATGACCAGGCCAATTATATCCTCCACCGGGGCAAGAAGTGCTACGTAATGCTCAACCTCTATCCCTACAACAACGGCCATCTAATGATCATCCCCTATCAGCACGTGCCAAGCCCAGAGCAGTTGGAAGAAGATGTGTTAACCGAGATGATGCTCATGGTGAGCAAGGGCCTCAAGGCGCTGCGCCGAGCCATGCACCCGGATGGTTTCAACGTAGGGATCAACATTGGCAAGGCGGCAGGGGCAGGAATCGAGCAGCACGTCCACATTCACGTTGTCCCTCGCTGGAAGGCGGACACCAACTTCATGCCGGTCTTCTCAAACACTCGTCTTATTCCGGAGCTTCTCGATGAGACTTATCAAAAGCTGAAGGCGGCTTGGGAGGAGGGTGAGTAACTGAGTAACAAGGTAACGAGTAACAAGGTAATGAGTATCGTGTCATTGCGAGTCGGCCATGGCGTGCCCCGCCATTCTAAAGGGCAGAAACACTGCCCATCTTGTCATTGCGAGGCGGTGGTTTTCCGCCGAAGCAATCCCCAAGTAGCTATGTGGAGATTGCTTCGCCCCTGCGGGGCTCGCAATGACAGGCCAAGTTTCTGAGTAGGCACGGTTTTTGTGCCGCCTGTCCTGAGCTTGTCGAAGGGAAGCAATCTCTAAATCGCGGAGTGGGGATTGCTTCGCAAAAAGCGCTCGCAATGACACATCCGCCCCCCTACCCGTTGACTCATTAACTACGACATCGGTGGTGGTAGCTTGCGATCAAGACTTAGCCTGGCTTATTTCCGCCTCAAACATCGCCTGGCCTGGGCGATGCTCCTCATCAGGGTCAGGGGCGTGAGAAGTACCCCCTCGATTCTTTGGGGAAGCGCGCGCCGTCTTTGGCGTCAGGTGTTCCGACGGCGGGAGACGGTCGAGGAGCAGAACAACTGGAATCTGTACATGGACGTCATCTGGTACGGCGTCCTGAGCGGCATCACGTCCACTTTCGTCAGCGTGTTCGCCATTCGCCTGGGGGCTTCCAATACTCTGGTGGGACTATTGGTTTCCCTGCCCGCCCTGATTAACGTCTTCTGGTTGATACCGTCGGCGCGGATCATCGAGCGCCAACGACGCCGCCTGCCCATCATCGTGCTGACGGGCTTCTTGCAGCGCCTGGGCTACCTGCTCATCGCTCTGATGCCCTTCGTGCTGCGCACTCATCGACCAGAGGCTCTGGTTATCCTGGTGGCCCTCATCACCTTCCCCACAGCCATAGCCAGCGTGGCTTTCACGTCCCTGCTCGCAGAGGTAGTGCCCGCTGATAAGCGCGCCCAGGTGATCAGCACCCGCAACGTGCTCGTCTCCATCGTCAGCACCGTAACCGTGCTCGTCAGCGGGAAGCTCCTCGATATCCTGCTCTTCCCCTTCAACTATCAGCTTCTCTTTGGCGTTGGCTTCGCTGCCTCTTTGATCAGCCTGTACTACGTGAGCCGAATTCAGGTGGCTGATGCTATCGTGGTTGAGCGGAAATCCCGGCGCAAGGCAACACTCGCTGCCCGCCTGCGTCGCTCCGTGCAACGGCCCTTCAGCCCTTCGACGGGTCTCAGGACAAGGCTCAGGGCACCGCTAATGAACCAGCGCGATTTCGTGCGCTTTTCTGTTAGCGCCTTCGTCTTCCAATGGGGCCTCTATATGCCCTCGGCTCTCTACGCCATCTATCGAGTAAAGCACCTGGGCGCTTCCGATACCTGGATTGGCCTGCTTTCCATGACGCTGAATGCGGTTACGGTAGTGACCTACTTGTATTGGGGGAAGGTGACCGGCCGAAAGGGCAATCGCTTTGTGCTACTTATCTCCAGCCTGGGTATGGTGCTCTTTCCCGTCCTGACTGGCCTTGCACCGAGGGTCGAGCCCCTGCTTCTCGTAGCCGTCGTCGGCGGCATCTTCGGAGCAGGGTTTAACCTGTCCTTCTTTAACACTCTGCTGGAGGTCTGTCCGCAGGGGCGACTTCCCAGCTACGTGGCCATGAACACCACTTTGGTCAACGTGGCCGCTTTCCTGTCCCCTCTGTTGGGCGCTTCCCTGGCCAACCGCCTGGACATCAGGATTGTTTTCTTCATCGCCGGCGCCGTGCGGCTGCTGGGGGCAGGCTTCTTTTACCAACTTGGCAAAAAAACTTCAAGGAGGAAGTTAAATGAGTAACGAACGCGACGTAGTAATAGTCAGTGCCGTGCGCACTGCCATCGGCTGCTTCCAGGGTACGCTGTCCAACGTCCCCGCCTCAGAGTTGGGGGCGGTGGCTATCAAGGCGGCGGTGGAGCGAGCCGGCATCAACCCAAGCTCCATTGATGAGGTTCTGATGGGCAACGTGGTGCAGGCCGGGCAAGGCCAGGCCCCCGCTCGCCAGGCGGCCATCAAAGCCGGCCTCCCCCCCTTCGTCGGGGCAACCACGGTGAACAAGATCTGCGGTTCGGGCTTGAAGACGGTGATGCTGGCGGCGGCGATGATCCAGGTTGACGACGGGGAGATATTCGTGGCCGGGGGAATGGAGAGCATGAACCTGGGGCCTTACATCCTGCCCAAGGCTCGCTTCGGCTACCGCCTGGGCAACGGCCAACTGGTGGACGCTATGGTCTACGACGGGTTGTGGTGCACTTTCAACGACCATCACATGGGCAGGTCGGCTGAGTGGATCGCCCAAGAGTACGGCCTCACCCGCCAGGAGTTGGACGAGTACGCTTACCACAGCCACAAAAAGGCCATCGCTGCCATTGATGGGGGGAAGTTCAAAGAGGAGATTGCGCCGGTGGAGGTTCCTCAGCATAAGAAGCCGCCCATCATCTTCGACACCGACGAGTGCCCCCGCCGTGACACCTCACTGGAGGCTTTGGCCAGTCTCAGGCCCGCTTTCCAAAAGGACGGGCTGGTGACGGCCGGCAACTCGCCAGGCATCACCGATGGGGCGGCCGCGGTGGTGGTGATGAGCCGGGGGAAGGCTGAGGAGCTGGGGGTAGAGCCGCTGGCGCGGATCGTCGGCTACGATCAGGCGGCTGTTGAACCGCTGAAAGTGTTCACCGCCCCCATCTTCGTCACGCGCAAGCTGTTGGAGAAAACCGGCTACAGTCTGGGCGACCTCGACCTCATTGAGGCCAACGAGGCCTTCGCCGCCCAGATGGTGGCCGATGGCAAGGCGCTGGGCTGGGACTGGGACAGAGTGAACGTCAACGGCGGGGCCATCGCTCTGGGCCATCCCATCGGCTGCAGTGGCGCCCGCGTATTGGTCACTCTAATCTACGCCCTTAAGGATCGCGGCCTGAGAACTGGCCTGGCCACGCTGTGCCTGGGAGGCGGGGAGGCAGTGGCGATGATTATCGAAATGGAAACGTAAAACGTGAAACGTGAACAGAAAGGCACTTCATGCCCGTGCGAACTCTGACCCTGCGCAACTACAACCCCTCAGCCACCCATCCCAATCCCAATTCCTCCAGCTTCTCCCGGCCGGGTTGACCCGTTTCCGGGTCCCAGCCCCTGGCCTGGTAGTACTCGCCGAGCATCAGTTCCAGGTCTGGCACGTGGCCCTGAGTTCCGCCCTCAGCGAGGGGCTGCAAGAGCAGTTTGGGTAGCCTGTCGTGGGCGCGGGTCAGCCCCAGGCGGTTGTTGAAAGCCCGCTTCAGGTTCCAGATGCGCTCGCCGATGTGGAGCAAGCTGTCCAGGGTCTCCTGGCGGCCGGTGACTGCATTCAACAGGTCGGCGTGGTACTGAGCCGGGGCGTTGTTGAAGATGCACACAATCAAGGCGTTGGTCACGCTGCGCCAGTCCTGATGGCGAGCCACGAGAGAACCTTTGCCTGCGTCCTCCAGCCGGTCGGTGAAAGGGATGCCCAACTCTTCCACCGAACGCCCCACTTCGACCCAGTACATGTCGCTGTGGTTATGGCTGGCGCCTATCGGTGAAGTACTGTAGACCAGGGCCATGGATGAGAAGGCGCGGGGATCGTGATAGCCCACCTCCAGCCCTTTGACCTGGACGGCCAGCTCTTCCGCGCCAAAACGTTGGCCCAAGCGTCGTGAACCCTCTCCCAGCAAGACCCCGAACCCTTCTCTGCGGGCCATCTGCCCCAGCAGTTCGGCCACCGTATCCGGGTCGCCCCACTGAAGGGTCAGCCCGCCGGTGTCCTGGGAGTCAATGACGCCCTCCTGGAAGAGATAGTGAGCAAAGCCGATGGTCGAGCCCGCGCTCATAGTATCCATCCCATAGCTGTCGCACAGATGGCCCAGCCAGGATATAGCAGCCAGGTCATCAATGAGCAGGATAGGGCCCAGAGAGCAGATGGTCTCGTATTCAGGGCCGTCTATCTCAGAGAAAGTGTACCTGCCCTCGCTGGTGGCCACTTTGCGACCGCAGCGTACCACACAGCCGTAGCAGCCGGAGGTGCCGGTCAGGATGGTATCGGCCATGTACCCTCCGTTGAGGGTTTCCGTGTCGAAGACTCCCTGGGTGTAGTAGCGAGAGGGAAGGCTGCCCAGGTAGTTCAGTTGGTCCATGGCGCAGGCCGTGCCTGTCGCGTGCAGCATGTCGCTCATGAAGTCGTCTTTGAGGACTTCTATCACCTCACGGGCCAGTTCCTTGAGGCGCTCCTCGTCGGCCACGGGGATCCGGCCATGACCCCGCACGGCCACGGCCTTGAGGTTCTTGGAACCCATCAACGCCCCCATGCCTCCCCGACCAGCCGCCCGTGCGTCGTCGTGGATGATGTTGGCCAGCAGCACCTGATTCTCCCCGGCTGGTCCGATGCAGGCCACCCGCACCCTTGGATCGCCCAGTTCCTCTTTGATGATGTCCTGGGTCTCGAAGGTGTCCTTGCCCCACAGGTGACCAGCCTCCCGCAGCTCGGCCCGCCCGTCCTGAACCCAGAGGTACACTGGCTTCGGCGATCTCCCTCTGATGATAACGCCGTCGTAGCCAGCGAAGCGCAATTCGGCTCCCACGAATCCGCCCACGTGGGACTCGCACCAGATGCCCGTCAACGGGGATCTGGCGCAGACCACGTGTCGTCCGCACACAGGAGCGCGGGTGCCGGTGAGCGGGCCGGTGACGAGGAACAACGGACTTACGGGATTTAACGGACTGGTATCAGGGTCCAGCGAGTCGTAAAGGTAGCGGCAGGCCAGGCCGCTGCCGCCGATGAATTGTTGCACGTAGCCTTCGTTCAGGGGTTCGTCCTCGATTTTGCCGCTGGTCAGGTCAACGACCAGCAGTTTGCCCAGGTAGCCGTTCATGGTGTTCTCCTCTCCTGGCACCCCCTAGAAATCAACAGCCTTGCCCTCGTAGGCATACTGGAAGAGCCACTCGAACTCCTCGGTGATGGGGATGCGGGAGCTGGTGACGGTCATGGAGTCATTCTCGGCGTTCTTGACGAGCCTGATCAGCCCGGCCTCGAACTCGTCCGGCGAGATGCCCAGCTCCCCGATGGTGGTTGGCTGACCGAGCCTCTTGAGCAGACCACGGATGGCGGATGCCAGGCTCACCGCCCCTTTCTCCTCGCTCTCTGACGGCAGTCCCAGGAAGCGGGCTATCTCCGCATATCGCGTCCCCTCACCCCTAACGGAGAACTCGATGGTGTAGGGCAAGAAGAGACTCACAGCCCGACCGTGGGGAACATGGAAGACGGCCCCCAGGGAGTGACCCATGCTGTGGGCCAGGGCGGCCATGGCATTTCCGAAGCCCAGCCCGGCGATGCAGGCTGCGTTGTGCATCTTCTCCCGCGCCTCCAGGTCGCCCTTTTCGTAGGCGCGCGGCAGGTAATCGAAGATCAGCTTGATGGCTTTGAGGCACAGGCCGTCGGAGAAGTCGTTGCACCAGGTGCAGGTGTAGCCTTCGACGGCGTGGGTCAGGGCGTCCATCCCCGTGTCGGCGATGAGCTGAGGGGGCAGCTCGGCCACGAAGATGGGATCAACGATGGCAATGTCGGCCATGTTCTCCCGCGAGCCCAGGCCCAGCTTGCACTGCTCCGCCGTGTCAGTGAGCACGATGGCCCAGGTGGCCTCGGCTCCGGTGCCGCTGGTAGTGGGGATGGTGATGAGGCGAGCCTTGTTGCGCAGGCCCAGGGTCTCTATGGGGCTTATCTCGTCGGGTTCCATGTGGGGCCGCTCGTAGAGCACCCACACGGCCTTGGCCGCGTCCATCGCCGAGCCGCCCCCCAGCCCGACGATCCAATCGGGCTCGTAGGTCAGCGCGGCCTGCGCTCCCCGCTTTACCGTCTCCAAGGAGGGATCAGGCTCAACCCCAGCGAAGACCTGGTATTCCGTCCCTGCCTCTTTCAGTTTCTCGGCGACGAGATCAACGAAGCCCAGCCTCACCATGTTCTGATCGGTGACGATGAAGGCTCGTTGGCCCTCGATCTCACTCAGGTAGCCCAGAGCGCCTTCGCCGTAGACGATCTCCGGGCTGTTGAAGAACCACATATATCACCTCCCAAGTGTAAATGAGCCGCTACGCCTTCGGTGCGGCCTGAGCCTGGTTCATTCAGAAGAGCTATTTGAATAGATTGGGGTCTACTTGCACCACGGAATGAATCTCATCGGTGGATATGATGTGCTCCACCGTGGCCAGGCTTCTACGAATGGCCTCTGCGTCGGGAGCTTCCCACTCGCAGAACAGCTTATTGATCTCTCCGGCCGACCAGGAGTTGAGCCAGTGTACACCAGGCTCCAGGACATTCCATATCTCGCGGGCACTCTCGACCAACTGATCCTGAGTGAACTCCGGGTTCGGGGTGTGAATAACTATGAACCTTGCCATTTGATCTGCCTCCTTCCTGCTGACACGACCGGGGCTAAGCCCGGGCTATTCTGGAAACTCCGTCTCGATGTGAGTGCAGCACTCCACCAGTTCCTGGGCGGCCTTGACGTTGCGCATTATCATAGCCATATTACCCTTGAGCTTGACCTGACGGGTCAGCAATCCCTGGATCACGTCCAGTTTTTTGGTGACCACCTTTTCCCAGACGCTCAAGGGTGCCGTCATTCTGAACACCGGTTCCTTCTCGCCCTCATCGGCGACCAGGTAGGCATCGCGACACTTGCCATGCCAGAGGTCCATGTAGTAGAGGACGCGCTCCGCCATGCTGCCCTCGGGGGTGATGATGAAATAGAAATCCCCCTCCCACCGCTCGGCAGCTTTGGCATACGGCTCGCTCTGGTTGATATCAACCTGGAGCGCCTTGATCCATTCATCCGAAAGAAACTTTGGCATTTTTTTCTCCTTGAAGTAAGGTTATCGTTCAGCACTATTGGGAGACGGGCAGCGAGTAACAAGTAGCTCGTTCCTCATTACCTCGTTGACTCGTTACCCCGCCTCCTCGCCGCTGAGACGAAGTCTTCGAACAATCGTCGCATAGGTGGGGCATCCTTCACCAGTTCCTCAGGGTGCCACTGCACTCCCAGGGCGAAGGGGTGATCGTGGCCCTCGATGGCTTCTATCAGGCCATCGGCGGCTCGGGCCGCGACCTTGAAGCTCGGCGCCAGGTCTTTGACGGTCTGGTGATGCATGCTGTTGACGCTGACCCTGCGCTGGCCCAAGATGGCGGCCACCTGCGAATCACCGTTGGCCGTCACCTGATGGGCCAGGTAGTTGCGGGGATGGTCGGGCCAACAGTCGTGTTTGAGGGAGCCTGGCGCCTGAGAGGCGATGTCCTGGTAGAGGGCACCCCCAGCCGCCACGTTCAGCACCTGGATACCCCGGCAGATACCCAGAACTGGCAGGCCCTCAGCCAGGGCCCAGCGAGTCAACGCCAACTCCACTGCATCCCGCGCTTCGTCTATCTGGCCGCACTTTTCGTGGATCGCTTCGCCGTAGTGCTTCGGATCTAGATCTACGCCACCGGCCAGAAGCAGGCCATCGAGCCGCTCATAGATGGCCCGCAGAGCCCCCTCGTCTAAGTTCAGGGGAATCAGCACTGGGGCTCCACCGGTCGTTGCTACGGCCTCCACGTAAGTTTGGTTTTGAGCGAAGATAGGGGGGGCGGAGCGACTCGTTTGATCGCTGCGGCCTGGGATGCCGATCAGGGGATAAACAGTGGTCTTGTCCATTCCTGCTCCTACTCGTGCCGTGGCTGCTGTCTTGGTGGCTTCAACGCGGCAGCGTCGCAATTATACATCTGAAGTCAGCAATGGTCAAGAAGGGGCGAGCAGGGGATTTCGAAGCAGAAGTCCCGTGTAGAAGGGGTAAAAAGGGCCTGAAGTGGGGGTGACGGGGACTGGCAGGCCTGGAAAGGGTGTGAAAAACGAAGCAAAAGCGGCCGCAGGTGTGCCAAGAGTGGACAGTGCAGGCCCAGAGAGAGGCGACAGTGTGGAGGAAAACGCCGTAACCCAGGCCTGCATCTCCGGTGACGGCATCTATTTCCAGGTCAGGGTAGAAGATGGGGAGTTGGAGCAGCAAAGCGGTGGCGGGATTCTCCTCTCGCTCATTGGCGGGCAGGAAGTCGTCGAGTAAGACCAGGCTGAAGCGGCGGATAGGATCGGGTAACTGTAGGGGGATGGTGCGGTAGCCGAAGCGTGCCTGGCCTCGTTTCTTGTTGGCCTGGGCGGGGTCGGTGGACTGATTGGGGTTGTCTGTGGTACGATTGGAGCCGCTGTAGTAGACGAAGCGGGCCTGGGGGTCGCGAGGGGTGGCATCATGACGGCAGACCTGGGCATAGGCCGTGGTGTCGCAATCACAGCCTTGGCGTTCCTTCTCTTTGGCCGGGCAGGGGCGTGGGTTATGGGGAGAAGTGGGTTGGTAGCAGGTATCCGTCACCGAAGAGCAGCGCAGGCGGGAGGCGGCGTCGTGGATCATGCCGTCGGGGCAGACGAGGGCCTTTTTCAGGGCCTCCGGGCTGAGGAGGTCGGCCTCGACGAAGAGGGCCACGGACTGGATTAGCAACTGGTTGAGGCGCTGTATGGCGACTTCAATTTGTCCCTCCTCGTCTACGAGGACTGTTTCTTCACTGGTGGAGTTCTGGCCGATGGTGGTCAGCCAGTAGCGCAGGCCGCCTTCGGTGGGGAAGGCACCGTTCTCAAAGCCGAAGCGTTGGGCGTAGTCGGCGTAGCGGGGCTTGGGTAGGCTTCGTCGTGAGCTCAGCCGAACGGTTGCGCAGGGTCTGGATCCGATTCCATACGTTGGTGATCTGCCAGCCTGTGAGCAGGAAGATGGAGACGGGGTCGAAGGGTACCTGACCGCGGGCGGAGGTCCAGCCCAGCAGTTGGGCCAGCACAGGGCGGAGGGGAGTGTAGTCCACCAGGCGCAGGAGGAGGTCGAAGTCGGAGAGGTGCTCCCAGGCGGCGGGGTCTTCGAGAGCCTGCCCTGAGCACAGCGAAGGGTCTTGCCAGCCCAGAGCCTGTCCTGAGCCTGGCGAAGGATAGACGTAGTGAGAGGCGAGTGGAAACGGGTATGCACCTTGACCGCTCGCCAGACCTGACGCATAATGCAAGGCCAGGCGTAGGTGGAGAAGGCCGCGCCGCGCTTCGGGTCGTAGCCCAGGCCTGTCCTGAGTCTGTCGAAGGGACGGCGCGCCAGAGGCCGATGCGACCTGCTTGCAGGGCCTCGGCGAAGGGCAGGTTGCCCAACACCTGGCGGCGCACGCTGACCTGGACCAGGCCATCGTGACGAATCATCAGGGCGTTCAGACTGTCAGGGCATCCCGACTGCGCCCGTTGGAACAGAGGGGCCTCGGGAAGAGCGCCGAGGCCACCCATCGCTCGGTTGTGAATGTGCATAGGGCACCTCCTTGATATGGGGCCCTATTTTCCCACAGATTCGCTAGAATTGGAAGTCAGAATCCTGGGGTTGATTTTCCTACCCCGATTTGCTTCGAAATCCCAGATCTTATTCGTTTGGCGTTCGTTGCCAGAGTCTCGACCAGACCTCATGCAATTGCCCCACGCCCTCAAAGACCAAATCTGGTTTGATGGAGGAGTTCTCCAGCTCTTGCCGGCTGGTAGCACCCGAAAGAACCAGGATAGTGCTCAGTCCAGCCCTCTGCCCACCCAGGATATCGGTCTCCAGCCGGTCGCCGATGACGGCCATCCCTTCTTTGCCCACCCCCATTCTGGCCAAAGCCAGGTCGAAGATGGCCGGTTCAGGTTTTCCCACCACGAAGGGAGCCACGCCGGTGGCCGCTTCCAAAGCTGCCAGGCTGGCCCCGTTGCCTGGGACGAGGCCCTCTTCTGTGGGCAGGGTCTTATCTGGATTGGTGGCGATAAACCTGGCCCCGCCGCGGATCAACAAAGTGGCGACTCTGAGCTTCTCATAGGTGAGTCCCGTGTCCATGCCGACCACCACAAAGTCGGCTCCCGTCTCGACGACGTCGCTCCCTCCCTCGCAGGGGGGGCTGGGGAAGGTAGTGTACTTCTCCTCCAGAGCAGCCCGCAAGCCCTCCTCACCAATGGCATACACCCGGGCTCCCGGCCGGGCTATCCTATCCAGATACAAAGCAGTGGCCTGGGCCGAGGTCAAGACATCGCTTTCCCTGATGGCGATGCCCATCCTGGCCAGCCTGGTTACGTACTGGCCTGGCGTGCGGGTGGAGTTGTTGGTGAGCAGCAGGAAGGGAACCCCTTCTCGCTGCAAGAGAGAAATGAACTCCCTGGCCCCGACGATGGCCTGGTCTCCACGGTAGAGGACGCCGTCCAGGTCAATGATCAGGCTTTTGATTAGAGATTGTAGGTTGGGGGTTGGAGTCCCGAACTTGTTCGGGGCGTTCGGGGTTTGGAGATCGGCGGTTTGATAATCGTCGGCGGTGTCAATGTCGGCAAAAATGGCCTCTGTTTCCATCTCGATTTCCTCCAGTTCGTCCCCGTATTCGGCGATGAGCCGTCGCCCGCCCTGGTCGCCCTTCACTTCCATCAACTTCGCGAAAAGAGAGCGGGCGAAGAGCACCGGATTGCCGCGTCGGCCCCGATGGGTGGGGACGACGATGGGCGCGTGGGTCTCCTGGTAGCGCTCGACGAGCTTGGCGATGACCTCTGCTGTGACGCCCGGCTGGTCGGCCAGGACGAAGAGGGCCGCGCTGACCTCCGGCTTCACGGCCAAGAGTCCCGTCCGCACAGAGCTACTCAGGCCCGACTTCCACTCCTGGTTGGCCACGACCTGGACGGGCCGACCAGCAATGCTCTCTCCTATCTCTGCCGCACGGCAGCCCAGGACGACGATTACCTGCTCGAGGGACGAGTCCAAGGCGATGTCCACCACGTGTTGGATCATGGTCTTGTCGCCCACTGGCAGCAGTTGCTTGGGCTGGCCGAAGCGCCGTGACTCGCCAGCAGCAAGGACAATGGCAGCTACTGCTCCTCTGGTTATCACCCCCAGTACCGGCTCAGTGGCTCGCAGGGAGGCGATGACTACTCTCTCGACGCGCTGGTTTCGCAGGATGAGGTGGGCTATCTGTCGCGCCTCGTCCAGGGGGTGGTCTTCCGCTATTTGGTTCAAGATAGGGATTGCTCTTGCTTGCTCAGGTAGGCCCTTCAGACCGCCCTGAGAATGGCTCAGCACCGTGGCTATCATCTCGACGGTCACGGGCTCGCCAAGGGCGGCTCTGGTGAGACTCGCCACCAACTCAGGACGGTGGACGTGCTCTTCGGCCAGGGGCTTCCCCAGAACAGTGAGGTCAGCCAGGGGCACGAGAATGGTGGTCGAGGAGGGCACTACCGGCTCGTGGGCGGCGGGGGCTTTGAGGGCGCGGTGGCCAGCCCCATCGGCCTCCACCAGGATGACTGCCTGGCTGAAGCATTGGGCCTGTCCTGAAGTCAGTCGCTTGTACTGAGCCTTGTCGAAGTGAAGGGCCAGGCGGTCCACCAGGGAAGGGGACACTCCCGCCAGCTTGTTGGGGCGCATGGGGTAATCCCTGTCGCTTTCCCTCAGGGCGATTGGATCCGCTTCTTCCAACCGGCGCCTGGCCAGAAAAATCTTGGAGTAGCGGGTCAGGAGCTCAGGCATCTGGGCCAGCGCCTCTTCGTCCCCAGCCAGGAGCAAGTACTCGTTCTCCCTGGGGATCGGCTCCAGGATCTTGGTCGTCGTGGTGAACACCACTGGCCTCTGGAGCCCGGCCAACTCTTCCATCAGATGCAAGGCCGCCGTCGTTTTCCCTCCTGCCCCGACGAAAGAGATCACATCGTTGGCTTTGACGTTTAGAGCTTGATGCAGTAGCATTTCACTTGATTATACCAGGTTTTAGCTTGCCTGGCAACAAGACGTGAAACGTAAAGACGTGAAACGTGAACCAGTCCTCACGTTTCACGACTTTGCATGTAGCAACAAGCGGAAGTTACTTTGTTGTCTGGAGTAAACGGCACTGCCCTAAGAGCTCGTCGGAGCAGACTTCGGAAGTCTCCATCAAGACTTCCGAAGTCTGGGAACACGACCTCTCCGACAGGCTGCTAGAGGTTCTCGATAGGCACCGGCTCCACCGGGTCGGCGAGCTCGAAGCTGAAGACCTTGGAGTAGAAGTAGAGCTCAGCGTCCAGGGCGCGCTTGATGTTCTCGGCGCGACGGAAGCCGTGCTGCTCCCCCTCGAAGGGGAGGTAGGCCACAGGCAGCCCCTTGGCGCGCACGGTCTCGAACATCGTCTCCGCCTGATCGGGGGGCACGACTTTGTCCTCCAGTCCCTGGAAGAGGATCATGGGACACGAGAGGCGATGGGTGAAGTGGATCGGAGAGCGTTCGCGATAGAGGTCGCGCCGCTCCGGGTAGGGACCGACCAGCCGATCCAGGTAGCGCGACTCGAACTTGTGGGTATCCTTTGCTAACGCTTCCAGGTCGCTGACCCCGTAGTAGCTGGCGCCGGCCTTGAAAATATCGCGGAAAGTGAGTGCGCTGAGCGTGGTGTAGCCGCCTGCGCTGCCGCCTCGAATGGCCAGCCGATTTCCGTCAACCGTGCCCCGCTCCACCAGGTAGCGCGCGCCGTTCACGCAGTCGTCCACGTCCACGACTCCCCACTGCCCCTCCAGCCGCTGACGATACGCCCGGCCGTAGCCGGTGCTGCCGCCGTAGTTCACATCGAGCACCGCCATGCCGCGACTGGTCCAGTATTGGATCGCCAGGCTGAACGTGCTGGAAGTGGCTCCTGTCGGCCCGCCGTGGATGATAACCAACAGTGGTGGCCGCTCGTCGGATGGGGCGACGTAGTCGCGGTTTTGGGGAGCATAGAAGAAAGTGTGCACCGTCAGCCCGTGCTCGGTCGGAAACTCGATCTCCTGCGGAACTGACGTATATCCGGCTTCAATCTTGATCTCGCTGGAGCGGCGCAGCACCTCGAGCCGCCGCGTGGCGAGATCGAGCTGAACGACTGACTCTGGTTCAGTCGGCGAACCCGCGAGGAACACCACGCGCCCCGGCGCTGCTCGGACGTATTCAATCTCGGAGTACGGGGGCTCGATTGGCTCAAGCTTGCCCGTCGCCGTGTCGAGGCTGGCCAGGCGCCAGGTTCCCTGCCGGGTGTAGGCGCATAAGATGCGGCCCGCCGACTCGAAGGCGTAAGTGGACTTGCCGAAAACCCACTGCGGCAACCCGAACTCGGCTTCCATCTCAATGAGAGGCTCGACGTGCCCGTCGCGCCAGCCTTCGGCGTGAGCGCTCAGTCGAACGCGGTAGAGATTCCACCAGCCCGTGCGGTCGGAGACGAAGTGCAGGATGCCATCGGGCGACCACTCTGGCTGGAAGATGGATTCACGAGCGCTGCCCGCCACGCGCTCAGTTCGGCCCAGTGAGCCATCGGCCCGTAATTCACCGACCCACAGCTCGGTTCCATCCCACGGCATGTTCGGATGATTCCAGGTTAGCCAGGCCAGGCGAGACCCATCCGGGCTGAGGCGCGGCGACGAGTAGAAGTCATTCCCGGAGACGAGCAACTGGCCGCCGCTGTCGTCACCCTCAAGATCGAGACTCACGATGGCGTTGACCGCCTCGCGCGCTGGGTCGGTGTGATCTTCGCGTACGCAGATCATCCGGCCCCGGCGGCGGTCAAAGACGCCGTCCGCGTAGCGCAGGCTCGCCTCAGGGGTGATCGGTCGTGGCTCACTGCCGGGATCCTGGCGGTAGATGCGCTGGTCGCCGAAGTTAGAGAAGTACACCGTGCCGTCGGCGACAGCGAAAGCACCGCCCCCGTACTCGTGCACCCGCGTTCGAGCGTTGAAGGGAGGAGGCGTGACGTCGGTCGTCCTCCCGTCTGGCGTCCGTCGCACGACGACGTACCGGCCGCCCTCCGTGGGCCGACTCTCGACCCAGTAGACGTCCTCGCCATCGAGCGCGATCTGCCCCAGCCCGATGATTTCGGAGACAATCAGGTCCGAAGTGATTGGCGATTTCCAGGAGCCGTACGGAGCTACTTTTGGTTCAGCCATCTTGTTTCTCCCTCCCAATCTTATTTCTTACCTTCATTTATTTCACACAAATCCGACTCTTTTATCCAACCTGTTGTAATTCCTTGACTACCACAATATTCACCCCTTACCCAATCTCTCTCCAGCTCTAAAACTTTCAAAATGTCTCCCTCAATTACGTATGATTCCCTTCGTTCTTTTTCATCTGGATTATTGTAGAAGTAGGCCCTCTCACTTGACACAATCCTTATAGATTTCCACTCTTTTCTATCCGTCAATTCAAAGATCACCCCTCCTTCATCAAAGCGAGGCTCGACATTCCAACACCCACCTGGCTCTTCCTCCAGAGTGACCTTCACCTTATCGTTTCCCAGTAGTTCTATGGTTCCCTTGGTTTCTGAACTCTCCATTTCCACTTTGGAGTTCTCTATCCGACCGACAAAGAAAACCAGGCAGCTAAAACGTGGAGCTTGTAATTGTTCGTCCCAGCCAGTGTAGTTTTCATAGAAGCCTGTAACTACATCATCATTTACAGCTATGGACAATAGCCCGCCATCATAGCTCCCTGGCTGCAAGACGATTTCAGTGGGGGTTGGGGTTTGGGTAATGGTCAGGGTGGGGAGCGGTGCCCTTGTCGGTGTTGATGTTGGAAGTAGTGTTCTCGTTGGCGTTGACGTCGGGCTTGGGGGCGATATGCTTGTCGGCACCGGCGTCGGGGTTGAAGTAACGGATGGTGTTGGTGGGATATCAGTGGCCGGTTCCGGTGTCGAGGTAAACGAGGCCGATTCTGGCGACGGCGTAACGCTTGATGTCGGTTGAGGGGTGCAGGATATCAAAGTCAATCCTAGAAAGAACACGGCTGCTCCCGTCTTTCTGTTGGTGATGGACATTAGTTGCCTCTCCGTGCTCTGGCCATTCCTTCGTCACCTCTTATTACAGAGACTTCTCCTTAACTCTCCCCACCTGCTCCAGCAACTCCTGCGCGCTGCGGCGGGTTACCCCGGTGACGGTTCCCAGCATACCGGCTAGCTCTTCGACTCGTTCTTCCTCGGTGAGTTGCCGCACCGTGGTAATGGTGCGTTCGCCGGAGACTCCCTTGTTGACTCTGAAATGGACATCGCTGTAGCCGGCAAGCTGGGGGAGGTGGGTGACGCAGAGCACCTGGTGGCCCGCGCCGCCGGGGCCTGTCCCGGCGGTCAGGCTCCAGAGCTTCTTCCCCACTACCCCGCCTGCCCGTCCGCCGATACCGGCATCTATCTCGTCGAAAATGAGGGTCGGGGTGTGGTCGGCCGCGGAGAGGACGGTCTTGAGAGCCAGCATCAGGCGCGAGGTCTCGCCCCCGGAGGCTATCCTGGTCAGGGGTTTCAGCGGCTCTCCAACGTTGGGCGCGATGAGGAACTCCACTCGGTCAATGCCCGTGGTATCGAATCGCATTTGCTTCTCCCCTACCCAGGCGCCGTCCTCGGCCTCCTTCTGTTCGATGGCCACTCCGAAACGAGCCCCCTCCATGCCCAGATGCTTGAGCTCTGCTTCGATGGCCTCCCCCAGCCGCTCGCCCGTCGCCCGCCGCTGGGCCGAGAGCTGGGCGGCCAAAGCCCCGATCTGCCGTAAGAGCTCCGTTTCGCGCGCTCTCAACTCCTCCACCCGCTCTTCGCTGTGGGTTATCCCGTCGAGCTCGCGCTGGGCTGTCTCGCCGAAGGCCAGAATCTCGGCGATGGAGCCGCCGTATTTGCGCTTCAGGTTGTAGATGAGGTCCAGTCTTTCGTCTACCTGACGCAGCCTGGCCGGGCTAAACTCGATGCTGTCGCGGTAGGCCCACAAGCTTCGGGCCAGATCCTCCAGTTGGTAGGAGGCCTCCTCAGCCGTTTGGCGCTGTTCCTGGAAGCCGGAGTCAATCTTCTCCAGGCTGGTTAAGCTATGGACTACCTGGCCCAGGAGATCAAGGGCCGAAAGCTGCCCCTCCTCACCCACGTAAAGGGCGCGATGGGCCTCGTTGGCCAACTCCATCAGATGCTCGGCGTTAGCCAGGCGGGTCTGCTCCTCGTTAAGCTCCTTCTCCTCATCGTCCTTCAGGTTGGCTGCGGCAATCTCCTGTATCTGATAGGCCAAGAGGTCGGCCCGGCGGGCCAGCTCACGCTCATCGCGCAGCAGGGCACTCAACTCCTGGCGCACCTGGCGCAACTCACGTACCAGGTCCCCCACCTCTCGCCGCAGGGACCAGAGGCCACCGTAGCGATCCAGGAAGTCTATGTGTTCCCGGACTCTAAGGAGCGATAGGTGCTCGGTCTGGCCGTGGATGTCCACCAGGTGTTGGCCGATGCTCTCCAGAGTGCCCAGGGTGACGGCCCGCCCGTTCACCCGGCAGATACTGCGCCTCTCCTGTCGGATCTCCCGCGCCAGGACGAGAATGTCCTCATCGTCTCCCTCCAGCCCGTCCTTCTGCAGCAGGGGCAGAAGGGCCTCCTTTGCAACCTCATCCAGGTGAAAGGTACCCTCCACCTGCGCCTCGTCGGTGCCGGAGCGGATCATGGTGCTGTCCGCTCTCCCGCCCAGGAGGGTGCTCACGGCGTCTACGATGATGGACTTACCCGCGCCGGTCTCACCGGTCAGGACGTTGAAGCCGGGGTTGAAGTCCAGTTGCAACTCATCAATGATAGCGAAATTCCTGACGTTCAACTCAACTAACATGGCTTAATCCTTCAATATCCTCAAACCGCTCAATCTTCATCTAGCCTCCCCGACCACTTGACCTGGGACTATCCGACCATCCGACCATTTCACCTCAGCCGGGCGTAGGCCGTACCTGCGGCCAGGACTGCGTAGATGATGAGATCCAACCGGGCAAACATGGAGAGGGGCAGGTAAGCCAATGCCTGGGGTGTGAAGAGATAGAACAGGAAAGGATAAAAAGCTGCTGTCAAAGCCCCAACCACGATGCAGCCGCTGACCACCAGCCAGATCCAACGGCCTCGGCGGCGGCGGATAGCCCAGCGGACGACCTCAGCGATGACGCCGCCGGCCACGGGTCCCAAAATGAGTGCCAGGAAAATGCCCAACCGCCCCATGATAAAAGCAGCGATAGTGGAAATCACCAGGCCCACTACCGTCGCGATGGCGTAATCCAAAGGTGTGGCGGTGTAGAAGATGGCCTGTTGAGACCTGACGCACTGGGGGCAGCGGAAGCCCACCGGGGTCTGCACCGCGCACTTGGGACAGATGGGGTTGCCGCACTTGCTGCAGCGCAGGCGGGTCTCCACATCCGGATGAAAGCTACAGTATGTCACCTCGTCGTTGGACATTCTTTTCCTTTCTTGTGAGCGTTATACATTTTGGACGAGCCAAACTGCCCCTGGAGCAATTATACGCAAGCGTGGTGGCGACTTCAGCCGCTTTTGCAACGCCAGAACGACTGAAGTCGTTACTACGTGTCCCCAACATGAAACGCTCTCCGTCTTTGCCAATTTCGCCGAATCGTGGTATTATTATGATGAAGAAAAATCCAAGGAGGAGCAACTATGCTACGCTTCGGAATCGAAATACTACAACCTTCGCTGCTGATCGAGATGGCGATGCCGGCTTTGGCGGCTACCGCTGGGCAGAAAGGCGGCGCTCGGTTCGCCTTGCCTCCGATGGACGTGGCCGTTCTGGTCGAGCGCATCGCCGACCTGGGCTTCACGCTCATCGAGCTCAACACCGACCTGAACGTGTTTTTCCCGGACAGCTTCGGGTTGCCGACCGTCCGGCGCCTGCAGGCGCTCCGGGAATCGCGGAAGGTGAGTTACACCGTCCACCTGCCTCTCTGGTCAATAGAGCCCTCCACCCCTGTGCAGTGGGTGCGCGAAGGCTCGGTGGAGGCGTTGGTGGACGCGGTGCTGCGCCTGGCGCCCCTGGAGCCCGAGGCCTACGTGCTCCACGCCACCGGCGCATTGGCGGCCGAGTTTTACACCATGGCCACCATCCCGAATGAGGCGCGCCCACTGGTGGTCGGCATGTTCCAACGCCACGCGGCCCACAGCGTCGAGGAATTGCTCCGTCGCACCAGGCTCCCCTCGCGGGCCATCGCCGTGGAGACCATCGAGTTCCCCTTCGACCTCACCCTGGCCCTGGCCGAGGAGTTCGACCTCTCGCTCTGTTTCGACACCGGCCACCTGCTGGCTAAGTACCCCGGCCCCATATCCTTCGAGGAAGCTCTTCAGAGGGCCCTGCCGCGCCTGGCCGAGGTACACCTCCACGACGGCTACTACCATCCCCAGCCCGACGGGACCTTCCGCCGGGACGATCACCTGCCCCTGGGCGAAGGTGACTTGCCCCTCAACTTCCTGCTCGATACGCTCAAGGAAGCCGAATTCGAGGGTCCCGTCATCTTCGAGCTTACCATCCAGGAGGCCAAGGCCTCACTGGACTATCTACGCCCCTTCCTCGCCAGGCGCTGGCCGAACCTTGCGCAGGGTAAACACGGAGAGCAGGAATAGCACACCATAGATGGCAAAGAGGAGCACGTACCCCAGCCCCGGCTGGCTCGGCACCCGGACCGTGAAATAGTCGGCGATGGGGCCGCCAATGTAGGCGCCGACGGCGCCGGCTCCTGCTCCGGCCAGGTTGGAGAGGCCCAGGTAGCGACCTGCTTCCTCCTTAGGCACCAGGGCAGTGCCCAGGGCCCAGTTGGCAGTGAAGAACAGGCCCGCAGCCATGCCGACGAGACAGCCGCCGATGTAGATGGGGGTGAGGCTGGGGGAAAGCAGGAAGATCAGGGTGCCCAGGGCCGCCAGGATGCCGCTGATGGCGGCGAGCCGCTTGTGGCCGATCCTGTCGGACAGCCAGCCACTAGGCAGTGCGGCAACCAGGATAAAGAGCCCCACGACCATCATCAACTGGCTGGCCGGGCCAGCCGCCTGCTCCTCCGCGTATCCCAATCGTCCCTGGAGGAAGTACACGGCGAAACCCGACAGGTTGGTCGTTCCCACGAAGAAGGCCAGCCGGTTGGCCACCCACCAGGTGAAAGAGGGGTTAGAGCGCGCCGCCTGGCCGATGCTGATGCGGACGCTGGCCCATACCCCCAGGGTCACCGCGATGGCCATCCCCGCCAGGCCAATTGCCCCCATGATAACGACCAACACGGTCGTAGAACTGACCCCTTCCATCAGGCGTCCCACGCCTTTGACGACTTCCCCCATGCCCAGGATGATGGCCGTGAAGAGTGCCGCCATCAGCAACAGGCGCAGGAAAGGCGCCCAGTCCAACGGTGGAGATTCCTTCAACGGCTCCTCGCGCACCAGCATCGTGATGAGCATAGTCAGCGCGAGGATGCCCATCGCCACCAGGAGGCCGCTCCACATATTGCCTTTGGCGATGAGCGGCCCTACCGCGACGGCAACTAGAATCACGGGGAGGGGGATCTCAAATACCGCTTTGACGCCGGAGAAGCGGCCGCGCCGGTCTTCGGGCACCAGATCGGGGATGAGACCCTGCACTGCTCCGTGGGCGACGTTGGAGGAGATCTGGAGCAAGATGGCCATGGCGAACAGGACCCAGTAGCCCGTCATCCCCTCCAGGCCGGCGGAGAGGCCAACGGCGGCGATGAAGACCAGGTCTGCTAACGTGCCCATGAGGATGAAAGGACGCCGCCGGCCCCAGCGGAGGGTGCTGCGGTCGGAGAGCATCCCCATCAGCGCTTGCACCAGCAGGGCCACCATCAGCGTCCAGAGGCGCAGAGTGCCGAAAAACGTTCCCTTCCCCTCCTCGCCCACGAACTGCTGGACCAGCAGCGGGAACACCAGCGGGGTCACCGTCTGCGAGAGGGTTGTAAGCCCCAACCAATAAATGTTGATAGTGATGTAATCGAACCAGCGCAGTTTTTTCATGATGACCTCCCTTTCTATTTATTCTGAGCGGCTCAAGTATGACTCATCGCAACCTCTCCAATAGAGTTCGATAGAAGTAGGCTTTGTCCTGAGTCCTGATGAAGCAACAGGCGTGGGGGCTGGCGGTGATCACCACCCTGTCGGCATCTTTTAGCTCCACGTCGAACTGGCCGTCAACGGTGAGGATGGCGCGGTGGTCGGTGGAAACCTGCACCTCGACCCGCGCTCCCTGGGAGAGGACGACTGCCCGATCCAGGCACAGGTGAGGGGCGATGGGAATGAGCAGGATGTTCTTCAGCTCAGGGGGCAGGATGGGGCCGCCCACCGCCAGGGCGTAGGCCGTGGAACCGGTGGCGGTGGCCACGATTAGCCCGTCGGCGGCATAGGTGGTCAGATACTCACCGTCAATATGAGTGGCCAGGCGAACTACGCGGGCCAGAGTCCCCCGTCCGACCACGAACTCGTTGAGTGCCTCACCGGCCCAGGCGTCGTCCTGAGCCCTTCGACTATGCTCAGGACAGGCTTGTCGAAGGGATGCAGCGTTCTCCCCTTCGACAGCCCTTCGACGCGGCTCAGGACACCCCTCCCGCCGCAGTTCAGCCTGGAGCATCATGCGCTCTTCGAGCCAGTATTTGCCCTCCATGATGAGGGAGAGCTTCTCAGGCCAGTCTCCACGCTCCATCTCGGCCAGGAAGCCCACCCGACCCAGGTTGAGACCCAGGATAGGGACAGAGTGTTCGGCGGCTACCCGCGCTGCCCGCAGGATAGTGCCATCGCCCCCTAAGGTGATCAAGAAATCGAGAGCATCCACGTAGCAGGCAATTTCGTCCTCGTCCCAAGCCGAGCACAGCCAGGGGAAAACGCCCCTTTCCTCCAAATAATGGGCCATCTCCTGGGCCAAAACCAGCGATTCGGGCAGCTTTGGATGGTGCAGTAGACCAGCCTTTTTCACTGACGATGCTCCATTGACTCCTCCCCCTCGCAGGGGGAGGCTGGGAGGGGGTGGGACTGGCGACCTCAGAGCGGATTCCACCCTCCCCTAACCCCTCCCTGCCAGGGAGGGGGATCCTCCAAGCCGTTGGCTCAGCCAGTTTGTCACCTCTTCCAGGGCTACAGGGTGCTGCTCCCCCTGGGCCATGTCGCGCATGGTCACTTGTCCAGCCTTGGTTTCCCTCTCCCCGATGATCAAGGTGAAGGCCACGCCTTGCCGGTTGGCCTGCCGCAATTGAGCCTTGAGGCTCCGCTTGCCGAAGGAAACGAGCGCGCCGATACCGGCGGCCCGCAAATCACTGGCCAGTTTCACCCCGATCAACCTGGCCTGTTTGCCCACGTGAGCGATCAAAACCTGGGGCGAGGACAGAGTCGGCACCTGCACCCTTTGATGTTTCATGGTCAGGACGATGCGCTCCAGGCCGGAGGCAAAACCGACGCCCGGCGTGGGCGGGCCGCCCAGTACCTCGGCCAGGCCGTCGTAGCGCCCGCCGCCGCACACGGCGTTCTGTGCCCCGATGCCCTCGGCCCACACCTCGAAGACGGTCTTGGTGTAGTAGTCGAGGCCGCGCACCAGCCGATGGCTGAGGGTGTAGGGCCGGCCCAGAGAATCGAGGTAGCCCAGCAGGGTCTGGGAGTGCTCAGCGCACTCGTCGCACAGGTACTCCTCCGCATGAGGGGCAGCATCAATGATGGGCTGACAGCTCTCGGCCTTACAATCCAGCAAGCGCAGGGGGTTGCGCTCCAGTCGCCGCCGGCAATCATCGCAGATATCGTCAACGTGGCTCCGGTAATACTCAACCAGCGCTTTCAGAAAATCAGGGCGGCACCGAGGGCAGCCAATGCTATTGAGCTGAAAAGAGAGTCCCTTGAAGCCCAGGTCCTCGTAGAGGTGCCAGGCCACGGACATGACCTCCAGGTCCACCGCCGGATCCTGCTCGCCGATGGCCTCGACGTTGAACTGGGTGTGCTGGCGGTAGCGTCCGGCCTGGGGTCGCTCGTAGCGGAAAACGGGGCCGAGGGAGTAAACCTTGACCGGCTGGGGACGAACGTGCATGCCGTGCTCCAGGTAGGCCCGTACCACCCCGGCCGTGAACTCCGGGCGCAGGGTTATAGGATTTCCGCCCTTGTCGAGGAACGAGTACATCTCTTTCTCCACGATGTCCGTGGTCTCGCCCACGCCCTGCTCGAAGAGCGCGGTATCCTCAAAGATGGGCGTGCCCAACTGCTGATAGCCGTAGAGCTGAGCGATGTAGTGAATGCGCTTCTGGATGTGGCGCCAGTAGGGTTGATCGTCAGGTAGAATATCTTGTGTGCCGCGTGGTGCGCTGTATAGGGCCAATGGAAACCTCCTCTGGAATTTGGATATTGGGTATTGGAGATTTGGGATTATTATATCCGATTTCTCCCTTTTACGCTAACTCCTTCCCGCACTCCTCTCGGTAGCCGCAGTTCCGACAGCGGTTGGGGTTAGCGTGGCTGGGGTCCGCGTCGTCGGCGTCGAGGTACTGGCGCATCTCGGCCAGGACGCTCAGCAATTGCGCCCGCAACTGGGCGGTGTACTCGACAGCGTAGGTTTGGTCGTGGTATTTGATGATGCCATAGGGTGGGGGCTCCCCGTACTCTTCCTCGACCAGAAGGCAATAGGCAGCCAATTGAAGTACGTGGGAGCGGTAGGGGCTCGGCGGAGAAGGCGTGGACTTGACTTCAACCGGGATCTTGGCCCTTCTGTCATCAACGAGATAGTCGGGCTTGCCAGTCAGGAGATAGCGACGGGAGAAGAGGGGCTTCTCACAGCGATCCCAGGCGCCGGTGTCCGCGTAGATCACTCGGCCCTGAGGCAATCCCGTCTGTTCGCGCAAGCGGCGTCCCCATCTGAGCAGAAGCAGGCCTACCCCAAACAGGATCAGGGCACATGCCAGTAGAATCACGCGAGGGTCGGTCACGGTGTGTTTCCCCCATCCGAGTGTACCGGAGTCCAAAACTTGTTCGGGCTCATTGCGTCGCACCCCAACAAGTTGGGGACTCCGACACCCTGAAGTCGCGACTAGAGGTCTTTCCCAAAAGTTTTTAGGGTAAACTTGCTTGTTGATCCGAAGACAGAGATGCGTTGTCATTCTGAGCCGAAGCGTAACGGAGGCGAAGAATCTCGTTCCTTGCATAGCGAAACGATGGTCTAACAAAAACGAGATTCCCTTCGACTGGGCTCAGGGCAGGCTTCGTCGCTTCGCTCCTCAGAATGACATACCTTCGAGGCTTTACCCTAAAAACTTATGAAATGCACCACTAGACAGTCTTAGCTCCGCAGGGCCAACACCAGGAACAACGCGCCAGCCAACAGGGCCAGCGTCAGTGACACATACGCCCAGCGTTGCAGGCGACGAGAGCTCACCACCTTCTGTCCATGTCGGACGTGGGCTGCTTCGCCAGCCGTCAGCCTCTCCAGGTTGGCTGGGCGGTAGCCAAGCACTCTCCCCAGCCACCAGGCCCTGGCGCAGTAGGCATACTCGCCCAGCTCGCTGGCTCGAATGACCTGGCTGGTGCTCTTAGCCATTGGCGTTGCCCTTCTCCTCGAAGGCCCGCAGAGCTTCCTGTAGCTCATCTTGACGCATGGCCATCGTCAAGTCGCCTCGCGTTCGCTCCAGCACTCCCCGCACCATGTCGGTAGTGCGGCGAAGCCTGCTGGTGATGGCGTCGGGGAAGTCCATGGTGACCAGAACGGCGTAGACGTCGTCCATGGCTGAGAGTATCACCTCACCCCGTTTGATCTGGCCGCGACGGATTATATCCAGCACGTAGCGGCGCAGTTCTCCCACCGCTTCGCCCAGGCCGTTGAGATAAGCAGCGTATTCTATACCCAGGTCATCGGGGTCGGGCAGAGGGCCGTCGGTGATCAGAGCGTAGGTGATGCTGGCCTCGGCTAACTCTTTCAGGGCATCCTGGGTATAGCCAGCGTAGTACAGGTCTGGGTAGTCGGCCACACATTCCACCAACTCGGAGGCCGCCTGGTGTGCCGTAGCCAGCAGTTGGCCTGCCTTTTCGAAGTCGGCCCTGTGGGTAGCACGGATAGAGTGGGCGCAATAGCGGATCAACTCCCGCGAGCGCCGCAGCGCCTCGTCTCGCGCCGCGTTCTTGGTCTCGAAGTTCTGACGAATTCTCTCGGTAATAGTGTCCAGATTTTCCAAAGGGACCTCCCTATCTATGCCTAGAAACCAGGTTTTTGCTCTGAGAAAGCGACGTTCCGCTGGCAGCACTACGTTGTCAACCAACTCTTCGACGCTACAGCGAAAAAACCTGGTTTCTGGCGGCTACTTGATGAAGCCGATGGGCTTTTCCTCTTCGAATTCATGCTCAGGCGTCTTGATCTCGCCGAACTTGCCCTCGAACTTCCCCAGATTCTCCCCCAAGGCCCGATGGAGGAGTTTGGCATTCATGGGGGTCATGATAATGCGAGCGTAGACTTTGGCCTTGGGCACGTTGGGGAGCAACCTGGCGAAGTCTACCACGATCTCCGAGGGAGAGTGGGTGATGAGGGCGAAGTTGGAATAGATGGCCTCCAGATCCTGAGGCAATTCGATGTTCACGCGCATCTGTGGCTGGGCTTTCTTGTTGCTCATAATATCGCTCCTTTCGTTGATGTTGAATCTACTTCACGTTTCACGTTTGACGTCTCACGAACCTTCTCTCCTCGCCAGCCCCGCCCCCACAACCCTAAAACATCTCAATCCGATAATCCACCACCGCCACGTCGGGGCGGTTGGTCTCGATCCACTCCACAACTTTGGTCAGGAGGCCGTGCACGTAGGCGGATCCATTGGACACGCAGGCCACCCCCAGCGTAGCCGATTGCCAGAGGTCGTGATTGTCCACTTCAGCGATAGAGACGTTGAACTGGTTGCGCACCCGGGCCATGACGGACTTTAGCACCCGCCGCTTGCCCTTCAGCGACCCGTTGCCGGGGATGCGCAGTTCGATGGTGCAGGTGCCGATGATCATATTTAGCCTACCACTTTTCTAGCTTCTTCCAAGGCCCTTTCCACGAGTTGCCCGTGATACTCGTCACCGACTTTTTCCAAGATTGTCAGGCTCTCCTCAAAGAGGGAAATTGCTGCACGGTGCTTCCCCTGCTCACAGTACAGCATTCCAATATTGTAACAGCTATTCGCCACGCCATGTATGTCACCTAACTTTCTTTCGATCTTCAGGCTGCGCTGGTAGTAGTCAATGGCCTTGTCCCAGTCCCCCTTGTCCTGGTAAATCGCACCCAGGTTGTTGAAGGTGATTGACATCCCACGCTCATCGCCCACCTTCTCCCTTATCGCCAGGCTGCGCTGATAGTACTCAATGGCCTTGTCCCATTCCCCCTTGGCCTTGTACAGCAAGCCCAGATCGCCGGCCAGCGTTCCCGCCAGACCTTCGGGCAGATCTTCCCCCTCCAGCGCCTCCCATATCTCCAACGCCTTGTCCCAGAGGGCGGAAGCGTGAGCTAACTGTCCCTTGCCAAACCGAAGCCAGAGCCGGTTGTCAGGACTTAGGTCGCCCTCTTGCTCCTCAGCCAGATCCAATAGCAGATCACAGGTACTCAGTTGGTAGAAATCCCTTGCTCTATTAAACATGCCCGTGAAGAGATCAAATCCCTGCTCCTCATCAGCCACCAGCAAGTGGTACATCACCTCGCGTTGCCACTCGGCGCGTTGCTCTTCGGATAATTCCTCTCCCTCCAACTTATCCACATAGTAGGCTGCCGACACCTCGCTCAGTTCCTGGAAGCGCTCGGAGTTCTCCTGTCGCCAACGACGCAGCAGCAAGTCGCGCACGTTCTCGTGGTAAGCGTAGCCTCGGTCGTGGTAGGGACCAACGAAGGTCAACTCCGTCAGCGCGGCCAGGATCTCCCGTGTTCGCTGCGACGGCTCACGCCCCTCGCCTCGCAGCCAGGCGATGATCTCCTCGTTGAACCAGTGGGTGATGGCGCAGAAGCGGATGGCCTCGGCTATGTCGGGCTCGGCGCGGTCCATGAGTTCGTCCAAAATCAGGCCCAGGGCCTCTTCTTCGCTCATCTCAGGGGTGATGCGCTCCAGTCGCTCGGTCATCGTCCCACCTCCCCCACGGCCCGTAGATTCTTGACCACCATGCCCATAAAGAGCGGATTCCCACCTCTACAAGCCCGCCAGCAGAATTCAGCCTGCTCATGGGTTATCTCGACTTGTACCTTTTGAGCGTAGATCTTAACGTGCTCTACGCTCATGGGCGGTAGTCCGTCAATCAGGTGCACACAATCCTCCCACTCCCACCTTTCGATCTTGGGCCAGCGGCGCCCCGCGGTCACAATCGTCACGCCTTTGAGCTCCTTCTTTGCGACTGGGCACAGTAGGGCTTCCAATAGCCAATCTTCCTCCCCCGCGCTGATGTCCTCGAAGCTGTCGAAGAAGCAGACTACGCTTTCTTCCTTCGCTGCAAAGCCATCTAGGTCACTAGCAAAGGCGCGCTTCAAGCGATCCTTCATGTAGCGCTGGCGCAGGTCCTCGTGGGTCGAACTAACTCCCGTCAAAATCTGGGTGATAACATACGAATCGGTGACGTCTCTTCCGATGTGGGTGGTGGCCTCCGCCCTAACGGGCCTGTAGGTGCTAAGAGGCTGCAAGGCTTCGGCCAGGTGGCGCGGCGACAGGCCCAACTGATCGCCCATCTCATGGGCCAGGGTGAAGTGGGGGTTGTCATACGATTGCCCACCGAAGTTTATCCAGCACAAAGGAGCGCCCTGCTCTTTACAGTGAAGGCGCATCATGCGCAGAAGGCTTGTCTTCCCACACATGCCCGAGGCCTGAACAAACATAAGGCGCTTCTCGGCCGGATCGGCCAGCATCCTCTTGAAGAGCTCTAGCTGCTCCTCGAAATCAATGAGTTCCTCGGTGGAAACAGATTGTGTCGGCTGAAAGACCATCGTTCCTCCCTCATGACAGCTAGGCTTCGGTCAGGATGTCCGATTTCTCTACGTCCTCTCCCACGTCCGTCTCGGCCTGGCCCCCACCGGCGCTGGTGATCACCGTGGAGCCGCTAACCTTGCCGCCGATTGTTGTCCTTGCGGAAGGACCTGATTTCTGCGGCGCTGGCTGCGGCCGGTCAGGTCCAGTCTCGCCCTCCATCTCCAGGCTCACGCCAGGTCCTTTGATGGACACCTTGCTCTTTCGATAGCGAAGAATGACCGCCAAGGCCAGGACAGCGAAGACCACCAGGATGACGATCAAATAAACGTATTGAGTCTCCATATTCCACCTCCAAGCCGAAGTTTGCAGTTTCATCTACTATTGTACAGCATTGTGCTGGATTTAGCAACACGGGCAGAGGCATGTCCAGCGAGCGCCGATTGAGTAGCTGTAAGCGTATCGAAATCAAGCGAGCGGGTTTGCACTGGGAATGTCGCTTGGCTTCGATACGGCTCTTCGCTGCACTCTAAGCCTACTCAGCCGGCGCTAAGGCATATCTCAGGCCCGGAAATTCCACTCCCGCGCCGCATACTTCTCCCGCCTGAGCTTCTCCGCCAGGGCCAATTCATGCTCGCTGAGTCGGCCGGGGATTAGCCGCAGGTTCAGGGCCTGGGCGAAACCGATCGCCAGATGGCGGGCCACTTCTTCGAAAGGGACGCTGTATCCCAGCGCCAACTCCAGCGAAGTGGCACGGGCCCGCAGCTCCTGCTTCAATTCCCCTCGCTTCTCTTCCGACGGCACTCTCAAGAAGTCGAAGATGCGGGCGATGTCGCCTTCCAGGGGCAGGGAGCCGTGCTGGAGCACCACCCTCTTCTTGCGCACTTGTGCGCTGCCCACCAGCTTCTTGCCGCCCACGGTAATCTCGTAACTGGATGGAACGTCAAAGCAAGCCGCTGACTGCGCCCCCCTCCCCCCTAACCCCCCTCTCCCAACCCTGGGCGAGGGGGGGACTGGGCTCCCCTCCCTTGCTTCCCCCCCAGAGTTGGGGGGGATTGAGGGGGGGCTGGGAGGGGCTGGGGGGGTGGGGGTGAGGGCCTGACACGCCTCCACTCCCAAACTCCTGAGCCCCCCCACCAACCCCGCGCTCAGACGATGGTAGGACTCGATCACGCCTCCGGCCACGCGAGGCTCCGCCTGGGGAGCAACGACGCTGTAGGTCAGCTCGTCGGCATGGAGGATGGATCGCCCGCCCGTTGGCCGCCGCACGAAGTCAACGCCGGCCTCTCGACATCTGTCTACATCCACCTCGCCCTCCATTGACTGGCTGTAGCCGATGGAAAGGCAGGGAGGCTGCCAGCCGTATAAGCGAAGGGTGGGCAGGGATTCCCCCTCGGCCACAGCCCACAGGATGGCTTCGTCAATGGCCATGTTGGTAACGCCACCCGTCAGGCCAGTTTTCAACAGGCGCCAATCAGCAGCAGGGTAGGTGAATGAAACGTGATGCGGGAAACGTGATGCACAGCGCGATTCACGTTTCACGTCTTCACGTTTCACGTTTTACGTCCTCAATAGCAGCCTCTATCTGCTGCGACGTCAACTGCTTCGGATAGTTGTACATCACCCCGCCGGGCCGCTCGTTATAAAAGGGGCGGTTGCAGTCGGGGCAACCAGAGGTCTGGAAGGCAACGCCGTCAGCCAGGATTTGGTGCAAAAGAGGGAAGTTGAAACTGAGAAGTTGGCCTGCGGGGGAGAAGGCGAAGTCCCACACGCGGGCCAGGTTATTGGTTATTAGATATTGGGCGACCTGCATCCGACGATAAGTGGAGATGTGCGGTGGGGAAGCGTCTTCCAGGTGGGTGCCTCGGACAGGGGTGAAGGCGAAGAGGCCAACGGTGAGGCCCAGGTCGTGCATTCGCTGGATCATCTCGGCCATCTCCTGTTCACTTTCGCCCAGGCCGACGATGAGATGCACAGCCGCATGGCCAGGGAACCGCCGTGCTGTCTCTTCGATGAGGGAAAGGTTCCGCGCCCAGCTTCCGCCTTTGACTCGCTGAAAGACCCGCTCGCAGGCGGCATCCAGCCCGAATCCGATGTGATCAACTCCTGCTGCCAGCAACTCCTCAACCTGGGCCACGTCTCCGGGCAGGATGGCGGCATCAACGGGAACATCGCAGGTTCGTCGCACGGCTCGGATCATCTCTAGCGTGCGCTGGACGTAACCCTCGGCTACTGTCACCTGAAGGCAGCAACGCCTGATGTCCCCTCGCTCGACGGCTTTGGCCAGCAGCGCCAGGGTCTGTGGCTGGTCAAACTCCGGCCAGGTGACGCGGGAGAGCAACTTTGAAGCGCTGGCCTGGCTGGAGCGTGCCTGAGCGCAGAAGCCACAATCCATGATGCAGCGCCCCCCCAGCATCAAGTAGGCAGTGGTGGGCGCGGTGTCCATGACGATGTCGGCCAGGCCCAGCACGGCAGCGGTGCCGATGGAGACACTGACACGTAAGCAGGGCGACTTCAGTGCCATGTGACGTCCTTCGGCCCGAACTCGCTGTCCAGGATGGTCCGAATGTCATCCCACAGATGGCGGTCGGCGAAGCGAGCCTGAATATCGTCCAGCGTGCGGTTGAAGGTGCGCTGGTCGGCCTCGCCCGCGATGCTCAGTATGATATTGGCGATCCCGAAGCGAATCTCCCAGTTAGTCGAGTGTTGGCGGTGGATTTTACGCAGGAGAGGGATGTCTTCCATGGTGCCGACAGTGATCATTGCGGCCACGGCGTTAGAGACGAGCTCTTCGTCGTCAGCGTCGAGGGTCTGGCGTAGGAAGGGCAGGATGCGGTCGTCACCCAGCCCGCTCAGGCTGAGGGCGGCGGTGGAGGCTCGCTCCAGGTCATCCTGGTGAGCCTGGAAGAAATTCCACAGCGGCTCGCGGGCGCGCTCGTCGCCCGTCGCACCCAGGAGCGAGACCGCTTCGTCAGCAGCGGTGTCGTCCAGCGCCGGATCAGCCAGGGCTTCGAGCAACTCGGAGGCGACCATCTCACCCATTCGGCTCAACAGGTCGAAGGCCCGGTCGTGTTCGGCCTGAGCGGGCCCGCCCAACTGGCGGATCAACTGAGGAACCTGATCCCGGTATTGGCGGTAAAGGCGCTCGGCCGTCGGACGCATCTGACGGCGGCGATCAGCGTTGATCTTCAGGATTTTGAGGTTAGGCATTCGTACCTCCTCTTTCGTTGATTGTGGAACCGTTAATCACCTCTTGAGGGTTATTATAGCCTAGCTCAAGTGGGGTGTCAAAAAGGCATAAGCTCTCGGCTATCTCTGGAAGAGGGCCTGCTGTCCCTCCCGTCCTGCTCATCGTCTCATCAGTGCTGGCGCTTACTTGAATAAACCTCGCCGGGTTTATTGCGGAATCCCTGATTCAAGCTGGCTTGACAAGATAGCCAAGATAGTATAAAATAACCTTACTGTGGACCAGCCGAGGTAGCTCAGCCTGGTAGAGCACCTGACTGAAAATCAGGGTGTCCCCAGTTCAAATCTGGGCCTCGGCACTGGCGAGTAGCCGGGTATGCGGGCGTAGTTCAGTGGTAGAACGTCTCCTTGCCAAGGAGAAGGTCATGGGTTCGAATCCCACCGCCCGCTTGGCAAGAGCTAGGGGCTAAGTGGCGACGTCGCCAAGTGGTAAGGCAAGGGTCTGCAAAACCCTCATTCGCCGGTTCAAATCCGGCCGTCGCCTCTACAATAATTGGCGGACAAGGCTGATGGCAAGGCGAGTTGCTATCAGCCCTTTGTCTATGGGGCGGTGGCGAAATGGCAGACGCTGCGGACTTAAAATCCGCTGGAGGAAACTCCATGAGGGTTCGACTCCCTCCCGCCCCACAGGTACAACATATTTCTTATCCCAGGTATGCTCCGTCAATACCCTCCGGCAGCCCGCTTCCCCGAACCGCTGGGCCAGTTCTTTGACGGAGACCGTGATGTCCACGTAGTCTTTGAGCCAAGAAAGGGGTACTTTCATTGCCTTTGCCCCCCTTCGGTTTCGCTTGCGTCCAACGTAATCTTTGTCAGCGTCACCTTATCATCTACCACTACACCTGCAGAAGACAACACAGATAGACGCTGCATGGTCTGTTCTTCATACATGCCGGCTTGGACTGTGTATGTGCCGGGTGTTACATCTGTGGGTAGTACAATACTGTGAAAGTCAACGACGATCTCGCCGGCCTCCCAGACATCGGTTGGATAAGTCCACAATACTGGCAGGCTGTCATCCTGGGCGATCAGGCGGCCATCGGCGTTCAGTATATGTACGAACACTTTGTACGAGCGGGATATGGGTTGGGTCGCTTGCCAGTAGAGAAACACCCCCACTCGTGGAATGACCATCTCGGGCGCGTCACGGGTGATGTACAAATCATATCCCTGCAAAGCGATACCTTCGTTTAGATGCACGCCAAGTGGGTGGGCAGACTGGGGCGGATCGCTCTCAATGCGATAGAGCGCGTACTCCCGGTTTTCAGGGATCAGCAGTGGCGTCAACCCCGACGGTCGGCTCAACGGGTTCAGTAATTGTTCCAATCCAGGATGGGCCGCCAGGCCAGTCTCGGTATCATATAGTACGAAGCGATAGCCCCTCTTATCCGCCAGTGTGTGCAGTTCTTCCAGTGAATCCATGTTCGGCGCTATCCAGTAGGACTGATCGTAGCGCGTGCGGGTCGGTACTGAAGCGTCGTGAAAGGGGATGCCGGAACTCAGCACCTCGCTGGCCGACCGCATCCCAGCGGCACGCAAACTGTTCGTCACGGCCAGCACCCTCTCACTGGATGCTGGTGCATCACGGAGATAACTGAGTGGGACAATGCTCGACCAGCCTATCAGCACGACAAGCACGATGGCACTGGTCGGCAGAGTGAGCCGACCCAGGGAGAGGTGTCTGGGCACGATGGCCCACACAAAGTAGATCGCGCAGAAGACCAGTACAGGCAAGATGACGACCAGGAAGCGTGGGTCATAGCGGATGACTGCCAGAGCAGCCAATAGTCCGCACACGTACAGGGCAAGCAGCCCCCGTTGGCGGGCCTCGATCTCTTTCCCAGCCAAAAGGGTGAACAGCAGACCCGCCTGGGCAAGCAGTCGCAACGGCGTGTCCAACAGCAACATGCGGGGGTCTATCCAAAAAGACCGCGCCGTGTTCCACCAGTGCTGGATGAAGCGCTTCGGATTGGCGAGGAAGACATCAATTGGAGAAATGTCCGTCGGTGCATTGTCCCACTCGGTGGCAAAGTTGGTCAGTCCCTCTACGTGCCACCAGACGTCGTGGCCCCGCACGGAATAGAAAGGGTTGCCCGTAACCAGTGCGCTGGGGATCAACTGAAGGGCGGCTCCAATCAGGAACCCGACCAGGAACAGACCAGTAACGATCCACATAGAGCGACGTCGCTGCACCAGCGCCCGACCTGCCAGAAATAACAGGCAGAGCCCGCTGGTGGCGATAGCGGCGTATCGGATCACGTAGGCCAGGCCGGCCAGCGCTCCTGCGGCGAAGTTAGTCCCCTTACGCTCTGACAGGCCGACCAGAAGTGCCAACGAGAGCCCTTGTAGCCCGGCCGACAACATGTCGTTCCCCTCGAAAGTAGCGAAGTACAGGAAGTACCCCGTCGTTGCCAGAAAGCCCTCAGTCAGCAGAGCCAACCAGCGATCGTGCGTCAGTTGATAACCGAGCAGGTAGGCGCTGACCAGCAGGATCACTCCGCCAGCAATCGAGAGTGCGTGCCCGATCTGAACTGCATCCAGTCCTGCATCCAGCCCCCACCGGATCAACAATGGATAGCCGATGGGGTGCATTCCGCTTACCCAACTACGGAGGGAGCCAGAATCGAGCCGCTGGGCCATCTCCACAAACTGGAAATAGTCTACGCTGCGGATGGTTACGACGTGCCCCACGTATCGCGCCGCGAAGTAGACGAAGGCCAGTGGGATCAGGCCCGCCAGTACGGCGTTGACGGTCTGGAGCAGAATACGGCGCTGTTGACCAGACTCTAAAATGCCCCTCATACCGTAATGCCCCTTATCAAAACTGCCTCAAGAGCCGCAGGTCGTTTCCGTAGAACAGGCGAATGTCGTCAATGCTGTGTTTGACCATCTCTGGCTGCACCACGGTGAACACCTCGCCTGCACCGGAGAAAGTGTAGCGCCACCGACCGTCAACCTCGGCCACGCCCAAAATTTCAACCTGTGCGGTTGACGCAGGTGGCTTTCCTTCTCAGCCGCCTCTTCTCAAGATATACCACGCCCTGCCCGGCAGGGCCCACCAGGGGGTCGGCTTGACGGCACTTTGGCCCGGATAGGGGAACAAATCACGGATGCCGGGGGCAGCTTTGTCGGGGGCAGGGCGGGGGTTAGCACAGAATCTGGCCAGCGGCTCCACTGCTCTTTCCCAGGTGAACCGACCTTTTACCTCCTCAAAGCCGGGACGATAGACCTCTCGTAGATTTGGGGTGTCCAGCAACTCCATTAGGGTATCGGCTGCTCGAGTCCTTTATGGTTCGTCCCGCTGTAGCAAGACGGTGGCTGCGCCCTTGGTGCGATACTCGTCTACCAAGTGGTAAGATGGCGTCGCTTCCGTCAGGCCATCAATCAGAGCAGGGTCTTCGCTGGGATGGATGTGTGACATCACGAGCCAGAAGCGAGGTGCATCGCCCACAGCCTGGCAAATTTCGCTTAGCTTTTCCACAAGCGGCCAGTCGCGGAACCACGTGCCCAATTCAGTGGGATAGGTGAGTTCAGGCTGGTAAACCTGGTAAGCCGGCACAGCGCCATAGTACACGTAGATGAAATCGCCGGGCTGGGCCTGCTGGTGCACATATGCCACAACTGGCCGCAGCTCTTCACGCGGCAAATTGAGCCACGGGTTCGGAAGGAGGCGCATATTGGGCCAGAAGGCCAGGAAAGTCGCGACGACCAGGCCGGCAACAACCGACGCTCCGAGTTGCCAGCGCCATGCTAATTCCCAAATAGTGGCCGCTATGAACAACAGGAGAAAAGGGAGCAACGGCAGCCCGTAGCGCATTCCGAAACGATAATAACCTAACCCACTGGCAATGTAAAACGCGATCAGAATGACGGCCGGCACCAACACCAAGCGACGTACCTTCGGCAAGCGCCAGCAAATCACCACCGCGCCCAGCAGCGCCAGAAGGCCCAGGAAGGCCGGGATCAGAGATGGCGCAGCTTCGCTGTACGGGATCGTCTGGAAGCGTAGGAACACGTCAAACAGGTTGTCGTCAAAGGCGCGGATAATGTCCAGCCAGCCCATCTGCGCGAAACGGGGCTGCAATGAGATACGTTTCATCCAGTCATACTGTGTCACGATAAAGAAATGGTATAGCAGGGCCAGACCAATGAGTAACCCCACGTGGTACCCCGCAAAACCAATGAGCCGCTGTTTACTGCGCTGCCGCCAGGTCTGCCAGGCCAAGTTAAGTTCCAAGACAGGGAACATATAGGCCAACCCGTAGTGGGTGTAAAGGGCAGCCATGCTAACCAACCATAAGTGCAGCCAGTCGCGCCCAGTGCCGCTGAGGGCCGCCTTCTCGAACGCAATGAGTAAGGCAATGCTCAGGAAAACAACCAAGCTGTACTGGCTTGCCTCCTGGGAGTAGTAGATCGAGACGGGTGCAATGGCCATGAGAGCAGCAGCAATGATGCCAAGCCGAGCTTGCTTCAGCAACGCCAGCCAGCGATAGAGCAGGTAGACAGCGGCCGCACCCAGCACGGCTGACGGCAAGCGCAGCACAAACTCACTCGGCGCAAACGGGGTGAAGGGGGCCAGCAAGAGGCGATACACTGGCGGATCTGGCCCCTCACTCAAAAGAATCAGGTCGGGCCATGGGGTGCATGCCCGATTGATTTCGAGCCCCTCATCAAACCAAAAGCTATGCTGTCCCAGGCCAATCAGTCGCACTACCAGCCCAGCCAGCGTTAACAAGCATGCCACTCGTTTTCCCTCGGACATTGTGCCTCCCTAACCCAGAACGTCTGAAAGCTGCACTTCAAGGTTCATCCCGTCCGCCAAGCGTCGCTCCAAGCTGGCGATACACCTGGCTGATCAGGCCATATTTCTTATCCCAGGTATGCTCGGTCAGCACCTTCTGGTAGCCTGCTTCCCCGAACCGCCGGGCCAGTTCCTTGTCCGTCAGCAGGGTGGCGATGCAATCGGCCAGGCGGGCCACATCACCGAAGGGCACCAGGTACCCATCCTGGCCGTGACTGATAACCTCGGGGACTCCCCCGGCCAATGCCCCGATGACCGGCTTCTTGTAGAGCCACGACTCTAAATAGACGATGCCGAAGGAGTCTGTTCGAGAGGGCATAACGAAGACGTCGCCCGCATCCAGCAGATCCCTTTTGTCCTCATCGAGTATAAAGCCCAGGAGGTGGCATTTTCGCCGCACCCCTTCGGGCAGGGCCTCGAAATAGCGAAGGAAAGGGCCCATCGGAGGGCCGGCCAGGATCAAAGAGGCATCATAGCCTCGCTCCCACAATTGTCTCATGGCCTCAATGGTGTGCTGACTTCCTTTATCATAAGCTTGGGCCCCAAGCTGGAATACGATGGGGTTCGTGATATTGTATTTCTCTCGAAACCTGTGCCGTGAGCCCCCTGACACCTCGTCCGCATTGACCCCCACCCCTATCTTCACCATCTTCTCGCCAGGGACGCCTCTCTTGGCCAGGTAGTCCTGCTCTATCTGCGTCTGGACGATGACCTTGTCGCTCTTCTTCATCATCGCGATCTGATGCTGCATAGTGTAGTGCTTTCTAACGATCTCGTCGCCTGGCTCGCCGAGATGAGTAAAGGGAGTGATGATGAAGGGGATTCGTTTCTTTTGAGCGAACCTGAAGGCGGCATAGACCAGCGAGTCGAAAGGGAAGTTGACGGCGTGAACTATGTCATAGGAGTTATCCACCATCAATTGTTTGTACAGGCCCGGCACGAGGGGGGTGGTAAGGCACAGGGGAAACAACAGCGCAGTGGCTTTCAAAGGCATTGCGGAAAGCCAACTCATCACTCGCCTGGTGCCGTGGTAGATCACGCTGCCAAAAGGAAGGTGACGAACGGGAAAACGGTGTACCGCAACGCCATCGTGGGTCTGATGCTTCTCCTCGATCCGCCGCTTGTTCCTGGCCCAGAGGTGCTCCAAATCCCAGGCATCGGTGGCATAAACGGTAACCCGATGGCCATCTCTGACCAGTCTCTTGGAGATTTCCTGCAAGTATAGCTCCGAGCCACCTACAAAGGGATAATATCTTGGAATGACGTGAAGCACGTTCATCTTCAATCTTCTAATCTCTAATCCCCAATCTCCACCCGATCCACCATGACACCCAATTCCCGCGAGTCTTCGCTATAGCCAATAGCTTGAGGCACCCAGGTATCGCTGCGCAGCTCGATTTCCACCTCAGAAGTCGCCGGGAGATCATCCTCTGGCACTGTCAGGCTCCAGGTCTCGAAAGTGTAGCCCTGGGCTAACGTTCGCTCGCCCACGGATACGCCATTCACCCACACCGAGAGCTGAGCAGGTTGTGCCAGAGATGGACGCCCGCTGGCTACGCTCAAGTTCAAGTTCAAATCTCCCATTGATGGCCGGGACAGCACAATTCGGCCTAGGCCGTTGGTCCAGCGGAAGGTGGCACCCTCCGGCATGGTTTCCCACCCGTAGAAGCCGCCGCGCAGATAAGGATACTCCCCCGGCCCCATCTCCACGCTGGTGGCTGGCGGCGGGGAGACTTCCCCTGGCGTCGTTTGACTGGGGATGATGCGATAGAGGTCAAGCCGATAGCTCAAAGGCACCACCTGCCGGGGTACGTGCTGGGTGGAGCGCTCGGCGATGGGAACCTGAAGGGTGAAATCACCCAGGGATTCAAACCGAATGTCCGGCGGATGCCACTCCAAGACGCCGCTGCTCAGCGCCAGGTACATCGGCTTACCCTCGGCGTCCGTGGCTTCGAGAAGCCGGCGCAGAAAGGTGGTATCGGGTCGCTCGCGTTGCAGCACGAAGACCTGGCGATGGAAGAGATAGGCCAGTGGCTGCGTCACGTGTTGACTGGGATCGCCATTGTCGAACAGGATCAGGGCCTCAGGTTCGAACTGGGCCGCCAACAGGGCCAGTTGATCCAGGGAGCCCTGGTACTCGACATGGTACAAAAAGGGACGGTCCACTCGAAGGAAGGCGAAGAGCAGTCCCCCGATCACCACGGCTTGTGCCACTCGTTCTAAATGCCAGCGCAACTTCGGCAAGCTGAGGACAGCGTAGGCTGTGAAGAGCGCCAGGGCAGGCATCACCAGCGGCACCATGCGCCGCATGGCCCAGGGTTGTACCGGAGTGACATACGGAACCATGATGAATAAAGTACCATACGTTAAGGCAAGAGCGAGAAACGGCCACATACAACGCCGAGGCCTACGGGCCAATAGGAGAATGAATCCACCCACGGCTATAAGCAACCCCGGCCAGGTCCAATACTGGGCCAGCCAGTGAGCCATCCACCGCCAGCCCTGGGCGATAAAGGCTAAATAGCCTACCAGAGCGATCAGGCCGGCCGGGACCAGCGTCCGCCAGTGAGCAGCCAGGCGTCTTAGCAATGAGGAGAGCACTTCGGGTCGAACTACCGCCCAAATCGCAACGGCGATGAAACCCAATGCCCCGAAAACCCCGACGCGAGCCAGGGAAGGGGTCAGGTTGTGGAGAAAAATCCACAAAAGGTACCGCCAGGCGAAAAGAACGTTGTGCAGCGTGGCGTAAGCCAGGGCCAGACCCAGGCTCCCCAGAAACACGATATGCTCCTTCCTTCGATCAGGCTCAGGACAAGTCCGCCCATTGCCCCTGAACCGCCAGTAAAGAAACAACGCACCGACGACGCCGACGATCAACACCGCCTCCAGGCGTATCAGGAACAGAGTAGCAATGCTGAGCCCCCCAAGAAGACCCAGGAAAAAACTGGGGGATTCCAGATAAAGGGCCAACAAGTACAGGCCGCCCATCAGGAAGGTTTGCATGGGCATATCCGACAGCGGAAAGCGGGAATGCCAAATCTGTACGAAGTTCAGGGTCAGAAGCCCCGTAGCCAGCAATCCCACCCGCCCGCTCAAGATCCGTCGGCCCAAGAAGTAGACGCCGGCCGTGCCTGACAAACCGAAAACTGGCGTGGCCCATACAGCAGCCGCAGGTCCCGCCAGCAAGGCGAACAACCCGGCCCACAGACGGGGCAGGTGGAGGAATCCGAAGAGGACAAGGTCCCTCCACCAGGTCCAGATGAAGAAGGGTCCCCAAAACCGCGTCCACTCGCTCCAAAAGGGGGCGCTGAAAAGCACCTCCCCGGCCACATCTGGAGGCAAATCGGCCAGTGCCGGATCGTGGGCAAACAACTCCCCTGTCTCTGCCAGGTGTGCACCGCTCAGGATGTACACGCCGGCGTCGTCCAGGACGAGAAAAGCTTCCGCTGGCCGAGCGTACAGCCAAGCGGCCACCAGCAGTATGCCCACCAACAACGTTGCCTGCACCGATGGCCGTGGGTGGGGAAGAGTCCACGAGCAGCCTCTCGCCCGAGCATACCACGCCAGGCCCACACAGAGAGCTACCAAGACCAGCAGCAGAGCGGGCAGGGTAAAGAACCCCAACTCAGCCAGGATCAGCCCGATCCAAGAGGTCAGCACCAGGCTGGTGAAAATCGAGAGGTAGAGCGTTTCGGAGAAGTCCAGCGCGGGCTCTTCGTCGCTGCGCAGAGCCACGAAAGCCAGGTACCCTGGAATGAAGCCCAGTAGCGGGAGTATTAGCAACCTGAACCAGCGTGGATCAATCAAGGCTCGTCTCTCCAGCCCTTCGGCTGGGCTCAGGACAAGTGGCCTGAAACACCCCCAGCCCAGCAAGAGTTTTAGCCACCGGCTGTAGCAGCGCCTCGTCGTCCTCGGTAACTCCCCATTCGGCCAGCGCCGCGGCTACCTCGCGGACCAGGTCTTGATCGTAGGCACGCACACCGTTGCTTGGTGATGGCGGATACGTTGAGCTGGCTTGAATCTCCTCGAAGAAGTCTATGTACTGCCTGGCTATTTTGTCACAGCTATGGTTCTCCTCAATGAGCTGCCGGCCGTTTTCGCCCATTTTGCGACGCACATCCTCATGGGCTGCCAGGTATTCCAGCGTTGCCAGGAGCGTCTCCTCCTCGTACACGTCAGGGGGGATTTTGGCGCAACATCCCTCAGGAATCTCGGCCACTGACTCGATATCTGAGAGGATAGTCGGTACACCCAACCCCAGTAATCGCACAGGCGTGTAAGGGGTGCCGCCAATGTCCGGATAGCGAAGATGGATGGCGATGTCAGGGACAAACATCTGTTTTACAAAAGGAATAGGCTCCATCCAGCCTGTCAAGACGACCTTGCCTTCCAGCCCCAGATTTCTGATCATGCCAGGGACATCGTAGTGTGGTGAGTGACTACCCACAAGTAGATAGACCGCGTCGGGATGGGTGGCCAGGAAGCGGGAGAAGACCCGCAGGCACACATCTAGTCTCTTAGGAGGGATGAAGATCCCAAACGTCGCCAGCACGAAGCGATCCTCCAACCCAAGTTGCGCCCTCAGGGCTTTGGCATCCACCTGATTCGGGAAGCCATAGGGAAGGAAGAAGTGGTGATAAATGCAGACCACGTGAGCATTGGGACGTCGCGCCGATACTTCCCGCATCGCAAAATCGTTAGTCACGATCACGCCCAAGCTGGCATCCACGAATCGTTCCACTAAAGGATAAGCAGCATATATGTCGCCGTGCTCCCCTGCGATCACTCGCTGGGCAGCCCGCACGCCTTCCTCCCCGTAGGCAGAGCGCATTTCGCTCAGGTAGCCTTCCATATCGCCACGGGCCAAAGTCAGCCCAACAATAAAGTGATGGAGTATAAGATCATGTATGATGACGACCCCCGGGTATCGCTGAAGGATATCGTACATGTATCCGTGAAAGTCGGGATTGTTCCCTATGACGTAGACAGTGAGATCGTAGTCCTCCGCCCGCGTTGGAAATTCGCGGTAATTATAAACCTTTGACCGTGCGAGGATGAGGGGGTTGATCGGACCATAGCCGTCGTCAATAAATAGGTCTATCTGGGCATACTTAACTAAATGTGGAAGCAGCCCCTCCATAAGGTCAGCGGAAGCAGTTTGTAGTGGAGCCAAAGGCGTGAAAAAAGCGATGCGCATGGGACTCTATCTCTCCATTAGCTGGCGGTGTCCTCTAATCTCGGGGTAGAATTTGCTCACAAATGCTGACAGCTTGAGCACATCCTCCAGGCTGCTGCCTTCTCACCAATGTGTCCTCAACCATGTCAGAAGACCATAGCGTTCATCAATCATAGTTTCAACTACTGCCCGCGGGTTCGGGGCAGTGAACCAATACGCGAGCGCATCGGTGACTGTGCCTATGTCGGGGTGAATCATGTTGGCAGCATAGGTAACCATGAGAAGCAAAGTGTAGGCCACACAGATCCCAGAAACCCCCAGAATCAAAGTCATGGGTCCACTCCATCGGAGCACTCTTGTCAGATGAGGCTGCACCACGAAGGGGCGCTCCCGGGCCCAACCCAAAAGGGCAGCTAGCCCTAGCGCGAACACCGGGTATAAATCGGCCATTCGGCGCATACCAAAGCTCCAGCCAGCCCACCAATCTCTAACCGAAGCGTTCATTAGCGTTTGGATAACGAACATGGCGATCATGATTGAACTCAGACTTCGGTCCTTGTAGAAGAGAGGATATAGCCCACATAAGCCCAGAAGTGCAATCGGAGACCACATAAACAACCCTCGCCGCAAGGAGAATAATATCTCGGGGACAAACTTGGGGGCATGAAGTGAAAACCACGGGCTTTGCACCGATGCTGGCACCACAAATGGTGTTCCGAACATCAGGTACCAAGCGTAAGGAACGCTCCAAGCCAGAACCATAAAGCCCAAACTGAAGAAAACGAAAGATCGAATCCTCTTTGTCGCTAAAAGTAACACCCCAAAAGGCAAACCGTATAGTGCGGCTTGCCAGCGTATGGTGGTAGCCAACCCTAGCACCAAACCCATAACAAACCACCAGGTTGTCTGACTGCCACGGGTAATATAGAGATAGATCAGCAGGGTTAGTACAAACGCAGCTAGTGCATGGGTCATTGATGGCTCAATGGTACTGTAGTAGAGTTGGGATGTACCTAAGAAGGTGGCCAGGACAACGAATGCCGCGATAGGATCCGAGACCCACCTCCGTGCCAGATAGAAGACCATAAGGGCTGTCAGGAGGGCATAAAAATTGGTCCCCATGGTCACGCCTAAGCTGTGGATCAAGATATCTCCCTGAAGTTGAAGGAAATAGGCATCATTGACGTGAACTATAGGTAACTTGTCCAGCCCAAGTGAAAGCCAGTAGAAAGGTCCCCAAAGGAAAGCGGCACCAAAGGGGAAGGATGAAGCATATTGCCCGGTGGGGGCATAGTAAAATGCCTGATATTTTACCAATGGTTGGTAATGTGCCATCTGATTGCCAAGGTCCAAATCGTGGTCCACGACTAAGGACTCCAGCCACATGTAATACGCAAGTCCATCACTCCGGATAATGGGCATGTCCAGCAAAACAAAGAAGCTCAATAACGTGACGACGACGATGACGGCATAGCGAGTATTTTGGGAATCTGCAGACTTGGCTCTACCCTTCGAATTCTGTACCCTACCGGCCTTGTGGTCTATCTGCTTGGCCATGTTATTTCCCCAGTAGCTGTTCAATCGTCCGATCCCAGGTGATATCCCGCACACGCTCATAGCCGGCCTCGCCCAACCGGCGACACAGAGCGCGGTCAGCATAGAGTTGGTCAATTTGCCCGGCTAGCATCTCTGGCTTGCCCGGAGGGACCACATAGCCCGTGACGCCGTCCTGCACAAACTCCAGCACACCGCCGGAATCCGTCGCCGTCAGCACTGGCTTGCAAGACTTCATGGCCTCTACGGTCGCCAAGCCATAGTCCTCGTCGTAGGGACCGTAGAAAGTGGCGAAACAGTTGGCATACAACTCGATGAGCTGGTCGTCCGGCACGAAGCCGAGAAACTCCACCCGGTCGGCCACGCCGCGCTCCTGGGCCAGTCGTCTCAGGTTGTCCTCCTCTTCGCCCCGGCCGGCGATCAGGCATCGGACACCGCTGCGCACGTGGGCCATGGTCTCGATGATCAGGTTGACCCGCTTGAGAACATTCAGCCGACTTACGACGAGCAGGTAATCTCCATAGCCATCGCAGCGGTATCGGCCTTCGAGGGGTGGTGGCACATAGAGCGACTCGGCCCGGAGACCGTTGAAGCGCAACAGCCGGTCGGCGGTGTTGTGGGAGATCGTGAAGATGTGGCGCGACTCCGATATGGTCCGGGTATCCATCTCGTGGATGACCTGCCGTAGCCGGGTATCGGCTGGGTCGTTGGTGAAATGACTCCATTGGGTGCCAAAGAGATCGTAGGCCTGGCGAAATTGCTGGATGAGCCAGGTGACTTTGTTGGGGTGACGCACGGCGAAGGCGGGAAACTTCAGGGGAATCACCATGTCAATCTTCTGTCCCTCACTCTCAGTGAGGTCAATCAGCCGCCACGCGAGGTAACCCTTCAATATCTCCTCCTTGGGATACCAGCGGAACGGGATGCGGACCGTATCAACTTCGTAGCCACGGGCTGCCAGCTCCCGCTGCAGGCTCTCAGCGAGCGACTCCGCGCCGCCATAAACAAAGGGCGTCTGAGATGTGCAGATGACTATGCGTTTAACACTCATCACCGACCGTCTCCAACTCGTCTGGCGGGCGTTCAGCGATGGCAGCGTAGTCCTGGTAGCCGAACAGCACCGCGTTCAGGCGCTCGATGTTGTGGTTAAGTCGTTGGATGCGCTCCTGCTCCTGAGGGCTGGCATCCGGATCCACAGGGAGAGACATCAGCCGATCCTGGGGAGGCACCGGAGCCAGAAACAGGAATTGTATCTGCCAGAACCCCGCCCCTTCCAGTAAGAATCGCATGGCCTCAGGATGCACCGGGGTAACGTGAGAGAGATCAATGAGGTACCAGTTCGCCAGGGCCGTAAGACAACCTGGGTTGATGGTTTCAGCGATCAACCGTGCGCCTGGTTTCATCTTGAGATAGCAGAGCTCCAAAAGATACGCCAGGTTGGGGGGCGTGAGATGTTCCACCACCTGGGCCATGAACACGCCATCCAGGGAACTGTCTGGCAGCCTGGTCAGGTACTCCAGCGCCTCGGCCTGCTCTACTGGCCGGCCTTGCTCTACAGCGTAGGCTACCATGTCCGGGTCCAGGTCTATGCCCCGGGCGCCGATTCCGTGCTCCAACAGCAGCTCCACGAATTCCCCCCGTCCACAGCCAATGTCTAACACATTTTGGCAATCTTGGAAATAATCCACGTAGGCTCGTTGGCGCTCTTTTACATTCTCTGGGCCACGATATTTCAGCCCCAGGCAAAAATGATCCATGGGTCGGATGGTCCGGTGGTCCTTGGTCAGGTGGTTGGCCGGTTGCTTGATGAGGGATGAGACCCCTTCGGTTCCGCTCGGGGCAGGCGCCTGACTGGCCACTGAGGAGGGAGCCCCCTCCTGCTTGAGCTTACGCTCCAGACGTTGCAGCCGTAAGCGGGTAATCTCCTGTTCCTCTTGCTGCCCAGCACGAAGCTGAGCTAGACTAGCAGTGCTTTCCTCCAACACACGGGCCACCGCGGCATTGAACGCATTTTGTTGCTCTACGATAGGGGCGATGTACCATCGCAGCAGACGGCGCACCACCTTCTGGGTGGCGGCCGCGATTTTGGGCCACGCACCCGGTGGCCACTTCGGCCAGGCGATGGGTAGGTGGGGATTCACCGTTCGCGTGGCGCGGACCTCCGCCATAGCCATGCGGAGCTTGTCACTGCCTGGTGGGGCACCCATGCCCTGCCCCTCGGCCTCCAGCCTCCGACGTTGCCGGCGCACTTCCTCTTTCAGACGTTGCAGCACTTCTGCCACAGCGATTTCTCCATTGTTTTCGGACATACTTTCCTCTACCTCCTCGATCAAAGGCAACCACCCACCTGGCTCAGCCTGGATTTCCGGCGGGAGCAAGTGAGTAACTACGATTAAAGAAAGTTCAATCCTGTGGAAAGATCTATTGGGAGACAGCGTCCCCAGGCGCTGGATTTAGCTCCCAGCGATGGGCAGGACGGAACACGCCGTCATCCTTGAGCCGCGAGCGCACGGCGAAGGTGCAGTAGTGCAGGTGGTAGTCATAAGTGTAGCCGTAACTCGTGTGCACGGCCACGTCCAGGGTGTAGTTGCCTTCGATGAAGGCAAAGCTGTCGAAGGCTACGCGGATGATCCCTGCATCATCCAGATCATCGGTGGGGATGCCCTCGATGTCTGTGTTGGTGCCGTAGCAGTAGGTCCCATCGTCCCGGTAGATGCCGATGCCAAACACCGGCGTCTCGGCTGGACGATTGATCCGGTAGCCAATCTCGATGGCAGCGGGCTGGCCGCTCTCAAAGAGAAAGGTCTGCTCCCCGGCGCCGTCGAGGAGCCGAACGGAGGTGATCTCGATCTCCTGCGTCCCCCAGCGCTTCTTCACCCTCGCAGCCAGCATCTCCTGGGAAGGCGCTTCGCCAGGGGGCACCTCTATCGGCGCGGTCTGTCGAGCAGCCAGATCGGCCCGCTCCTTCTCGTGCACCCGCATCAGGTAATGGTCCACCACCTCCCGTGCCAGCCCCTCGGCCTGAATCCGTCCTCCCTCCAGCCAAATGGCCGAAGAGCACAGGGTTCGCACCGTCTCCAGGTCGTGGGAGACGAAGACGATGGTCACCCCCTGGCTCTTGAGCTCACCGATCTTGCCCAGGCATTTGTTCTGAAAAGCCTGATCGCCCACGGCCAGGATCTCGTCAATGAGCAAGATATCGGGATCAACGTGGATGGCTATGGCGAAGCCCAGGCGCATGTGCATGCCAGAGGAGTAGTGCTTGATGGGCACGTCAATGAACTTCTCCAGTTCCGAGAACTCGACGATGCTATCAAACTTGGCTCTCATCTCGTTTCTGCTAAAACCCAGCAGGGAGCCGTTGAGGTAGACGTTCTCCCGGCCTGTGAGGTCAGGGTGAAAGCCAGCCCCCAGCTCGATCAAAGCCGATACCCGACCCTGGACGACGACCTGGCCGGAAGTCGGCTCCAGGATGCGAGTGATGAGCTTGAGGACGGTGCTCTTCCCTGAGCCGTTAGGCCCAATGATGCCTACCGTCTTGCCGCGCTCTACAGCGAAGCTAACGTCCTTTAGCGCCCACAGTTCCTCCCGCGAGTTGTTCCGACCCTTGAGGAAGGCCAGGGCCGCCTCCTGGAAGGAACGCGCTCGTTCGTGGCGAAGGGTGAATCTCTTGGAAACGTTGTCGAATTGGATGGCTACGGTCAACGGAATCTCCTCAAACGTGAAACGTAAAACGTGAAGCGTAAAACGTAAGCCCAAACATTACGTTTCACGTTTTACGTTTTCACATTTTCATCGGCAGTTCAATTTGTCCCAATGCTTGGTCTAAGTCCGCGATGATGTCTTCAACATCCTCAATGCCCACCGACAGGCGCACCAACCCCTCGCCGATGCCGATGGCAGCGCGCTCCTCCGGGGAAAGCGCGCGGTGTGAGGAGTGAGCCGGGTAAAGGGTCAGGCTGTAAACGTCGCCCAGGGTGGTGGCCGGCAAGACGAGTTTCAGGGCTTCCATGAAGTGGAAAACCTGGGCTTGGTCGGCACCAGCTATCTCAAAAGAGACCATCCCGCCGTAGCAGCCTTCTCGGAAGAGGCGAGTCGCCACGTCGTGTTGGGGATGACCGGGCAGGCCGGGGTAGTTCACCCTGGCGATCCTGGGATGCTCGGCCAGCCAGGTGGCCACCGCCGCAGCGTTGCGGCAGTGCTGGGCCATGCGCAGGGGCAGCGTCTTGAGGCCCCGCATGGTCAGCCAGGCCTGGTTGGGGCTCATGTTGCCGCCAGTCATCTTGATGATCTCCCACAGGCGCTTTCGCCTCTCGGCGGAGGTGACCACTATCCCGCCCAGGACGTCGCCGTGACCGCCCAGGTACTTGGTCGAGCTGTGGACTACGTAGTCGGCGCCCAGGGTCAGCGGCCGGACGAGATAGGGGGTGGTGAAGGTGCTATCCACGATCACCTCGGCCCCGTGGGCGTGAGCCAGCTCGGCCACGGCCGGCACATCGGCTACCTTGAGCAGGGGATTGGAGATGGTTTCGCAGAACACGGCCCTGGGTTTTTCCTCGGCGATGGCCCGTTCCACCGACGCCAGATCAGCGATGTCCACGAAGCGCACCCGTATGCCCAGCGCAGTGAACAACCTGGCCAAAAGAGCGTAGCTGGCCCCGTAGACATCGCGAGCAGACACTACAGCCTGCCCAGCCTCCAGACCCGTGGCTAACAGCGCAGCGTGGACGGCCGCCATACCTGAAGCGAAGGACAGAGCCGCTGCGCTTCCTTCAGCCGCCTCGCCACCCTCCAGAATCGCCACTGCCTGCTCCAGGGCTGCATTGGTGGGAGTACCGAAGCGGGGATAGACGTAGCCCTCGCGCTCACCACCGAAGACCGCGTCTAGCTGCTCCATGCTCTCGTACAGGTAGCCGACCGAATTGTAGATCGGGGTCACTACCGGCGTGAAATCGGGCCGTGGGCCACGCTCCCCGGCGTGCACGGCTTGAGTGAAGATGCTTGGCTTATTTGTTGACATTGTTCGTTTCTCCTAATTTCTAGTGCTGGTCCACATCCATAGTCTCCCTGTAGAGTGTTGTTGCGCTCAAGTGAGATGTTTGTGTCATTGCGAGGAGTGGTTTTTGCGACGAAGCAATCCCCAAATACAAGAGGGGGAGATTGCTTCGCTATGCTCGCAATGACACACAGGAGGGTGACCACATCCAGATCGGTGCTTCGATAAATCCTCGAATTCGTTGTCACACGGCGACTTCCCCGCGCATCCCTCCCTTGACGAAGCCTACCAAATTCGTCGAGGTAATGGTATTGGCCAAATCAAGTTCACTGCGAGCCAGCACTCGAATGTAGTTGTCCGTCAGGCCCGACCAGATGCGCCTGTCATCCTGGTCTGGTTTCTCCCAAAGCACTTCCAAACTTCGCCCCAAGAATCCACGATGGAAGCGTTGGCTGCTCTCCCGCGCCAACTCCAGCATGGTCTCGCTGCGCCTTTTCTTCTCCGCATAGGGTACCTGATGCGGCATCTCGGCGGCTGCGGTGCCTGGCCGGGCCGAGTACTTGAAGACGTGGGTGCGGGCGAATTGCATCTCTTCCACAAAGCTCAAGCTGGCGGCGAACTCTTCAGCCGTCTCGCCGGGCAGGCCAACGATGAGGTCGGTAGTAACGGCCAGGTCCGGGATTGATCGCCGCGCGGCGTCTACCAAATCAGCGTACTGGGATGTGGTGTAGCGGCGACGCATGCGTCGCAAGGTGGCATCGCAGCCGCTCTGCAGAGGCAGGTGCAGGTGGCGGCAGAGGCGTGGATTCTCCCACAGGCGCAGAAAAGAGGGCTCCAGATCCCAGGGTTCGATGGATGAAAGGCGCAGGCGAGACAGCGTGGTCTCAGCTAGAATGTCCCCGACCAACTGGCCCAGACTGGCGTCCAGGTCCCTCCCGTACCCCCCGATGTGGACGCCCGTCAAGACAACCTCCTTGCCGCCGGCGGCTACCAGGGCCTCGATTTCCGCCAGGATCTCTTGACGAGGTCGGCTTCGTTCCCTCCCACGCGCCAGAGAGGTGATGCAATAGGCACAGCGGTTGTTGCAGCCGTCCTGTATCTTGACGAAGGCGCGGATGTGACCCATTTGAAGTTTAAAGTTTGAGGTTTCAGGTTTCAGGTTTAAAGCTAGAGCTCTCGAGCCGCTGCTCTCCCGCTCCAAGCTCTTAGCCAGTTCCACTAGGTGCTCTTTGCCGTCGTTGCCTACGATTAAGTCTACCCCATCAATTGCCCTTATCTCCTGGGGGTACATCTCGGCGTAGCAGCCAGTCACGATGAGGTGGGCCGTCGGATTGACGCGGCGCAGACGGCGGATGAGTTGGCGCGACTTCTTATCCGCTACCTGGGTCACAGTGCAGGTGTTGACCACGCACAGGTCGGCCTCTTCACCCGTTTGAACCAAGTGATGGCCAGCCTGGACGAAACAATGAGCCAAAGCCTCGATCTCGCTCTGATTCAGCTTGCAGCCTAAACTATCCAGATACACCCTCACTGGAACCCCCTGAAGCCAGCGTTAAGTATACACCAGAAAAGCTCAAAGTTCAAAAGGGGGAATCTTGCATCTAAGAGCGATTTGAGGTACAATCACGGGGCGCAAATTTGGGAATACCATGACAAAATTTGGAGGTCAATAATAATGAGGTTATTGATAGCGCTCGGTGGCAATGCCATCAAGCAGGCTCACGAGAGCGGGACTGCCGAGGAGCAGTTCAGGAACTGCATGGTTACCACGAGGCTCATTGCGAAGATAGTGAGGAGGATGAAGCCTGAGGACAGGCTGGTGATAACCCATGGCAATGGGCCCCAGGCTGGCAACCTCCTTGTGCAGCAAGAGATGGGCAGGGAGAAGGTGCCTCCTCAACCGATGGATGTGGTCGGGGCGATGACCCAGGGGCAGATAGGCTACATGCTTCAGCAGACGCTGACGAACTACTTGAAGGATATGGGGGTCAGCGTGCCTGTCTGCGAGGTGGTAAACCAGGTTCTCGTGAGCAAGGATGATCCTGAGTTCTTCGGGGAGGCAGCGTCGAAGCCCGTGGGCAACTTCTTCACTGAGGAGGAGGCCGAAGAGCTCAAGAGGGAGCATCCTGAGTACATCGTAAAGAAGGTCAAACCCGTTGGAGAGAGAGCCTGGAGAAGAACAGTTCCCTCCCCCGCTCCCATAGCCAATGTCGAGAGTGAGGCGATCAGGAGAATGGTGGACGCCGGGATCATAGTCATCGCCTCCGGAGGTGGGGGGATACCGGTGATACTGGATGAGCATGGCCACTACCAGGGTGTGGAGGCGGTGATAGACAAGGACCTGGCGGGGGAGAAGCTCGCGGAGGTGGTGGAGGCCAATGTCTTCCTGATCCTCACTGACGTAGAGAAGGTGAATCTCAACTATGGCCAGCCGGCTGAGAGTCCGATAGACAGGATGACCCTGGCAGAGGCCAGGAGGTACCACGAGGAAGGCCATTTCCTGCCGGGCAGCATGGGGCCGAAGGTGGAGGCCTGCATCAGGTTCCTCGAGTGGGGTGGGGAGAGGGCCATCATAACCTCGCTGGAGAACATCGAGCGTGCCCTGGCCGGCGAGGCGGGGACGCGGATAGTGCCGTAAAACGTGAAACGTCAAACGTGATCTGTGGCGAGCAATTCACGTTTGACGTTTGACGCTTCACGTCTACCGAACAAAACTCCCCGTCCAGATGGGCAGGTCCGGCTTCGGCTCCAGCGTCTGCCACGCCTCGTCGGTCAGGCGGTCGTCCATGGGCTGGGTGAACTCGTAGTAGGAGAAGATACCGCCCTGGGAGGCCACCAACTGCCCCTCCACGGGCGCGATGACGTAGATGACGAAGGCGTCACCCACGCCCTCCTCCAGCACCTGACCGGTGTTGGTGTCGGTGTGCACGTCGGCGACGACGGCCATGCGCTCGTCGGCCTCGGAGGTGATCTCCTCTTCCACCTTGGCCGAGAAGGTGGTGATGCCCTCCAGAATGCCACCGATGTTGCGGATCAGTTCGTACTCCTCTTCGCTCAGAGCCCCCCCTTCATCCCCCCCAATTTTGGGGGGGATGAAGGGGGGGCTTAGCTCCTTCTCCGCCATCGTCTTCAGGGAGAGGAGCAGCGACTCCAGGCGCTCCAGCTTGTCCACGTATTCAAAGTCGAGCAACCCCCGTCCCTCTAAGCCTGTCCGCATCTGCCTGGCCAGGGCCGCCAGCCGGGCGTAGAACTCAGGCTGCGGCTCCACGTAGCCCTTCGCTGCTTCTGGCTGCGGCATGATCCCAGTGGCTTTCATGGTGTAGCTCTGCTTGGCGTAGAGGATGGTGTCGTGGCGCAGCTCCGTCCAGGAACCGAGGAAGGTGTTAATGCCTTTATCTACCCAGCCCTGATTCTGCATGAAGACGGGGTACCCCTCGCCCCTGATCTCCAACAAGGGACGCAAGGCGTAGAGCCAGCTCCAGTAAAGGTTCTCCACCCATTGTTCCTGCGGAAGCTGGCTGAACTCGTTCTGCAGCTTCTGCATCTGCTCCATGTAGTTGGCATACTGGCCCTCCTCGTAGTCGTGGAGCAGAATCACGTAGGCCCGCAGCGAGCCCAGGGCCGCGGCCACGTCCAGCCCCTTGGGGAAGAGGCGCGGATCGCCCTGGGTGCCCACCTTGTCGTAGACCAACTGCTGGAACATGTAGGAATCGGGAATGAAGCGCTGGCCCATGAAGCGAAAGCCCTTGGTCACCTCCTCCGGCTTCTCCAGGTCGGTGACGTAGGAAGAGACGATCCTGGGCGGGCGCAGAGTCATGGCCTGCCCGATGAACTGGTCCAGTTTGGCCTGATCCTCCAGGTCAGCCAGTGTCAGTTGATCCCCGTAGACTTCCTTGACCAACTGAGCGTAGTCGTAAATGTTCAAATCGTCGGTCTGGCCCACGAAGAACACCGTTGGCTCGTAGATGCGCTCCCAGACTGCCAGGGCCGACTCCCCGCCCACCTGAGCGTTTTGCAGGGCAGCCACGATGAGGATGGCCTGCCGAGTCTCCATCCGCCCGGCCTCGACGGCCTCAGGGCTATCGCCCGGCTTCAGGCGGAACATCATCCGTCCATACCACATCATGGCCTTGAAGTAGCGCTCAAAGGTCTCGTTGCGGGTGTAGTGGCCGCGAGGCACGTACTGGCTGTAGTCCTCTTTGTAGCCAAAGATGGGCGATTCGGCGAAGCCCTGGTGAGCCACGATGAGGTCCAACTCAGCGTTGACATCGTCAGCAACATCGGCGGTTATTGGGGTGCTGGGATCGAGCAGGACTGACGCCACAGAGAAAAATGCCAGGTTGCGCCTGGCAGCCTCCCCAACTTCGCCCGATGCTTCGCCCTGAGGCTCTCGAAGGGCCGCCGAGTATTGCTCCTCGGCGACTTCTATCATAACTGCGTTCAGGCCCTGCAGGTCGTTGACGAAGTGCTGGATCTCGGCGGAACGCAGGGTGTAATCGTAGAGGATGTGGTAGGTGTGGAGCAGGGCGTCGGTGGTCACGAAGATGGGGATGCTCCGCTCTTTGGCCGACTTGTAGACCTCGTAGATCTGAGTCACCCGGCTGGGCACCACCACGAAGCCGTTCTCTTCCAGCAAGGCCCGCTGCTCGTCGCTCAGCCTCGTCAGCAAGTCAGGGTTAGCCACCTGGTCCAGGTCAATCTCGTAGCCCGGCACAGCCGGCTGGACCTTGACCTGATAGGGCACGTAGTCAGCGAAGCCCCCAGGCGCCGTCTCGGCGATGGCGTAGGCCAGGTGGATCGGTGTCTCCGTTGGCTTTGCCTCCGGCGTCGGCGTCGGCTTTGCTTCCGGCGTCGGTGTAGCCTCCTCGGTTGGCGCAACTGGCTCCGGCTGCGGGGCACAGCCAGCCAAGAAGGCGATGATTAGCAACAGTGAAAATGCAGCTCGTGCGTTCATGACATTCCTCCTCCCTCAGGTTTGTCCACATATTGGACGTCTGCGGCCTTCAAAAGGTTCCCTTACCTGTCCTCATTGAAGCTCTTTACTGTTTGGGCCATCTGTCTGTCCGATATGCTTGGCAGCAAGGCTCTTGCTTGTTCGGTGACGCGAGACTCTACATAGGAGGTAAGGATAGTAGCCCCAATCGTCGCATTGATTGGTTGAACAGGAATGCGATATATCACTTCGTTTGAAAGAGTGGCGGTAAATGTCGGAGATGTGGGCAGATAAAAGTTGTTCATAGAGGCTGGGGCTCCAAAGCTTGATGCAGGCGATCTGTGATTGCCCATCGAATGAGTCGAGTGGAACGCGAATTAAAGAAGTTCAGTTTGTTGATGGCAACATCAATTTCGGCTCGCGAAGTGTCAAAGAAGTCACTATCGATCACGAAGAAATCCTCAGGAGCACTCACTGTCTTGACAAGCTTGGCGATAATACGGGCGGTTCCTCCCTGTTCTGCCAGACGAATTTCGTGCACAGCTTCGAGTCTTTCAACAGAATCAGCCATGTCTGGTGAACCTAGCATACCAATTAAGGGAGGTGAGAGAAGGTTTCGCCAAGGTACGTCTGGAAGATCAACCTTTGAGCGCCTGATTACGTCTACGTACCTCAGACCGATACGAGTAAAGTAGGCAGGAGTGTAGATTTCATTCAGCGCTTGGAGAGGAAGACTCAATCTATCCCTAAAACTCTCCCACCTCTCATACTTGGTAGTGGTTAAAGCAATGAAAGTGCGGGTGAGATTGACTTTCCACAATCCATCTGCTGAAGAGAATTCATAGTTCTTTATGCCTGAGGATTGGATGACTTGCCGGAGGATCTCTTGTGGTACTTGCTCCCCGATTGCGAGAGGAACCTCAAGTTTAAACACGGATGCTTCGGCGAAGTTGGGAAAGGCATTGCGTACCTGATCCTGAAAGTCCACAGGAAGTTCGGCGTCGATGCGTAGGATTGGGGGAAATCTAAGCTGACAGACTACCTGTTCGAGTGGGTTTTTTCTGTAGAGGACCCTCTGGGCGGGAGGAAAAGGCATGGGGAATCTCCTGGTGAGAGTAATGGTCTGGGCAAAAGTATCAAGGAAATGGATCGCAGCGCGGCTAAGATTGAAAACTTGAGATTATGGATACTGGAATTATATCATCAGCGTTCATTTGATCCCTTGGAGTCCTTGAAGAAAGCACTGCCGCCCAGCAATTGCTATGTGGAAGTTTTTCCGCATAGTTGTGTATATGCAGAGTAACTTCCGCATAACGCGCTTGAAACACTCGGGGACTTGTGTTCAACTGATACAAAACCCCCGACAGTAAGTAAACCCATTATACTATATCCAGCGAGAAAACGCAAATCCCATTATTCATAGGAGCGATTTTCACCCTGTGCTATTTCAAGAGGCACCTCACTGATGAGTTGAGCACGGAATGGACTGGCTCTTGCCCCCTTCGTCACGAGGATACTCCGCTTCAGCACCTCCAGTCAGCAGACGACAGCTTGGCGGCGCACGTCAGCGACTTGATGGCTAACGGCTCTCTGATCTAAGCGCCAACAGGGGATAACTCAAGGCTGGGCTCGATTGACTTGATTGACAGTTCTGAACGTATCAAGAGTTGCACGATTACATCAAGATACCACCACCAATGTGTTGCTGGTACGCTTTCATCACGTCGCCAACTGGCTAAATCAGCGATGCTCTGGATAGAGCCGTAGAATTGCCTGGCTTGTTGTATAAGCAACCTATCTGCATTTAGCACACGCTTTCGCTCCTCATCGGATAAATGCAACTCGTTTTGGGCAATTTCGCTGCGGGTCATCAGCATGTCTAACTGCTCCATACCGCTTACATCGGGAAATTGCACATCAACTTCGTAGGCTGCGATTAGCTCTTTATAATAGCTCATTATCCACCTCGCTCAGCAATCCAATCCATTCAAACCCAGGTTTGCTCAAATATCGCTCTGGGCGTTTAACCACAAAGGCACTTTCCAGTATGCCATCATAAGCAAACATCACCAACCATTGCTGAGTGTGAACCGTTGCCACTACGGTCACATAGGGCACACGGTTGTACCAATAGCGGTACACTTGAGCAGATTCATCTTGCAGCACGGTTAAGATGATACGTTCATAATCCTCGAGTGTGGCGGGTGGTGGTAAATGTCCCCGCAGCTTACGCTTTCGGAGGTGACGCGCTGCGCTGTTGGGTTTCCAACGTACTTGTGCCCGTACCGCCTTGATTGCTTCAAGTATCTGGGGATACTTGGACATCGTTTTTGATTCCTTCGGGATCAATGCTTGTGACGGTGCCACACTCTGATTTGTGGTGCTATCATACTACAGATTGAGACATCCGTCAAGTTCAAAAGGGCGGTTTTCTCTCCGCGCTATTTCAAGAGGCACCTCACTGATGAGTTGGGCACGGAATGGACTGGCTCTTGCGCCCCTTCCTCACGAGGATACCCCGCTTCAGCACCTCCAGTCGGCAGACGACGGTTCGCAGGGCACGACCGTCAAGTTCAAAAGAGCGGACATGTCTCTAGACCGGGGCCAGCGTTCCTGCGAAAATCTGCCACGCCAGCGCTGTCTTGGCTGTCAAGCTCAGCACGATGTACACCCGCTCGCCAAACAGGTAGTCCTTCCACGGCCCCACTTTCTTGTACTGTAGCACCATGTTCAACGCGAAGATGTTGAAGAACACAAAGATCGAGGGGATGATCGCGTAGACGAACGCTGGCGGCTCCGCACCGGACGAGGACAGGGCGCCGAAGAAGTACATCACGATGACGATCCAGGGGATGATCCCCGCCACGCAGCCGAAGATGAAGGACGTCCAGTTTGTCTTTTCCGTGGTCTGGTTGTGCAACTCCATCATGATGCCGAACAGGTTCATCAGCGCATTGACCCCAAACATCAAGATGAGGCTGCCCAGGTCCCACACACCCACCAGCATACCGATCAAGACGATCATCAGCGATGAGCTCAGGGCGTATTCGCCGAAGCGGGCCGGGTTCATCCCCTTCTGCAAGTTCCGCACATACCAACGGTAGCCGAAGGTGGAGAGTGCAAAGTGGGCGACGGCAGAAATCAACAGGAATACAGCCACCGCCGGGCCAAACCGCAGTTCGTATGCCAGCTTGGGGTCTGGCGTCAAAGAGAAGGTGTCGAGATCGAACCGCAGGTAGTTGGTGTAGATTGGATAGGTTTTGTCATTGCTGAGGACCATCATGAGGATGCCCTGGATGAGATGCAGGAAGCCCATGATCGCGTTAAAGCGGCGCAATCCTCTGAAAGCCCTCTGTTGGGCACTTGCAACATTGCGTGGTACACTTGACTTCGAAGCCATTTCGCTTACCCCCTTTCTGGTTCATCCCCTGTCACTTTCAAGGTATATGATGCAGATAGGCGCCAGATGTGGTACAATACGAAGGTACAGATTGCTACCACATCGAAAGGAGCCTATCATGTACTTCCAACAGATGTGCAGTAGA